>Ga0102936_1000313_pt1 | contig 18862 bp, 16 predicted proteins | sample SalPon2_A_H2O_MG_FD_78502 | JGI IMG/M metagenome (GOLD analysis project Ga0102936, IMG submission 78502) | Salt pond water microbial communities from South San Francisco under conditions of wetland restoration - Salt Pond MetaG R2_A_H2O_MG | ecosystem: Environmental > Aquatic > Non-marine Saline...
GCGATTTGACCCATCTGTGAGACCTGGACCTACAAATCGCGGGGGTTAAGACCGTCACCCGGGCAGGGTAAATTGAAGGGCGCTTAGCTCAGTCTGGATAGAGTGCTTGGCTTCGGACCAAGTTGTCGCGGGTTCAAATCCTGCAGCGCCCATCCTTCTGCGTGACAGGCGTCATTTGGCAGACGGCGGTGCGGCGTTTATAAAGGAACCCCTCTTCGGTCGATCTGATTTCATCACGCTCCGTGATGTGGGTCGCCGGTGTCATGCGATTCGCCAACATTTGATTGACAGTTTGGATACATAAATCTGTGGTTTGTTGTACAACTGGCAGCGCGCGCAGTGGTTTTGGTATCAGAAATCGCGTCTCAGTTCGTCGAAAACTCCTTGCCATTGCTTGGGCATATCGTGTTTCCCATACGCGCCGTCGTTTGCTAGCTCCAACAACCGAACAGCCTCGTCGTCGTCGAGAGTGTCGAGATCAAGTTCATCCACCGTCATCCGTCGTGCCCGATCAGTACTCATCGGCCGGTCCCGATCGATCGCGGAATAGAAATGAAACCAAAACATGAGGCTCCCCTCTGACGGAAGAGCCGGCGGACGGGTTGGGTCAAGATGATCGGGGATTACTGGAAGTGCCGAGACTGTCGAGAGAGCAGCGAGGAAGGAACGTCGAAACATAGTGTCGACAGAGTGGTTGTGCTCAAAAATCCTTCCCCGAGTCATCATATCCCGGGATCCAGTAGGATCTACGGTTTCCGATACGTCGGCCTGATATTACGAGTCTTGTTCGCGTTACCAATCGAAGTCCAACTCACCTAACTCTCCATCGGTTCCTTCTATTAGTATATACAGATGCGTTCCGAGGGTTCGAACGTATAGAATTCCGGACATTCGAATCGTGTGTCGGGAATCCGGTTCGGAGCTTGAAGCCGGTCAAGAATACCAGTGAGATGTTCGACGCCGACCACAGCAACGACTGTTTCAACATCATCCTTGTGGTACAGTTCATACAGTCGTCCTGCCATCACGTCGTCACGGATCTGAATGACTTGCTTGAACAACTCCGGGATTCGCTCTCTTGTTTTGTCGCGCCACTCCCGAATGAGTTCACGATTCAACTGGTAGTACGTGTCGAGTGTGAGTTCATCCGGACTCTCGATCAGCCCGAATTCCGTGAAGATCTCGCCGTCAGCTTGGACGAATTTCTCGTTCCCACTCTCTCGGGATCGTTGATATGCTGGTAAGTCGATCCCGGCAATCGACAAGTCGTCAGTATGCTGTGTCGCAAATGATGCCGCCTGGACTTCGTGGTCAGGCGGCCACTCCAAGTTGAGTGTCTCTGGATTGTGTTGACGGATCGCTTTGTCACAGGCTTCGGGGGCGATAACATCTGGCTCATACCGTCTGATTGCGTCGAACAGCCGGTCAATAGTCTTCGATTCATGATGTAATCCTCCGAAGACGTGAATGCCTTCCACTCGGCCAGCGAGCGTATCACCTTCTGATCCCGTCGCGTAGATCGGTTTGAAGCCCGTGCGCTTGAAGAAATCGTCCGAGGGAAGATCAGCGGCCGGCTTCTTCACCGGGATCGTTGTTTCGATGATCTGATCCAAGGGATCTGACCCTTGTGAGAAGTCAGTGTGGCGTGGGTCGTCACTCATTGTTAGAACCATCGCTGGGCAAGCAGTCTCCGACGTACTCTGCGGATCGATCCTGTAACAGGGTATAGTCAGCAATCAATACACCGAGCCGGTGCGCGTAAGTCTCCGATAGCATACTTCATATTTGACTGATACCCGGATAAACCTCTGCCAATCAAACCGATTGACACGCCCAAATACAGTCGAATACGGGTTTCTAGGCGTATTAGCGATGGGAGAAAACCGATTCCTATCCGAATCCAGCGCGCGCGACACGGCTGTCAGCGTGTTCGGTGTGATGGAACTTCCAGAATACCGTTACGCAGCCGTTGCGATACACGTCTGGATCAGGCTTTCCTCTATACCGGATGGTAGCTACGACCGGTGTGAACTTCGACATGCTTGCGGAGTGGAAATCAGCGCCCAGAGTGCCTCTCGTGATTTCGGACGCGTCCAGTCACGCGTCTTGTACCTGACCCATCCTACGATCGTTTTGCGTACATTGATATGTGCAAGTGTCTGTCGACAAGTGCTGGGCGCTCAGGTGGAACGTTCAGCTTCGAAGAGAGAGTGACTCCCCTGGTATCAGGGGTTCCACCTTCGAAATTCGACGGTGGTGCGCCGAATTTCGATGGCCGTAGTGGTGTACGGCCATTCTATCATTTTGCCGTCTGGTATGAAGTCCTTCTGGTCACCCTGAACTCGTCACCGTGGCGAGAAAGGGTGCCACAGAAACATCTGCACGATATTTGATTCATCGATAATCGGTTGGATCACTCGGTCAGTAGACGCGAACTGACACTACGATCCTACCAACTGCAGACGAACGCCGTTATTCTGCTTCGTCGTCGAGTCGGAACGTCGCACGAACTAGCTCTGGGAGGAGCGGTCGCGGAGCTGTCTCGTGTCGTTCGATCTTCTCGGGCTTCCGCGTTTTCTGATGCACCGCTCGCGCCATCGGAACACCTTTGAGGTAATTGAAATCCCCGAGGATGTCAGCACCATGCTCGGTGAAGGCGTAGAATTTCCACGGTAACCCCCGAGTTTCCTTGTTAGGCGGGTAGTCGTAGATTGCGAGGATCTCCGCTTCAACGAGCACCTCCAGTTGGTCCCGGATTGTAGCCTTATTTTTCGACATCATGTATGCCAACTCATCGAGGGATACGAGATGCTCTGGGTGACCAAGGATCAACTGCACGATCAAGTGTCGCGTTTCCTGGGACAGGAGGTCGTAGATTTGCCGCTGTTCTTCGAATGGGCCGTCACCCTTCGCGGCAGTTCCATCGCTCATTCCTCAATTAAACTCACTATGTCGGGAGGAATCATCCTTTGGGTCAACTGGAAGCGAATAATCCAGCCTCTGTCTGATCGTTTTCTTCGTGACTGTTGTAGCGAGGATACCAGGGCAAGAAATAAATGTTGCTACTGTGTAGTAGCAACCAGAAGGCCAGTGAGTACAAAATCATCTCCGTCTGATGTAGTCCCCTCGGTCAACGTGACGGTATACCACGGGAAGCCACCAGTCATTCGTCCGGACGACGAGCGTGATGTCAATGACGACTCACAGCCTGCCCCACGCCTCATCTACATCGGCGAATACGCCGGAAAAAGCGCATACTACAGTCCACTCCGCCAATCGATCATGCTCGGCACAGTGCACGGTGACACCTTCACCGAAGAAGCGGTTCCTGACGCACCCGCCGCCGAGAGCATCGACGCCCATATCGAACACCTCGTCGCAACCGCAAGAAGCGAAGACGTCAATTATACGCTTTCCCAACAGGCACTTGCACTCCTCATCGCAAAGCGTATCGCTGATGCTGGTGCCATGCCGAAAGGACAAGCGAGTGCCTACCTCCTTCGGGATGTCTTCAATATCTCGCGTCAAGACACTGCTGCCATCCTCGGCGTAGCCCCAAGCACTGTCGATACGCAACGCACAGCAGGAAAAGAAAAAGCCGACCTCGCAGCCCTGCTGACACGCGGACTCGACGAGATCACAGACCGTTATTGAATCAGCAAGACTTTTGCGACCGGTCGGGAACACGTTTCATCGACCGTGTCGGACGATACTCTACGGCTTGCAGCATCTGACCACTTCAAAGATGGACTTGTCGAGGAGTTAGATGACGGGTTTGAACGTCTTGGAGCAGTTGAATCCCCGTTCACACTCCGTATCCCGCCGGAAGCCACTACCCCGGAGAAAGTTCAAGAAGCACGCCGACTACACGCCGACCGCCCCCGTGACGAGCGTCGGCGAGACGAGCTTCGATCTGACCCTGTTACGCGAGACTTCGACCTCTGGAAAGACAATATGGACGAATACGATTTTCCAGGTGTAGACACTCTTTCTCAAACTATCCAGCAGAAACGAGCAGAAGCAGCCGCCGACATCGCCCGGTCACTATTTAATCTCTCCTCAATCAAGCGGGACGTCCCATTTGACGACCCCAAAGTTCGTGGCCGATACTGGGCAACCCCGCCAACGATCGAGCTACGAACCACGGAGACAGATTTCCCTGGTTGGACGTATCCGTGCGTACTCGCTCATGAACTCGGCCACACCGCTGACAATCAAGCAAAATACTGGCGGCGATTCTATTCAGAAGGCAACTTAGACGCCGACTCCCTGTTTGAAACACAGACACAACTGAGACAAGCCCGAACACTATCCGAACGACTCCGCGGTGAGATCACCGAGTCAGACATCCCTGGCGCACAGAACTACCGGGAAACCAAATCCGAAAAAGCCGCAGACGCATTCGGAGCAATTGTACTCGAACCAGACCGAACCCGGCAGCACGCATCCGCCATCGCCACACGTCTTGAAACCGTCTTCGAGGACTTCTTCACCCAATTCAACCGCGCACGCCAGGATATAGACACCGCATGGCTCTCATAGCAGGTCAACCGGGCATTTCTACCAACTCATTTTCCAGATCTCTGGAGCCACCGTCTCCTGTTTCGACCCCGGGACATAGACGCATTGAGATAACGGAGTCCATCAGAGTATAGCGAATAGCGCTACCGAGCCTTGTTTAGACGTTCCTAAATGGATGAATCAGGAATGTCAATGCGGACGCGGTTTCCCTCTGAGATATGCTGCATTTGGACTCAGTATGGGCTCGACTACAGTTAGTCCATCTGATTCATCGCGGGGCCAAGCGAGGTTCGGTTTCGGGCAACATCAGCGGCATACCTTTATCAGCCTCGTGTGTTGGATTTCGACAATATGGGTACTCCATCGTCTGAGGATATTGAAGTTCAGTACAACCGATTATAATGGGGTTTCGTCGACATCGTCATTGTCGTTATACGCGTCCGTCACACCGGCTGGTTCGTTTTCAATCCTGCCGTGCGCCGTTTTCCACTCTGTCGTCGCTTCGGGGCTATCGGCACCGTGTTCGGTGTGGCGTTCTCGGACGTTCACCAGGACCGGCGTGTTCATTGCGTCTCCGGCCACGACGGCTTGGCCGGGTGTGAGTCCGGGGAGTTCATCGAGCACGTCCTCGCCGGCGCTCTCGACCGACGTGCGGATCGCCTTCTGATCGTTCGGGTTCTGAATCTGCATGATGATCTGCGTGCCGCACTGTGACAACACGTCAGGATCGATTTTCGATGGGCGCTGACTGATGATACCAACCCCGAACCCGAACTTCCGCCCTTCCGAGAGGATCCGGCGGAGAATCCCGAGGCTCCGCGCGTCCCCGTCAGGCGCGAACCGGTGTCCCTCCTCGAACAGCGAGAAAACGGGGTGATCGATCGCGTCGTCCTCACCGCGCGTCGCCGCTTCCCGCGCCTCGTACAGCTTCCGGAGCAGTGCCGCGGCGAGCATCTGCTGGTCGGACTGGGACAATCGATTGAGCTTGAGAACCGTGACTTGCCCGGGCGCAACGAGATCGGTGAGTTCGTCACGCGCTGCCGGAACGAACAAATCCCGGTTCAGTGACTTGTTCAACCGCCACGCGAGCGCATCGATCGTCCCGCTGCGCTCCCCCTCAACATCCTCGCATTTGTTGATGATGTCTTGCGGCGTGATGTGGTTGCTCTCGTTAGTGAGGTCGCGCCAAGCCTCGTTGAGGACGTACCGCATCCTGTCGCTCGGTCCGTCAAGCAACGCGAGCAAGTCGCTGTACGTGAGGTCCGGGATCGGAATCGTGATTTCGTCGGGCGTGATGATTTCCACTTCGGGCCGGTACCCGTCGTCGCCTTCGAACACGTGGCTGTGCTCGTCGCGCCGCATCTTCCGAAGCGTGTCGTACTCCGCGTGCGGGTCGAAGACCAGCATCGCCGCTCGGGACGCCGGCCGCATCATCTCCTCGATCAGGACGCTCGCCGTGTAGGACTTCCCGCTCCCGGTCGATGCGAGGATCGCTAGGTGCGTCGCCGCGAACTTGTCGATCGGGACGTGTATGTTCGCCGCTCCGTGCGGTCGGTTCAATAGCCATCCGAGGTGTGCCGTCCCGCTTTCGGAGTCCCAGTCAGCGCTCGGTAGAACAGCCTCTAGGTACGTGTCGGCGGCGAGTTGGAGTCGCGTTCCCGGTTGGGGTTGGATACGCGGGTTCGTGAATGTCGATATCTGCTCGTCGAAGTACCCGATCGTTCGGGCCGTGAACCGGCTGAGTTCCGTGTCCTCCGTCGGGACGCCGAGGGCACCGGCGACCTCGGTCGGGTCCACGTCCGGGTTCGCCAAGAACTCGCCCGGTAACCCGCGTTCCTGTGCCGTGTTCGTCACGCGAGCGAGGATCGCTTCCCGTTCGCCGGCGACCGTCGCGTTGTAAGCGACGAATTCCCCGGTTCGAAGCCCCTGGTCGCCGGGTGCGATGAACTCGAACTCCGACGGGTCGTCTCCGGGGCACGCGACCGTCCCGATCGGCGTCCCGGTGAGCGCTGGAACGTCGCGCGTCGCCGGCGGACTCGGGAGCCCGCGGTCGTCGCTCGTCATCGAAGCACCCCGCGGCTCTCGCTGGACTGCCAGCGGACTTTCTTTTCGACGACGTCTAACACGGCGTCCGCGTCCGTGAGTCGCCGTAACCGGTCCACGATGGCCAACACGACTTCCGGGCCGAACTGGTCGGCCGTGGCGATCAAGCGCTCGTAGTACTCCAAGTTCAGCGTCCCGTCGTTCGTGTGGAACTGTCGGAACCCGTCGTCCGAGAGCGCATACACGAAGTCGTCGATGTCCAGCGTCCACCGTGGCATCGACTGCGACACCGCGGTGAACGACTGCGGATCGCCGTCCTCCTCGCCGTTCGGGTGCTGGTGCGGGTCGGCCTCCAGTTCGGCCGTGCCGAGGAGTGCGATCCCGAGCATCGTCTGCTTCTCGTTCACGTACCCGGGGACGAACATCTCCTGATCCGGGGCGGAAAGCCGCGGGCCGTCTCGTCCTTGGTCGGGATCGACGAGTCGCGTGTCGTACACGACGCCGATCATGGCGTGCGGAGTGCCGCGAACGGTTTCCGTGGCGTACACCGGTTGGCCGAACTCGTACTCGTCGCGTAACGGCGGGTCCTCGCGCTCGCCGTCTCGGAACGCCTGCGCGACGTAGTCCATCTGCGTGTTAGAGTGTATGATACTGCCTAACGCCGTGTCCGTCGGTGCGATCGCCGGCGTCGAATCGTCCGCGTTCGATTGTTGTGTCATGAGTCGTGTTATCGTGTTATCGGCGGCGACGTTCCTTTGAGAGGGCTTTTGCGTCCCACTCGATCGGGAGGCCGTGTTCGTCCGCGAACTCCTGTACAAGCGCGAGGAACCGGTTTTTCGCCCCGGTGTCAAGTACCGCGTTAGCGTCCGCTTGCTGTAGTATCTCCGGGTGTCCGCGCCCGACGCCGGCTTCCGCCCGCACGACGTCGAACACGTACTCCGCCCAGTCGTCCCGCAGCACCCACCCCGGAAGCTCGACGCGATCGAGGGCGTCCCCGCCGGGAATGTTGAGATACGCGAACAGCACGTCGTCCCAGAAGTCGTACGCTTCGCCGCGGTACTGCGTCGTCAACGCGTCAACCGCGCCGTCCTGCCGGTTACTGAATAACTGTGACCGGTCGCCCCAGTGGTGGATGAACGGGTCAAGGATCCGTGAGTCCGCGACGAACGGCCGGTCACCTAACGCGTCTGGGTACCGCCGGCGCAGCAGTTTCGCCAGATTCGTGCTGCCGCTCCCGGCCGTGTACCCAACGATCGGGACGCCGTGGTGTTGTGACGCCGCTAGCACCATCGACATCGGCTCACGGTAATATTCATCCCGGATGTCCGGCGCGAACGTGTTTGCGAACGACGGGACGAGCGGCCCGTCGTACAACACGACCGGCGGTGGCGTCACGTCCGCGAACCGCTCGATGCAATCGATGATCGTTCGCGCCTCCTCGCGGTACCGTTCGTGCGCCGGGGCCTGCCCGTCCACGTACCGCCGCCCATCGTCGCGGTCCTCCGTGAGATCATCGGGAACAAGCAGCCGCATCGAGACGTCCTCCTCGTAATCACGCGACGGTGAATGCCCGTTCCGGCACCACGCCGTCTGTACCAACCCGAGTGGCACGGTGAACTCGCGTGTCGGTCCGATTTCTGACCCGTCCGCCGCCACCGTGGACACGCCAGCAAGGATGTCAGCAGCGAACTCGTTCACCGCTTCGTGATTATCCCATGACACTGATGCGTCAAACGGGACGGTCGGGCCTGACACTGCGTCCCACTCGCGTGTCGGGACCGCGCCCGGGTACGAATCCTGATCGTCACCGACCATATCACGAACCTCCGCTTGCGATTCAGCCACCGCGTCGCGGAACCGGTCACGGTACACTTCGACGACACGCGTATCATCGTACGAGAAGCGATGGATCTCAGTTTTGTTCGCTTCTAGTTGCTCGGCGACGCGTTCAGGATACAACGGCATTACTGAGACACCACCCGCGTGGCCTCATCAGTCTCGTCTTTTTCGAGCACCACCGCGCGTTCCGTCATAGCTTCGAACGTCCGGTCGTGACTCACCACCGTCAACTGCCCGAGGCCCTCAAGCGACTCCAACTGATTCACAAGATTCTGCTTCTTCGCCGTGTCAAGATTCGCTGTCGGCTCATCAAGGAACGCCATCCCAACACTCGCCAACCGTTCGAGAATCGCTAGCCGGACGGCGAGCGCCGCCGCCATCTTCTCCCCGCCGGACAACGAATCGAACGGCTTGTCCTGCCCTTTCACGCGAACACGAAGATTGTACGTTTTGTCCCACACCAACGTCTCCGTCGGATTCCCACGAAGCTGCTGAAACACCTCGTTCGCACGATGCCCGATCTCCGTCGTGATCAGTTCACGCAGATCCGCCGCTCCTTGTTGTAATGTGTTCCGCGACCACCCGGCAAACCGCTTATCTCGTTCTAACTCAGCGATCTCCGCCTCAAGCTCCTCTTTCTCAGACTGTTTTTCATACAGCTCTTCTAACTCATCCCGAGCGCCAGTCAAATTGTCTTCAACAGTCTCTCGCTTCCCTGCAATCTGGTTTTTTTCCGCTTCGAAAGCATCAATATCGCTATCCAGGGCCTCCGACCGATCCTCGTCGAACTCCGCTTCCAACTCGCTGATCGCTTCTTCGATCTCCTCGGCTCTCGACCAGAGCCCTGCTAACTCGGATCGTGCTTCGTCTACCGCTTCTTTCTGTTCGTCGCATTTACTCGCCGCTTCCTCGTGAGCGATGTACGTTTCATACCCGTCCTTGGTCTCTGCCAATGTCTCTTTCACCGTGTCGAGCTCCGCATCGAGATCTCCGTACGACGCGATCTCCTCATCGAGCTCTGTGACCGCAGCGTCCAATTCTTCGATACGACCCTCAACCGCCTCTAATTCCGACTCAGCGGACTTGTTATCGTCATATCTTGTCTCTGCAGCGGTGTACTCCGCTTCAACACCATCGAGTGCTTCGAGACGACGTTGCTTCTCCGGAAGGTCCTCTGTACGGGCTTTGAGCTCGGACTGTTCGCTCCGCAGTTCCTCGATTGTCGATTCGATCTCACCGATTTCCTCGCGCAGTTCAACGATTTCAGACTTGTGCTCAGGGATTTCCGACACTGCATCAGCTGCGGCCTCGGCATCATCGATCTCGTCAGAAAGCTCGGTGAGCCGTGAGCCGATCTGCGGGAGTTCCGATGACTCAATCTCCTCAATCCGCTCCGTGTTCTGCTCGATCACTAAGTCGCGGTGATCCGCGGTGATCGGCCGGTCGCACGTCGGGCACGGCACATCCGACGCATCGCCTACGTCAATTCCACGTAGCTCCTTGTTTTGCGCTTCTAACTCCTCTACCTCTTTTTGTAGTGATTCCTGCTCAACAGACAATCCACGTCGTTCTTCACGCAGCGCTTCGAGTTTCTCAGCCTCGTCACGCTGCGCCTCAGCAGCCTCGATCCGATCTTCTAACTCTCTAATCTCGTCTTCTAATTCCGAGATCTTATCTTCGTGGTCTCCAATCTCGTCGTCAATCTCAGCAATCCGCTCCGCGCCGCCCTCAAGCTCCGCAACCTCCGTTTCTAACTCCCGGTACTCCTCGATATCCGGTTCGAGTTCTTCGAGCCGCTGTTTCGCTTTCTCTGCCGTCTCAACCGCTTCTTCTTTCTGCTCAGCCTCGGTGCGCTTCCGCTCAATTTTGCCCTTTATTTCGTCGCGCTCACCGATCAACTCGTCACGCTCTGTGATTTCGTCTTCCAGCTTTTCACGCTCGCTCTCTGCCTCGCGGTATGCTTCGTACTCATCTTCGACCTCGGCCAGCGTCTCGACTGCAGCTTCAGCCTCCGCCAGCGCCTCTTCGGCTTGTTCAAATTGTTGCTCTGCTGCAGGAATCTCCGTGTCCTCAACCGATTCTAACTCATTTCGCTTCTCATCAAGGTCGGCTTCGACGTCCTCAAGCGTCGCGTGTTCCACCTGCAGCACCGTCACACGGTGTTCTATCGTCGAAATAGCTACCTCGTACCCTCGTAACTCATCTTCTAACTCTTTGACTTCTGTTTCGACATCCGACAACCCATTCAATTCCCCACGGAGTTCGCTGACCTGCTCCTCTTTCGCGCTTATTACCTCGTCGAATTCGCTTGCCAAGCCGCTCAGCGATTTGTACGCCTCCCGGTACCGTTCGATATCGAACAACGGGTCGAACGTGTCCACGCGGTCTTTCTCGCTTTGCGTGAAGTCAGCGAGGAAACTCGTCTGCGGCACCCCGACACTCCGCTCCCACACTTCCGACAGATCGTCCGCGTCATCCACACCGATTTTTTCCGCCACCCACTCTTTGATCGCCGACCCGGTGTCCAACCCAAGCGCATCCTCGTTCGCATCAAGCACGTCGAATTTGTACCGCCCGGCCCAGCGCCGCACCGTGTACACCTCGCCCGTTTCAACGACCCGGAACGTCACCTCGACGTGCCCGGACGATTCACCGTCCCGCACGAGTCGGTCTTGATTGTCGAACGGGTGTGTGTCGAATAACGCGAACCCGACTGCTTCCTGGACCGTGCTTTTCCCCGACCCGTTCTCCCCGACGATCGCCGTGACGCCGTCACCAAGTTCGATCGTGGTCCGGTCCGCGTAACTCTTGAAGTTCTCTAACGTCACCGACTCAATAACAACTGTCACTGCGCCTCACCTCCCTCAACCGCAGCCGTCTCGTCCCTCTCCTTGCTCTCACCGACGCCGTCCGGGAACAACTCCCGGCGCCGCTCTCGCAGGTACGACGCCGCTTCAGCAACACTGACATCCTCCTCAGTGACGAGCCCTTCCAGTTCGTCAAGCGTCGCTGCGACATCGTCCGCCGCAGCACTGTACCGCGACTCCTCAGCAAGCGTCGTGAACACGCGATCCTGTAACGCATCCGTGTTCACCGTCCCATCAGCCGCAAACGCTTCTTCACGATCAATATCTCCAAGCAGTTCCTGAATCGCTTTCCGCTCTGTATTATCCGTCGGCTGCACATACAGCGCATCCAGTGTGTCTGCCGTGATTTCTCGTAATGAATCAACGTCGAACGCAACGTGATCAAGCAATAGTGTCCCCGTCAACCGCAGGTTCACGATCGGATCACGACGCGACCCGTCACCCGCCTGGAACTCAGCGCTGCTACACACGCCTTCAACTATCTCTTGCTCGTCACGCACCGCGTCCTTGAACGCCGCGCGGAGATCGTCGAACGTCCGGTACCCCGATACGTCAAACTCGACTGTCACGTACGGTCGCCGCTTCGAATGACGGTGTTCCGCCGACCAATCACTCGTATCCACTACGTAGTACCCGTGCGCATCGTCCCACCACCCCTCTTGAACTGAGAACGCTTCCAAACTCCCCGGGTTGTACACGTTCTCCACTTCGAACCGCTTGTGAATATGACCGAGCGCCACATAATCCACGGCATCCATTAGCGGCGTCAACGACGCGACAGACACCGTCGCACCCAAATCCGGAACTGCGTCATCAACACCGAAGTGCGCTAACACGACTGTCGCCGCCGGCTCACCCTCAGACGCGTTCACGGCTTCGATCCCGTCCACGACAGCCGGAATCTGTCGCTCCATATACGCTCCCCGGTACTGTACTCCGAACACGCGAACCGTTCCCTCATCCGTCTCTAAATCAACATACCCACCACCTTGCCGCGGAGACTCAGCGTCAGTCGGAGCGAACGACGCGCGCTCATCAGCAAAGTCCGCCGATAGCAACGTAATCAGCCCCTTGTTATTCAGGTACTGCAGCCACGTCAAGTTCCGTCGCCGACTCATGTTCTGATCATGATTCCCCGGACTCACGATCACCGGGACCTCAACATCCGCGAGAACGTCTTCCACCGATGCGAGAGTCTCCGGTCGCACGTCCCGGCTGTCAAACAAGTCGCCAGGGAGTAATATTGCGTCGACATCCTCAGCCGAGACTTGCGACAGCGCGTGCTGGAACGAGAGTTTCGCGTCAGTTGCCCGTTGGGACACACCGTACTGCTGCCGACCAAGGTGAATATCCGCCAAATGGAGGAATCTAGTCACACATACATCGCTTCGCGGAGGGATTATAAACCTACATTCGGCACGGTGAAAGTAAAACGAGGAGCAGCGATGAGTCCCCACGATCCCTTAATCCAATATTCTGTACAGTCCGCTTATGATTCAACGGAACTGTCTATCCACCGCAGTTACGATTTAGAGCTCGTCCGAAACCCCTGACGCGCCGGTGTATCGAAGTCAAACTGTCCCAACCCGATCACAGCTCCAAACGCTACTGCGACGGTATTAATCGACTCAACGGACCCGGGCACCGTCATCGTGGCAAGGAACAGCAGCAGTAGTGCCATCGAATAGACCGCCGCTCCAAGCGTCGGTGACAGCGCGACTGGGTCGGACGTTATGGCTCGTCGCTCCACAGCCACACGTTTCACCGACCGGTGAGCGCCGATGGCTGCTCCGTAGCACGCGACGATCACAGGAATCGAGATACGTCCGGAGTTCATATGATGCTATGAAGACAAGATCCTTATCTTTCATCGATTTCAGTCTCATAATATTTTCACGCCCTTTCGGACTTACACTGGGCTACGACCCATATCCGTAGTAAAATAAGGAAAGTACCTCCGCCCGTCATCACGCGTATTCGTACAAGAGAAGAAATCCGAAGTCCACTACCGGACAACACTTCGGAAAATATCGGACCCGACCTCTTCAACACACAGAACAAATACGAAGTTGAATACTATATCTGATAAAACGCGACTTCTACCCCGAATTTATTATCGTGATGTGGTGGCGGATGATCTCAGGCATAAGGCCGGGTTGGATCTATCAGAATCAGCCATACCGAATCCTCCAGTCGCTAGACCCAGCACTCCTGAACGCATTGGGGCGAACCGCACACACAGCACACGTCCCACACGTAAACTCGTTATCGCAGTAACGACCACATCACGTCGTACGACACACCGAACTCCGAGCCAGGTTCAGCGATGTCTCCGTTATCGTCCCACTGCTCGCTATCAGCCCCGCGCTTCTCCTAATCACCTCACCAATCATCCTCAGAGAACTCCCAATCCCGATCAGTATCATCAACGTGCTCATTATTTTTCTCGGCGTGTGCTTCCTCAAGTCCACACAGTCAAACTCACCGCTTTCACCACTCCGCACGCTGTCTCAGACACCCTGCTGAACACAGTTCTCTTGTGTTAGGCGAGTAATACGAACGTGTGCAAAAAAGAGAGAAGTTGCGACGGGTTATCGAGATGATGGAAGCAAACGAAATCGAGAAAGGCGAGACTGGTCAGTTTATGCGTATCCACTTCGGAGATGACCAACAACTCACATTCTCGGATGGCCTGTTTGGAGAACTTGGGCTGCCCGACAACGACGAGGTTACCGGATATCTGAACTCGCACGACGAACTCATCCACGAAGGACGGGGATGGTGGCTTTTTGAGCCTGACCCGGATTCTTATGCGCACTACAACCCAGAACTCGCTGTGGAAATCATCGAGGAGATCGCGTCGATTATGGGGTACTCCATCGAGGACATCACGTACGTTGAGGGACTTGATTTCAAAGGAGAAGCAGGAGTTGTTGATTGGACTGACGTTGAAACCGACAGCGAGACTCCACCATATGAGGACCCAGTGACTGACGAAGACGTGTATATTCGAGGTGTTTTCCAGCAAGTATTCGACGAAACAATAGCTGCAGAGGAACTCCCAAGCCCAATGCCACAGGCTGTATTTTACGATTCAACTGGGCAAATTAATTACACACTCGGTCCCGGTATCCAGACTGTCGCGGATCTTGACGATACACAGAGGGACCGACTGGACAGATATGTACAGAATCACAGCGAACTTATGGAAGAATCAACACGAAATAAGTTCACGATCATTCACGCCCAGTCACAGAGCGAATCTGTTGAAGACTGGCTGGATGTGTTTGAGTTCTTGCGCCAGGAAATACTGGACATTGAATCGAACCAGATCACGCACGGAGAGCTTGGGTACGAAGGTGATGACGAAACGGTCCCGTGGGAGTCTATTGTCTCTGACACATAAACTCCTTCAGCCGGTAATCGTAGTGCTTCCGTGTTGGCGCGTGGAAGTTCGCGTAGGGAGCTGGGAGGTCACCAGATCGGTTCAACCCTATGAGGACGATGTCGGGAGTCAGCACCTCAGCCTGATTATGGACGAATTTGACCAAGCGCTCGGGGCGCTTCTCAACGCAGTCACCGTCAGGGAATTCGTCGTCCCACACAGCCCAACTCGCCCACGGGTACCGTGTAGCGATCTCGGTGAGCATTTCGGGGTCCATATTTTGAATCCTCGGCAGCCTGCCCTATGAATTGTGCCAGCAGTTTTGCGACGTAACCGACTAAACAGATCTGAGCAGTGTCGAACGCGATATCGTAGCCACCTTCGGCCTCCTCACGCTGAGACGGTGCGATTGCGACCCCAGCAGTGAACGGGCTTTGCGACAACTGCTGTTGAGTGGCGTTCACCACCAGTGAGGATTCCGAGGGGTAATCAGTCATGGAACGGATACGGATTGGAATTCCCAGTCATGAGTATTCTTTTTTACTTTCACTTCATGGATCAGCGATACAAGACGGCCACCAGAGCATCCTTTATGAACATTCCACAGACAACGAAAGAGGATATCGCTGATGGAGAACCGATCTCCATCGCGGCTCAGGTACTACAGCATCGTACTTTCGACGATGGGAACACGCAGGTCCAATTACAAGACACAGAAGGGCAAGAATTCCTCCTGAAAATATGGGATGGCGATCTTCCAACCTTTGAATTTAGAGAGAACGAGTGGATTCTACTTGAGGATGCGCTTGGAGACATTTACAACGGGAACGTCAATGTGGGATCAAACTATGGCGACATTCAAGTAACGTATTTAGAATCACCTCCAACCTCTGTCGATCAAGACGAGGCAGACAATACAGCAACCGATAGCACTCCACAAACAGGAGGTGTCGTTGCACTCGATATTGAAACGATCTCCACCGTCCCAGAAGGAGAATTCGAATTTGACAATTCAGACCACCTCGAATTACTCTGTATCGGTGTTGGATACGCACCATACCAGGGAGCCCCAGGGACGTCCCACACCCTCTTTCGATCTGGAACTACAGACGCATCGGAGGCCGCGTTACTACAGCAATTCTGCGATTACGTCGAATCACATACACCGTCTCAGTTAGTCACCTTCAAAGGAGACTTTGACCACCAACACTTGATTGGACGAGCGGAAAAACTATCAGAAATCGAACCAATCCTTGGTACTCGGGTGAGGAATCTCTTCACAGAGCATGAGTGGACCAATTTGGATCCCTGGGGCAGTCTTGAGGATAACGCCGACGTCAGTACAACTCACTGGGATATCTACGAACACTCCCTCAACCCTGTAGAATGGCGAAAAGACCACCCCCGATTTGATGGCGATCCAGACGACCCCACCGTCTACAACGTAGACATTCCATATTTTGGACAGCGATACTTAGAACTCACAGAACAGCCAGAATCACCACCTGAACATCGAGCACTACACGAATTACTCCGACACTACACCGTTGCTGACATTGATCCACTATTTGAATTGCTACAATAGCGCTGGCCTAGCTTCCACTCGTTCGGAAACGTCTCACTGATCCGGTCACAGACCGCTTGCGTACCAACAAATTCGGTGAGTGACATACCGTATCTCGATGCTCCGCGCTCAAAGTTTCAGCGACGATGGACGGTCAGAATTAGTCAGGATCGAACGCAGCCAGTAAATCATCGAGAATCATCGTCCCGGTCGCAGTATCGAGCGGGTCGTTGTTGTTCCCACAGTCTTCGCTCATTACACAGAGCGGACACCCTCGGCGACGGCCGCACTCACAGTCCGCAATGTGGTCATGTGTCCTAGCAGCCAGTGTCTCGATGTGCTCGTATATCGCCTTTGAGAAGCCGATCCCACCGTCGATTCCATCATGAACGAACCATGTCGGCCCAGGGATCGTCTCGTGTGGATGTGACGGCGTTGAGAGCCCCCCAATATCGTGATTATCGATCATCAGCTCCAGCGGCGCAAGCTGGATAATCCCGTGTTCAGCGGCGTGGAGCCCACCGGCGTACGTGTACCGGGCCTGTTCCATTGGCACTCGCGGATCATCTCCTGCTCGGTCTGTTGGCTCTAAGAGCGGCGCATCAAGAGCATTGATCGTCGTCTGTAGATGGTCCTCGGGCAGTGAGACCCACAGGAGTTCGGTCTGTAAATCAAGCGGCGGTGTCTCGGTCGGAAGCGGTCCGTCAATGAGTTCACCCGTCCGGTAGTCACGGACCATGTAGCTTCCATAGGTAATCCGCACCGTCCCTGTCCCGAAGTAGATATCATAGCCATCTGCCAGTGACGTGTGGTCTGCGACTTCGAGATTCTGAACCTGCTTTGTCGACAGCGTCTGCGTGTAGTGCGTGGTAGCTACCTCTTCGACGTGAATTCGCGGGTGGGGCTGGCTATGGTCAACTTCGGCCACTTCGTACTGTTGGCCCGCATGGAGGAACAACGCTCCCTCGTGGTAGTCGCGGTAGGCTCGTTCCGTAGCGACCGGGTCGTGTTCAATTTCCCCGTTGGTACAGATCACCTCGTAATCAATACCCGTCGTTCCGTACAACGAGATCCGGCTCTGGGGACGTCGGTCTCCGGCATAGGTGACACCGCCAGCGTCGAGATCTCCTGCCTGTTCAAGCAACCCGGCGTCTTGCCACATGGCAGTCATTTCCCGGAATCGATCTTCGCCACCGAGATACGGCGCATCCTCAGCCGTCAGTGGGCGCTCTGCGGCCGCCGCGAGCAGGTGATCCGCGAAGACGCGGTCGTTGTCGATAGAGACCACCGCGTCCTCCACGGTGTCGTCATCGAATAGATAGCCCGGATTATCGAGAATATAGGCATCCATCGCGTCTTTTCCCCCGACAAGCACTGAGAGCGCGTCGCTCGTCCCGCGGCCCGCACGCCCAATCTGTTGCCAGAAGGACTGTTTGGTGCCCGGATACGAATCCGTCACGGTTGCGTCCACTGACCCGATGTCAATCCCCAACTCCAGCGCGTTCGTCGAGATGACCGCATCGAGGTCAGCGCTTTTTAGCTGGTTTTCGACGGATCGACGCTTCCGCTTGCCGAGACCCGCGTGGTAGGGCTCAACGTCGATGTACTCATCACGCGGATGATCGCGGACGGCCTCTATCGTTTGTTTTACACCGATTTCCGTACTCTGCCGGGCTGTCGTGAACTGTAGCGTCTGGATCCCGTTGACAGCCAAGTGCGCCGTCACGGAGGACGCTTCACGCGCACTGGAGCGACGCGCCTGTTCGAAACCCTCCATAAGGTCGCCGCTGCCATCATCATACCCTTCGAGCGCCTCCTCATCAAGCGGCGGCTCCCACAACACGATATCACGATTTCCACGAGGAGACCCATCCTCGCTGACGACGCTGAACTCTCCCCCAGTCAATGTAGAGGCGTGAGCAGCCGGGTTACCGATCGTCGCAGTTGTAATCACGAACTGCGGGTCCGCACCGTAATGGGCGAGCACGCGCCGGAGCCGGCGCAAGATCCACGCAACGTGGGTCCCCATGACGCCGCCGTATTCGTGGCCCTCGTCGATCACCACGAGTTCAAGATTACTGTAAAAGCGATGCCAGCCGCGATCCTTGTTATGGCGTGGTAGATAGACGTTCAGCCCAGCCGGGTTCGTGAGGATGACGTTCGCATTCTCACGAACAGTCCGCTTACGCTCGTCTTTGGTGTCACCATCATACGTCCCGATGTGAGTATCGAGATCTAACTCACCGCGCAAACGATCGTTCAGTGCTTGTTCTTGGTCGTTTGTGAGCGCTTTTGTCGGGAACAGACAGAGTGCGGTCGCGTTATCGTTAGCGAGGTGATTCCGTGCGATCTGAAGCTGGTAGATTAACGTCTTCCCCGATGAGGTCGACGTCGTGATGGCCACATTCTCATCGGCTGCGAGCAGATCCAGTGCCTCGGCCTGGTGCGAGTACAGATCATGGCCAAGCCGTGATGCGAGTGGATCCCGAAGGACGCTCTCGGGAGCGACGGTCTCAGCAGACTGTGCGTCGAGTCGCTCACTATGTCGGATCTGTTCACGCCAGTCCGGGAACGACTCTGTGAGTTGCGACTCAGAGAGAATCTCGCGGTGGCGAGCGGTTCCTCCGTCGGGCATCAGCATCC
>Ga0102936_1000315_pt1 | contig 18799 bp, 16 predicted proteins | sample SalPon2_A_H2O_MG_FD_78502 | JGI IMG/M metagenome (GOLD analysis project Ga0102936, IMG submission 78502) | Salt pond water microbial communities from South San Francisco under conditions of wetland restoration - Salt Pond MetaG R2_A_H2O_MG | ecosystem: Environmental > Aquatic > Non-marine Saline...
CGCGACGTGCGCTCCGGGCGTTCGGGCGAAAAACGTATGCCCCGGCGTCTCGCCGGATGCGGTACGGAGAATGGAGTACGCCCTCGTTGCCCGGTGGCTGGTCCTCTACGCCGCGCTCTTCGCGCTCGGTCTCCCCCTCGCCGCCCGACTCCTCCCACGGGCGGACGGCCACGGAGCCGGGCTCGCGGTCCCGGCGGCGCTCGTGACGCTCAGCGTCCCCGCCTACTGGGTTGGTCAGGTGACGTGGGGACCGATCGCGCTCGGGGCCGGCGTTGCGACCCTCCTCCTCGCCAGCGGACTCGCCGGCCTCGACCGCGCAGCCATCCGGGAGGGTCGGGTCCGGCTCGCCGTCGACGTCGACCGCGGCGCCGCCACCGACGCCGCGGCGGTGTTCCTGCTCGGGTTCGGGTTCGTCGTCGCGATCCGGGCGGTCGACCCTGCGGTGCTCCCGATCGGGGGAGAGAAGTTCCTCGACTTCGGTCTGTTGAAGACCCTCGATCGGTCGGCCGTCCTGCCCCCGGAGGACTTCTGGTTCGCGAACCAACCGGTGAAATACTACTACGGCGGGCACCTGACCGCGACGCTGCTGTCGTGGCTGACTGCGACGCCGCCGCGGTTCGCGTACAACCTTGCGCTCGCGGGGTTCTACGCCGCGTTGGTGACTGCGTCCTTCGAGCTCGCGGCCGCCGTCGGGGGCGACCACGGGCTCCCGCGGCGGGTCGCAGGCGGGTTCGCCGCGTTCTTCGTCGGTGTCGCGAGCAACCTGGTCACTGCCGGCCGGCTCACGCTCTCGGCGCTCCCGTGGTCGCTGGATCGGACTGCCGCGAGGTACGTCGCCGCGCGGACGGATTATACCGTCGAGACCATCCTCGCGGGTGCGGAGTCGTTCAGTTACTGGAGCGCCTCCCGCGTCATCCCGGGGACGATCAACGAATTCCCGCTGTTCGCGTGGCTGAACGGCGACCTTCACGCCCACATGATGGGGACGCCGACCCTGCTGCTCGCGGCGGCGGTCGGCTACGCGTACTACCGGACGCCCGCGTCGGCGGTGCGTCGTCGGCGCGGGCTGTTGCTGGGCGTGCTGCCGGTGCTCGCCGCCTGGCAGGCAGTGGTCGACACCTGGAGCTTCCCGAGCATCCTCGCCATTGGGTGGCTGGCGGCGACGTTCGCCTCCGCCGACGCGTGGGCGCTGCTCCCGGCCGGTGACCGCCTCCGGTCGCGGTTCCCCGGCGACGGCGGTACAGGGCCGACCGGCGACGGGACGTCAGCAGCAGCTCGGGCGGCGACCGCCGAACTTCGACGCGTGGGCGGCGCACTCGTCGTCACCGCAGCCGGGGCGACCGCCGCGGCGGCCCTCGCCGCGCCGTTCCTCCTCGGGACGGCCACGGGTGGCGGCGAGCGGTCGGTCGAACTCCTCGGGCCGGAGCTCCGAAGCGGGCTCGGGGCGCTGCTCTTAGTCCACGGCGCATTCCTCGTCGGGGTGTGTGGTTACCTCCTCGCTCGGGTCCGGATCGACCGGCCGTGGGTGCTGGTGGGGGGCGTCGCCGCCACGGTGGCCGTCGGGCTGCAGGTCGGATTCGCGGCGCTCGCGGTGTCGGTACCGCTGCTCGTGCTTGCGTGGGTGGCACTCCGCACCTCGGAGTCGGTCGGCTACGAGGCCGTCCTCGTCGTCGCGGGCGCCGGACTGGTGACTCTCGTCGAGCTCGTGTACGTGAACGAGCAGGCCGGGCCGGGCCGGATGAACACCGTGTTCAAGACGTACATCCAGGTCTGGGTGTTGTTCGGCACCGCCGCTGGAGTGGCGATCGCCGGACTGTGGGCCGACCGCGGGGTGACAGACTCCGGTGTCGACACGCCGGACCGGGCGGTCGAACCGACGGGCGGCGGAGCCGATCCCGTCTCCGAACCGTCGGAAGCCAGCCCGGAGACGGTCGAGGCCGACGGCGGCGACATCGACGCCACGACCGCCGGCAGCGACGCCGACGGGATCCCGTGGCGGCGGGTCGCGGTCGCCGCACTCGTGACCGCGCTGGTCGCATCGACCAGCGTCTACGGCGCCCTCGCGGTCGGCGCGCACTTCGGAAACGCTCCCGACGGCGGCCCCACGCTCGATGCCACGCAGTTCGTCCGGACCGACCACCCCGACCAGGCGGCTGCGATCGCGTGGGTCGACGCCCGCGAGGGCCAGCCCACGCTGCTGGAAGCCCCGGGGACTGCAAACTATCCCGGCGGTACTGACGGCCGCGACCGGGTGATGTACAGTTGGGGCGCCAATCCCGCGTCGAGCCTGACGGGCGTGCCGACCGTCGCGGGATGGCAACACGAGGTGGGCTACCGCGGGCAGGCGGCGTACCTCGACCGCGTCCGCGACGTCGATGCGATGTACACCGGCGACGCGGCGACGCGGGCGGCGCTGTTCCGGCAGTACGAGGTGGAGTACGTCTGGGTCGGGCCGGGCGAGCGCGCCCGGTACGGGTCGGTGTCGTTCGAGATGGCCGGCGTCGAGCGGGTCCATCGCTCGGGCGACGTGACGATCTACGCAGTCGACTACGATGCGCTGCCGGAGGGGTGAGCCTACGGTAGAACCGACAGAAAGCGTCGGGGTCCAACAGCGGTCCTACGACCCGCGCTTCTGGATGATGTCGATCGCTTCGGCGTCGACGGCGACAACGTCCAGGAAGTGGGGGACGAATTCGCGCTTCTCGAAGGTCTCGCGCTCCTCTTCGGTACCGACCGTACACCACAGCTGCGGGCGGTCGGCGCCGTGGTAGTCGCTCTGGCGGTCCAGCGAGAAGCAGACGACCTCCTCGCCGTCGACCTCGATGATCGCGCCGCGGCCGATCCCGGGGTCCCCGCGGATGATGACCTTCTTCATACCACGCTTTTGCCACAGTCGGGGCTTAACCGCTTCGGAGACGCGTCGCGGCCGCGACCCGAACCAAACGGGTTTTAACCGATCGCCGTGAATTTCACGTAAGGTCGATATCTATGGAGATGCCACGCCGATTCAACACGTACTGTCCGAACTGTGACGGCCACCACGAGCACGAGGTCGAGAAAGTCCGGACGGGACGCTCGACCGGGATGAAGTGGAACGCCCGCCAGACCCGCCGAGGCAAGGCCACGATCGGGAACGCGGGGAAGTTCTCGAAGGTCCCCGGTGGAGACAAGCCCACGAAGAAAACCCACCTGAAGTACATCTGCTCGGACTGTGGCAAGGCTCATATGCGCGAGGGCTGGCGCGCCGGGCGCCTCCGGTTCCAGGAGTAACGATGGCAGGAAACTTCTACCGGGTCCACTGCCCGGACTGCGACAACGAACAGGTCGTCTTCGGCAAGGCCTCTTCGACCGTCAACTGCGCCGTCTGCGGGACGACGCTCGCGACGCCCAGCGGGGGCGACGCCGAGATCCACGGCGAGGTCGTCGAGACGGTTGAGCGCCGCTCGGCCGAGGCGTAACCCCACCAACGGAGGGTTCAATACATGAAGTACAGCGGATGGCCCGAGTCGGGTGAACTCGTCGTCGGCGACGTCGACGAGATCACGGACTTCGGTGTCTTCGTCGACCTCGACGAGTACGAGAACAAGCGCGGCCTCTGTCACATCAGCGAGGTCGCGAGCGGGTGGATCAAAAACGTCCGCGACCACGTCCGCGAGGGGCAGACGGTCGTCGCGAAGGTGCTCGACGTCGACGAGGGGTCCCAACAGATCGACCTCTCGATCAAAGACGTCAACGAGCACCAGCGGAAGGACAAGATCCAAGAGTGGAAGAACCAACAGAAGGCGGACAACTGGATGGAGATCGCGTTCGGTGAGGACGTCGACGACGAGCGCTACAGCGCCGTCGCAAACGCCATCCTCGCGGAGTTCGAGTCCCTATACGAGGGCTTCGAGTCCGCGGCGATCCACGGCACCGAAGCCCTCGGCGACGTCGATCTCGACGACGAGGAGGTCCAGGCGATCGTCCAGACCGCCCGTCAGAACGTCTCGGTGCCGTTCGTCACCGTGACGGGCTACGTCGATATCCGGTGTCCCACAGGCGACGGCGTCGACTCCATCACCGAGGCGCTGCAGGCCGCGGAAGGCAACGGCGAGATCCCCGAGGAGATCGACCTCGAGGTCACCTACGTCGGCTCCCCCGAGTACCGGATCCGGGTGCAGGCGCCGGACTACAAGACCGCCGAGAACGCGCTGGAATCGGCGGCGGGCCGCGCCCGCGAGTCGATCGATGCTGCCGGTGGGACCGCCGAGTACCACCGCGAGCGTCGTGAAGACGACGAGTAGGCGGCTGTGATCTCCCGATGAAGTCCGATATCCGGATATGTGCGGCGTGGCGCGACGCCCACGACCGGCCGGTCTACACGCTTGGAGACACCTGTCCGGCGTGCGGCGCCGACACCGAAAACTCCGCACCCGCGCCGTTCGACCCCGAAGACGCCTACGGCGAGTACCGACGCGCTCTTAAACGCCGCGGCCGCGAATGACGGTATGGACGATATCGAAGTCGAGACGGTCGCGGAGCCGACGCTCCACGATCCGGCGCTGATCGAGGGGCTCCCCGGAGTCGGTCACGTCGGCAAGCTGGCCGCCGAACACCTGCTCGAGGAGTTCGACTCCGAACTCGCGGTCCGGGTGCACGCCGACGAGTTCCCGCCGCAGGTCGGGATCGACAGCGAGGGAGTCGCATCGCTGGCGTGCGCGGAGTTCCACGCGGTCGACGCGGGCGACCGCGACCTACTCGTGCTGACCGGCGATCATCAGGCGCAGTCGCACTCGGGGCACTACCACGTCACCGACGCGTTCTTAGACGTCGCGGCGTCGTTCGACGTCACCGACGTCTACGCGTTGGGCGGCGTGCCGACCGGCGAACTCGTCGAGGAGCCCGAGGTACTGGGCGCCGTCGGCAACGAGGACGGGCTCGCCCCGCTGAAGGAGGCGGGAGTCGAGTTCCGGGACGGCGAGCCCGCCGGCGGGATCGTCGGCGTCAGCGGCCTGCTGCTCGGGCTCGGCGACCGCCGCGGCTTCGACGCCTCGTGTCTGATGGGCGAAACCAGCGGCTACTTGGTCGACCCCACAAGCGCGCAGGCGGTGCTCGAAGTCTTAGAGACGGTCGTCGGCTTTGAGGTCGGCTACGACTCCCTAGAGGAGCGCGCCGAGGAGATGAAAGAAGTCGTCGAGAAACTCCAGGAGATGCAGAGCCAACAGCAGGGAATGCCGGCCGACGACGACCTTCGGTACATCGGATAAACGCGGGCGTCGAGGGGGCGACACCCCACGGCCCGGCTTATGCCTCGAGGATGTCGTCGTCGTCTTCCGGCGGGACCACGAGCCGACCGTCGAGTGCGGTCACCGCACGGCCGCCGACCCTGACCTCCGCGCCGACCTGCACCCGGATCCGGCCGGGCCGGTCGACGAAGTGGCCCTGTTCGAAGGCCATCTCCTCGGGGAACTCGTCGTCGAACGCCCCCACCTCGCGGAGATACGCACCGCAGGCGCCGGCGGCGGTCCCCGTGACCGGATCCTCCGGGATGCCGATCCCGGGGGCGAACGCGCGGGCGTGGAGCGTGGAGTCGGCCTCCAACGCGTCGAAGGTGAACGCGTAGACGCCCGCGGCGCCGTGCTCGTCTGCGAGCGTCTCGAGTGCGGGATGGTCGGGGGCGGCCGAACTCAGGTGCTCCAAGAAGTTCACCGGGACCATCAGGAACGGCAGACCGGTCGACGCGACCGCCGTCGGGAGGTCGGCGCCAACGTCGCGGAGCGCGGCGGGGTCGATGCCCAGCGCATCGCCGAGTCGGTCGTACCCGACGTCGACGCGGCGGACCTCCGGGGAGTTCTGCGTCATCCGGACGACTCCGTCGGGTTCGACGTCGACGTCAAGTATCCCGACGTCGGTCTCGACGGTGTGCTCGCCGGGGTCGATCGCGCCCTCCTGGTGGAGGTGGGCGTGGGCAGCGATCGTAGCGTGGCCACAGAGATCCACCTCCTGCGTCGGCGAGAAGTATCGGAGCCGCCGGTCGGCGTCGTCGGAGGGCAGTACGAACGCGGTCTCGCTGACCGAGAGTTCCGCAGCGACTGCGCTCATCCGGTCGGCCGACAGATCTTCGGCCTCGGGGACGACGCCAGCGGCGTTGCCGGCGAGCGGGTCGGCCGTGAACGCGTCCACGAAGAGTACGCGGCGGGTGTCCATATTCCGAGCAACGTCCGCCCGGGTCAAAAGTCCTCGTCGGCGAGGCGAACAAATTAAGCCGAGGGGTGCATCCCTGCCTAACGGTGACTGATACGTATGGGCGAACTGCCCGATAAATTCGATTGCACGGTGACCAACTGGGAGTACATCTACGGGCTGTGTCGGGACGTGAGCGACCAGGTGAAGGCCGTCGACTTCGAGCCGGACGTGGTGGTCGCACTCGCCAGGGGCGGGTGGTTCGCGGGACGGTGCATCTGCGACTTCCTGGGGCTCGACGATCTCACGAGCCTGAAGATGGAACATTACGTCGGGACCGCCGAGAAAACCGGTGAGCCGGCGATCCGGTACCCGATGCCCGAGGGTAGCGTCGCGGGGAAAGACGTGCTCATCATCGACGACATCGCCGACACCGGTGGGTCGATCGAGCGGGCCTACGAGTACGTGACCGACCGCGACCCCGGGGAGGTCCGGACCGCCACGCTCCAGCTTCTGGGGACCAGCGAGTTCGAACCCGACTTCGTGGGCGAGCGCTTGGCGGAGTGGACCTGGATCGTCTATCCCTGGAACTTCATCGAGGACATGGTCGACCTCGTGTCGGGCGTGATGGTGAAAGCCGACGAGGAGACCTTCGAGGTCGAGGACATCCGCCACCACCTGACGGAGTTCCACGGTATCGACCGGATCGAGATGGAGATCGCCCAACCCGACCGGATGGACGAGGTGCTCTCGGAGATGGAACGCCGTTGCGTGATCGAGTCCGCCGGCGGGCAGGCCTGGCGGCTGGCGGAGTGAGCGCGCCGTCGGGGCCCCGGCGCGGGTGGCACAGAACCCACCGGTTCGCGGTCGACCGAAGCTCTTGAGTACCGACTGCGAGTGATTCCGGTGTGGTCGCTCCGGTCTCCGTCTTCACGACGGCCATCCTCCCGATCGTCGCCGTCGGCGGCGTCGGCTACCTCCTGGGATCGGTCCGCGACGTCGAGGTCGACCCGCTCAACACGATCGTCGTCTACGTCCTGGCGCCGGCGCTCGTCTTCCACAGCCTCGCGACCACGACGCTCGGGCAGTCGACGCTCGCGCGGATCACGGTCGCAGTGATCCTGTTTCACCTCGTGGCGATCGTCGTCGCCGAGGCCGCCGGTCGAATGGTCGGGGCGTCGCGAACGGCGCTTGCGGCGCTCATCTTAGTCACCGCCTTCCCCAACACTGGTAACTACGGAATCCCGGTCTCGAACTTCGCATTCGGCGAGACGGGGCGGGCGACGGCAGTGGTGGCGCTGTCGGTGCAGGCCGTGTTGATCTACACCGTCGGGGTGTACATCGCCGGCCGCGGGGGAGCCGGCGGCGTGATCGCGGGGGTTCGGCGGGTGTTTAGCGTGCCGCTGGTGTACGCTGTCGTCGCCGCGCTGTCCGCGCGGTGGGCGGGCCTCGTTCCGCCGTCGGAGTCGTCTGCGATGTCGACCCTCCAGTTGGTCGGTGACTCGGCGATCCCGATAATGTTGCTCGTAGTGGGGATCCAACTCGCCCGGACCGACGTGGGGTCGACGCTGTCGGCGGTCGGCGGCGCGGTCGGGCTGAAGATGGTCGTCGCGCCGGTACTGGGCGTGGGCGTCGCGCTCGCGGTCGGGTTCTCCGATCCCGTGGTCGCACGGACGTTCGTGCTCGAGACCGCGATGCCGTCGGCAGTCACCCCGATTATTCTCGTCGGGGAGTTTGCGGAGGGCGACGTCGCGGGCGTCCCGGTCGCGGAGTTCGTGTCGACCGCCATCTTCGCGACGACGCTTGTTTCGGTGGTCACGCTGACGGCGATCATTGCGATCCTGCAGACCGGTGTCGTGGTGTGACGGGCGCGGGGTGCGGAGCCGCCACGTTTTAGCGCCGTCGCCGCGCCATCCTGGGTATGGCCATCGGCTTCATCGGCGGCAGTGGAATCTACGACGCCCTGCCGCTCCGGAACACCCGCGAGGTCGACGTCGAGACGCCGTTCGGACGCCCCGCCGCCCCGCCCACGGTCGGGGAGTTCGGCGACACCGGCCGGGAGGTCGCGTTTATTCCTCGGCACGGCACCGACCACCAGTACTCGCCGACCACGCTGCCGTACCGCGCGAACGTGTTTGCGCTGAAGCAACTCGGGGTCACCCACGTGGTGGCGTCGAACGCCGTCGGCAGCCTGCGGGCGGAGCTGTCCCCGCAGACGCTCGTGCTTCCCGATCAGATCTACGACCGGACGAAACACCGCGATCTGACCTTCTTCGACGACGAAATCGTCGTCCACCAGCAGTTCGCGGAGCCGTACTGCCCGGAGCTCAACGGGATCCTCGCGGAGGCCGCCGCGTCGGCCACCGACGCGAGCGTCGTCCGCGGCGGTACCTACGTCTGCATCGAGGGGCCGCAGTTCTCCACCCGGGCCGAAAGCGAGTTCTACCGCGCACAGGGGTGGGACGTCATCGGGATGACCACAATCCCGGAGGCCAAACTCGCCCGGGAGGCGGAGATGGCCTACGCCACGATCGCAGGCGTCACCGACTACGACGTCTGGAACGACGACAGCCAGGTGAGCTTAGCGGAGGTCTTGGCGAACGCGGCGGCCAACGAAACCGCGATCAAAGAGACCGTCGAGGCTGCGATCGGCGCGATCCCCGAGGAGCACGAATGCGACTGTCACTCGGCTCTCGCGGACACGATCAATACGCCGGACGATGCGATCCCCGAGTCGACGAAGCGGGATCTGGAGCCGTTGATCGGAGACTACGTCGGTAGCTAATCGTCGTCTGCGGCCGGCGCAACCTCGTCTCCGGCCGCCGCGGTTGCCGGATCGTCGCTTTCGGCCGTCACACTGTCCCGAGCGCCGCTCTCGGCTGCTGCGTCCGCGCCGTCGTCCCCGTGGGTCGCGTCCGGATCCCGAATCCAGAGGTCGCCGAAGAGGTCGTCCTGCTGGAGCGTCACCACGCCGCGGTGCGAGAGAAAGAGCAACGCGAGGTACGTCGTGACCGGCGTGGCGGCGGCCTCGGCGACTTCCGCGAACAGCACCTCGTCGCGGTCCCGGTCGTAGTGGACCTCGATGGCCTCCCGGACCGCCGCAATCGAGGACTCGATGTCCTCGGAGTGGGCGGTGTCGGTCACGTCGGCGGCGGTCGGTTCGGCGTCGTCGCGACGGGCGTCAGCCGACCGGTAATCGAGCGTCTGCGTGCCCCGTCGGCTCCCGCGGGGCGACTCCGAAGTGTCGTACTCCCGGTGGCGCTTCCACCACGACTCCTGTTCGGCCTCCCGAAGTTCACGGACGAGTTCGTCGAGCGTCTCGGGGGAACCGCGGGCCTGCTTGCGCTCGAGCCGTCGGTCCATCTCCGCCTCCAAGGCATCGACAGGATCGAAGCCGGCCGGCCCGTCGTCGGTGTGGTCGGCGATGGGGCCGCCGCCCGGCGCCTCCAGCGCCGCCTCCCACGGTTCGGGCTCGGGTTCGTCGTCGCTCTCGGGCGCAAGCAGCGCGTCGCTTTTCATCCGAAGCAGGACTGCGGCGTAGAACAGCGCCCGGCCCGACGTCCGGAGGTCGGTCTCCGCTAACCGCTCGAGGAAGGCGTCGGTCGCCGCCACCAGATCGACGTCCCAAGGATCGATCTCGCCCTCCTCGGCGAGTTGGACCAAGACCTCGACCGGTTCGACCTCCTCGGCGTTGTCGACGTTGTCGGTCCCTACGTCCGGGTCGCGGCCGGCAGCGCCCCCGTCGGGCGAGGAGTCCTCCGCGGCCGCCGGCGCGCCGGCGGGATCAGTCATCTGCGGGCACCTCCGGGTCCTCGCTTTCCTCGCCCACCTGGATCCCGGTGACGGCGCTGACGTTGTCACCCTGCATCGTCACGCCGATCGCGCGCTCGGAGCGTTCCAGAAGGGCGGAGCGGTGGGAGACGACGACGAACTGGGCGTCCGTCGAGAGGTCGTCCACCATCTCGCCGACCCGTTCGGCGTTGGCGGCGTCGAGGAACGCGTCGATCTCGTCGAGCGCGTAGAACGGCGCGGGGTTGTGCCGCTGTATCGCGAAGATAAACGCCAGCGCCGTCAGGGACTTCTCTCCACCGGACATCGCCGCCAGCCGCTGGATCGGTTTGTTGCCGGGCTGGGCCTTCATCGTCAACCCGCCGTCGAAGGGGTCCTCCGGGTTTTCGAGATGGAGTTCGCCGGTCCCGTCGGAGAGCCGTTCGAAGATGTCGGTGAAGTTCTTGTTGATCGCGTCGAAGGCGTTCGTGAACGTCTGTTTCTTCTGTCGGTCGAACCGGTCGATCCGCTCCTCGATGGCATCGCGTTCCTCGACGAGGACGTCGCGGCGCTCCTGGAGGTCATCGAGTCCGGATTCGACCTCGTCGTACTCCTCGATCGCGAGCATGTTCACCGGCTCCAGTGCCTCCATCTCCGCGGTCAGCCGGTCGATCTCGGATTGAACCTCCTCGTGGCCGGGGATCGTCTCGGGGTCGTAGTCGCCGACCTCGGCGTCGAGTTCGTCGATCTCCCACGACAGCCGGTCTTCGGTCTCCCGAAGCGAGTCGAGCGTCGATTCGATTCGGTCGACTGCGTCGCGCGTGTCGTCGCGCTCGGTCTTTGCGGCCCGGAGCGTTGCCTGGAAGTCCTCGCGGTCGGCCTTCAGCTCCGCGAGCTCGACCTCAAGCTCCTCGACCGCCTCGCGTTTGTCCTCGAGTCGCGCCTCCCGTACGTCGATCTCGGCCTCGTGTTCACGGATGTCGTCGCGGGCGTCGGCCTTCTTGTCCTGTGCGGACTCGATCCGATCCTGGAGGTCCTCGATGGCGTCTTCGGCGTACTGCCGTTCGAGTTCGAGCTCGTTGAGCCGGGCGTCGAGGTCGTCCATCCGCGACTCGTTGTTCTCGAGCTCCGCGCGGATCTCGTCGGCCTCGGCGGTCAGTTCGGGGATCTTCGAGTCGGCGAGTTCGGCCTCGAGGTCGTCGATCCTGCCCGTCACCGCCTGGATCTCGGATTCTACGTCGTCGATCTCGTCGTCGATCGCCTGCATCTCCACGTCGACCTCGGCGCGCTCCTCGCGGAGCTCCTCGATCTCGGTCCGTTTCTTCTGAATCTCCGCTTCGGCGGCCTCAACGTCTGCCTCGGCAGCCTCGACTTCCGCGTCGACTGACCGGACGCGGTCGCGGGCGTCGGCGGCACGGCCACGGGCGTCCTCGATGTCCTCGTCGAGTTCGCGGATCTCCGCCTGGAGGCTCCGCCGCCGGTCCTCCAGCCCCTCGATCTCCTCGGCCAGCCGCTCCAGCCGGCCGCCGCCGGACTTCGAGAAGGAGTACCGCGACCCGCCGCCGGAGCCGCCGGTCATGGCGCCGGAGCGCTCCACTAAGTCGCCGTCGAGGGTCACCATCCGGTAGTCGCCCATCAGGTCGCGGGCGGTCGACATGGTCTCGACCACGACGGTCGAGCCCAGGACGTACGAGAAAACCGACTCGTACTCGGGATCGTAGTCGACGAGGTTTCGCGCGAAGTCGACCACCCCAGGGTGACTCGGGAGCGACGGGAGCCCACGGTCTTCCATCTCGGTGATCGGGAGGAACGTCGCCCGACCGGCGTTCCGGGACTTGAGATACTCGATGCAGTCGGAGCCGACGCCGTCGTCGTCGACGACGACGTGGGCGAGTCGGCCCCCGGCGGCGGTCTCACACGCGGTGGCGTGCTCGCCGTCGACCGCGCCCAACTGTCCAACCGTCCCGTGGACGCCCGCCCGGCCGGCGTTCAGGATCGTAGTGACCGCACGCGGCCAGGAGGCGTCACCGTCGTCGTTCGCACGGGCTTCGAGGGTGGCGTACTCTGACTGCTTCGACTGGATCTCCTCGACCACTTCGTCGAGTTCGGATTTCAGTTCGGCTTTCTCCTCGCGGAGGTCCTCGACGATCCCCTCGATCTTCTCCGTATTTTTCTCGGCTTTGTCGAGTTCGGAGTGGAGGTCCGAGACCTCCGCCTGCAGGTCGGGCAGGGCCTCGCGAAGCTCCGCGATCCGGTCTTCGGCCTCCGAGATCTCTGTGGCCCGCCGCCGGGTATCGTCCAGCAGTCGGTCCTTCTCGCGCTGGCGGTCGTTTCGTTCGGTCTTCAGCGCCTCTACCCGCTCTTTGTTCTCCGCGAGGTCGGCTTTCAGCTCGTCGTACTCGGTGTCGACGTCGTCGATCTCGGCTTGGACCTCGGCGAGGTCGGTCTCCAGGGAGCCGATGTCGGACTTCACCGACGCCTGCTCGACTTTCACCGACCGGATCTCGTCGTCCAGGTCGTCGATCGTCTCCTGTTTCCTGTCGAGTTGGACGAACGCCTCCCGGCGATCGCTCTCGGCGTCGTCGATCCGATCTTCCGCCGCGTCGATCGCGTTCCCCAGCCGGTCGATCTCGCCTTTGATCTCCTCGATTTCGGCTTTGATCCTGAGCTGTTCGTCCTCGCCTTTCCGCTCGATCTCCTTTCGCAGTCCGTCGAGTTCGTCCTCAAGTCGGGTGACGCGGCCCTGGCGGCGGTCCAGTTCCGCGCGCTCCTTGGCGAGGTCGGACTCGACGTCGTCGATCTCGGCTTCGGTCTCCGCGAGCTCGGCGCGTTTGTCCTCGAGTTCGGCCGCCTTCTGGTACCCCTCGTACTCCTCGCGCTCCCCGCGGAGCGACTGGTACTCGAGGGCGGTCTCCCGCTCGTCCTCGAGTTGGTCGAGCCGCGTCTTCTTCTCCTCGATCCGGAGGTCGGCCTCGCCGATCCGGTCTTCGACGGCGTCGAGCTCCTCGAAGGCGTCGGCCTTCTTGGCGTCGAACTCCGCGACGCCTGCGATCTCGTCGATGATTCCTCGCCGCTCGTGGGCGGTCATATTGATGATCTCGGTCACGTCGCCCTGCATCACGACGTTGTAGCCCTCGGGGGCGATCCCGGCCTGCGCCAGCAGGTCTTGGATGTCCGAGAGGTTGCACGCCCGGCCGTTGAGGTAGTAATACGAGTAGTAGTTGTCGTCTGTCTCCTTGACCCGGCGTTTGACCGTGATCTCGGAGACGTCGCCGACGTCCTCGCTGCCGGCGGCGTTGACCACCTGCGAGCGGTCGACCGCCCGGCCGCTGTTGTCGAGGACGACCGTGACCGACGCCTCCCGCGGGCCGTCGCGGGTATCGCTGCCGCTCCCGTCGGCGTGGCCGGGGTTGTAGATGAGGTCCGTGAGTTTCTCCGCGCGGATGCCGCGGGTTCGGGCCAGCCCCAGCGCGAACAGCACGCCGTCGATGATGTTCGACTTCCCGGAGCCGTTCGGCCCGGTTACGACCGTGAAGTCCTCGTAGAACGGGATTCGCGTGGTCCGCCCGAAACTCTTGAAACTGTCAAGGACGAGCTCTTTGATGTGCATAGGTTGCTCGTGTCGGGCGGTGAGCCCGGTTACGCGACGATGATGTCGTCGTCTTCGGTCGCCGCCTCGTCGTGACCGTCGGTCCCGTCGGACTTAGTCCCGTCGCCACCGGCCGCCCCCTCGGCCGCGGCGTCGCTTGGGGTCGGATCCTCGCTGTCGGCGTCGATGAAATCGGCGTCGCTGGCGCCCGCGTCGGAGGTCTGGCTGCGGGACGTCGTCTGGGCCTCCGACTCGGTGAGCGGGTCGGCGCTGCCGCCGGGGGTCGTCTCCGCGTCGGCTCCTGTCGCCTCGGCGTCCGCATCCGCATCGGTGCCGGGGTCGGGCGCGTAGCCGACCGCCCGGGTCCCGGTGGTGAGATCCACGTCGACGGACTCTTCGAGGAGTCGGACCCGCTCTTTGGTCTCGACGAGCTCCTCGGTCAGCCCGTTGACGGTGGCCTGTAGCTCTGCGACCTTCGACTCCAGCTCGTCCACTCGATTAGTCATACGGCATATGGGTCGACTCCGGCCACATAAACGTACGTCAGACACCTACCCGGATAGTGATATGTACGGCGACGCCGAGTAAGCAGGTACTAACCGAGACCCGACCGTCGGGCACCCCCTCAGACGTCCGGCCGCCGCCGCGTCCGACAGCCCGTCGCGAACCGAGTGGTACCGATCGGAGTCCCGTTAGGCTTTAGCCGCGGTGTGCCGAACCCAGGCGTAATGACCGCGAAGGCGCTCTCGGAGGGGGATCTCGTGGCCGTCATCGGGCTCGAGGTCCACGTTCAACTCGAGACGGACACGAAGATCTTCTGTGGGTGTTCGACCGAGCCGGCCGACGGGGAGGAACCGAACAGCCGAACCTGCCCGACCTGCCTGGGGCTGCCGGGCGCGCTTCCCGTCGTCAACGAGGCGGCCGTCGAGGCTGCCGTCAAGGTCGGGAAGGCACTCGACGCCGACATCGCCGAGCAGACCCGATTCCACCGGAAGAACTACTACTACCCCGACCTGCCGAAGAACTTCCAGATCACGCAGTACGACGCTCCCATCTGCGCGGCGGGCAGCTTAGAGATCTCCGTGGAGGGTCAGCGCCGCGAGATCGGGATCCAGCGCGCCCACTTAGAAGAGGACCCCGGCAGCCTCCAGCACCACGGCGGCAGCATCGACACCGCGGAGTACACCCTCGTGGACTACAACCGGGCGGGCACGCCGTTGATGGAAGTCGTGACCGATCCCGACTTCCGGAGCCCCAAGCAGACTCGCGCGTTCCTCGCCAAGTTGGAGGAGGTCTTGGAGTATCTCGGCGTCTTCGACGCTGGCCGCGACGGGTCGCTCCGGATCGACGCCAACATCTCGCTCGTTCCCGAGGAGGAGGTCGGCGACGGGAACGGGATCGACGCGGACACCCTGGCGTCGGCGAACCGGACCGAAGTGAAGAACATCTCCAGTCACAAGGGCGCAGAGCAGGCGCTGGCCTACGAGGTCACCAGACAGAAAAACGCCGTCCAGCGCGGGCGGGCGGTCGAGCAGGAGACCCGCCACTGGGACGAATCACGGGGGATCACAGTGTCGATGCGGTCGAAGGAGGCCGAAAAGGACTACCGCTACTTCCGGGAGGCGGACCTCCCGCCGCTGTCGGTCCAAGGGTGGAGAGAGCGGATCGACATTCCCGAACTCCCCGACGCCCGCCGGGAGCGGTTCCGCGAGGAGTACGGCCTCGACGGGGAGTCGGCGGCGAAGCTCACCTCCACCAAGGCGGTCGCGGACTTCTACGAGGACGTCGCCGCGCGGTTCGACCCCGGGCTGGCGGCGACGTGGGTCGCGGACAACCTACTTGGCGAACTCAACTACCGGGATATGGCGGTCGCGGACGTCGCCGACCGGTTGGAGGAGTTCGCCCGGCTGATCGAACTCGTCGACGCCGGCGAGATCACGACGAAGAACGCCGAGGAGGTGGTCCTGCGCACGATGCTCGACGAGGGCACAGATCCCGATGCGGTCATCGAAGCCGAAGGGTTGGGCACCGCCGACGAGGACGAGGTCGCGGTCGCGGTCGGGGAGGCTATCGAGGAGAACCCCGACGCGGTCGACGACTACCACGCCGGTGAGGACGGCGCGATCAACTTCCTGGTCGGCCAAGTGATGCAGAAAACTGGGGGCAGCGCGGATCCGGGCGAGGTCAACGCGCTCCTCCGAGAACGGTTGGAGGGGTAGTCTGGCGCGGAGTCGATTCGAGCCGAACGCCGCGCACACGGGCGCGTCGCCGACTGTTTCGCCGATCCGGCCGCGAAAGGTTTAGGCCACCCCCTCGCTTACCGGCGCCCAATGAGTCAGGGCCCGGAGCTCATCATCACCGAAAAGGACAACGCCGCCCGGCGGATCGCGGACATCCTGAGCGGCGAGTCCGCCGAGGCCGAGCGCCAGCGCGGCGTGAACGTCTACAAGTGGGGCGGCAGACGCTGTATCGGCCTCTCGGGGCACGTGGTCGGCGTCGACTTCCCGCCGGAGTACGACGACTGGCGGGACGTCGAACCGGTAGAGCTGATCGACGCGCCGATCGACAAGCGGCCCACCCAGGAGAACATCGTGTCGGCGCTCCGACTGCTCGCCCGGAACGCCGGTCGGGTCGTCATCGCGACCGACTACGACCGGGAGGGCGAACTGATCGGGAAGGAAGCCTACGAGCTGGTGCGGGAGGTCAACACCGAGGTGCCGATCGATCGCGTCCGGTTCTCCTCGATCACCGAGCGGGAGGTGAAAGAGGCGTTCGAAGAGCCCGACGACCTCGACTTCGACCTCGCGGCGGCGGGTGAGGCCAGACAGATCGTCGACCTGGTGTGGGGCGCGGCGCTCACCCGCTTTCTGTCGCTTTCGGCCCGCCAGCTGGGTGACGACTTCATCTCGGTCGGCCGGGTCCAAGGGCCGACTCTCAAGCTGATCGTCGACCGCGAGCGCGAGATCGAAGCGTTCGACCCCGAGGACTACTGGGAGCTGTTCGCCGAGGTAGCGAAGCGCGGCGACGGCGACGGCGCCTTCGAGGCCCAGTATTTCTACATCGACGACGACGGGACCGAAGCCGAGCGCGTAATGGACGAGCCCGCTGCCGAGGCAGCGTACGAGACCCTCGAGTCAGCCTCGACTGCGACGGTCGATTCCGTGCGCCGACGGACCAGAACCGACGACCCCCCGGCGCCGTTCAACACGACCCAGTTCATCCGTGCGGCGAGTTCGCTTGGGTACGCCGCACAGCGGGCTATGAGCATCGCTGAGGACCTCTATACCGCGGGGTACGTCACCTACCCGCGGACGGACAACACCGTCTACCCCGACGACCTCGACCCGCGGGAGCTTCTCGACGCGTTCGTCGACACCCGACGGTTCGGCGACGACGCCGACGCGCTGCTCGACCGAGACGACATCACTCCCACGGAAGGCGACGAGGAGACCACCGACCACCCGCCGATCCATCCCACCGGAGAGTTGCCGGGCGCCGCCGACCTGGACGACGACGAGTGGGAGGTCTACGAGCTGGTCGTCCGCCGCTTCTTCGCGACGGTGGCCGAGTCAGCGACCTGGGAGCACCTCCGGGTGGTCGCGGCCGTCGGCGCCGAGGACGGAGAGGCACTCTCCCTGAAAGCGAACGGCAAGCGCCTGCTCGAACCCGGCTACCGCGCGGTCTACCCCTACTCCAGCGCGAGCGAGTCGTTCGTCCCCGACGTGGCCGAGGGCGAGGAGCTTGTCGTGACCGACACCAGCTTCGAGGCCAAGCAGACCCAGCCACCGCGGCGGTACGGCCAGTCGCGGCTCATCGAGACAATGGAGTCTATGGGGATCGGCACCAAGGCGACCCGCCACAACGTGATTCAGAAACTCTACGACCGCGGCTACATCGAGAGCGACCCGCCGCGACCGACCCGGTTGGCTCGAGCGGTCGTCGAGGCCTCCGAGGAGTTCGCAGACCGCATCGTGAGCGAGGAGATGACCGCCCAACTCGAGTCGGACATGCAGGCGATCACGCGGGGCGACGTCACACTCGAGGACGTGACGAGGGAGTCCAGAGAGATCCTCGAGGAGGTCTTCGAGGGGCTGATGGAGTCGGGCGAGGCGGTCGGCGACCACCTCAAAGAGTCGCTGAAGGCCGACCGGACCGTCGGGGCTTGCCCCAAGTGCGGCAGCGATCTCGTGATCAGGCAGAGCCGCCAGGGGTCGTACTTCATCGGGTGTGACGCCTACCCCGACTGTACGCACACGCTGCCGCTGCCCTCGACCGGAAAGCCACTGCTCTTGGAGGCGACCTGCGAGGAGCACGGCCTCGCCCACGTCAAGATGCTCGCCGGTCGAAAAACGTTCGTTCACGGGTGTCCGCTGTGTCAGGCCGAGGCCGCAGACGCTCAAGAGGATCGTGTCATTGGTCCGTGTCCGGACTGCGGTGACGACCACGGCGGCGAACTCGCGATCAAGCAACTCCGGTCGGGGTCGCGGCTGGTCGGCTGTACTCGGTATCCCGACTGCGAGTACTCGCTGCCGCTGCCCCGCCGCGGCGAGATCGAGGTGACCGACGGTTCCTGCGATGAGCACGACCTCCCCGAACTCCGGATCACCTACGACGACGACCGCGAGCCCTGGGAGCTGGGGTGTCCGATCTGCAACTACCGGGAGTACCAGGCCGAACAGGCCGGTGGGTCGGAGCTCGAAAGCGTCACCGGGATCGGCGAGAAAACGGCCGAGAAGCTACAGGACGCCGGCATCGACGACGTGCCGTCGCTGAAGGAGGCCGAGCCCGACGCGGTCGCAGAGCAGGTCGACGGCGTCGGTCCCGACACCGTCCGCGAGTGGCAGGCGAAGGCGGATTGATCGCCGTGTTGGGGTGTCGTAGACTCCACCCAAACAGGAATCGCTCAGTACAGGCCAACGAGGCAACGCGGGGAACGACCACCTATCCACTAACTTGTGAGATACCCACCTAAGATACAGAGTGTGGGTTTACCAAACCGAGTGGGTGATCGACGCGGACTTGCAGTGAACAGTGTTGGCAGGCACACCATCGGAAAGATGGCGACGGAATCCGCATTTCACTTGTACTCGACCATCGTACGTCACCCGTTACGTACCTGGCTTCACTTTTTGGATTCGTCACCTGGTCGTGTTTAGGTAAGCAAATGCTGGTCGAACAACCGCCACGGGCGGGACTGGAAGGGGCTGCGCTCTCGACGAAGACGGGCGAGACAAGAACCGCAGGAGTGAGCGCAGCGAACGACGAGGATCGCAGCGAGCC
>Ga0102936_1000318_pt1 | contig 18695 bp, 32 predicted proteins | sample SalPon2_A_H2O_MG_FD_78502 | JGI IMG/M metagenome (GOLD analysis project Ga0102936, IMG submission 78502) | Salt pond water microbial communities from South San Francisco under conditions of wetland restoration - Salt Pond MetaG R2_A_H2O_MG | ecosystem: Environmental > Aquatic > Non-marine Saline...
CTGTAATAACTCTCGGTCTACTCTGCTTTACTGAAGACGTGAAGTGCGTCAGAATGGCCTTCCCATTGAATCGTCTCAATTGATTCTACGTGATCGAATTGAGTCGTAAGTACCTCGTACAGTTCTGTCGACACACTTTCGCCGCCAAGTGTTTCACCTAGGTATAGAACAGTATCGCCTCCGTTCTGGACATAGGTTTGGACAGCGAGCGCGGCCCGATCTTGCTCACCATCAGGCCAACAGATGAACAATGGATCTTCGGTATGATTACGAAGTGTATAGGGTGTCTCTGTCGTATCGGGCTCTGTTGAAGACTGCTCAACAGTATATTTCTGCGGTTCGGGATTCCCCATAGAAATTTTAGTGATATCGATTTGGCAGTCGCGCAGCGTTTGCGCCCAGCCCCAGTCCGGTGCCGCAAACACCGTTAGCGTGTCGTACTGCGAGAGATATCTGAGTACAGCAGTCGACGGGAGGGCTGGCCCATGTTCCATAGTGAGAACGTCACGATAAATAGGGTCATGGGTTATCAGTGTTTTACTTTCTTGGTCGTATTGTATACTACTGTCGTCAATGATCGTCATAATGTAATCTGTTTGGAGAGCAATGCCCGCGATATCGCGCTCAAAGGCTGCTTTCCCCTTCATCTGCCCATCAGCACTACCGGTGTCTGAAACGGAATCTGAGGGAGCTGTGGAGCCTTCATCGTCCACGTCAGTCTCATCACCATCAGAGGCATCAGTAGTCTCTGTATGGGTGGCTGAACCCGAATCGGAATCAGTACTGATCTCATCGGGAACAGGAATATCTAGCTCATCACAGACAGCATCGATAGCTGGTGGTGTTTCGCCCAATAGTTGGTAGACCATTCTAGTGCGCTGGATCACCTCAACGTCAGTATATCCAGTTACTTGATCGACCAAATCAGATAACGAAACGGAATCTGAATCCCGAACGATACCGACGACACCTTTGTTAATCGAAACATCGGTCCCAGAGGTAGCCGTCTCAATACGTGTCCTAAGATCCGGATAAGATTCAAACTCCAAAGAGAGAGAATACACAGCCTGAATGGTGATATTCTCAGGGTACTCTGCGAAGTCGTACACCTCTGCAAACCGCCGCATATTGTTATACCCACTCTTCGATTTGTCAAGCGGGGATGATTCAGCTATCTCAGTGTAAGATAGTCCGAGTTCATCTTTGAGTTCAAGAAACGCATTCCCTATCTGCCATTTTTCATCTAGCCCGGTATGTTTCTCGGCAATGCTATTCATTCGGTCCTTTACTGTTTTAACAGGATCTGCGGTCTGTTCTGTCTGTTTCATTTCTGATGGAGTTTCGCTATCGGTATTCGGTGTTGACTGTGTATTTTCGGTACGATGCATCTGCAATCGGTTAGATTGCGTTTGTGTGGCTGTGGCTTCCGACGTAGACTCCGATAGAGCACGTTCGATCTCGGTTTCGGAGGGTGGGGTTCTATCCTCAAGGAGATACACCAACCGAACTGTTTTGACCCTATCCTTAGCCTTACTATTGAGAGCTTTCAGGCAGATCGTATCGAGATCGAATAGGTCTGTGTCGTACCAGATTCGGCCAACCGTTTTAGTGAGCGTGTATTCTGACTCGGTGATCTGATTGATTATCTGCTTCCCCTCATCTTCTCCATGATAATCAATCAAGGCAGCTGCTATCCGTGCCTCAATATTCCGAGGGTAATCACCTTCGGGATAGGCTTCAGCAAATTTCACGTAGGCTTCAGCCTCTCTCGGTGTGACTCCCGTGAAATCAACAATGTCGAATATATGCTTGCGCTCAATATCCGAATTGCTTTCTCTCCGTTCAAGCACGGTCTTTCCGAACTCAAATGCCTGATCGACACCAGAGCGGTTTTCGAGAATATTCGATAGAGTAATCGCAATATCCTCATAGTTTTCCTGAATTCGCTTGATACGGTCGTCAGAGGGGATCGAAGCCTGTGGGTCCTCTTTCTCGAAAGCTACAGTCTTTCCAGTTCCATCCATAACGCCAATGGTTAGCTTGATCCTGTCTTGTTTGAAATCATTCAATACACTATCATCCATTGTAGGTGTTGACATACTGTATCTTATTCGGCATCACACACATTGTTAGCCAGCGTTTTATCACTGTTAGCCACTGTCTTCTGTCAGTGGGGATCGTTCTACGAAGTCCTCTCGGAACTGATCATAGTCCTTGAGGCGTTCCTCGATGATCGGCTCGATCTGACTCCGAACCTGTGAGTTTTCGATGTTATGCTCATCAAGGAGATCCACGATATCGTTTGCAGCACGTCGGAAGAAGATGCACATGAACCCCCACTTGGTTCCAATATCACGCTGAACATCTCCCTCAGTGTGACCATCAAACAGATCAATCATAGCCTGATACTCTGCGTGATCTTGATTGATCCAAACATCGTATGTGTCTTCGTCGTGAGTTGTGAGATCAGCACGCCATGACTCATCGCCACCACGTCGGTACTTCATCGATGAAATGAGTCCGGAGTTACTTGACGAACTAGGCGTTGATTCAACATTCCGTTCGACACCGCCGACGTTGAATGTAGAATACGACGAACTCAGGACAGGCTTTCCTTTGATCGCAGCATCTACATTGAAGTCGAACTGTTTGACACCTCCCTGATTTGGATGTTCATACAGCTTCGCCCGGAACGTGTAGATCCCCTTTTTCTGTGGAATGTAGACACCACTGGCTACCTTAACCGGATCAGTGTCTCCCTGATACGATATCTCCTCGTCGATTTTTATCTCTTCTTTCGACTGCTCTCGTTCGGCTTTGCTCGTCTTATCTCCATTTTCATCCGTAGTACGGATGATTTCACCCCGGATATGTACCTTATCCACCTCACAGCCTTTGGGCGTCATAACCGATAGTGAGACACCGACCTCATCTCCCGGTTCGTTCTCATGCTGATCTGAGGATGGAATGACTTGCGGTGACGTGGGAGCTGATTCGGGACCATCATCAACACTTCCAGAGACATCATCGAACTCTTTGAGGAAGTGATTGATATTGTCGACACCGAACTGACTCGCCTCTTCTTGTTCCTCTACACTTTGGTTGTTGAAGTGTTCAGACGTAGCCTGAATGATCGCACTGCGAAGACCACTATCCTGGTAGATGCTGCTTCCTCTGAACCCTGTATGACCGTGTTCCTCCATATCAGGGCAAAGCTCACCTGCATCAACCCAACCAAACATCTTGCCGTCTCGAGTAATCGCATTCTTGTGGGGGATGTATTCCCAAACAGAGAGGTAGGGATGCTTGTCGGTATATTCGCCACCTTTGAGCATCGCAATACCTTCCCACGGAGGTTCCTCAGAGTCCGGCAGTTTTCGATTATCGATAAGATGGAGAGACTTCAGTTGGCGTTCCTCTCCCTTCTTAGTGAAAGTAGGCAGGTCCTCGTTCTCAACGATACCGCCTTGCTCGAACATCTCTTCGATGTCGTATGTATCGGGATGATACACATCGTCACCAACGATTTCGTAGTTGATGGTAATGGTATCGTGTGTGAGAGCGAAGGCAAACTTCGTCGCAAGTTTGTCGTTGACCAGCTCCCAGTCGGAGAGATCATCCATTGTCTGCTGGTCAAGGTCCTCAATGCGAAGGTAGGTCCCTGGTTGACTGAGCTCCTCCCGAGGGGACCGACTGAGTTTAGAGATATGCTTGATTGGCGTTCGATCGGCTTGTCGGCCAGATTGAACAGCCTTTGCATACCACTGGTTCCCATCCACATCGTACGTATGCACGTAGGACTCTGTTCCCCAACACGTCATGGCCCAGAATCCCTTTCCTTGTGATCCACCCGTGTCAGCACCCTTTTTGTAATCGCCGGGATTGCCGATCTTGAGGTAATTCTCCTTGAGAACCTGCTTGGTCATCCCACCAGCATTATCCCACGCCTCAACAATACCTTCATTTGGATGAACTCTGAAGTTGATATCTAACGCCGCATTCTCAATTAGTCCCTCACTTTTTGCATACCAGAAGCTATCAATCGAGTTCTGAACGATCTCAAACAGAACTGCATTGACTCCCTTCGTGTGGTCCTTGAGGGTATCTGCAATGAGATGCCCTGTATTCGCACCGGGATCGATATTGGCTTCTAATTCATCTCTGCCATTCGAGTTATTGTTTTTATTTGGTTGTGTTGACATTGTATTGACTGAACACTTCCACGCTGTGATCTCTTGTCACACCAAACCCAAACCGCTGGGTGAGTGGTGTATCCAATGCGCTATCGGCGCATGTAGTCTGCTACCCGAGCATCACTGCACAGTAAAATAACATGGGAGATTCGCATATAATTGTTCGGAAAATCGGATGTTTTTAGAGAACGTATACTACTGAATATATCTTCAAAAAAGGCTCTTCCCAATAATTTTAACTAGTCGTGGCATTGACCAGTTACTATGGGAGACGAAGATCTACCACCAGCAGAGCAGTGGGAAGACCCAGGACAACACGGACCAGATCACTTCATAGAAACAGAACCAGAACCAGACCGAACCACACACAAAGGAGAGGAAGTTGAGTTGATCCTTCGACCTGAAGGAGGGCAACCAGAACTCGAGGAATGTCCCTACAATGTCTCAGTACTAGTGCTACAGACACCGATGTTTTATCTCACAGAACTACAGATCACAGACCCCAACACATCGAATAGTGGGTTAGAGAAGACATTCCAAGCAGGGGATGTTCGTCGACTGGCGAAACAAATGAAAAACGGCGAAGCACCGAAGTTAGAAAACAAACTAGGAGAAAAGAATGTAGATATTGTAAGCGATTATCTACTCGCTGGAGCTAATATGGCATCAACAGCTGCTATTGATGAGACACTCGGGGTCGGGAATATAGAAGCACTTAGAGAAGGGAAAATAACTGAAGAAGAATTCGAGCATGAAATAGACAGAAAGCTCTCCAAAGAAAGAGAGAACGACTAATGACAGAAGAAACTGGAGATACAAACCAACCAGACGAAGATATCGAAGAGCCTGATAAAAGAACGATATGGGATATAACGCCAACGGTTGTGAGTGTAGACCTATCTGAAGGAAAGCTTTCGATGAGCGAGAAAGCGGTCCACAATGGTAGACTCAGAGTTCACAAAGCAATGCAAATAGGGGACACACCAGACCCCGACTGTGCAAATCTCTATATCCAAGCTAAAAGCAGAGATGGAGCAAACGTAGAACTTGACCTCAACCAAGCAAAGGATCTCAGAGACGCACTCGATGAATGTATCGAGCAGACCGTTGAAACTATCGAGAACTCCAAACTGGAAATCGACGTGAGTGTAGAGTAGATCGACGATGAACAAAGAAAGCCAAGAGGACAAAGAACGTAGTTGGGTATACGGAGTTGTCAGGCAACTCAAGGTGGGTGAATCAGCGACCGTGATTGGTGGAGGGAAAGAGCGATCACTTACAGTTACAACTGAACCGGAACGGATCAAACGACAACCGGACTGTCATAATGTCATTTCAGTAGAGTTTGAAGGGTACGGAACAGAATACACGCTTGAAGTTCCAGAAAGTGGGTCTAATGCGAGGTTACTCTACCCTTCAAGCGACACACTGGGCGATCGTATCAAAGATATTGAGCTGAATGATGTTGAAACGCACATAGTGGCAGAACAGACTGTAGAAGACCTTGGAATCCCACACAGATGAATGCAGAACCTACTAGTGAGCAGTTCGATCTGAAAGTACAGTTTGAGATGACAATGAATACGTTCGTCAATACGCACCCAGACAGTCATCTCGAAGGAATAATGGCTACAATACTGAGTTACAGAGACTTCATCAAGCAAAATGTCGAGAAAGCCTCACCCCTAAAGGGAACAAGATTCGTCTCATGGATGAAGTCAGCTGACCGCGATCCAGAAAGTTATCCCGAACCGTGGGGTGCAGAATTAGTCCAACTGTTTGATGAGATCGTGATAGAAGCCGCACAAGATCACAATATGCAACCAACGACAATCGTTTCACAACTTGATGAATGGGCCGAACAAACGAAAACCGATGTCAAGAGAGTGCATGGACTACGGGAGGGGTTCTTTGATGTCTAACTACACTCTTCCAAAACATACGGAGGTGATCACCCATGTCGAGTGAAAGTAAAGGGGGCCGCGAGAGAACCAATAACAGTAAAATAGACTTCAAAAACGATGAAACTGCCCTCTGTGATAAGACCGGATGCGAAGAACTAGCTCGATACGTAGAAACCGGAGATGGGAAGCAAGCCAGAGATCCAGGTAGACGATGCCACAAACATAAGCCCGATACAGGGTTGTGGAGAGATATCGCTTGGTCTGTTGCCCGATCAATTCATATGGATTCCAATGGGTCCTAAACAGCTAGATATGGAGGTCGACGAAACAATCGAAGAATACGTCTTAACATCAGCCATAGCGGGAGTTGGATATCTTATCGCAAGCACCCTCGGAGTACCAACATGGATAAACACCACATTTATAATCAGCACTCTAATCATTGGAATCATACTAATCGGCAGTGATCACATATGAAGGCCACCTATGATGTGTTTGAAGAGGAAATGAATACCCCATCAACACCGATGTCAAAGTACCAGATCGCAAGCTGGTCAATGATGATCCTCAGTTTACTCTTCGCTGTGATAAACTTTGAGACAGAAATCATTGACAGTACACAATTAGTGATTGCAATTGCACTTTTGGCATATGGGATCTCTTACTTACTGTATAGAGTGGAGAGTACAAGCCCAGATTATCTCCATTACTTCGATTGGATAACGAACTCATCAGGTCTATCGTATATCTCAAAGATGTCGGAGAGTGAAATCATAGAACACCTCCACCGGGAGAGAGAGTTAGAATACAGAAATGGGAGAATGTCTCTCTACAATGAAATCCTCATCTGGATTGGTCTTGGAGTCATTGGATTCCCACTAACAGCTACCTACCTAATTGTTCAAGAGCAGGTCAAATACTGGCCACACTTCATCATCGGTGTAGCACTGTGGGCTGGGTTCGTGTACACACTGGTAAAAGCCCAAGAATTCAGTGACCAAATAGTAGAAAAAAGACTGGAGAGGTTAGAAGACGAATTGGAAGCGAAAACTGGCTCTCGATATAAACAACCAGAATCACAGATGGAAGACACAAATGACCAATAATGCAGGGATGATCTACGATGAGTAATAACGATCCATCACGTAACAAAGAAAAACAGGGTCAACCAACCAATGAGAACGATACTACCTCTTGGGACTGGCTCACAGTGATGAATGGCCCAAAAGTATCTGGCCAAGATAAAATCTGGTTTGGACGCATAGAAGATACTTGGGAGCAGCTGGATGATGATTTGAAAACGGTGCTTTGTGCTGAACCAGTAGAGCATATTCCTCTTCCACATCCGATGACGCGGCCAGAAATTGAAGAATTCTTATCTGACGGATGGGGAGAGAGAATAATTGAAAACGCTGGAAAACACTAACAGTGAGTAATAACTACATAAACATGGACTGGAAGCTATTCCTATTAGCCTCAACAGGATTTTGGACAGTACCATTCTTATTCATAGGTGTGAATTTAGAAGTCGCCTTAGTAGTTTTCAGTGGAGCCATCGCTGCTAAGTGGATGATATTCGCAATGATCGATTTCACCAAATCACACCCTGAAAAAGCAATATCGTTACATGAGGTGATGTCAAGATGAGTAATAGTACAGAACAAGACAAAGAGGAGATAAACCACTACCACGTCACCGTCGAGCACACTGGAACACTAACCGGTGCGCCCGATCTACACACAGAACAGGTGAGCGGAAAGAATGAACAGCAAGCAATAAAGAGAGCAAAAACCCGACCTAGTTGGCCCGAAAATGAATATTATGAAAATGAAGACGTTGATGCCCGAAAGGTGTAATAGACTCAACATCAGCCGGGTTGATAAACACAAACGTGTGGACCAAACGGATGGTCAATGCAAAAGATGATACGTGAAAAGACCAATGAAGAGTAGCGTACTAGTAGTTGAAAACACGGTTTCTTTGGAACAACCGAGACGTGCAGCAGCTTCTTCATAGGCTGATACAGTAATATTAATAGACATCTTTTCCTAACTTCTTATTACCATATGAATGACGAACAAGAGATCTTAGTTGATATAGCGTTTGATGCTGCCAAAACTGGTGCAGACGCAGAAGGAGAATCGGGGAATGTGGGGGCCGCAGTTAGAGCAGCAGACGGGGAGATTTACACAGGTTCAGTGGTTACGACTGAAGACAACCACCAATCGTTACACGCAGAGAGACTTGCTATAGCAAACGCAGTTACTGCCTATGAGAGTCCCAACCCCGTTGAAGTTCTAGCCGTCCATATGGCAATGGCCCCTGATGAAGAGTGGCCACATGCGCGAATCTGTGGTTCTTGTCTACACTTTCTTGCAGAATTCTCAACTGGAGACATACCGATCTACATAGGCCATATGACTGGTGTACGAGAAACAACCCTACGGACCTTGTATCCCGAGCCTTGGAGTAAAAGCCCTGAATCGGCTGAATACCCCTAAACGGGTTCATTATCTTAGCAGACCTAACTACCGATTCAGCTTTACCCGTTTCAGAAGCCGATCCGAATAAAGAAACCACGCTAGCAACTACTGGTACTAGAACCAGCAATGACATAATATATTCTCCATCACACACGCAGAAAACGAAGTATTAACCCACTTGACAAGCATTATTACAATATGGAGACAGAACATAAAACAACACTCACTGAAGGAACACTCCATGACAGTTACCACGCCGCGCTACAACACTCACACGACGAGCCTGCCGATAACGACCTCGTAATCGGCGTTGTTCGCGAGCCGATGTATGGCATCCAAACTCACCTCGACGACAACTGGCCTACTCTGGCTCCTTCTCGTGAGCTACTAACGGAATTCAAAGAAACAGCTGATGAAGTCGGACATAATGAGGCAGTCACAGCAGTGAATTTCCGAGAGAGGTATCAAAACTGGCTCACCGGGACAGAGCAAAAAAAGAGGATAAACCAGATTGTTGACGAACTCAGATCAGGAACAGATGTGTGGCTCATCTGCTACGAAAATACTGACGACAAGTTCTGCCATCGCGACATCCTGAAAAGCGAAATCACGCAGGCCGCTAACAACCAGAAGTAGATCAACAATTAGTATCCGGCACAACAAACTATGACAGAAGCAATCAATTACGAACTCGATCGAGTAGACGCTAAACGAGCTATCGCAAAGATCGCTGAACAAGCAACGACAGGAACCTCACTAACACCAAGCCCTGAAGGCTGGGTATCTGCACTCCCACACCTAGAAAATGTCGCCTGCAAGTGGCAGTTTGAGGACAGCCTGAAAGACTCCTATCTATGGTACGAAGACGGTATGTTTCGAGCATCTAACCTTCCTTCTGGATTAGAAGATCGAGAAGGCCGGGATCTAGACCGCATTGAGGCAATAACGCTCCTACAGGGTGGTGTGTTTCATAGCCCAATCGAACTAAGTGAAGCAAAAGATATCGAATGACGGCCTCAGTACGAAGTCGACAAGCAGGCGATTGGATAGAAAAAGCCACACACCGACAAAAATACAATACAACAGACAAAAAGAGAGACATGATGACAGCTGATCCACTTGATGATATCGATCCCAAGCCACTCAGCGAACAATTAAAACCATATCTCCAGTTTGATATCGTGGACGCTGAACTTGCGGTTTCGCTCCGCACCTACGAAAGACGTTTCGGCGGGCCAGGATTACCAGGAAGACCCGCAGACCACACCGCAGAATATCACTGTCAGAATTGCAATGAAGATGTTCGCAGTATTTCAGACGGTGACCGTATTTTAGTCTGTCCACTATGTGGCGAAATACCGGGTATGTTGACTCTTGGCGAAGGACCAACAGGTGGTGGTTGGAATGAATAATCCTACTTCGTCATCAGACAGCTCAATAACTGAAATATTTAGCCAAGAGAACGAGAAATTTGCACTTCGCGTTCAATCGAAAAGACGGGGCGTTGATCGGTGGGTTGGGATAACTGCAACGTCGACAGACGTTGCTACCAACGCTTTAAGGACCACTGGAGTGGCTTCGAGGTTGAGGTTCGAATTCCCCACCATAACGGTCAGAAGTGGGAGACAGTATTCGCACCGAATGAGAGATCAGCAAAAGCCGTTGCCACTGGGCGTAGTGGTGAATATAGCGATGTTCCAGGTGAGATCCAGCCTCTTGAAATAGATGTTCAAGTCGTCGAAATAGTCCACAAAGAAAACGTTGAGACGCTAAAACAGACACGCGCTCTCGATGAACTATCCCGAATCAAGCACGAAGTGAATAATGCCGAATAACAGTCGAAACTACTTCAACCAATAGACCACTAATTTAGAGAGACTAAGATAATGATAGAAAACTCAGATGCTATAGGCGAAAGAGAAAACAAGCGTCTCTTTGAGACATCAGTTGTCTCTATAATCCTCGGACTCGGATTAGCTCTAATTGGGCAATCTCTAGCCGCAATCATTGTCTCTTGGATCGGAGGAATCGTGGCCCTATACGATTACTTTGGAGGCGATTCAGATGAGTGACCGACCCGAAGACAGTGACGGCCACGGCGAGCCTCGTGACAATTTGAAAGCAGCTGTTTCGACTGCTGTGATCGAGGCGACAGACCCAATCAGCCGCTTAGAGGTATCTGCATACGAACTATCGACGGGCCTTGCAGACGACGTGACGCCCGACGACGTGCATTCCGTATTGGAAACCGCAGACTGGGCCTACCCTCAAGAAGATGGCAAACACGCATGGATGTTCGACCGCCACATCGTCTTCGCAGACAGTATCGACGACGTGGTATCATCCTATCCAGACCGCTACGAAGATGGTGATTTCCGATGAACGACAGTAACACCGATGCAACACCCACAGACAGAGAACAGCACGAAGACTACCCGCAAGGAGCTGCCAACGAGCTGGATCAACGATCTCTTGAACGATTCGCCGAAAAAATCGATAAATACGGCGAAGGTCAAAACTGGCGTGAAGACGCCCCGGAAGATATGGCCGACGCAGCGATTAGCAAACTCCACGATGCAATAGAGCATCTTGATGCTGATCAATCGGACGAAGCAAGGACTGCATTAGCTGACGCAAGGAATTATATGCTCTTTGCCATCGACAGCGAGACTACACCCGCAAACGAAGAAAACCAATATGGGAATTGACGTTCAGATCTGCTCTGACTGCGGTTGGCAGCAGACCGGCGACCAAATCAACCCTAATCGTAAGAAGTGCCCAAACTGTGGTGCGGGTCATTTTGATCGTGAAGAGATACAATGGTCCGGAGGTCACGGCGCGGGGGGTAAAGAATGGTAGATAACACAACGTCCACCAATAGAAACGAACTCCCAGATGGCTGGGAAAAAAGAGAGCTAGTCGCGGGGATGGAGACAGTTGGATCGTTTACTGACGATTACGCTGGAATGGGGGGAGGCTACAAGTGCGAGAGATGCAACCACTACATCCCGATCAAAGCAATTGATGACGACACATGCCCAGCGTGCGGTCGTAACGGGTTAATCGGAACAATCATCAAAGGACGACAAGAAATTACCGCTGCTTATCCATCAGGGTGGTTCGATGAGTAACAACGACAACGACAACGACAAAATCAGACAGTATCGCGCCTCACATGAACTTCCCGAAGATAAGGGAATGAGTTTTGAAGACAACGAGACTACCCGAGTCTTCGCTAAAAATGCTGATGAAGCCGAAAAGTTAGCGTATGATTCGTTTGCATTTGAACCAGAATCCGAAATAGAGGTGACAGAAATATGAGCGAGAGCGATCCAGAAGGGCGAATAACTAACAGCAAAAGCAACTCAAACATTGAGAATGAGCGGTCGACTGGCAGAGCTACCCGAGCATCGATCGCCGAGGATGAACTACAGTACTTACAAGAAAACCCCACCGTCTGTGCAGAAGGCAACGTCAACGGTTGGAGATGGCTCCGTTACCACGACGGGGAGTGGCAAGCAACAGACTACGGTGGCCCACATCGACTCACCAGTTACGTCAACGGGAAAGTTCTAACCCGAGAAGAAGCGAAAAAATGGCTGAAGACAAAGCCCATAAAACGAATTCCAACTTCAGAAGCCTACCAGTGGAAACCGAAAGACAAGACGGTGTGGGAAGAAGCAGAAGAGCAAGAGGTTTTCAAAGATGTTCAACGGTGCTTCTATTGTGGTAAAAGCGAAAATGCAGTATCACTCTCAAATGAAGAAACAACCGATCATGGAGAGCTCGATCTATGCAAGGACTGCAAAGGAGCCTGGAACCGAAGTGGTGAGTTAGAAGAGAGCAACAAACCAACCTCAGGATGAATTAAAAGACTTGAGAGACTCACTAACAGAGAGTACGTGTGATTCGCATAGATTTATGAACATTAAGACAACTACATAAACCACACATGATTGCAAAAAATCCGAATACATTCAGAGAACTGATCAAATCAATAATTAACACCTACCAAGACACCACTTTCAGATTTAATCAATCCAGTGTAACCGAAGTGAACGACACGTACTTTGTCGAAGTTATTTGGGGATCAGAAACAACCGAGCTGGACAGTCCGAGTAGCAATAAGCCACTACCGATCCAAGAAGGGTCAGAATACAAAGTACAACCCAAGTTCAGCTATTCGAAGAAGTCAGGAGAAGAGCCACACGGCGGGGCTAAAAATGGAGTACATAGACTCAATTACAAAAACAAGATCAATGAACGCAACCTCGATAAACTAGAACTAATCTGTTCAGAGGTAACGCTATCAGAAACCGAATTTATCGAGTTCGTTGAACAAGGTGAAGCCCCAGGTGAAGTCGTAGAAATAGTCGAAGTATCCTCATTCAGAAGAGAAGAAGAATACACTGCAAACATCTTCTCGTCACTCTTAGTAGAAGGCGACATGGATGATATTCGACCAAACCTAGACCACGACATCCATTTCAACATGAACCTTCGAATACCAGAAGGACACGTAATGGAAGAAAGCGATCTCATGCCGTCTTCTCGTTTCGATCACGTAGATAGAATCACGATCGGCGGAACTCCATATCCAGTCACAATCAAGACAAGACCGACAGAGGATACAACTGGTGGGAGTGGACAAATCATCCACATCAGCGACTTCGCTCAAGAGAACACACCTATGGCACCAAAAATCAAAATCAGCGACGAAATAGAGCGGATTGACTGGGGCGAATTTCTATCAAGCAACGACACATGGCCTGATGGACCAGGACTCGCCATACATAGACCGTGAAGTAAGATAGCAATAAGTGTGTGTAAGTGTGATAATAAACAGTTTTTATCTCACGTTGGGAGTGAGATGAGTGTTGAAGGAAGTGGAGAAAGCACCGAGAATAGCATCGACATTGAAGATCTAACCCCTCATGCAGACAACCTCGTTTGTGAAAGCTGTTATAGCGATACTGTCTTGGGGTCACTAAACGACCCAGAACTCAATAACGAACCCGGAAACACAGCAAGCGTGGAATGTCAGAACCCTGAATGCGGTTACGATGGATGGATCAGGGTCAAAGACGGTGAGATCATCCACTTCGGCGGAGACATCTTCATGGGAGACGACCATGAGGGACACCGTGAAGAACCAAACGTCACATACCAAGAACACTACAAGGTTGATACTGACGAAGATGCACCCAGTCTTGGAGATAACAATCCAGAACACGCATTAACATTCACAACTGACGAAATCCTCGGCGGCTCAAAACCCGTCTACATCTGCTCGTGTGGCTATACCTTCTACTCGAAAAAGGATCTGGCAAAACATCTGCTTGCAGTGAAACACAATCGGGAAGGTGGAGCAACAGAATCACATCCACAGAATTCACCAAACAAAGGGTGGGGTGAACGAAGAGAAAAACTAGAGGGCGTAGTTGTAGAAAGCGTTGAAAAGATGAACAGAGGAGGCCTCAAGCCCGCAGATTGGGAGGTCTACGTCGATGAAGGAGAACTGTGGATGAACATCTGGTTCGACGACGATCCAAAACATACCCTCGAGGAGCAAAAGAGCGATGGGATGGAGATCTTCAAGCAGGTTCTCAACAAAAGCGATACTGGACTCCCAACCACCATCAACGTGAGTTATCAAGAAGACACCCTCACGGATGGCATCAGCTGTTGGTGGGATAGCGAAGAACAGTAGAAGAACGAAAGAGGATCATTATGAGCACTACCAGTCACCTCAACGAGATCACCAATAGCGATCTCACCAAAGAATCAGTCGACCATCCAGTTCCACCAATCCCCGAAGCCAACGTCATCAACCCATTCCACACTCTGTTTTCGTATCAAAGTGACCAGCCAACCACGAAGATATTCATTGGTGACGTTATCGTTCAGAATTCAAAGAAACTGGTTACAGGTGTCGTTGGCGACAATATGCTCGGAACGTACAACCTAGAGACGGGTGTATACGGTATCATGGATATCGGGCTATACGCAGAAAGGCCAGTTGAAGACATTAACCTCACCACCCACCGTAATCCATTCGATCTCAGACCCCACACCAATTAGAGATACAAACGATGTCATCTGAAGAAGACACAATCACAATCGGCTGTGTAGGTATAACTAAAGGAAAAATCCCGAAGTCGGTCAACGATTTTGAGTTCGTAACAAGATCGAGTAATGGCATCGTATACGAAGACGACGAGGGATACCAAGTCCGTATCTCCCATAGAGTAAGCGGTGCGAACCGACGACGTAGAAAATACACGTTATCACTCAAGGATCAAAATGGGGAGGAAATCCAGAAGCGAACAATAAAACACGGTCCATACACCGATCGGGATCTGGGTGATGCAACCGATGCGGTCAAGACCCAGTTGTGGGAATGGGCACGGTACTCCGTTGGAGACCGCCACCCGATCCAGCCACAAGTCGAAGCTTTAGGAGAAGTCAACCCCCATCCACCGGGTGAACGACCAACCGTTTCCGAGCAATGGTACTTCGAGTATTCACCAGAGACAACTAAGGTGAATGATCCAGATCCAGATTCATATTCTACACACGTTCCTTACTCAAGATACGAATTCAAGCGGAGCAATGAAGACAATAACTGGTATTGCGCCACTATCACTGTGAGATTCAACCACGAGCCCCCAAGCTCAGTGGAACCAGAGCCAGAACACGTATACGGAGTCTATATTTACACCTCTCTCAATTGGCTAAAACCAGTAGATGAACGTGAAGGAGAACACGATAAGAGAGAATACGAGCGAACTTGTATTCGTAATGATAAGCCACACGAATCCATCTCTCACGACGAGCTGATCAACATCATCAAGAACACATTCGATCAAGCAATCAAGGACGCTGAAGCGATTGGTGACGAAGATCGAAGGAAGATCAGAAAGAACGCAGAGAGGCAATTAAACCCCTCAACAGGAGAATACGAAAATCAGGCACGAATAGGAGCTTTCTAAAATGTAGGTGGAGTTTTTATGTACCGATTGGAGTGAGATAAGATGTGTATGTGTAATGAAGACCCTGAAAGGATAGCTCACGCGAGGGAGTCTGCGAAGAAAGGTACGTTCAAAGTGGTTATAAAACACGATGACGAGAAAATCGGGACACTGGACAAAACCTTCCACAACATGTTCGATGCCGATCGGGCAGCGAGAGATGCCGAAATCGAAGACGTAGGAATCACCACAGAGATCGTAACCAAAGAACGACGCAGTGAATCAGAACACAATAGACAAGCTCCAGACCAACTTCTATAAGAAATGTCACACCGAGCAATCATCGCCGTCAAGCAAGCACAGAACTCATACAACATCCACTTCAGCCCAAACGGAGCTCAGAACCTCCAACTCACGGATATCCTGTTAGACAATCTTCGTGGTAACGACCTCGATATTCAAAGTATCGCAGGTGGAGATAGTAAGTTGCCAAAACAGGCCGAACAGTGGGCAAAAACAGGTAGGTCAAAAAGCAACGTCGTAATGGGGACTATTGACAATAACATGATCGAGACTACCCCATGGTTTACCGGTGTCCCATTAGAGCAGGTTTCAGAAACATTCGAGTACGACAATATTGAGGCCTTCTTCTTAGTCAGAAACGGAAATGTTGAAACCTATTTCCCAGTGTGGCTAGAACCCAACGTAGTCAGACCATTCCGAGAACACAGTACAATCGAAGTTTATACCCGGGGAAAACTATCCAAAGATGTTGAAGACGCTTTCAATGAGTTAGAAGAAACAGACCCGCAGCGAGTGATCGATTCAGAAACGCTCGCCGGAACGGAATGGACAGAAGATACGATCACATGGGATGTTATTCTAAGAAATCACGAAGCACTAACCGCCTTACAGCGAAATACGCTAGAAAACTTAAACGAAAAGTTCGACGAGATAGATCGGGAAGACATTAAAGAACGAGACGAGCTCGAATGTGTGCTACAGAGTGGGGGACGATACATCAAGCTCAAGACTGATCAAGCTGAGCCGATCCTACCAAACTCGCTAGCTCGAGGGGTTCTGATCAAAATCGACAATAACGATACAATCGAGTACAGCAATGTCAGAGACGCAGCCAACGAAGAGCGAATGAAAACGGGAACACGTCTCAACAAACCAAAGCAGAAGCCTACCGAAGAAGATCTGAGCGAAGAAGCTAGCACACTATTCCGGAATCTACTCAAGAGATATCCAGACCAAATCTCACCACTATCTCCAAAACCATTTGGACAGCTCATCAAGAAAGTGAACAAGATCAGATGAAAGGGATGTGGAGTTTATATCTCTCGTTTGGAGTGGAAGTTAGTTAAAAAATGAGCGCACAAGAAGAACAAATCGATATCCTTCAGGAGTACAGTACGGCAGACCTTCCACCAATCGACGAATCAGAGTTCAACGATCGCCGGGAACGGTTCCCCATCAATGAGGACGAAGACTTCGTTGCTGGTGTGGGAGATGTAATTATTCGAGATCGGTTTAATCGAGATCCAGAGTACCGATACGTCCTGCACGGCATGGAAGCTACCGGACTGGTGGTGTACGTCCTCAACGAGAAGCGATACACCTACTACCCAGGTGATTACATCAGCGAAGACGCGATGGAAGGCAAATTAACCCTTGTCGAAGACCCATGGGATCTCCGATAGATCTGGCTATAAACACAATACAATGCTCAAACAAACAGATCAAGACAGTCGAAAATACAAGATTGCTGCATTCAATGCACGACTACATCGGAACTCAATCTGCCCGGCGAACCACAATGTGAGTTATGCCAACGGTTGGTACTACTATGATGGAGAACCAAAACAGGCTCCTGACATCACCGCGAAAGCACGGGAAATGGAAGAAGACCCACATGTAATGGTCTTCTATAACTCCACGATGAATACATACACCCTCTCTGGAGTTACTTACATCGACGACACTCCCTCACCCGTCCGGGGTGAGGTTCCAGTAGTCTAAGAATAGCTATTCAGACACACACTACCAGCAGTTCAATAATCAATCCATGAAACACTTTGACAGCCAAGAAGAATACGATCAGTTCGTAGAAACGCTCGCCGAACGTAAAGACAGTGAAACCCCTGCAAGCCGTGTTGCAGAAGTTGCAATCACTGATATCGAGATCGTCGACGAAGATAACGCCACACTGCTGTTCAATGGCCTACCATACGTTGATACCCGAACGACTCCAACAGAAGTTCTACTACACACGGTTCAGGATACTCATCCAGAACTCATTGATACGTATTACCGAGATGTGGCAGTCAATCTCTTAAGTTACGATATCGAGGAAGCAGAAGAGCGTCTAGAAGAGACAGCTGAAGTGGAGAACTAACAGACGGCACCCAGAGATCTTAGCAAAAACTCTCGGACAATCAAAGCACCATAGATTCAAATGAAACTAGGCGTCATTTCGGATATCCACGGTAATAGGGTCGCTCTTCAAGCAGTCATCGAAGATATGCCTGAAGTAGACGACATCATCTGTCTCGGAGATGTCGTCGGATATGGACCCAACCCACTTGCATGTGTGAAATTTGTCCGAGAAAAGGCCTCTGTCACTCTCAGAGGGAACCACGAAATGTACCTTGAATCACCATCCAAGGCCAAGCATAATCCTAGCGCATATCAGGGTGTGACATTTGCCAAAGAAGTTCTTGCAGATCACCAACTAGAGTGGGCTAAAGAGAGGCCTCAAACAGCAACTATCGACGATACATTTCTGGTCGCCCACGGCCATCCAGACAGTAACAAACCATACGATTACGTACACAAAGATAACGTAACAAAGATGATCCCATATTTCGATGGTCACACAATCATGGCTACTGGCCACAGCCACATTCAATTCAAACAGGACCTCACAAAGTTCGCCGGAAACGGGGGGCTATTTTTCAATCCGGGCAGCGTAGGCCAACCCCGCGATAACGACCCAAGAGCAGCCTACGCGGTCGTCGACACAGAAACAGCAGAAGTCGATCTAAAACGAACTGAATACGATATCGAATTAGCCCAAGAGAAATTCGAAGAGGTTGATCTGCCTAAGGCCTCATCAAAGCGACTCGAAAAAGGAAGGTA
>Ga0102936_1000321_pt1 | contig 18686 bp, 15 predicted proteins | sample SalPon2_A_H2O_MG_FD_78502 | JGI IMG/M metagenome (GOLD analysis project Ga0102936, IMG submission 78502) | Salt pond water microbial communities from South San Francisco under conditions of wetland restoration - Salt Pond MetaG R2_A_H2O_MG | ecosystem: Environmental > Aquatic > Non-marine Saline...
CCCGCCACCCCGGTTCGAGTTTGCCGACGCGGTCGAAGCCGGCCGCACGCGCGCCATTGATTGTCGCCATCTCGAAGATGTCCGCCATGGGCGTCACCGTTGGGTCTAGACGGTCGACCTTCTGGAGGACGCTCGCCTGCTTCATCTCGGTGAAGGGGTCGAGCGTGTTGTTACACGGCGGGCCGTCGTTACCGAGCGCGACGTTGATGCCTCGCTCCAGATAGTCGACGACCGGTGCGATGCCGCTCGCGAGCTTCATGTTCGACGAGGGGCAGTGCGTGACGTGCGTACCGGTCTCGGCCAGCAGCTCCCGCTCTCGTTCGTCGGTCCAGACGCAGTGGGCGAGCACCACGTCGTCGCCGGTGAGACCCACCTCGTGGAGCCACTCGATGTTGCGGTGGCCGGTGTCGGCTTCGACCGTCTCGATTTCGCCGTGGTTCTCGCTCGCGTGCGTGTGGATGCGGACGTCCTCGTACGCGTCTGCCAGCGCTCTGGCCCCGCGGAGACACTCCTCGGTACAGGAGACGGCGAACCGTGGCGTCACGGCGTATCTGATGCGGTCGTCGAAACTGCCGTGGTACTTCCGAATCAGTCGCTCCGTCTCCGCGAGCGCCTCGTCCGTCTCCTCGACCAACCCGTCCGGTGACCGCTGGTCCATCAGCACCTTGCCCAGTACGCCCCGAATACCCATCTCGCCCGCCGCCTCGAACGCGCGGTCGGCGTGGGCCACCGAAAGGTGGTCGATGGCCGTCGTCGTCCCCGTCTCGATGAGTTCGAGATAGCCGAGTTTCGCGGCGACTTCCATCGCTTCGGCGTCCATCGTCGCCTCCATCGGGAGGATGTACTCGAACAGCCAGTCGAGCAGTTCCGTGTCGTCGGAAATCCCGCGGCCCAAACTCTGGACAGAGTGGATGTGGCTCCCCACCATCCCGGGCATGACGACGTCGTAGCGCCGTTCGGGCTGGTCGGGGAACCGCTCTCGAATCGACGGTCGCTCACCGACGGCGACAATCTCTGTCTCGTCTACAACTACGGCCCCGTCTTCGATAATCGTGGAAGAATCTGGGATGATAGTGCCGGATATAATCATCACTTTCGGTATATGTGTCTGTGTATTTAAGCACCTGTACGCTGGCGAATCTTGTGGGTGTGCGACGATGGTCACTGTGGGGATAGGCCGCCGACGGTGTCGATATCCCGCACCACGCCGGGGTCGTCCGTGTCGAGGCGGACGGTCTCCGGGTGGCTCCGGACCAGTTCGCGGCCGCCACGGTCGCCGGAGACACCGACCAGTGCCTCGAACTGCGACCGGGCAAAGAGCACGGGATTCCCCCGCCGCCCGTCGTATCGCGGGGCGACGATATCGCCGGCACCGGTGCGATGGGCCTCTCGCAGTCGGTCGACCGTCTCCGGGTCCACGAAGGGCATGTCACCGAGCAGCACGACAGCGGCGTCCCAGCCCGCTTCGCGGCCGAACGCGATACCACGGCGGACCGAGGTGCTCTGGCCAGCGGCGTAGTCGCCGTTGTACACCGTCGCGACCCCGTCGAGCGTCTCGGCGACGGCGTCGGCCTCGTGACCGAGGACGACGACGATATCGTCTAGTGTCGACTCGCTCGCGACGTCGACCACCCGAGCGAGCATCGGCGTCCCACTGACCGGTGCCAGCAGTTTGTTGCCGTCGCCGTACCGCACGCTCTCCCCGGCCGCGAGCACGACGCCGCCGACGGTCGATTGCTCGTCACAGTCCATCTTTGCCGGTCCAGTCCCGCCGGCTCAGCTTCCCCGATAGGTCGTGTACCCCCCGGGCGACAGCAGGAGGGGAACGTGATAGTGCTCCTCGGGGTCGTCGATGACGAAGCGCACCGGGACGGTTTCGAGGAACGACGACTCCGAGGGGCCGTCGCGGTAGTACTGCCCGACCTCGAACAGCAGCTGGTACGTCCCAGTCACCATCTCCTCGGGGCCCAACAGCGGGTCCTCGACGCGCCCGTCGTCGTTGGTCGTCCCTGCGGCGATGCGCTCCGTGTCACCCGACGCGAGGACTCGCTGCAGGACGACTTCGACCCCTGATGCGGGGCTCTCGCGGCTGGTGTCGAGGACGTGCGTCGTCAGTCCGGCCGTCATTCTGCGTCCTCCGAGAGGTCGCTGCGGTCCATCGAGAACTGCTGGAAACCGGTCGGTCGGGGCGGCTCCCGAAGCACCTTGCCGTCGCCCGCTAAGTCGTCACGGACGCCGATCCACGTTCGGTTGTTGGCCTCGAAACTCACCGATTCGAGCTGTGGGTACCGTTCGAGCACTCGCTGGCCGGTCTGATAGATGAGCTCCTGAATCGAGTTCACGTCGAGTTCGTCGAAGATGACCTGTGCGATGTCGCGCACCTGTTCGGCCGGGACGTAGCGCTCCGGGTCGTCGCCCGACGCGTCCGCCGCGTCGGCGTACGTCCAGAAGATATCGAGCGCGACGTACAGCGTGCGGTTCTCTCGCTCGGGCAGCGTGGTGTACTCGTCTTGGACGTAGCCGGTAAAGGAGTTGTCCTTGACTTTCACCAGTTCGATGCCGGTGACACCGCTCGCTTGGGCAACGAGTTCGACTTCGTCGTCGGTCCGTTCGAGACGGAGCTCGCCGTACCCTGATTCTCCGTCGGCGACACGGAACACGAGGTCGCTGGGCTCGAAGCCGTCCTCGTCGGGAACCGGGCGCTCCTCGAACGGGAGTTCGTCCGCTTCGATGGTTACGGCCTCCATCTGGTCGTACGTCTCGAGTAGCTCGGTTCCCACGTAGTCGAGGAAGCCTTCGAGCGTCGCCCCGTCGTACTCTCCCATGTGGTGGTGGATGAAGTTCTTCATCGAGTCGGTCGCCACCACCATGCTGTTGTCGCCCTCGCTGAACGACGGGAGGAACTCCTCGCCTTCGACTTGGACGCGCACCTCGGCACCGAACAGGATGTTTCGCCGGCCGTCGAACGACGATTCGGGAACCGTTTGGACCCCCTCTAACGGCGTCCCGTAGGTCCGATAGACGGCGACCTGTTCCTTGCCGTAGTTCATGGTCCGCTCGCCGGTGGACGCGGGTTCTTCGCTGTCCATTATCGCTGCCCTCCGCCGCGGACGGGGGTATAGATGCTTTGTGCATCCAAAAGATTATGCGCTCTCAAGAAGGTAATCGTCATTTTCCGTTCGCAACTCTCTCACCAATAAGCAAAATACTTTGCTGTTGGTTGTAATTTTCAAATTCTACACGAAGCAAAAGTGTAATACGGCTACCCGCGTCGGTCAGCCGAGTCACTCGCTCTCATCTAGCCGTTCGTCGAGCCGCAGTCGGGCGATTTTGTGGACCTCGTCCAGCGCCGTCTGGAACTCCGTCTCTTCTGTGTTCTCGATGCGGCGTTCCATCGCCGCCTGTATCGCGTCGGGCGTCTCCGCTTTCACCGCCATGATGAACGGAAAGCCGAACGTCTCGCGGTACGTCTCGTTCAACCGTTGAAAGGTCTCGTACTGTTCGGGCCCCAGTTCGTCGAGGCCGGCCGCGGACTGTTCGGACTCCGAGGCGTCGGTCATCTCGGTCTGTTCGCCGAGGTCCGGATGAGCCCGCAAAAGCGCGAGCCGCGTCTCTTCGGCGGCGTCCGCGACAGCTCGTCGCATGGCACCCCGTAGCTCCTCGACGGAGTCGAAGGGCCGTTCGGACGCGCTCCGTTCGGCCACCCACGGAGACTCCTCGTAGATGCCGCCAAGCATCTCGACGAACTCGTCTTCCCCTGCTCGATTGATGTCTGTGAGCGATAGCTGACGCATCTCCGGTCCACTGTGCGAGCAGTGGCCACTTAATTCCGGCCCAAACTATATACGACAATCATAGGACTATATCCGATAAAAATCAAAATAATCCAAATACGAGTCGAAATACCCACTCGTACTAGAACAAAATAGCAGTCTTATATGATTGTGGACGAATATATCCTGTTCAAGGATTGCGTTGAAATAACTGGGTTTTGGACCGTCCAGTATGGCGACCCAAGATGGAAGTGTTGACGCAGACGGTTCAGTGGTACTGTACGATATCGAGGACCGACCCCCGTTGGGCGAAGCGATCCCGCTCGGCATCCAACACGTGTTGGCGATGTTTCTTGGCAACGTCGCGCCGCCGCTCATCCTCGCGGGGGCGATCGGTTCGCTCACCGGCCAGACGACGTTTCTCGTCCAGATGGCGCTCATCGTCGCCGGCGTCGGAACGATTATACAGGCGTTCCCCATCGGGCCCGTCGGTGCGCGACTACCCGTAGTTATGGGGACGAGTTTCGCCTTCCTCGGGCCGCTCATCGCCATCGGCAATCAGTTCGGCATCGCCGCTGTCTTCGGCGCGGCGCTCGTCGCCGCCCCCGTGGAGATGGGGATGGCGTTCTCGCTGGACCGCTTTCGAAACTACTTCCCGCCGCTCGTCACCGGCACCGTCGTGATGCTCATCGGACTGACGCTCATCCCGACCGGGATGAACTACGCCGCTGGAGCCTCCGCCGGGCCGTCCGCGGCGGGCTATGGCTCCTTTACCAACCTCGGCCTCGCAGGACTGGTGTTGGTCGTCACGGTCGTTCTCAACCAGTTCTTCAGCGGCTTTCTCCGCATCATCAGCGTCTGCGTCGGTATCGTGGTCGGCTATATCGCCGCCCTCGCGCTCGGCATCGTCGACTTCTCCGCCGTCGCCGCCGCGGGGTGGATTACGGTTCCGATGCCGCTGCAGTACGGCCTTGCGTTCGAACCGAGCGCGATTCTCACCGTTGCCTTCCTCTACGTCATCACCGGCGTCGAGACCATCGGTGACATCTCCGGGACGGTGTCGGCGACCGGACGCGACGCCACCGACACCGAGTTTCGGGGTGGGCTCCTTGCCGACGGTGTTATAAGTGCGTTCGGGGCAATGTTTAATGCGATGCCCAACACTTCCTTCTCCCAGAACGTCGGACTGGTGAACTTCACCGGTGTCGCCAGCCGGTACGTGGCCGGCATCGGCGGCGTCTTCCTCCTGCTACTCGGCTTCGTCCCGAAGGTCGGCGCGGTCGTCTCCGCGATGCCCGACGCCGTGCTGGGCGGCGGGGCGCTGGTACTCTTTGCGATGATTTTCTCCTCGGGTACGCGCATCGTCAGCCAGAACGTGACGCTGGACCAGCGCAACTCGACCATTCTCGCGCTCTCGATGGCGCTCGGACTGGGCGTCGCGTTCCGTCCCGAAGTCCTCCAGCAGTTCCCGGCCGAAATCCAGACGCTGTTCGGCTCCGCGCTCGTGACCGGTGGGATGGCGGCACTCCTGCTAAACATTGTCCTGCCGGGGGGGAGCGTCGGCGTCGGAGAGACCGAGTACACGACCGGCCTCACCCCGGACGGAGATGGGCCCGATGCGTCCATCGCCGACGACTGAGACGGATTGCTGTCGTTCCTCTCGGATATCGGCGAAACCCGGGGTCAGCGGGTCACCAGTGAACAGCGACAGTAACCCATCTGATACGTTCCCGGGCCGCCACTCTGTGGTGGCCAACTCGTGCAGTTCAGGACGTAACAGTACAACGCGGGGAACACGCCGTCCGGTTGTCAGCGAGAATCGACGCCTACAGGTCGCTCAAGAAGCCGTGGTTGCCACTGGTCGATAAACGGTCGTCGTCGTCCTCCGCTTGCTCGGACCCGTAGGCCAGTGCCAGACCGTCAAATGGGTGCAGTACCACGCTGTCGTCGCTGTCGTTCGAGAACATCACATGTATGTATTCGCCCCATAGGGAGATAAAACCGTGGAAACGGAATTTGGCCCGCAAAAATTGCCGAGACAACCGACATCCGTTTCGTTCAGTGGCGGCGACCGTCATCAACGGACCGAATCACGGACACGACGTTCCGTCGACTCGGCCGGCAGCGGAACCGGACCGCTTCGGGTGGTCCGTCCCCGGTCTCGTACTGTGGGCCGTGCGTTCGCGGGATGTTCACCGCCCCACGGGAAGTAGCCGACGGCATCAGTTTGGGACGGCCGACAGTATCACCCATCGACGGCTTTGCCGACCGACCGGCGGACGTACGGCCCGAGCAGCGCGCGCCGGTACTCGGCCGACGCCTTCTTGTTGTCGAGAACGTCGCTTTCGTCCAGCGTGTCGCCGGCGGCGTCCGCCGCGGCCGCAATCGTCTCGTCGCTGAGTGCGCTCCCAGTCAGTACGTCCTCGGCGGCTGTGAGACGCACGGCGCTCCCACAGAGCCCGTTGGCGGCGAGTCGCGCCGACGTGACTTCTCGCCGGTCGCCGCCGTCGAACACGAGGTCGGTGGCGACGCCGAGGACGGCACCGCCGGAGGCCGGCTCCTTCCGTTTCGCGTACCCGCCACAGCGCTCGCCGTCGACCGCGTCGATTTCGACGCCGGTGACGAGCTCCGACGTACCGAGACACGTCGAACAGATACCGCGGAAAAAGTCCGCCGCCGGCACCGTCCGCTCGCCGTCCGGCCCGGCGATGTCGACCCGCGCTCGGGACGCCAGCAGCGCGCCGGCGTAGTCGTAGGCGGGGTGGGCACGCGCGATGTTCCCGCCCATCGTCGCGACGTTGTGGACCTGTATCCCGCCGGTAATCTTCGAGACGACCGTCGGGAGGACTGGGACGACTCCCCCGACGAGCGCCGAATCCGTTATCTCGCGGTGGGTCACGAGCGCGCCGATACGAATCCCCGAACCGGTCCGCTCGATACCGCGCAGTCCGTCGAGGCCGCCGATATCGACGACGGTTCCCGGTGCAGCCTCGCGCTTTTTCAACAGCGGTATCAACGCCTGCCCGCCAGCCAGTAGCCGCCCGTCTTCGGTCGATTCGAGCAGTTCGATGGCGTCGGCGACGCTCTCGGCCCGCCGGTAGTCGAACGGTTCGGCGTGCATCTACGCGTCCTCCCCTCGAATAGCGCGCCATATCTTCTCGGGAGTAATCGGCGGCGTCATCGGCTCGGGGTCGAACGGCTCGATGGCGTCCTCGACGGCGTTCAGGATGGCCCCCGGGGCCGCAATCGACCCGGACTCGCCCATCCCCTTCGCGCCGTGTGGCGTGTGCGGCGACGGCGTCTCCGTGCTCCGGATGGTGACGTCGGGTACGTGTTCGGCCTTCGGCAGCGTGTAGCCGCCGCTGGACCCGACGCGTTCGGTGCGGAAGGTATCCGACAGCAGGGTGCCGTCGTCACCGTACTCGACCGTCTCGTACAGCGCCTGTCCCAGCCCCTGTGCGATGCCGCCGACGATTTGGCCCTCGACGATGGTCGGATTGATTTGGACGCCGCAGTCCTCGGTCGCAACGTAGTCCTGAAAGTCGAACTCGCCGGTCTCGGGGTCGACTTCCACCACGGCGATGTGGGTGCCGAAGGGCCACGTGCAGTTCTCGGGGTCGTAGTACGTCTGCTCTTCGAGGCCGGGCTCCAACTCTTCGGGGATGTCGATGCCCAAGTGGGCTTTCGACGCCATCTCTCCGAACGAGAGAGACTGGGCGTCGTCGCCGACGGTTGCGAACGTCCCGTCGCGGTAGGTGACGTCTTCGACGGACACACCGAACTCGTGGGCGGCGACCGCTTTCCCCTTCTGTACGACTTTCTCACAGCACTTCGTTACGGCCCCGCCGCCCAGCGCCGCGGTCCGACTGGCATAGGTCCCGACACCCTCGTTCACCTCCTTCGTGGAGTTCTCGACGACGCGAACGTCGTCGTACGGCACGTCGAGCGTGTCCGCGGCGACCTGTGCGAGCGACGTCTCGTGGCCCTGCCCGTGGTTCGCACCGCCACAGTAGACCGTGACCTCGCCGGTGGGGTGTATCTGGACGCTCCCGTAGCCCCACGAGGCCACGTCGATGTGGCCACACGGCCCGAGTCCGGCGACTTCGGTCCAACAGGAGAAGCCGACGCCGAGGTACCGCCCCTCCTCACGGAGTCGGGCTTGCTTTTGGCGGAACGCCTCGTAGTCCACCGCGTCGAGGCCGAGGTCGAAGTTGCGCTCGTAGTCGCCGCTGTCGTACAGCGCGCCGCCGGCTGCTTCGTACGGGAACTGGTCGGGCTCGACGAAGTTTCGCTTTCGGACCTCGGCGGGGTCCATGTCCGCTTGTTTCGCGACCTTGCTGACCAGCCGTTCGAGCATCATAATCATCGGGACGGACGAGACGCCGCGATAGGCGTCGATGCGTGCGGTGTTGGTCACGACGCCGGTCACGTGTGAGTACGCCGCCGGGATGTCGTACAGCCCGGTCATCAGGAGGTTGCCGGCCTCCGCGAGCGACGCGGCCCCACGGGCGACCCACGCGCCGAGGTCGTACGTGATGTCCGCCCGCAAACCGAGGATGTCGCCCGTCTCGTCCATAGCAAGTTCCCACGTGCCCTCGTAGCCGCGTCCGTCGTTCTCGACGAGTTGGTTCTCGGTTCGCGTAGAGCGCCACTTCACGGTCGCTTCGAGGTCGACGGCACACCAGCCGACGAGCGCGTCGGCTGGGTAGGGATGCTGGCGAGCGCCGAACCCGCCGCCCATGTCCGGCACCGTCACGTCGATGCGGTGTTCGGGATAGGAGAGCATCTGTGCCATCAACCGCCGATAGGCGTGGGGAATCTGCGTCGTCGCGACGAAATCCAACTGGCCCGAGGACGCGTCGTAGCGCCCGATTGCCGACCGCGGTTCCAGCGGACTCGGCGAGATTCGCTGGGGGTCCTTGTGCAGTTCGGCCGTGTAGGCCGCCTGCTCGAACGCGTCCGCAGTCGCCGCTTCGTCCCCTTGCCCGCCCGCGAACACGACGTTGTCGGGGACGTCGTCGTGGACGGCCGGCGCGCCGTCGGCGAGCGCCGCCTGTGGCGTCACGACGGGGTCGAGAGTGTCGTAGCTAACGTCCACCGCTGCGAGGGCGTCCCGAGCGATGCGTTGGGTCTCCGCGACCACGACGCCGAGTATCTCCCCGTGATAGTGGGCCTTCTCGGCCCCGAGACACCGCTGCCAGAGCGCCTCGTCCGGGTAGTCCAGCCCGGTCATCGGGGCCGCAAACAGGGTGAACGGGCGGGGCGTCGGCGTCTCGCTCGCCTCGATATCGTCGGCCGTGTAGACGGCGACGACGCCGTCCATCGCCCGCGCGTCGGCCGCGTCGATGGTGTACCGTGCGTGCGCGTTCTCGCTGCGAATGAACTGGGCGTGCAGCGGGTCAGACAGTTCGATGTCGTCGGTACCTTTGGACTCTCCGAGCAAGACCCGCGTGTCCTCTCTGCGCGGCGTCTCGCTGCCGATGCCGGGGTCGTCCGGGTCGGTCGCCATCGCTCACTCCTCCAGCGCGTTGGCCGCGACGTCGATGGCGTCGACGATGTTCTCGTAGCCGGTACAGCGACAGAGGTTCCCCTGCAAGGCCTCAGTCCGAATCTCCGAACGCGACGGGTCCGGGTTGTCGTCGAGATACTCGTCGACGGCCATGAGGATACCCGGCGTGCAGTAGCCACACTGCAGCGCGTGTTCCTCGGTAAAGGCGGTCTGTAGCTCACCGAGAACCCCGTCGTCGGCCAGACTCTGGACCGTCTGAATCGCCGCGCCGTCTTCCTGGACGGTCAACCGCGTACAGGATTTGACCGCCTTCCCGTCGGCGTGGACCGTACAGGCCCCACAGAGCGTGGACTCACAGCCGATGTTGATACTGGTACAGCCGACCCGCTCGCGAAGCGTCTGTGACAGCAGCTCTCGGGGCTCGACAGAGACGGAATGTGGCTCCCCGTTGACCGTCAAATCGACGTCGACGTGTTCTGAACTCATCTCTATATCTACATCGTTTGAACGCGTATTTGTAAATAATTTCTTCGATTTAGGTAAACATTCGAGCAGATATCAGAATAATCTCTGCACGAATGAACTCGATAGCTGGGCGGGTATCATTGGAACAGCGGCAGCTCTCCCGACTGTCGGACTCGACAGGACAGTCACCGACCGGCGGCGGAGTGGCTACCGGCCGTTTTCCAGCGCATGAATCGGCCCGCTACGGTCCCGGAGGCGGCCACCGTCACGCCCGTTGCGGACCGCGACGACCTCACTGACGATACTGAGCGCGATATCGACCGGTGTACCCCCGCCTAAGTCCAGCCCCACTGGGGCCGCGAGGCGGTCCAGTTCGTCGGCGGTCAGCGCACGACCATCACTGGCGAGCTCGTCACGAAGCCGGTCGAAGCGCTCCCGTGGACCCATTACCCCGACGTAGGGCACAGCCGTCTCCCGGAGCAGCGTCTCGACGGCGATTCTGTCGTCGAGGAGGTTGTGGGACATGACAACTGCGTACGTGTGTCCGCCGACGCTTTCGGTGACTGTCGACGGATGACCAGTGTAGACGGCGTCGGCCTCGGGAAACGCCGACGCGTCGACGCCGCCCCGCGGCGAGTGCACCGAGACGCGAAAGCCCGCCCGAGTACCAAGACGTACGACCGGACCGAGGTCGTTCTGACTGCCGAACAACAGTAGTTCCGGAATCGGTGCCAGCCCGTCGACCAGTAGCGTCGCGTCCCCGACCGAAACCGTGCGTGTCTGGTCCGTCCCGACGACTCGGGCGATAGTGTCCCGAACACGGCTCAGATGTGGCAGGGGAACCGGGTCGCGGTCCGGAACGGCACGGACGCCGCTCTCACCGACGACGACCCGCTCCCCGACCGCCGTATTCCGGTCCGACGCCACGACCGTCACCACGGCTATCGCCTCCTCGTCGTCGACCACGTCGAGGACGGCGTCCCAACTCCGGTCCCGCGGCTCGACGAGCACGTCGATGACGCCGTTGCAGCCCAACCCCAGCCCCCACGTCTCACCGCCGTCCGTGAGGTCGAACCGCTCGGTTCGCGGTTGGCCGCTCCGGCGGACGCTATCGCACGTCTCGACGACCGACGGTTCGAGACAGCCCGCCGTTACGGCCCCCGTCGCGACCCCATCGGCGGTCACGAGCATCTTCGCCCCCGGACGGCGGTACGCCGAGCCGTCGACGGCGGCGACGGTGGCGACCGTCGCTGCTGTGCCAAGTCCCCGCAGCGACTCGCGGATGTCGTTCTCGGTGGCACTCCACGCGTCGACCTCTTCGGATACCATCTGTCCGCCTTTGCTCCTCCGAACTGATAACTGCCGGTATTATCGCCCTTAGATTTTTAATATAGTACCATGGACGGTACCCGGCGGTATCGTGGCACTCAGAGCCTCCCGGTCCGACGAACCCCCGGCCGCATACCGGTGTCCGTGACACCGGAATCCGTCTGGACGAACGCCGGGACATGTGATTACCAGCGATGGATTTCTCGATTCTGCCCGACCAATTCGGACTCCGACCGACCATATTTAAACTCTCTTCGACTCAAATAGTTCTCTTTTCTATTTTCTCAGATGCTTTTCCGACGTTTTTCCCGCTATCTCTTCTATATTTTGGCAAGCCAATTCACCTCTCTCATACTAGTTCATAGATTCGGATATCGACTCTCAAATTCGGAGCATAGGCGGTTATAAAATCTCATAGGAACAATATGCTCGCCATTCTCGGTCTTTTACCGTCCAAATTCGCCATTCGGTGCTCTATTTTGCCAATATCGACTGGTCGAGCAGTCAGTTCGCGCAAGCCGTCGCAGTGACGGCCTGTTCGCCGCCTCTGCATCTGGGGCACGACGAACCCTGCGAGTTCCGGCGGCCACGCTCACTCGAACGGACGCACGTACGCGGTGCGCATAAGATAACAGTAGTACTCCTGTGAAATTCTCCCGCTCAGCGACGCCGGTGCAACCGGCCGTCGGACGGCGGGTCGTCACGGGCCCGTGGCTGTGAGTCTTCCGGCAAACTGTCCGCCGCTACTCGACCGAGCTAGCCGTAGTCGGTGTCCGTGGCAATCTGATTAACAGAGGTACCTCTGTTATTGCACCCGCCGTCACACCCACTGCACCCGCCGTCACACCCACTGCGGCCGGCGTCGAACGCCCCGTCGTCTCCGGTCACACCGGAACCGACGGATACCGTGCGTACCGGCATTCAGATTCCGGCATTACCGGACACTCATTCCCGGCCCTGTCCCGTCTATACTGACAGGGACTGTCGCGTGGGTCGGCCGGCTACACCGCTCTCCGTACCGAATTCAGAACTTGCAGGGGCGGACGTGGTGTGTAAGCAGTACTGAGCGGGTGGGACCGCGACTCCGCGTGGAACTGGGCTCGATGTGCCGTGCCGGACCCGTCAGGGTCGCTTCCGAGCGAACCGACAGCGCCGAAGAAGCTGTCACGTGCTCCTCGATGGGGCCGTGCGTGACAACGGTTCGTTCCGGCATGTCCGGATACATCCCGCGTGCTGAGGCTCTCTTGACAATCGACCCACACTGTGAACGGGTATATTGGTATTCAGATGTACGAAACTATGGTTCCGAGTACTTCTCTGACGCGGGCATCGAGCCAGTACCGTCTCAAGCGCCCCGTCTAGGCCGGGTCGCTGCCGCGTTTGTCCGGTATTGCCGGATACTCGTGTGATACGCCGTAACATGGTGGCGGCACAGCTGGGGACTGTGGTCGGCCGCGGCGGGCACGACCCGCCGTGTCTATCGCCGCGCCGCGGACCTGTACATTTACGTCGGCTCCCCGCAGACGATGTGGTATGGCGCCAATAGAGACGACAGAGCGACGAGCAGAAAGCGACTCACGGCTCGCCGACCGGCACATCGTCGTGACCGGTGGTGCCCAAGGTATCGGACGGGGCATCGCGGTCCGCTGTGCCCGCGCCGGGGCCGACGTGACGATATTCGACGTTGACACCGAGACCGCGGCCGAAACAGCTGGGCTGGTCCGCGAGACGGGACGCGACTCGACGGTCGTCGAGGTGGATGTCGCAGAGGAAGTATCCGTCGACGAGGGCGTCGAATCCGCAGTGTCGGCACTCGGGCCGATTCACGGTGTCGTGAACAACGCCGGTATCCAGCGTTCCGTACCCCTGTTGGAGACGAGCGAGGCGGAGTGGGACCGCCACTTCGCGGTCAACGCGAAGGGCACCTTCCTCGTCTCGAAACGCGTCGCAGCGCAGATGATAGCTGACGACATCGGCGGGAGTATCGTCAACATCTCGTCGGTCGGTGCCGAACGACCGTTCACGGGACAGGGTGCATACGGCGCGTCCAAGGCGTCGGTACTGGCGTTGACGACGGTACTGGCGAAAGAACTCAGCGACCACGGCATCACGGCGAACGCAATCAAACCGGGGACCGTCGAGACGCCGATGGTCGAGCAGTGGCTGACCGAGAAAGCCGAGCAGGGCGGACAGTCGCCGGAGGAGGTGCTCTCGGAGTCACTGTCGACACACATCCTCGACAGACCAGCACAGCCGGAAGAAATCGGCCACGTCGCCGTACTCCTGCTCTCCTCGGAGGGCGAGTGGATAACCGGCGAGTCCATTGCCGTCGACGGCGGGTATCTGAAAGCCTAGACCATCCGGTACACTTCGTCCAGCCACGGGTCGTCCTCGTCGACGAGAATCGGGTCCATCACCTCGTCCCAGTCCGCTTGCGCCTCGCTGTTGGCCATGATTCGCCGGATTTCCGCTGGGTCGTCTACCTCCATGAACCCGAAGACGTGCCCGTCTCTCTCGAACACGCTGTAGGTTTCGAGGCCGGCCTCGGAGTCGAGATACGCGCGCTCCAGTTCGGCCGAGACGTCCTCGTGTTCCTCGCGGTACGCCGCTTCCTGTCCGTCCTCGATGCGGAGGTGGAACGCTATTCGTGCCATTCCATGCCCCGATTTCACGGCCGCGACCTTAGCTCTTCTGCGGGTAAGATTTAGGACAGTCACAGACGTTGGTGAGGGCATGCTCGACGCACATACACACGCGTGGGGAGCACCGAGTGAGGACCATCCGTGGGTCAACGGCCCCCTCGTGGACCTCGTGGACACGTTCGACGTGCACACGGTGTACACCGCCGACCGGCTACTAGCAGACATGGACAGACACGGCGTCGACGAAGCCGTCGTCGTCGGCTACCCCATCTGTGACTGGCGGGATAACTGGTACACGCTACGGGCGGCGGCCGACTACGACCGACTGTACGGCATCGTGATGCTCGACCCGTTCGCTGCCGACGCGGCCGAACAGCTTCGTCGGTGTATGAGCACCGAGGGCATCGTCGGCGTCCGTCTGGGCGTGACCTGTCCGTACGACCGGATGTGGGAGACGTTCGACCCGAGCGTGACGTGGCTTCGAGACGCCATCGACGAGACGGCCTTCTGGGAGGCCGCCGTCGAGACGGACGCCGCAGTTCAGATTCTCTGTAACCACGGCCAACTGGACCAAGCGCTGGAACTCGTCGAGACGTACCCCGACATCTCGTACCTCTTCGACCACTTCGCACACGCCGGCCCGGAGACACCGACCGACAAGGGGACGTTCGCCCAGTTCGAAGCGTTGGCCGAATACGACTCCGTCGCGGTCAAAGTCTCCGAGATTCCCCACTGGTCCGAGACGACGTTCCCCTACGCGGATATGCACGACCACGTCCGCTGGTACCTCGAGACGTTCGGCCGCGAGCGCGTCATCTGGGGCTCGGACTATCCAAACGTGAGCGACGTGGCCAGCTACGCCGAGGCGTACACCTGGCTCCGACAGGTAGATACCGTCTCGAAGACGGACCGCGAGTGGGTCACGGAGCAATCGTTCCGCCGACACGTCGGGCTGTCGTGAGCCCGCCGGCTCACGGTGCCAGCAGTTCGACCGGGTGGCGCGGGTGGCGTTCCAACAGGGCGTCTATCTGTTCGAGACAGGAGGTTCCGCTGGCGACGACGGGCCGGTCGTCGACGCCGTCGGCTTCCAACTGGTCGCGGAGGCGGCCGCCGACGTCCATGCTCAGTTCGTAGTAGTCCGACTTGTAGCCGAAACTCCCGGCCATCCCGCAACACTCCACGTCCGAGGTGACGACGTCGTAGTCACACTGCTCGAGGACCGCGGCGGTGTGGGCTTCCAGCCCGAGCGTGCGCTGCTGGCAGTGGCTGTGATAGGCGATTTCAGCGCCGTCGCCCGTCGACAGCGCGGCCGCGTCCGCGCCGTTTTCGACCAGCCCGTAGACGTACTCCAGCACCTCGTAGCTGTGTTCCGCGAGGTCGGTAAACGTCGACTCGTCGACCAGCTTCTCGTACTCCCGCTGGAACATGGCGTGGTCGCTCGGTTCGATGACGACCACGTCGCGGCCGTCCTCGATGTACGGGCCGAGCGCCTCGCTTACTCGCTGTGCGTGGTCTTCGGCCGTCGCGACCATCCCTTGTGAGAGGGGCGCTCGGCCGCTCGACGGCACGTCCGGGACGACGACGTCGACACCGAGCGCTTCGAGCACGCTGACGGCCGCTTTCCCCCGCTCGACCTGCACGTAGTTGGTGTACAGATCCGGGTAGAGGACGGCCCGTCGGTCGGGGTCGGTCACGACCGAGTCGCGGGCTGCGACCCAGTCCCGTAGCGTCTCGCGCTCGAAGGTCGGGAGGTCGCGTCGCGGGTCGATACCGAGCCCCCACGCCATCGCGCGACGCGCGACGGTCGTGTCGGCGAGCCAGTTCGACACCGGTGCCGTTGCGCTGCCCAGTTTCGCGGCCGTCTCGAAGTTCCCGAAAAAGCGCTTTTGCAGCGGCGCGCCCTCGTCTTCCTCGTCGGGCGTGAGGCCGTCGACCAGCCACTCCGCCGACGTGTCCGTCTCGCGGTTGATGCGGTCGCGGACGACGGTGTTTATCCACGGGATGTCGATACCGACCGGACAAGCGTTGACACACCGTGAACAGCCGGTACAGAGGTCGTTGAACTCTCCGGCAACGTCCAGCCCTTCGATACCGGCCTCCCAACCGGTCGCGATACCCCCGGAGTAGGTCTCGCCGCCGAAGCCGTGCCCGCCGACGCTCTGGAAGTTGGCACAGGAGTTCGAGCAGGCCGAACACCGAATGCAGTACAGCGTCTCCCGGAGTTGGTCGTCCCCGCGCATCGCCAGTCGACCGTTGTCGATGAGCACGAGGTGGAACGCCCGGTCGTTGTCGAACGCCGACAGCGGTGTCTCGTCGTCGGTGAAATCGACGACCGGCGTCTCGACCGGCGGCGTCAGCAGCGAGACGTACGAGGTGATGTCCTGTCCGGTGCCCGACCGACCGATGAGTTCGACGAACGGATGCAAGTCCGCGACGGTCGGGACGACCTTCTCGACGCCGGCGACCGCGACGTGCGTGTCCGTCGCCGCCACCGTCTTCCGGGCGTTGCCCTCGCTGGTGACGAGGGCCATCGTCCCCGTGTCGGCACTGACGAAGTTCGCCCCGGTCACGCCGACCTCGGCGTCGATTATCTGCTCACCGAGTTTCTCGCGGGCGAAGTGCGTGAGTTCTTCGGCCGTCTCCAGTGGCTCTTCGGGGTCGAACTGTTCGTTGAACAGTTCCGCGATGCTCTCGCGAGACTTGTGGATGGCCGGCGCGACGATGTGGGAGGGCGCTTCGTCAGCGACCTGCAGGACCCACTCACCAAGGTCCGTCTCGACCACGTCCACGCCGTCGGCTTCGAGCGCCTCGTTGACCTCGATTTCCTCGCTGGTCATCGACTTGCTCTTGACGACGCGGTCGGCGTCCCGGTCGTCGACGACCTCGCGGATGTACGCGTTCGCGTCGGCGGCGTCGTCGGCGATATACACCGAGCCGCCGGTTTCTTCGACCGTCTCGGTCAGTTCGTCGAGCAGTTCCGGCAGCCGCTCGATGGCGTCTTCTTTGATGTCGCGGGCCGCCTGCTTGAGTTCCTCGTAGTCTTCGAGGTCGGCAACGGAGTCGTATCGGCCGTCGTTGAACCCCTGCGTGTTCTCTGCGATTGCTGCGCCTTCCGTCCGCATGAGGTGTCGCAGTTCGTCCGCTTTCGACATCTCACTCCGCCTCCTCGACGACGATGACGTGAACGGTCTTGGGGCCGTGTGCGCCCTTGACCAGTTCGCCCATGTCAGCCGTCGCGCTCGGTCCCGTGGCGACGATTGCGCTGCCGCCCGCTCGGTTGAACCGCTCGTGTAACGACTGTATCGTCGCGTCCATGTCCGGGAGTACGTCGGCCGCGCGGACGACCACCACGTGTCGGTTGACGAACAGGCTCACGAGTTCGCTGGCGCGGCCGGTCATCGACAGGACGAGCGAGCCGTAGTCTCCGACGCCGAGCGTGGCCTCGGTGACGCCAGTCGTGGCGTCCCGAAGCGCCGCGGGCGTCGGGTCGACCACGACTGGCGTCTCGGCGAGTGACCCCGCCGACGCTCCGAGTGTCTCGTCCAGTTCGACGCCGACGGCCGGTTCGGTGATAGCCGCGGTAATCTCTGCCGTGACCGTCCGCTCGTCGGCAGTCGTGACGGTCACCCCCAGTTCGTCCAGTGATGTCTCGAACGCTGCGCTAGTCTTGCCCATCGTGACCGAACGAATGAACTACACCATCATTTAGTTTTGGTTGCCACCCCCGTGTCCGTCGCTTCCGGTCGCAATAGCGGTATGCGGCGGCCAGTCGCGCCCGGTCACGGTCGCGATTGTAGTCGCTTACCCGTCGCATATTCCGATATATTTATAATGGTCTACCATAGTGTTTTACCATAGCGCACCATGACAACTGATGGTTCAGCCAATCGGCTCAATAGGCGACGATATTTGACTGGACTCGGAGCGGCGATGGCAGCCGGGCTCGCCGGCTGCAGTGGCGGTGGCGGCTCCGACTCACAGGGCTTAGACTTCTGGTTATTCGGCGGCATTCCGGCCGAACGCGAGTACATCAGCGGGAACTACGACAACTACGGCGAAGCGGAGGTCCGCTACCAACACCAAGAGTGGGGCCAGAAGTACCAAATAATCGCCTCGGCGGCGGCGAACAACAACCTCCCCGACGTGATGGCCGGCCAGTGCCAGCAGATTCCCGACTACGTCGGCGCACAGGCGATTCAGCCGCTCGACCAAGACGGGTTCCAAGACCGACTGGAGGAGGTAAACAGCAACTTCGTGCAGGCCAACATCGACACGATGGTCTACGAGGGGCTGGGTGACACCAGCGGCGAGCGTCAGTGGGGACTCCCCGGCGGCTACGCCGACCTCGGCCCGTTCGTCGACATCCGGACAGACTACCTCGAACAGACCAGCTTCGACGAACCGCCCCGAAGCTGGCCCGAACTCGTCCAACTCGGCGAGGAGATGCAAGAGATAGACGGCGTGTCCGCGGCTATCACGGCACCCGGGACCGACTTCGGGCTGACGGCCGGCTACTTCATCGGCTTCGTCTACGCCAACGGCGGCCGGTACTTCGACCCCGAGACGCTCGAGGCGACCGTCGACCAGCCGGGCTTCGTCGACGCCGTCCGGCTGTATCAGGACATCGCGGACGCCGGCCTGTTCCCGGACTCGATGGCGGAAAACGACCACATCGCGGCCGGCCGGCTCCTGCGGGAGGGCGAGTCGGGCATCCTAATCACGTATTCACACGCGAACGCGATATACCAGACGACCGGCGCGCCACAGCCGTGGCTCGACGGCGAAGGCCACACCGTCACCCGCGCGCCGCTCCCCGACGAGCCCTCCGGTGACTTCCAGCCACAGGACCTCCTGCTCCAGAACGCTCAGGGGTTCATGATGGGAACCGGCAGCCAGCAGCAGGCGGCCTTTGACTACATTGACTGGTGGAACCAGCCCGACCGGTTGGCCCCGTGGACGTACTCGGCG
>Ga0102936_1000322_pt1 | contig 18606 bp, 21 predicted proteins | sample SalPon2_A_H2O_MG_FD_78502 | JGI IMG/M metagenome (GOLD analysis project Ga0102936, IMG submission 78502) | Salt pond water microbial communities from South San Francisco under conditions of wetland restoration - Salt Pond MetaG R2_A_H2O_MG | ecosystem: Environmental > Aquatic > Non-marine Saline...
CGCGTCACGGGAGGGCGGCCGCTTTTTAAATCAGTTACGGCCCGATCAGTGCACCGTCCGATCGTCGCTCGTGTCGATATCTTCGATGGGGTCGGCGTTGCCGAACTCGGGCGTCGGTCCGTCGCCCGGCGCCGCCCAGTCGACCGCATTTCGAAGCACCCGCCGGACGTCGTCGTTGTAGTACACCGGGTACGTCTCGTGGCCCGGGCGGAAGTAGAACACCTTGCCGTTGCCGCGACGGTAGCAACAGCCGGAGCGGAACGTCTCCCCGCCGGCGAACCAGGAGTTGAAGACGAGCGTGTCGGGCGCCGGGACGTCGAAGCGCTCGCCGTACATCTCCGCCTCTTCGACCTCGATGTACTCCCCGATGCCGTCGGCGATGGGGTGGCCCGGTTCGATCGTCCACAGCCGCTCCGTCTCGGCCGCCTCGCGCCACTTCAGCGAGCAACTGGTGCCCATCAGTCGCTTAAATATCTTCGAGTAGTGCGCGGAGTGGAGCACCAGGAGGCCCATCCCGTCGAGCACGCGCTCGCGGACGCGCTCGACGACCTCGTCTCGCACCTCGTCGTGAGCGGCGTGGCCCCACCACGTGAGCACGTCGGTGTCGTCGAGGACCGCCTCGGTGAGCCCGTGCTCCGGGCCCTCGTCGAGCGTTGCGGTGCGGACCTCGTGGCCCGCTTCCTCCAGCGTCTCGGCGATGACGGCGTGGATCCCGTCGGGATACAGCTCTGCGACGACGTCGCTCTCGCGCTCGTGACGGTACTCGTTCCAGACCGTGACGCGTGCCATACGCGCCTTGCTCGCCGAACCGACTTGTAGGATCGTATCCGGAGCGAAGACGCCCGTGCGGTGGCGCGTGCCGGTGAGCGGCCCTGAGGCCGCGAGCCGCGAGGCTGGGGCTTCGGAGGCGCTTACCCCGCTATCGTATACCCGAACGCCCGTCTCCGCCACTCATCCCGAAAATTCGGACTCGCTCACCCGGACGATCACCGTCTCTTCGACGTCGCGAAGGTCGTACTCGGGCGTTTCGCCCTGCTTTCGGCGGACGTACAGCGGCTCGACCGGCCGGCCGTCGACGAGGCCGAACAGCTTCAGGCGCTGGTCCGTCTCCTCGGGCGGGACGGCGCCGTCGCGCACCTCGCGAGCGAGGTCCCGGGAGAGCCACTCGTCGGTCGATATCGACGGCTCGCGGACGATGGCTTCGTCGACGAAGCGCACGAGGTACCAGTTGAGGTCGTTCAACAGCGCGACCGCGGCCCCGAGGCTCACGGTGTCGACGGCGAGGCTGTTTGCGAACGGCTCCTCGATGTCGTACGTCGCGAGCGCGTCTCTGGCGGTTTCGCGAGACAGCAGTTCGTAGGTGAGGTTGACGTCCGGATCGCCGAGGAGACACACCCGCGTCACACGCTATCGGTGTCGCCCGCTTCACAAATCGGTTGCGGTCGTCAGAACGTCGAGACGTCGCCGTCGATGACGCTGCGGGTCACGTCGGTGACGTCGGCCAGTTCGCGGTCGACGATCTCGAGGACCTCCGCCTCGATGTCGCCGAGCGCGACGCCCTCCTCGGTGACGAGCTGGGCGTCGGCGACGTGCGGCTCGTCGATCGGCCGCCCGATCTGCGACAGGAGCCGGACCTGGAGGTCGCGGATCCCGTCGACCTCGTCGGTGACCGACTCGGCGATCCGCGTCGACAGGAGGTTGTAGATCTTTCCGATGTGGTTGACGGGGTTCTTCCCGGAGGTCGCCTCCATGGACATCGGCCGGTTCGGCGTGATGAGGCCGTTCGCGCGGTTGCCGCGCCCGACCGAGCCGTCGTCGCCCTGCTCGGCGGAGGTGCCGGTGACGGTGAGGTACACCGACCCCTCGTCGTAGTCGTCGGCGGTGTTGACGTCGACGTGCACCTCGCGGTCGGTGTGGTCCTCGGCGAGGCCGGTGACGAACTCGCGCACGTCGTCGACGGCGGCGTCGTACTCGTCGAGCCCGTCGACGTACCGGTCGACCATCGCGGCCGCGACCGTGATGTCGATGCGGTCGCCCTCCCGCTTGCCCATGATCTTCACGTCGGGGCCGAGCTCGGGGTGTTCGTCGTGGTACCGCCCGTTGAGCGCGCGCTCCGCCTCGCGAACGATCGTCTCCGTCTCGGTGAGCGGCGCGTGACCGACGCCGAAGGAGGTGTCGTTCGCCATCGGCACCTGCTGGGTCTCCTCGCCGAAGACGTCCTGGAGGTCGCCGGAGCCCTCGCCGAGTTTGACGTCGACGACGACGTCGGTGCCGTACTCCAGCTCCGGGATCGCCTCCGCGAGGTAGTCGCGGGCGGCCGCCAGCGCGGTCGAGTCGACCGGGAGCTGTTCGCCCTCGTACTCCTTCGTGGCGCGCCCGACGATGAGCACGTATATCGGTTCGACGACCTCGCCGCCGCCGTACGCCGGCGCGGCGCGGCCGGCGACGAGCTGCGTCTCGTCCGTGTTGTAGTGGAGCACCTTTCCGACGCGGTCCAAGTAGAGCTGCGAGAGCGCCCGCGACACCGACTCCGCGATACCGTCGCAGATCGAGTCAGGGTGTCCGATACCCTTCCGCTCGACGATTTCGACCTCCTGGTCCTCGACCGCTCGCCGGTCGAGGCGGCTGACCTGAATGTTCCGGTCCATTAGCTCTCGGTACTTCGTCGGTCGCAGTATAACTTGCGGAAACCTCCTGCTCCCCCCTAATGCTTCGGGGTTATAGCTTGGCAGATGTTGACGCTACTGGACCGCCTCGTACGCCTCGCCCATCACGGCCAGCGCCTCGCGGAGTTCGCTCTCGTCGGTCGCGTACGAGATGCGCGCGTGACCGCGGCCGTGCTCGCCGAACGCCTCGCCCGGGACGACGATCACGCCGCGGTCGAGGCACTCGTCGACGAACCCCTCGGGGACCCGCGGCATCGCGTAGAAGGCGCCCTGCGGGGCGGGACAGTCGAGGCCGATGTCGTCGAACCCCTCTAAGAGGAGGTCGCGACGGCGCTCGAAGGAGGCGGTCATCTCGTCGACGATTCCCCGGTCGCCGCGCAGCGCGCCCTCGGCCGCGTACTGCGCCGGGGCAGAGGCGCAGGCCTGCGCGTACTGGTGGACGCGGAGCATGCGCTCCACGCGCTCGTCCGAGCCGTACACCCAGCCGAGCCGCCAGCCGGTCATCGAGAACAGCTTCGAGGCGGAGTTGACCACGACGACGCTGTCGGTCTCCGCGAACTCCATCGGCGAGCGGTGCTCGCCGTCGAAGACGGTGTACTCGTACACCTCGTCGGAGATGCAGAGCACGTCGTGTTCGTCGGCGATCCGCGCGAACTCCCGCACGTCTTCCTCCGAGGAGACCGCTCCGGTCGGGTTCCCGGGCGAGTTCACCACGAACGCCGCGGTGTCGTCGGTGATCGCGGCCTCGATCTCGGCCGGGTCGATGGTGAGGTCGTCGCGCAGGGGAGCCGGGACGGGCTCGCCGCCCGCCAGTTTCGTGAGCGCGTCGTAGGAGACGAACCCGGGATCGGGGATCACGACCTCGTCGCCCGCGCTCACGTGCGCCTCCATCGCGACGTGGAGCGCCTCGCTCCCGCCGGCGGTGGCGATCACGTTCGCGGGGTCGAGGTCGACCCCCTGGTCCGCCCGGTGCTTCTCGGCGATCGCCTCCCGCAGCGACTGCGTCCCCTTGTTCTCGGTGTACGCGTCCGCCTTCCCGTCCTCGATGGCGTCGATGGCGGCTTGTCGCGCGTGCGCCGGCGTCGGGAAGTCGGGCTGTCCGAGCCCGAGGTTGATCGCGTCGTCGCCGGCCGCTTCGAACACCTCGCGGATCCCGCTGATGGAGATCCGCTCGACCCTGTCGGAGAAGTTCGGCATACCCGTTCGGGGGCGCCGCCGGGAGTTAGTTCTTGTCACGTGGGCCCTCTCGGCGGGCGGGCGTCGGGCGTCGGCGCGAGACAGACGCGGCCGCTCGAGGCTACCGGTCCCACACCGGACGCCGCCCCTCACCGTCGGGGCCCGGCGCGAGCGTGCCGTCCTCGTCGAGGGGGAGCGCGAACCGCCCGCGGAGCACGCTGAGCACTTCGCTCGGCCTGGCGCGGAGGAGCGCCTCGTCGACCGCGCGGAGCCGGAGCTTGGGCCGGCCGGGTCCCATCGGCACCTTGATCGACTCGATCAGCCCTCGCCGGACGAGCGCGCGCCTGTCGTCGGTGAGCTCCTGGCTCGGCGCGACCGCGACCCGCCCCGCGTCGCACCCCCCCTCGCGTCCCGCCCCCTCCGTCCCGTCGACCCACCGCCTCAGGTCCCGGAACAGGTGGTCGTGGCGAGCGGCGAGCGCGACGAGAAGAGTGCGGTCGGCGACGGCCCCGCTCCGACCGAGTTCGCCGTATTCGAGCGCGTCGATGACCGCCGCGAGGTCGGTCGCGAACCGGTCGTCGAGCGCCTCCCGCGCCGCGGCCACGAGGTCGGTCCGCGACGGCATCGCGACGGTCGCGGGCGTCGCCGCCTCGAACCGCGCCGTCGCCGCGCGAAACACCGCGGCGGCGGTCGAGTCGCCCGCGTCGGAGACGAGCGTCGGGTCCGGGCGCGGGCCGGCGACCGCGTCCGCCCGGTCCGGCGTCGCGAACGCCAACCAACCGGCGGCGTCCGTCCCCGACTCGCTCCCGGCGGCGCCGTCGCGCGAACTCCCGTCGCCGGCGGCCGTCCGTAGCGCGACCGACCCGTCAGCGACCGCCTCGGCGGCGTCGGTCCCGAGCGCGAGCGCCCGGCCGAGCGCGTCGACGACGCCGGGACGACAGGCGATCCGCCACCGGGCGTCGTCGTCGGTTCGCTCTCGGGCCGCGAGGACCGCCGGGAGCAGTCCGAGGGGCACGCCGCACGCGACGACGCCGGACCGCCCCGCGAGCGCCGACTCGACCGCGGTCGCGAGGTCGCGGCCGTACGCGTCGAGCGCGGCGGCGACCGGGGTGGAGTCGGTCGCCCCGTCGGCGCCGCGGCTCGGAGAGTCCATACGATTCGTGACGGCGGGACCGGAAAGAGCGTTGCGGCCGGTCAGGGCGCCCGCGCGAACACGAGGTACCCGGTGTGCCCGACGCCGGCGGTGGACGGGCGCGAGCCGCGGTCGGAGAAGTCCATCTCGCGCTGGATCGTCTCCAGCGTCTCGATCCCCTCCAGGCCGGCCTCGCGGGCGGCGAGGACCGCCTCGCGAGTCCCCTCGACGAACGGCGAGTAGACGGCGAGGCACCCGCCCGAGGCGAGCAGTTCGTCGGCGCGCTCGACGACGGCCGGCGCGTCTCCGGTGTCGAGCGTGAGGGCGTCGAAGGGCTCGCCCTCGACGAGCGCGTCCAGCTCCTCGGTGAGGTCGCCGGTGCGGACCTCGACGCGGTCGGCGACGCCCGCCGTCTCCATGTTGGCGCGAGCGACGTCGGCGAACTCCGCGTCGATCTCGTAGGTGGTCACGTCGGCGCCGGCGCGGCCCAGGTAGGCGGCGAGGATCCCCGTGCCGGTGCCGGCGTCGAGGACGCGGTCGTCGCCCGACGCGCCGGTGTGTCCCATCACCAGCCCCACGTCGCGGGGCATCATCGGGGCGCCGGTGCGTTCGAGGTGGTTGAACAGGTCCGGCCCGCGAAGCGCTCGGACGTGGAAGACGGTGCCGAGATGCGTCTCGACCGTGTCGCCGCCCTCGACGTCTTCCGGGACTTCGAGCACGCCGAGGTCGGTACCGAACTCCTCGCCCGGCTCCAGCAGGTACTCCCGGTCCTCGTGAACCAGCAGATACGCGGCGTCCGTCACGCCGAATCAGTCACTCCAGCTCCGCGATCGCGGCCGCGAGGTCGCCGTCGGTGTCTTCGAGGGTTTCGCGAGCCGTCGACTTCGGTACGCCGGCGCGCTCGGCGACGAGCGCGACGTCCTCGTCGGGGATCCCGTCGTCTTCGGCCTCGTCCGCGTCCGCGTCGGCCGCCTCGACGGCGCCGGCCGCGGAGCCGCTCTCGACCTCGGACGGCGAGCCGACGATCTGGTACGTCTCTTGACCCTGCGCGTCCATCTTGGTGACCTGGGCGTCGTCGAAGACGAGGTCGCCGTCGCCCGTCTCGATGACGACCCGCTCGGCGTCGATCTCGTCGACGTCGATCCCCATCTGTTTCATCATCTGTTTCATCTTGCGCGGGTTCATGCCGCCTCCTCCGAACATGATCCCTAATTCGGCCGGACGACACAAAAAGGGTGGCGACACGGCGCGACGCCGCGGTCGACGGCCCCGATCGCCGGCCGCGCCGTCGCCGACGAGACGGCGAACCGCGCCGGGACGAGTGGGTTGATACGTCGCGGCCCACACGCTCGGGTATGTATCTCGCCGACCAGACGTGGCCGGAACTCGCGGGGGCGCTGTCCGACGAGTCCGTCGCGCTCGTCCCGCTCGGATCCACCGAACAGCACGGACCGCACCTCCCGCTGGCGACCGACCACCTCATCGCCGAGGCGCTCGCGGACGCGGCCGCCGAGGAGGCCGGCGTCGTCCGCACCCCCACGATCAACGTCGGCGTCAGCCCGCATCACCGGCAGTTCCCGGGGACGATGTGGGTCGACCCGCCGGAGTTCCGCGACTACGTCGAGGGGTTCACTCGCAACCTCGCCTACCACGGGGTCGACCGCGTGGTGTACGTGAACGCTCACGGCGGTAACGTCCAGCACCTCCGCGAGGTCGCGCGGCGGCTCCACGAGGACGGGACGACCTACGCGCTGGAGTGGATGTGGGACGAGTCGATCCCGGAGCTCGTCGACGAGCTGTTCGAGCACAACGGGCCGCACGCGGGGCCGAAGGAGACGGCCATGATCACGCACATCGCCCCCGAACTGGTCCGCGAGGACCGGTTGGAGAACGCCCGCGACGACGGGTTGGTCCACCTCGAGGAGTCGGACGCGATGGTCCACGGCGCCCGGACGTACTTCGACTCGATCGACAACTCCGCGAACGGGGCGTTCGGCGACCCGACCGACGTGACACCCGCAAAGGCGGAACGGCTGTTCGAGGCGGCGACCGATCAGCTCGTGCGGCTCGTGGAGTGGCTGGCGGCGCGCAACCGCGAGGAACTGCTGCCGAGAGACCGGGTCGAGTCGTCGCCCTACTGATCGGCCGCGGACAGGATCGGGTCGAGCGTCGCGTCCGCCGCCTCTCGTCGCCCGTCGAGCACGTCGAACCGCTCGCCGCGGCGGCGTTCGAGCCACCGCAGCAGCCGGGCCGCCCAGTCGAGCTTCCGCGCCTTCATCGGGTCCACGTCGGGGTCGTCGAACTCCCACCCCGGGAAGACGAGTTCGCCGGCGCCGACGTGGTCCGCGAGGAAGGCCGCGCGGTCGCCGTCGGTGAACCCGCCGGGGTTGACGACCGGTCCCGTCGGCGCCGCCTGCGTCGTCGCCAGCGTCCACTCGTCGGCGAACCGGGGGAGCCACTCGCGGACCGCGGGGACGTTGTCGCCGTGGGCGTGGGCCGCGACCGGGACACCGTCACGGGTCAGCGCCGCGGCGGTGTCCGGATTCTTGTCGAGGTCGGTCACCATACAGTCGACCGCGACGTCGTGCTCGCGGAGGACGTCGACGGCGGTGGAGGCGGCGACGACGACGTCGGCGTCGCGGGCGAGGGCGACGTCGTCGGCCAGTCGAGGCGCGGCCCCGGCGACCGCGACGGTCGCGCCGCGCCAGTCGCCGAGCCGGTCGAGCGGGAACGGGGTCGACAGCTCGGCGGCGACGTCGCGAGCGCGCTCGTCCGCGGCCCGCTCGAAGCCGAAGTCCGCGAGGACCGCCTCGTACATCGGCTCGAACGTCTCGAAGTTCACGCCGCCACCCCCGCGCTCAGCGCCGCGCGCCGCGCGCTCGCTCCGGCGGTCCGACGCCCCTGCGCGGACCGCCGGCGGCGCTGTCGCTGGGCGGATCGAATATGGTATGGCCCGGAGTGGCACAGAGTACCCCTACCCGCGTGCCCCTCCGGCGTCCGGTCGAATGGTTGTCTACACGACGGCATAAACTTTCTCTTACTTCGACCTGTCGTCCATCGCGTCGATGGCGGCGGTGAGCGGCGGGGAAACGCCAGAGACCGCCTCTCTGAGGGCCGAGCGGCCGGCTGGCGTACAGACCAACAGGCCGACGGAGGCGGTCTCGTCGGCGTCGAGGGAGCCGCCGTCGGTCGCGGACGGCGGATTCGCGGCCTCCTCGGCCGCCCCCGCGAGGGCGAACGCGACCCCGCCGACGCCGTCGTTTCCGGCGGTCGCGGCCCGAAGCGCGCCCACCGCCCGCTCCGTGAGTCCGGAGAGTTCGTAGGTGTGGACGGCGGCGTCGCCGGCGACGTCGCGGCCGGCGCCGAGCCTGTCGAGGTGCCGCTCGGCCTCGCGTGCGGTCGTCACGTCCAACTCCTCGACGGCGACGTCCCCGGCGTCGCGGCCGGTACGGACTCGGTCACGGGCGAACTCGGCGCCGACGAGGGCGGCGTCGCGGGTCTCCGCGACGTCGTGGGTGCGGATCACGTGGGCACCGCGCTCCACCGCCATCGACGTGGCCGCCAGCGAGACGGGGAGCGCCTCCGCCGTGGTTCGACCGGCGATCGTTTTTAAGAAGCTCTTGCGGTTGATCGAGACGAGCAGCGGCCGACCGTACCCGCGGAACTCGCGCAGGCGACGGAGCGTCTCGCGGTCGTCCGCGTGGGTCTTCGCCTCGGACCACCCGCCGAAGGCGGGGTCGAGGATCGTCTTGTCGGTGAAGCCGTTCATCGACAGCGCCTCGTAGATGTCGTCAACGTCCTCGATGGCGCCCGGTCGCTCCAGGTCCGGCGGCGAGGCCATCTTCGAGACGGCGGCGTCGTGCTCGCGGCAGACGCGGGGCATCTCGGGGTCGGCGAAGCCGCAGATGTCGTTGACCATGTCGAAGCCGCGCGAGAGCGCCTCGTCCGCGACCTCGTGGTAGCGCGTCTCGATCGACCAGACGGCGTCGCCCGAGGTCGACGCCAGCGTCTCGACCGCCGTGTCGAGCCGGTCCAGCTCCTGCTCGGCCGAGAGCACGTCGAGGTCCTTGTTGGCCGACTCCAGCCCCACGTCGACGATGTCGGCGCCCTCGCCGATCAGCTCCGTGTCGACGTACTCGGCCGCCTCGCCCGGGTCGTCGTACACGCTCGGGTCGTACGGCGACTCCTCGGAGACGTTGAGTACGCCCATGATCCGAGGCGGATGATCGTCGCCGATTCCGAGTCCCGCGGCGTCCACGTTTCGCATATCACTACCACGGGCGCGATCGACATAAACGGGGGGAGTGAGGCGCGTCAACGAATGTCAATCGAGCGACGGCACGTGTCAGTGTGGGACGTGGCCGCACCCGTCGGGAACGCGTTAATGCCGTCCAGCACGGAAGACGCGCATGGACACGAAATCCGAAGACCGACTGCTCGGCCTCGCGTTGGCCGCCCTCCTCGCGACGATAGGGGGCGAACTGATCGGGAGCCAACTGGTGACGACGGTCGGCGTGACCGTCTTCGCCCTCTCGCTCGTGACGCTGTTCGCCGTGATGACCGTCGTGCTGGTCGTGAACGTCGCTCGGCCGTCGTCGCTGGACGCGCTCGACCCCACGCTGACCGAGCGGCCTCGCTGACCGGCGTCGGCGCTCGCACGTCGACCTCGGGGCGCTCGCACGCCGACGCGTCAGCGCTCGAACGCCAACACGTCGCCGACCGCCACGTCGTGGCGGTCGGACCACTCGTACGGCACTTCTAACACGTACCGGCCGGACCCCGGATACCGTTGGTCGTTCCCGTCCTCGTTCGGACCGGGAGCCGGCGCGTTGTGAATCTCGACGATTTTCCCCTCGCCGTCGGCGTAGACGATGTCGATCCCGAAATCCATCTCGCGCATCACGAACGTCAGGCTCTCTCGCGGCTCCGGAAAGACGAACAGCATCCCGGCGCCTTCGGGGAGCGTCTCGGCGTCGCTGAGCCCGAGGTAGCGCTGGTCGCGCGTCTCTGCGATCGCCGCGTTCACCGTCGCGAGGCGGTCGCCGTCGGCCGTCCGTGCGGTGACGACGGTCGTCTCGTAGTCGGCGTAAGAGCCCGACGGCCACTCGGCCGCGGGGTCGGCGTCCGGTTCCGCGTCCGATTCCGGTTCGGCGTCGGCCCCGTCGCCGTCGAGACCGGCGTTCGCACAGCCGGCGAGGCCGCCGACCGAGCCCGCACTGATCGCCGCGAGGAGGCGCCGCCGTTGCATTGCGTCCGGGTACGACTCGCTCGCGTAAATGCGTCGCGGCGGCGGTGCCGACGACCCTATCCGCCGGAAACGGACCGTTCGTTCCGCGAAGGACGCGCTTTTATCCGTCCCTCGTCTATCGCCTGCCATGGCGAAAGTGAGCGTCGGCCTCCGCGGATGGCGGTTCGACGAGGAGGAGATCATCAGCGAGGACGGCGAGCTCAAGCCGCTCGACGAGATTCCCGAAGACTCGCGGGAGCGGCTCTTCAGGCTCGTCGGACTCGTCGAGGAGCCGTGCGACGTCTGCTATCTGGAACACGGAGAGGCGGAGGTCCACCGGTGTAACCAGGCCGAGATCGTCTACGGGGAGCCCAACGGCGAGGTGCTCCTCTGTCCCGAACACGAGCCCGACCTGATCTACTGGTACCGGGAGGCCGGCGGGAGCGACCACGCCGGGAGCCTGGAGTTCGGCGACCGCTTCCACGAGTGGGTCGCGGCCGGCAACGAGGCCCCCGAGGGGTACGGCTCCGTCGAGCACGTCGAAGAGGACCCCGAGAGCCTGCCGGACCTGCCGGACCAACAGGAGATCCAAGAGCGCGTCGAGCAGGACTTCGAGGGCGATCGGATCGACATCATCGAACTGGCGGGCAAGGGCGACGCCGACGACGAGGACGAACTGGACGAAGACGACTTCCGAGACGCCGACCTCTCGACGGACTACCCGTCGAACCGATGAGCGGACCGAACGAGAGCGCGACCGCCCACGAGGGGGACGGCGCGGACGCCGCCGACGACGAGCGGGCGGGCGCCGAGCGCGCTCGGGACGCCGACCACGACCGCTCGACCCGCCGCAAGCCAGTCGTCGTCGTCGTCGAGCCGGAGACGCCGGGCAACGTCGGCACCATCGCGCGGGCGATGAAGAACTTCGGCCTCTCCGAGCTCAAGCTGGTCGACCCGCCGGAGCTGAAAGAGGACGGCGAGGCGTACGGGTTCGCCGGTCACGCCCGCGAGGACGTGCTTCCGAACGCCGAGGAGGTCGCGTTCGACGAGGTCGTGGCGAACTACCACACGGTCGGGACCACCGCCATCACCGGCGAAGACGACCGGAGCCACGAGCGCTTCCCGTTCAAGACGCCCGCCGAGCTCCGGGAGTCGCTGAAGGCCGTCGACGCGCCGACGGCCATCGTGTTCGGGCGCGAGGGGCGCGGGCTCAACAACGAGGAGCTCTCGCGGCTCGACGAGGTCTGCTCGATCCCGGCCGACGAGGAGTACCCGGTTCTGAACCTCGGGCAGGCCGCGAACGTCCTGTTGTACGAGCTCCGCGAGCTCACCGTCGACGAGACGCAGCTCCCCGACACCGAAGTCACGCGGGCGCCGGAGGAGGACATCGAGCGCTTCCACGAGTACTTCGACGAGTTCCTCGCGGCGACCGGCCAGCGCGAGCACGTCCGCGAGAAGAACGCGCTGTTGATGCGCCGGCTGCTCGGACGGGCGCACCCGACGGAGCGGGAGGTCCACTCCCTCCTGGGGACGTTCCGCAAGGCGAACACGAAGCTGGACCACGCGGACCACCTCGCCGCCAAGTACGACGAGCCGGTGTACCCCCGAGAGTGACCGTGGACGGAGACCCCACCGACGACGGCCTCGCCGACGGCGTCCCCGCTGAGGGCGACGGCACCGGCTCCGACCTCTGGGCCGGCGTGCGCGACGTGTCGCCGCTGATGCTCGGCATCGTCCCGTTCGCGCTGGTCGCCGGCATCGCCGCGGTCGACGCCGGCCTCGGGCTCGCGGAGGCGGTCGGTATGTCGGTGATCGTGTTCGCCGGTGCCTCCCAGCTCGCCGCCCTGGAGCTGCTCGGGTCGAACGCCCCGCTCGCGGTCGTGATCGGGACGGCCGCCGTGATCAACCTCCGCATGGTGATGTACTCGGCGTCCATCGCGCCCTACTTCGCCGACTACGGCCGGCGGCTCCGGGCCGGTCTCGCGTACGTGCTCACCGACCAGGCGTACGCGCTCTCGATCGCGGAGTACGAGGAGAACCCGGAGCGGAGTCGCTGGCGCTACTACCTCGGCGCCGCGGCGTCGCTGTGGGTGGTCTGGCAGATCGGGACCGTGGCCGGCGTCGTCGTCGGCGCCGGCGTCCCCGAGGCGTGGGGACTCACGTTCGCGGTGCCGCTCGTGTTCCTCGCGCTCCTCGTCCCCGCGATGAAGGACCGACCCACCACGGCCGCCGGCGTCTCGGCGGGCGCGGTCGCCGTCGTCGCGGCCGGGCTCCCGCTGAACCTCGGTCTGCTCGTCGGGGCGATCACCGGGGTCGCCGTCGGGCTCGCGACGGGGGCGGTCGTCGAATGACGGGCGCGCTTCCGGTCTCGGGGTCGGCCCGCGTGTGGGTCGCCATCGTGATCATCGGGATCGCGACGTACGGCTTCCGGCTCTCGTTCATCCACCTGTTCGGCCGGATCGACGAGGTGCCGGCCGGCGTCACGCGTCCCCTGCGATACGTGCCGCCGGCGGTCCTCGCGGCGCTCGTGCTCCCCGACCTGGTGAGCCTGCGACCGACCGTCGCCGCGACGCTCCTCGACGAGCGGCTGATCGCGGGGGCCGTCGCCGGCGCGGTCGCGTGGCGGACGGAGCGGGTGTTCGCGACGATAGCGGCCGGGATGGCGACGCTGTGGCTGTTCCGCTTCGTCGTGTTCGCGTGAGGGCGGAGCGCGAGCGGGCCGCCGTCGGCGCCTTTTAAGCCGGTCGGGACGGCCTCAATCGAACCGCTCCGGATTCCGCCGGGCGAGGAGCGCGACCGCGACCGCGCAGACAGCCGCGAACGGGACCGCGGTCGCGGGGCTCACGAACCCGCGGACGGGCGGCACGGAGTACGAGACCGCGGCGACGGCGAGCGTCGCGTAGCCGAACGCGGCGACGCCGAGCAGCGGCGGTCGCGCCCGTCGCGAGGCCCACAGTCGGGCCCAGACGGCGACGGCCGCGACGACGCCGGCCGCGACACCGACGGGAAGCCCGACGAAGAGGGAGAACGCGATCCGCGCGGCGAGCGCCTCTGTGACCGCGACCGTGACGACGAGGAACGTCGTGAGCGCGACGCCGACCGTCGCGACGGGACGGGCGTTCATGATCTACGCCATCGGCGGGTCGATAGTTAAGTAACTCCCCGTTACCGGTCGCGATCGCGGGCGGCCTCGCGTTCGCGGGTCGCGGCGACCCGCTGGGCCGCGTCGGCGAGCGCGTCGAGCGCGGCGAGGAGCCGATACGAGAGGTACGGCCCGACGGAGAGCGCGACGACGGCCATGACGCCGAGCAGGATCTGTCCGATGATCACGAGCGAGTAGGCGAGCGCGAGGAGGCTCACGGCGCCGAGGACCGCTCCGACGGGCGTCTGTATCGCCTCGGAGGGAGAGAGCGGGTCGTGGACCATGACCGTCGCTACCGACCCGAGACACTAAAAAATGAAGCCGGGGTCGCACTCGCGGCGCGGGCGTGTTCAGTCGTCGGCCGGAGCCGCGGAGTCGCCCGCGGAGACGCCGGTGCCGGGACCGATGTCGATGCCGAGGTCGGCGAGCTTCTCGTCGGGGACGACGCCGTCGACCCACTCGCGCGTCTCGTAGTACTCGGCTTTCATCTGGTCGAGTTCACAGAGCTCGCCCTCGCTGGCGCCCGTGCCGGGGATGGCGTCCGGGTGCCCCTCGACGAAGCGGTTCGGCAGCGTGTCGTCCGCGCCGTCGAAGCCGGCGAGGTTGTTGAAGTAGCGCTCGAGGTTGTAGATCCGCTCGCCGGCCTCGAACAGCTCGTCTTCGCTGAGGTCGCGGCCGGTCATGCCGTTGTACTGGAGCACGTACTCCTCGATCCCCTCCGCGAACGCGCTGAACTTGCAGATGTCGAAGGAGTCCGACACCGCGTGCAGGTCCTGGAAGGTGGCGGTGAGCTCGCCCTTGCCCTCCCACTCGTACGGGTCGACCTTCTCCGGGATCCCGAGGATCTCGGCGGCCGGCGTGTAGCCGCGCAGGTGGCAGGCGCCGCGGTTCGAGGTCGCGTACGCGATCCCCATGCCCTTCATGCAGCGCGGGTCGTACGCGGCCATCGTCTGGCCCTTCACGGAGAGCTTGTTGCCGTGCGCGTCCTTCGCGTCGGCGATGCGCTCGGGGCCCTCCGCGAGGAGGTCACCGAGGTCCGAGGAGCGGTGGCCGATCTCGTCGAGGAGGTCGATCATCGTCTCGGAGTCGCCCCAGTCGAGGGTACCGACGTCGTCGAGTTTGCCCTCCTCGCTCATCTCCATCGCCATCGCCATCATGTTGCCGGCCTCGATCGTGTCGATGCCCAGGTCGTTACAGCGCTGGAGCATCAGGGCGATCTCGTCGCGGTCGGAGTGGCCGGAGTTCGGCCCGAGCGCCCACGCGGACTCGTACTCGTACGACTCCGTGCGGACGTTCATGTCGTCGCCCTTGTGCGTGACGTTGACCTCGACCTCCTTCTTGCAGGCGACCGGGCAGGAGTGACACGTCGGCTCGTCGACGAGGATGTTCTCGCGGACGTTCTCGCCGGAGACGCGCTCGGCGTCGATGTCGGCGCCTTCCGCGTCGTGATACCCCTCCGTCGACGTGTACTTCGCGTTCTTCGTCGGGAGGCCGTCCATCTCCTCCGTCGCGTTCATCAGGACGTTGGTGCCGTACATCGAGAGCCCGCCCTCGTTGGGCGCGGTGACGTCGGACTCGCGGATGACCTCCATCGCCTGCTGGTAGCCCTCCTGGAACGTCTCCGGGTCGGACGGCTTCGGCATGTCGGTGCCGCTCTTCACGACGACGGCCTTCACGTTCTTCGAGCCCATCACGGCGCCCGTGCCGCCGCGGCCGGACGCGCGGTCGTCCTCGTTGATGACGCAGGCGTAGCGGACGCCGTTCTCGCCGCCCTGCCCGATCGCCATCACGGAGAGATTCTTGCCGACGGCGCCGTCGACCTCCTCGCCGAGCGCGTCGATGGTGTCGTGAACGCCCTGTCCCCAGAGGTGTGAGGCGTCGCGTACCTCGACGTCGCCGTCCTCGACGAGCAGGTAGACGGGGTCCTCGCTCTTGCCGTCGAGGAGGATGCCGTCGAGTCCGGCCCACTTCAGTCGCGCGCCGGACCAGCCGCCGTGGTGCGAGTCGGTGACCGTCCCCGTCAGCGGGGACTTCGTCACGAGCGCGATGCGGCCGCTCATCACGGTCTGGGTCCCGGTGAGGGGGCCCGTCATGAACGCCAGTCGGTTGTCCGGTCCCATCGGGTCCACGTCCGGACCGGCGTCGAAGACGTACTTGACGCCGAGGCCGCGCGCGCCGATGTATTTCTCCGCGTCGTCGTCGTCGATCCCGCGGTACTCGACCGCTCCCTCGCCGAGATCGACCTGTGCAACTCGGTCTCTGTAGCCGCCCATTTCAGTCATGTAATGCTCGTTCATTATAGACGGACTGTACCCTGTTAGTTGTTCACCCCACCGCGTACCCGATATCGGTTACGGAACGTCGGAATTCAGCGGGTCAGGGTATATAAAAAACGGCGCGATGCGCGCGGACGATATCCGACGACGAAGGGCCATCTGAGGGTCGCCACGGCGGCGGCTGCGGCGGCGTGCGAACGAGCGGTTTCGGTGGAACGCTCGTCGGAGCCCCGTCGTCCGGCGGTCGTGAGCACTAACTCTCCCCGCGGCGAAGCGCCGGCGTGACGAGTCCAGACGGCGGTCGCCGGGCCGACGCCGACCGCCCCGGCGCGAGCCGCGGAGCGGGCCGGAATCGACGGCGAGGGGTCGCGGCCGCGTTCGCGGCCGTCGTGTTCGTCGCCTCCGCGGTTCCGGTTCCGAGCGCCTCCCCGAGAGCGGTCGGTGGCGACGGCGGACTCACCGGCGCGCTCCCGGTCGCGGTCGGGCTCACCGCCCCGTTCCACTTCGTCGGTTACGCGGTGCTCGCGGCCTTGGTGGCCCGTGCGAACGGGTCGGAGCGGCGCGCCGTCGCGGTCGCGGTCGGGGCGGTCACCGCGACGGCGTTCGGTCTCGGCGTCGAGTTCGCGCAGGCGCCGATCCCGTGGCGGTCGTTCTCGGTGGTCGACGCCGCCGTCAACGCCGCGGGGGCGGTCGTCGGCGCGCTCGGCTACGCGCTCGGGCGGGGCCGATCGGTCCGGCGGCGCGGCCGATGAGTCCGTCGGCCGTCGTTACCGGCCGGCGGGGGCCGCGCGGTCGCGCCGCCGGACGACGGCCTCCACGTCGGCGTTGAGCCGCGAGCGCTCGAAGTACACGTGGTCGAACTCGCTCGACTCGTACTCGGCGTAGAGGTCGAGCGGGACCGCGTCGCCGTCGTCCGCCTCGCCGACGGTCTCCGCGAGGTCGGCGTCGTCGACGCGGACGACGAGGGTCCGCTCGTCCTCGTCGAAGACGACCTTCTCGGCGTCGAGGTCGTCTCCGTCGGGCGACCACACGGCGGCGGTGTCCTCGGCGACCGACTCGACGTCGTCGGGCGCGTCGAACCGGCAGACGACCTTGCCGTTCCCGTCGACGGCGACCGTCGCGTCCGAGAGGTCGCGGTCGACGCGCTGCATGCGCCCCTCGACGGTCGGAGCGATGGTGTCGCGCTCTCGCAGGTAGTCGACGACCAGCGTCACGAGCAGTTCGTCGGTCGCCTCGACGACGGGCTTGTCTTCGAGCGGGTACCCGCTCCCGCCGTTGGCCATGTAGCTGTTGACGGCGACCTCGTAGGTCCCGTCGGGGTCGAGCGGCTCGCCGCCGACGGACACGTCGCGGACCAGCTCGTCGGCGTCCTCGTGGGGGACCCACTCGAAGCGCACGCCGCTGGTCTGCTGGGAGACCTCCTCGCCGAGGTCCTGCCCCGTCTCGCTCTCCAGCGTCACGATCTGGCTCTCCAGCGCCTCGACGAGCTCCTCGCCCGTCAGCTCCAGCGTGACGAGCGAGTTCGGGAACGGGAGGGTGTTGAAGATGTCACCGCCGGTGATCTCCCCCGGACCGTACGCCGAGTCCGAGCGGATGCCCCCCGAGTTCGTGATCGCGACGTCGGCGTCGGCCCGCTCGCGCATCGCGTCGGTGATCAGGTTACCGTAGCCGGTCTCGCGGTGGTAGTTCGAGCCGAACGTCGCGTCGAGCGAGGTCTCGGTCTCCACGATCACCGAGTCGAGCCCCACGTCTGCGCGGTAGCCGGTGATGATGTCGGAGGCGGTGGGGTCCTTCTCGACGTCGTCCGTGACCTCGATCAACTCTCCCTCCCACGAGGTGACCTCGCCGTCTTTGACCGTCAGTTCGATCTCGCTGAGGTAGGCCGCGCGGGCCCGCGCCTCCGAGACGATCGAACCGTCGACCGCTTCGGGCGGATAGAACTGCTCGTCGTCGCCGACCACGACGACGTCGATGTCGTCGTCCGCGTCGGCCTCGGCCAACGCCTCCGCGTCCCGCACTCCCGTGTGGGCGAGCGCGACGACGACGTCGACCCCGTCCTCCTCCTTGAGCCGCTTCGCCGCGGCGGGGCCCGTCTCGGTGTAGTCCTCGACGGTGACGCCCTCCGCGGCGAAGTCGATGTTCGTCTTGCCGGTCGTCGCGCCCTCGTCGGCGAGTCCGATGATCCCGACGCTGACGCCGCCGCGGTCGACGATCCGGCGGGATTCGGTGCCGTCGAAGGACGCCCCGGTGTCGCTGTCGACGAGGTTCGTGGCCAGCCAGGGGAACTCGGAATCCTCTGTGACGTCCGAGATGGCGTCGAGGCCGTAGTCGAACTCGTGGTTGCCGATCACGTCGGCGTCGGGGGCGACCTCGTTGAGCACGTCGACCGGCGCGCGCCACTGCGAGACGGGGCTGAGCGCGTGCGGCCCCACCTGATCGCCGCCGCCGACCACGACGACCGGGCCGTCTGCCGCCGCTCGCCGCTGTTCGATGAGCGTCACCAGCCGCGGGAAGTTCTCGTCCTCCGCAGCGGCCGTCTGGAGGTCGTTGTACGAGAGCAGCGTCAGCGTCGTCGCCCCGTCGCCGTCGGCCGCCGTCGCCGACCCCGACACGAGCGACCCGCCGAGAACCATTCCACCGACCCGAAGCACGTCACGCCGTCCGTAATCACGGTCCCGTGACATCGTTTTCTCCCAGTTAGGGACGTTTATAAAATCTTTCTATAATTTGGAATATAGTTATCACGAGGAGGTCGCCCCGATAAATATACTCGAGCGGTCGTCGTAACGAGGCGCGGTCGGCGAGCGCGGCGCGGCAGCACCGACGCTCCGGGTCCGCGATGACGACACGGCTTTACGCGCTCGGCCGCTCCGTCCGGTAATGAGTAAGCCGAGCCCCGACGCGTACGAGCAGGGGCGCGGGATGGACGCGCACAACGCCGTGATGCGCGACATCCGCGCCGAGCGCTCGGAGACGTACGACCCGAC
>Ga0102936_1000324_pt1 | contig 18518 bp, 19 predicted proteins | sample SalPon2_A_H2O_MG_FD_78502 | JGI IMG/M metagenome (GOLD analysis project Ga0102936, IMG submission 78502) | Salt pond water microbial communities from South San Francisco under conditions of wetland restoration - Salt Pond MetaG R2_A_H2O_MG | ecosystem: Environmental > Aquatic > Non-marine Saline...
CATCGACGACGTGTCCGACGGCGACAGAGACCGCCGCAGCACCCACGAGGACGAGCACCAGCCCGCTGGTGAACTGTGCGACGAGGATGTCGAGAGCACCGCGGCCCCCTTCGCTGGTGATCGCGTTAGCGCCGACTTCCTCGAACCGCCGCTCCGCCTCGGCGGTCGCCAGGCCGTCAGCGTCGCTGTCGACGTCCTCGAACACCGCATCGATGGACCGATCGTGCCAGGCCATACTCAGCCGGGGAGGATGACGTTCAGTAGTGCAACGACGATACCGGCCAGACCCATACGGGCGCCGGCCACGACCCAACTCTGTTCGGAAATGTTCGCGAGGTAGACACCGAACACGAAGAGGATAGCGACAGCAACGCCGGTGGAGGCCGTCGTGGCATCGCGCATATCCAAGAGCGATCCCTCAAAGAGAAACGGGATCATCGGGAGCACGACACCGATGACCGGACCGATACCGCTCATCAGCGCGTTCACCTGACGAGCGCCGACCTTTTGCCGCTGGATCTGCGTCTTGTTGAGGTCGGTCAACATGGCGCGCTCGATCCGCTTGAGTTCGGCTCGCTTTTCGGCGCGCTCGATCTCCCAGACGCTCCAGATGCCGGACGTGCCGAGCCCGATCGCGGCCCCGATACCGATCTTGAACACGGTCAGCCCATCAGGGATACCCGAGAGGTACGACCCGACAGCGACTCCAACACTGGTGAGCGCGCCGTCGAAGCCGTTCGAGATGAAGTACCGCCGCGAGATGGAGCGGACGTCATCACGCTCCAGTGCACTGAACAGCCGTTTCAGACGGGAAAACATGGCGTATTAGTCCTGTGGAGTTTTGCTTTCTTCGACGATGGTCTCCCCGCAGACCACCTCGTCGATAGAATGCACCGTTCCGCCGAGATCATCGACGGCGTCGTGGACGGCGTCCACCGGAATTGAGTCCCCTTCGAGAGTCATCTTCACGTTTTGAACCTCCTTGTCCGTTTCCAGCAGTACGACGTTTACACCGGCAACGCCTTCGTAATCAGCCAGTGATTCAGCGAATGTGACGACATCTGGTTCGTGTGGTTTCAGCAGGTCCAAGACGAGCCGTCGGGCATCTACCATCAGTGAGTGATTAGTCAGCTAACAAATTAATATCGGGGGTCACTTTGCCGTCCGCTTCGCGACAGCAACGGGTTACGGAAGTACAAGGGGAAAGCCCCGCCCTTCAGAGCGGGGAGGATGTCAAAGTTCACCGACCAACCGACGGCGAGGAGGATGTCACCCGGTGAACAAGCGTGGTGTCTCTGATCGCGTCCCGGCGCCGAAGACTGGTTCTTCAACCAGCGAGGTAGCACGGTTGGCCTCGCCCAAAGCGTAACACTCCCTGGCGACGATGCCTCGGTATGGGACGTGTCAACGAAGCCGACCTGGAGTGGACGGAGACACAGCACGGATCGGCCCACTTCCGCCGGAAGACGCTGGCTGCTGGTGCCGACGCCGAGGACCTGGGCGCGAGCCTCTATGAACTCCCGCCCGGAGCGTCGTCGTGGCCCTACCACTACCACGCGGCCAACGCGGAAGCGATCTACGTGCTCGACGGAACGGCGACACTGCGGACCCCAGACGGCGAGACGCGGGTCGAGCCCGGGAGCTACTGTGCGTTCCCCGCGTCGGCCCAGGGCGCCCACCGGCTCCACAACGACGGCGACGCTCCGCTCCGGTATCTCGCGGTGTCGACGATGCGGGACCCCGACGTGACGATCTACCCGGACTCGGAGAAGATCGGCGTCTACGCCGGGTCGCCGCCGGGTGGCGAGGGGGAACGCACCGTGTCGGGGTATTTCCGCCGCGGCGACGACGTGGACTACTGGACCGACGAGGAGTGAGTCACCGTTCGGTGTCGGCAGTGGGCTATGCGGTCGTCTCCGACCGGATCCGGCGGGCGTAGTCGGTGAAGTTGTCGAAGAGCCGCTTGGTCCGGCAGGCGGCGTCGTAGTTATCCTGATCGATGCCGTCGAGGACCGACCGGATGCGCTCCTCGCTGAGATCTTTCTGTTTCGTGAGCGTGGCCGCGGTCTCGCGGTCGTACTCCGGGTGGAACTGGACGCCCCAGGCGCGGCCGCGGCGGAATGCGTGGACGCCGTAGCCGTTCTCGGCCAGAAGCTCCGCCCCGGGCGGGAGTTCCGTGACGGCGTCGGAGTGGGTCGTGAACGCGGTGAACGTCTCGGGGATCCCCGCGAGGAGTTCGTCCTCTCCGACGCGGGTGATCTCCCGGTAGCCGATCTCGTACTCGCCCATCGACTCGACGCGGCCGTCGAGCGCCGCAGCCAGGACCTGATGTCCGTAACAGACGCCGAGCATAGGTAGCCCGCGGTCCGTGGCCGCGGCGACGTAGTCGACCAGCGGATCGATCCACTCCTCGTCCCAGTAGACAGAGGCTCGGGAGCCGGTGACCACTACAGCGTCAAACCCGAAGCCGCTCGGGCGGTCGCCCTCGGTCACGTCGAACTCGACGAGGTCCGCGTCGAGTTCGCGCCGGAAGTTGCGACGGGTGTGCGTGTCGCCGTGCGAGGCGTCGAGCAACGCCACCCGGAGCCGGTTGTCGTCTCGACTCATTACCACCACGACGGGGGCGGGGATAAAGTGCCTTGCGACCATCGTGTAGTCGGTCGGGCCCGACACCGTCCGGCGGCCCGATCGATCGGGGATCGGGCACGGCGGGTGGGTCACACCCCGGCGAGAAATCCGAGCAGATCGTCGTTGACGCGGCGCGACGCCTCGACGTGGACCAGGTGGCCCGCGTCGGCCACCTCGTGGAACTCCCCGCGGGGGAGCGCCTCCGCAAGCGCGGCGCCGCGTGAGGCGGGCCAGACCGCGTCGTTGCCGCCGTGGACGATCAAAGCAGGCTGGGTGATCTCGTAGAGCCGGTCGGAGACGTCGAACCCCGCCACGGCAGCGGCGTGGGCCTCGAAAGTTGAACCAGTGGCGTCCTCAGCCGCCCGCCACGCCACGATCCGTTCGACGGCATCGGGATGGGCGTCGACGAACGCATCCGTGACGCCGGCCGCAACCGACCGTCCGAGCGCGTCGGCGTCGTCGGGGTCGGCCCAAAGCGGGTGAACGTCGAGGCCGTCGCCGCTCGCAGCGGTCCCGATCAGCACCAGGCTTTCGACCCGCGAGGTCGACAGCGCGGCCTGCAGCGCGACCATCCCGCCGAGCCCCGCACCGACGACGTGAGCCGCGTCGACGCCGGCGTCGGCGAGCACCGCCGCGAGGTCCGAGGCCAGGGTGTCGACGCCGTCGATGTCGGACCCCCCGTCGGAGCGGCCGACGCCCCGGAGGTCGGTCACCAGGCTCTCGTAGGGGCCGGCGACCGCGGCGTGTTGCCATCCCCACTGCCACGCGCCGTATCCGGCGTCGCCGACGAACGCAACCGTCTCACCCGTCCCCTCAATCTCGTAGTAGAGTTCGGCGTCGCCGTGCGCTACGGTGGGCATACCACATTCGAGGAGCCGCTGTGGGTTATACGCCCTGGCTCACGATCGCCAGCGTCGGATGTTCCAGTCGTCGTCGCCCTCCCCGTCGGGGTCGTACTCCACCACGGCGTCGAAGAGGGATTTGAGGAGTTCGACCGTCCGCTCGTCTTCGACCATCGGATCGACGTAGACCTGCACCTCGCCGCCGCTGGTCCGGAGCTGTGTCAACAGCACGTGGAGGAACTGGTAGATCTCCCGCGTGCCGGCGTACTGCAACAGCACCGTCAGGGGGTCGACCACCGCGACCACGTCGTCCCACCGGCTCACGTATGGCGTGGCTTTGGCGCCGATCCCAGTGAGATTCGCGGGCGTTGCGACGGTCTTCACCTCGACGCCGTCGGGGTCGTCGCCGCTCGACAGCTCCGGCGTCGTGATCGCCGCTGCTTCGGGCTCCGTCCCGAGGAGCCCACTCCACTCGTCGTACCACTCCGCCGGCCGGTCGGACAGCAGGATGCCGAGCACCTGGGCCGTCTCGGGATCGTCGACGAGCGCTCGTTTCCACTCTGCGTCCGCGCCCGCGGCTGACTGTGGGCGGAGAATCAATACCGACGACGCGTCGTCGATCCGGGCGGCGGCTCGCGACACACAGTCCACACGTTGAATAGGTTACACTTCCGAATAAACCTTGTGTCACTGGTGGTAATACTGCTTGGCCGTGGGCAAACCCGAGAGTACTAGCACGGAACTGCCTCCGGCCGTCCGCACGAACCGGGGTGGTCCCCCGGAAGCGAGTCCGGAGTCAACGCTTCGTGCGTTGATCGGTCGTTCGCGCCCGCGTCAGGCTCGCTGAACCGCCCGCAGGACCTCCGGGGCCGACTCGAGTGCGTCGTCGAGGGCGTCGACGTCGGGGCCGCCGCCCTGGGCGAAGTCCGGCGGACCGCCGCCGCCACCGCCGACCTCGGCCGCGAGGCGGCCGACCACGTCTCCGGCGTTTATCCCGACACCGTCGGGGACGCCGACCACGAACTGCGCGCTGTCGCCGGCGCCGGAGCCGAGCACCGCGATGATCCCGTCGTCCACCAGCGCGTTCGCGGTCGCCCGGAGTTCGTCGGCATCGGCGTCGAGCCGACGCACCGCCGCGGGTGTGCCGTCGACGTCGACCGTGTCGTCGGCCGTCGCGCGGGCCTCCGCGAGCTCCGTTTTCAGCCGATCGATGGTCTTGCCGCGCTCTTTCCACTCGGTGAAGAAGCGCTCTGCGGTCGCAGGCACGTCTCCCGGGGTCACGTCGAGCACGTCCGCCGCTCCGTAGAGCGCGTCCTCGGTGCGCTGGGTGGCCTCGATTGCGGCGTCGCCCGCGGCGAAGGTCAGCCGCTCGATCCCGTCTTGGACCGGCTCCGTCGAGAGCAGCTTGATTGCACCGATGTCGCCCGTCCGGTTCACGTGGGTGCCGCCGCAAGCCTGGACGTCCCCGTCGATGGTGATCGTCCGGATCCGCCCGCCCGGCGGGATCCCGCCCTGGTAGAGGTCGAAGCCGTGTTCGGTCTCCGCCTCGTTGCGGTCGGGCCAGGCCTGTTCCACCGGGCAGTTCTCCATCACCACCTCGTTTGCGACCGCCTCGATCCGCTTCACGTCCTCCCGTTCGAGCCGCTCGTAGTGGGTGACGTCCAGCCGCGCCCGGTCGGTCCCCTTCTGTGCGCCCGCCTGCCGGACGTGCTCGCCCAGGACCTGCCGAGCTGCGAGTCCGATCACGTGGGTCGCGGTGTGGTGGCGCATAAGCCGTCGCCGCCGCTCCACGTCGAGTTGGCCGCGGACGAACTCCCCGGTGCCGGGGTCGCCGTCGGTCCGGTGGACGACCACGCCGTCGTGCTCCTGAACGTCGGTCACCCGAACGGTCCCGTCGTCGGTGCTGAGCGTGCCGTGGTCGGCGGGCTGGCCGCCGCCTTCCGGGTAGAACATCGTCTGGTCGAGCACCACGTCGTAGCCGTCCCCTCGCTCGAAGACGTCGAGGATGACCGCCTCGAACTCGGTGCGCTCCTGATCGTCGTAGAACAGCTTCTCGGTCTCCGGGAGGTCCGTGAGCCGGTCGTCGTGACCCTCTGCGGCCTCTGCAGCGTCTCCACCGGCGTGTCTGTCGGCGACCAGCGAGTAGAAGTCGTCCGGGACCCGGACGCTCGCGCCGTAGTCGCCGGCGATGTCTTCGACCATCCCCGGCTGGATGCCGTGGGAGTCGTAGAGCTCGATGAGTTCGTCGACGGGGATGGCCTCCTCGCGGTCGGCGTACTCCGCGGCCAAGGACTCGACTTTCCGACGGCCGCGCTCCAGCGTCTCGCGGTACTTTCGCTCCTCGGTCCGGACGATGTCGCGGATGGTGTCGCGGTTATCGTACCCCAGCCGCTCGGCCTGCATATCAACGAGTTCGTCGAGCGGGGCGTCGACGCCGACGTCGTCCACGAGGCGTTTGGTTCGGCGGAGCACCATCCGCGCGAGGTACCCCGTGCCGACGTTCGAGGGGACGATCTCGTCGCCGAACATATACGCGAGAGTCCGGCAGTGGTCGGCGATGGCGTAGATGGTCTCTAAAGGCTCCAGAAGCTCGGTGAGTTCTGCAGCGTCGACGTCGAGCTGGTCGGCAACTGACGCTCGCGCCGCGGTCAGGTCGTCGACCTCGTCGATGTCGAGGTAGCCGGAGAGCTTCGCGGCTCGGTGGACGAGATCCTCCTCCTCGTCGGTGAGCGAGACCCCGGCGTTGTCCTTCAGGAATTCGATGGCGTCGGGGTAGATGGCCTCGTACACGGTGGGCGTCCCTTGGGAGACCCACGTCCAGCGCTCGAGGCCGTACCCGGTGTCGACGACGTAGGTGTCCATCGGCGAGTACCGGTTACCGTCCTTCATCTCGTAGTCGCCCTCGGCGTCCTGCTCCATCGACATGAAGACCAGCGTCGCGAGCTCTGCACCACGGTAGAGCACCTCGAACGCGGGCCCGGCGTTCCCGCCGCCGACCCACGGGTCCTCGATGTAGGTGAGCTCCTCGAGGTTCGCGCCCACGTGCTCGAAGAACTGATCGCAGAGCTCCACCGTCCGATCCTTCCAGTAAACCTCTCCCTCGTAGGCGTACTCGTCTTCGACGTCCTCACGCGCGTTGAACGCGTGGTGGGCCATCATCTCGAAGGCCATCGTGTGCCGACCGGTCTTGCCCACGTTGTCAATGTCCTGCATCCGGATGCAGGGCTGAGAGATCGTGAGCGGGTTGGCCGGCGGTGGGGCCTCCCCGGAGGTGACGAGCGGCTGGAAGTCGTACACCGACGCCTGGGTAAGGAGCACGTCGTCGCGCCACCGGTTGGCGGCGACGGGATACGGCTGGATCCGCTCGTGGCCGTGGGTCTCGAAGAACGACAGGAACTCCTCGCGCATCTCCTCTAAGGTGTACGCCTCGTCGAAGCCGGGGTTGTCGATGAAGGAGTAGTCGTCGGCGGGCGGCTCGCCGCACGTCTCGCGGTCGGGGTCACGGGTCCAGAAGTGGACGCCGGTCACCGGGCACTGCTTCCGGTAGAACCCCTCCTCCTCGAAGTAGTCGAGCCGGTACTCCTCTTCGAGTTCACTCATTGCCCGTGAGTTGGCCAGTGGCCGGGTAAAACAGTTCCGGGACCGGGGTGAGTTAGGTACCCCCCCATACGCGTGAGCGCTGCGGAAGGGGCCTCGGGAGCCCTCGTCCGCCCCACTCGCTCACCGCGCTCTGCGACGCTGCGCACGCGGCCACGGCCAACGCTCGGCAGATAGCCGGCGACTCGGTGCCGCCGACGGGACCCCGACGGCGGACCCTCGTTGCTCGCTCCGTCCGCGCCGCGGCGCTCCGGCCGATTTATGCCCGGCCGGAGACTGGCTCACAGTATGTCTTCGAACCGGAAGGGCGACCGCCGGGAGCGTGAGCTCGTCAACCGACTCGACGGGGCGGGCTTCGCGGTAATGCGGGCGCCCGCCTCGGGGTCGGCGACCGACCGCGAACTCCCGGACGTGCTCGCGGGCGACGGCGACACGTTCTACGCCATCGAGGCAAAATCCAGCTCCGGCCGCCCGATCTACCTCTCGGGAGAGGAGGTCGAAGCGCTGATCTACTTCGCACGGAACTTCGGCGCGAAGGCCCGGATCGCCGTCCGCTTCGACCGCGAGGCGTGGTACTTCTTCCACCCTGGAGATCTCCACACCACCGACGGCGGCAACTACCGGGTCAAAAAGGAGACCGCGCTCGCGGAGGGTGAAGGCTTCGAGTCGTTCGTCGGCGGGCCCGCGCAGGCGCGGCTGACAGAGGTGGGAGACGGTGCGAGCGGCGGTGACGACGGCACGACCGAGTGAGACGCCGATGGTGCGAGCGGCGGTGACGGCGTCCTCGAGTACGTATTGCTGCGAGCGACGCCGACGAGGGCGGCGGCAGCCGGGAACGACCGCGCTGTCTCGGGGGCGAAACTACCCCGCCCGCGCGGGCGACGCCTGTCGGTTCGGGGTCGGTCCCGTCGACCGGTCGGTCGCCGACGAGTCGACGTCGACCGGCCGGAGCCGCGACGCCGGAAACAGGTACCGTCGCCCCGTAGCGGCGGTCGAGCGGCGACCGCGAGACCCGCCGGCCGGACGGGCGTCGACGTACCGGGCGGCGAACACCGGCTCGTGGCGGCCGTACGCCGCATTGGTCTCGTAGTCGGCGACGAGCCGCCCCTCGGTGGTTCGTGCGTCGTCGGCACGCCGCCCAGTGGCGTCGACGACCACGAGCAGCGTCCCCGTCTCCCGGTCGGTGACGAGGGTGCCGGGGTCGTGGTCGTGGCGAACGCACAGCGCTGGTCCCTGGGCGTCGGCGTCGACGAACGCGCGGCCGCCGCAGACCGCACACGGCCGTTCGCGCTCGCCGGGGGCGGGGATGATCCCCGCCTCGACCTCGAGTGCCACCCGGCGGACGTGCTTACACCGGGCGCCTCGGATGGCGCTGTCGGGGCAGGTACACGCCGCGCGCTCGGCGTTGACGACGTAGGTACGGCCCTCTCTGGCGACGAGATAGCGGCCGTCCCGTAGCGGCCAGACCGCCATCGGCTCCGCTCGGGCGCGGTACGCTCGACCGTCGTACCCCTCGGCGGGGAACGTCCGGTCACCGTGGTCGCGACCCCGGGCCGGTGGCCGGCGCGGCCGTGACTCGTGGCGGTCGGTCGTCGTGGGACCGTCACTGACGATCCGGTCGGTGCTGGGGTCGGAATCCGAGTCGGAGCGATCGGGGGCCGCGGTGCGGTCCGGATCGGTCGACGCGGATGTGTGTGCTGGGTGCGTCATCCCCGGGAATCCTCCTCGCCAAAGATACGGGCTGGAGACGGCTAACTCTTCGCGTTGTGTGGTGTTCGGGGACCGAAGCCGCATCCGAAGCCCTTTTGAGACGGCCAGCGGAACCCGGAGGTATGGATATCGACGCGGAGATGCGCCGGAAGATCGCCGTCTCCATCGTCTCCGTCGGTGCGTTCTTCGCGCTCTTTATCGGCATCGGCGTCACGTACGGCCCCGACCTGGGCGAAACGGGCGGGCTGGTGCTCGTCGGAGCGATCGTGCTGTTTATTGTCGCGATGGCTGTGGTCGGCGTGTTTCTGGACACCTGAGGGGCGTCCCGGAGACCTCGAGGGTGTGTTGCGGAGCGCTCGACGCTCGATCCCGATCCGTGAGTCCCGCTCGACTCCGTTCCCCGCGAGGCAGAATCTATAATAGTAATCCGGTTGACGTGTGGGTGTGGGACATCCGAAAGGCACGGCTGACGACGCACCGGAGTTCGGGTCGGATCGGGACCGGCGGAACCCGGATATGTCAATCATAGATATCTACGCGGAGGACGGGGACGTCTGGGTACAGACCGGCGGGATGCACGAACCGTACAGCGTCGACGTGGCAGGCCGGATCCGAGACCGGTTAGACGACGCCATCGACGCGGCCAACGGCGACCAGTGACACCCTCCGCGTGACCGTTGTCACCCTCCGCCGGTCGCCTCCCGCCAGTCGCGGACGTCGCCCGCCGCCCGCACCGCGTCGGTGTAGTACGACAGCGGGTGAGAGATGGTCTCACACCGGTCGTCGGGGTCGACGCAGTCGCCGTAGGCCTTCATAGTGGCGCACGACGGCGGTGGGTATTGCGTCCCGTCGCGTTCCGCGAGGTACTCCACCCGGGTGCCGATCCGTTCGGCCGCGTCGCCGCCGACGTCGAGTAGCGTCGTCACGTCGCCGGCGTCCATTCCTAACGCGACCAAGAACGAGGTGAGCGAGAACTCCGCGGTCGTCGGGAGCTCGCCGTCGTCGCGAGCCCGCTGGACGAGCGTCCGCATACACGGCGGAAACAGCGCGGGGACGACCGCTTCGACCGGCGTCCGACCCGTGGCGTCGTGGTCGTTCAGGAGTTCTCGGAGGTCGGACACCGCGGGCGTGAGCGCCTCCGCGATCGCGTCGCCGCCCTCGCTGCCGCGGACCTCGAACGGCAGCCCCGAGGCGACGCGGCGCTGGACTGCGGCCTCCAGCAGCCGCGAGAGGTCCTCGGCGGTCGCCCGGACCTCGCCGGCCGCCACCTCGCGGTTGACGAGCCGCCACCGCCCTCCCCACCCGGCGTCTGCGAGGTCCAGGTACGACCCGATCCCGATCCAGTAGTGGGTCGGCTCCCGGCGACCGGATCCGCTCCGCCCCCGACGCTCCGACCCGGCGCGGTCATCGCGCTCGGGCCGCACCGCGTCCGCCAGGGCGAACTCCTGCAGGACTTCCTCGCGCGACGCCCGAGTGCGGCCGGCGCTCTCGAGTTCGTCGGCGGCGACGAAGTCGGCGTCGAGCCGCTTGCGGGCGGTCGCCGCCTCCGCGACGGCGTACTTTTCGACCGCTGCGGGAGTGTCGATCAGCGACACCAGGATCCGCGCGATCGGATAGGACAGCACCTCGGTGTCGGCGTCCCACCGCCGGGGTTCCTCGGCGGTCACGGTGCCTTCCATCAGCGCGCGCTCGACCCGCTCTCGCCCCCGCTCGACCGCCGGGGCGTCCGCCCGGACCAAGGCGGCCGGCGAGAGCTCCGCTTCTCGGACGGCTTCGCGGGCCCCCTCGAAGAACGGATAGCGGGCGTACAGCGGGTCCATCAGTTATCGGTGGTTGCGGGCGGCGGCGAATAAACACGGCGGTCGGGTGGCTACCGACGAGCCGTTCGACGCCGACGACCCGGCACCGTGTCACCTAAGACGCGGCGCGTCCTGGCTCAGTCCGTGCCGCAGTTCGACTACCCGTGTCCCGACTGCCGGGCTACGAGCAGCCTCCACGACGCCAACTGCGAGTTCGAGGGGCGGGCGTGGCCGGAGATCGAGCAGGCCTACACCGACATCGTCGCCGAACTGACCGCGGGCCCGACAGAGGAGCGGACACTCTACGACGCGGTCGACGGCGAGTGGAGCGCGCTCCACCGTGCGGCGTTAGAGCGGCTGCAGCGCGACGAGCGGGTCACCGAGCGAAACGACGTACTTCGGCTCCGCACTTCCGAAGAGTTCCGCGAGCAGGTGTCGGAGCCGACCCGCGAGCCGATGCGAACCATCTACCGACAGGGGAGCGTCCCCGGGTGTCACGACAACGCCGTCTTCGCCATGATCGCGTGGTACGAGATGGTCGGGCTGTCGTGGTCGGAGACCCGCGCGAACGCGATCGAGTGGCTTCACGACAGCGGCGCGTGGGCCCGCGGCGGCTTCGAGGAGTCGACGCCGGAGGAGTTGGTCGACGCGAAGCGTCACGTCTTCGAGTCGGGCTACGGGTGGAAGGAGAAGGCCGAGGCCGCAAAGCGCGTGATCGAGCGGTATCGGGGGTGACTCGTGCGAGACGGGGGACTCAGAATCTGACGATCGCGTGACCTCCCGACCGCTCTCCTCTCCGAAGACTCCCACGAGGCCACGACGAGGCTCTCGCCGATGTGTCACGCAGACCCCGACCCGTCGTCGAGACGCAAACTCCCACGATATACGCCGGGGCGGGCGCTGGCGATACACGCGTCGGACATCGACCAGGATCGAATCCGAACGAAACTAACACGCTGCCGGGAAGCAACGACCGGCGGTACCGGCTCAGTCGCTCTGGATCCGCGGGGCGAGCATGTACGTCACGTTGCCTTGGCCCTCTGCGACCGCGTAGTGGATCTTCACCGGGAACTCCTCGCCGAGTTCGACCGTGACCTCGGCGTCTTTCGGAATGGCCTTGTTCATGTCCTTCAGGTAGTCTAAGGAGAACAGCGAGTCGGCGGCGCCAGCCGTGAGCGCGATCAGGTCGCCGGCGTCGAGCTGGAAGTCGACGTCGTCGGTGTCACCCTCGGCCTGGATGTGGAACGCCTCCGCGTCGGCGTTGACCCGGAGTCGGACGTGATCGGAGACCATGTCCGCGGCTTTGATGCCGCGGTCGAGCTGGGCGCCCTCCAAGACGATCTCGGCGGCCAGATCCAGGTCGGGAATGTCGGGCTCTTGGCGGATGGAGTCGGGGTCGATCAGCGCCAGCGTCGAGGAGAGGCCGTCCATCCGAATGTTGAGCTTCCGGGTCTCCTCGTCGAGTTCGAGTTCGACGAGCTGGTCGCCGCTGGCCATCCCGACGAAGTCCTCGAGTTTCGCGAGGTTGACCCCGATCACGCCGCCGTCGGCCTCGTAGGACTCGAAGGCGGCGGCGTCGAGCGTGAGATCCACCATCCCGACGTTCGCGGGGTCGACGGCGCGGATCGACAGGTCCTCCTCGTTGAGCCGGATCTTGCACTCGTCCACCAGCACGCTCACCGAGTCGAGCGCGTCCTGCAGCGTCGACGCGCCCACGATGGCCTTGAACATATGGAATGTGGTACGCCATCGGCCTTAAAAATACTCCTGATATCCGCGTCCGCGCACGCGCACAACCGGTACGATCGCACCACTGCGCGGAGACGACCGCACCCCGCTGGGAGGGACGCGGACCGTAGCGGCCGTCCAGAGGGCCGGAGGGTCGCCTGCGTCATTCAACCAACCGGTGCATAAACGTACAAAAGCGGGCACGAAAACTTCGCGCGTCTCGGTCATTCGGGGTCCCGACAGAGCCTGTGTACGGGCCGGCCGCTGAGAGTTCTACAGACTCAGAGAGGCGTTCTGATAGCCGAGCGGGACGTATAAGATGGATGCGGCACTGAGATACTCTTCGAGAAGGGGCTGCGCCGTACCGGGTACTCACAGCCGGACTGCCAGGAGTTCTCCGACGATCGGTGGCTCACAAACGGGAGATTCGCAGATATGGCTGCTTAGTTCGATTGAGCGGACTGCAGAGACACCTGTGTGGAAGCCTCGTGTCCGAGTGTCATCAGGTTGTAGACGGGCGAACGGCTGGCCCATCCCCGAATCCGGTCGAGAGTCTCGCCGTCGAAGTCCTCGCCGCTGACCCGGATGTCTATCCGAAGGTCTCCGTACATATCTGCCGAGGTTCCGTCAGCCTCGTTGACCTCCTGTAGTCCGAGGAACACCGACGGATCGAAGTCGATCGTGACGGTCGTCTCAAGCTCGTCGATATCGACACCGGCCTGTACCGCACTCAGCGAGATCGATCCGTTGATACACCCGGTCAGGGCAGCGAGGGCGACCTCGATGGCCTCCTCCCTGTCAGTCGGGTCGACGAATCCGAGGTGGTCCTCGACTTCTTTGTGCCCACCGAAGTGCTGGGTGTGCTCCCGGCTGACGCGGTTGATCTCCTGGCCGCCGAGAGAGTACGACTGCGTCTTCGAGCGGGTATGGAGCACACGGCCCTCGTCCGTACCAACCGCGCTCAGGACGAACTGGACGGCTTCCGGGTTCTCCGCGGCGTACGCGAGGAACTCTTCGTGAGCAGCCATATCGATACCGTGGACCGGTTGCGACTTCTCAGATTGTGTTTTTATTGACATTATTCTCTCTGTATTCTCATAACATAGTCGTCGAGGCCTCGAACGTGGCTCAAACGGCCGGTTCGACAAGAATCGTATAGACAATGGATCGAATAGGATATAGTCGTTGTCACCACATTCGTACCAGTTGCGAGACGACCGTCCGCGAGCAGGGTGTTTCGGCGACGTGTTTCGGTCGATGTCGGACGAACTGAAGAGTTGCCTGACTACTGCGCTCTATCCGATGTGCCTTTCCGGGTTGGTCGCGTCCTGCTTGGTATGAGTATTGATTCGTCGGCGACTGGCAGCCGGACGGTGCCACGGACCCCGGTGAGGTACGTATGACAGGGAAAGATGAATACTACAACCGAGCCAAACAGGAGGGCTACCGCACCCGATCGGCGTACAAGCTGAAGCAGCTCGACGACGCCGCGGGGTTGTTCGGCCCCGGCAACACTGTCGTCGACCTGGGCGCCGCCCCCGGTGGGTGGCTCCAAGTCGCCGCCGAGGCGGTCGGCCCCTCGGGCACCGTGATCGGCGTCGACTTCCAGCGGATCACGGCGCTCGAGGCCGACACCGTCGAGACGATCCGAGGCGATATGACCGACGCAGCGACCAAGCAACGACTTCGCGAACGGGTTGGCGAGTCGGGCGCGGACGTCGTGATCTCCGATATGGCGCCGGATATGACCGGCGAGTACTCCGTCGATCACGCCCGGTCGGTCCACCTCGCCCGACAGGCGCTGGAGGTCGCACTGGAGCTGTTGCCCGCGGGTGGCGACTTCGCGGCCAAGGTGTTCGACGGTCGCGACGTTGACGACCTCCGGGCCGACGTCGACGCGGAGTTCGAGTACGTCCGGACGATCCATCCCGACGCCTCTCGGGACGCCTCCTCGGAGCTGTACCTGGTCGGGAAACACCGGATCACTGCGCCCGTTGCGGAGGACGAGGAGCTCGACGCCGTCGTCGACGACGTCGGCAGCGAAGGCGACGGCGTCGTGAAGGTCGACGGCTACACGTTGTTCGTGCCCGGAACCGAGACCGGCGACGCGGTCCGGATCCGCGTGACCGACGTCAAGCCGAACTTCGGGTTCGCCGAAGTGATAGGGGAGTAAGGCGGGGCGACGGCGGATCGGGTGGCGCTGCGGTCGGCGTTAGTCCGCGGCCCAGGGGTTGTCGTCGGTCTCGATCCGGGAGCCGCCGAACGCCGCCACCACCGCGTAGACGAACGGCGTGTCGACAAGCGCGATGAGGAGCTTCAGCAGATACTGGCCCACGATCAGCGCGAGGATCACCGAAACCGGCAGCGGGTCGCCGAACCCGAGCACCCGCGGGGCGGCGTAAAACGCCACCGCGACGAACAGCACTGTATCGATGGCCTGACTGGTCGCCGTCGAGACGATGTTCCGAAGCCACAGCAGCGACGCGCCGGTGGCCTCGCGGATCCGGTGGAAGACGAGGACGTCCCAGTTCTGGCTCACGAGGTACGCCACCAGGCTCCCGAGCACGATGTTCGTCCCCGGAGCGAGCACCGACCGGAACTGGCCGGCCGCCTCGGGGTTCGCCGCCGGCGCGAGGATCGTACTCCATACCAAAGCGAGGAGCACGAAGTTCATAGCGAACCCGACGTTGACCATCACCTGCGCGGCGCGCCGGCCGTACAGTTCGGAGTAACAGTCCGAGGCGAAGAAGGTGAGCGCGTACGCCAGCGCCGCCCCCGGCAGCACGATGCTCGCGCCGGTCACGGGGAGTTCGATCGGCAACTCGAACGCAAGCAGCTTCGATGCGGTTAGCTGTGCCGTGGTCAGCGCGGTCACGAACAGCGCCACTAAGACGACCCGGCCGGCGTCCGACCGGGCGTCACTCATCGTCCAGCCGCCCGTGTCGGGAGTCGATATCGTCGAGGACGTCGAGCGTCTTGCGGATCGACGAGCGGACCGCGTCGCTCCGGTTCACGAACTTCCCGTCCTCACCGACGTGTTCGTCGAGGTCGGCGAGAAGCTCCGCCGGAATCTCCACGCTGATCTTGGGCATATATTCTCCTACGAATATCCAGTTAATATATGAAGCGGATTCTGCCCGTCCGCTCGGCGGGGTCGCACTCGCCCGACCGGGCGTCGTTCGGTATTGCTACACTCCGGAGCGTCTCGGCACCGGATGCGAACACGGGAGTGACCGTCACAGTCGGACCGAGCGTTGGGGGCGCTCCCGATTCCGACCGACGGCGTCGACGGGTGATTCCCGGAGTCGATCTGTGCTCTGCACTGCCGATCCCACGGGAGCGTTTTCCGCACCGCCACAGGGCCGTCTGGCACGGGTCGACACGTCCGACTCGAATGGCCCCCGCAGTCGACGTGGCGCACCCGACACCGACGCGCGTCGCTACCGCACGTCGGCCCGGGGTGCGGCGAGGTCTCGCCGGCCGCCGAGCGTCACGACGAACAGGATCCCCAACCCGATACCGTAGGCCGCCATCAGCGGGATCGTCACCAGAAACATCGTGAGCACGCCCGCCGGCGTGAACAGCGCGGCGGCCGCGAGAATAGCGACTGTGACCTCCCGCCACCGGCCGCGCATCGAGTCGTAGCCGATCCCGGTGGTGTTCAGGAGGATCATCAGGATCGGCACGTTGGCCAGGAGCCCGATGCCCGCGGTGGTGAAGAAGATGAGCCAAAAGAAGTTGGTGATGCGGTAGGCGATCACCATCTCCGCCACGATGGCGTCGTTGACAAGCCACGAGATGATCGACGGGGCGATGGTGGTGTACCCGAGCACGAACCCGCCGAGTAGCCCCGCGGTGAGCGCGCCGGTCCACGCGAAGACCGCACGGCGGCGATGGCGGACGAAGTTCCGGTCCCGGAGTGCCGGCCACGCGTAGTACGCGATCAGGGGGAGCGTCACAAGCGCCGCGATGATCGTCGCGAACTTCACCTCGAACACGAGCGCCTCCATCGGGTGGAGCGCGACGACGTTCAACGCCTCCTCGGGGCGCACTTCCGCGGGGATCCGTGCCAGGAAGTCGTCGTAGACCCGCTTGATCCCGCCGGTGTAGAGCCACCCGAACACCCCGGCGAGCACGATCATGAACAGTCCGACGATCCGGAACGACCCCGACGTGATCGACTCCAGAATGAACTGGAGGTCGGTGTAGTACCCCTCGAAATCGTCCCCAGCAGCCGAGTTATCGCCCTCGGCCGACGCGCCGGTCTCTCCGGGGTCGGCCGCGTTACCGTCGTCGCTGTCGCCGGAGAACGCCTCAAAGAAGGCGCTGCCAGCGCGCGTTGCCCGGTCGCCGATCCCGCCGCCGGACGCGGCCTCGCCCGTCGCGGTCGACGCCTCCGAGGTGGGCGCGTCCGCCGCGGATTCGGCCGCCTCGTCCGTCTCCCCGTCCTCGTCGAAGCGGCTGACGATGGCCTTCGCTTTCACCTTGTCGCCGGCGTCGATGGCGTCGCCGGCCGCAGCCATTGCCTCTTGTTCGTCCATCGCAGCGAACACCTCCGGCGGAGCGGCGCGGACGCCCGCGGCGTCGAGGTCGCCGAGGTCGATCGCGGCGGGATCGCCGACGCCGGCTTCGACGATCGCGAGGTCGTCGAGATCGCTGTAAACGAAGTAGCCGAGCGCGACCGCCGCGGCTGCAAGCGCCATCGAGAATACGTACACCCCGAGGACGAGCAGCGACGGGGCGACGACGACGTAGTCGCTGCCGATCGCGGCGAGGCCCTGGTTGAAGTAGGCGACGCCACCGCGGACGAAGAAGGCGTACACGAGAAGACCGCCGACCGCCGCGATGCCTGCGATGACGTTCCAATGCGCTCGGAAACTCCCGCGGACGTCCATCCGCTCGCTCCCGCGGCGAGCGGTAGTGACGACCTTCGCGAGGTAGAGACTGAGCCCGTAGAGAGCCAATACCGGGATCGCCCACATGATCTGGGTGAACGGGTCGGGCGGAGTGAACAGCGCGCCGACGGCGAAGACGCCGACCACGGCGTAGCGCCACTTGTCGCGGAACGTCTCGTAGGGGACGATCTCGGCGTACGACAGCCCGGTCATCGCGAGCGGGAGCTGGCTCGCCAGCCCGAACGACGCAGTGAGCAGGAAGATGAACTGCGCCCACTTGACGATCGAGTAGGTGGGGGTGAAGCCAGCGGCGATGGCGTTCTGTGCGAGGAACGCGAACGTGAAGGGGAAAAACACGTAGTAGCCGTAGGCGACACCCGCCACGAACAGCACCACCATACCCGCGAGGATCGACGCGAGCTGCCAGGCCGGAACGGGCGAGGAAGGCCACAGGTCGCGTTCTTTCAGCGCGTCCCGCGAGAAGTAGACGAACGACGGGATGGCGAGCACCACCCCGACGACAAGCCCGATCTTCGCCTGTAATAGGATGACATCGAAGGGGGTCTGTGCGATGATCGAGACCTCTCCGTTGACCTGCGCGGACATCTGAGCGCGGGTGACCCGCTTGAGGAAGTCCCAGACGTAGAGCCGGAGCGCGTAGAACGTCCCGAGGAAGCCGACCAGAAAGAAGATAAAGACTTTCTGGAGGTCCTTCTGGGCGGCCCGCAGCATGGCACCGGCGGTCTCACGACCGGCGTCGAGGGTCGCCCGGGTGTCGTCGTCGAGCGCGCTGGACATACCTGACAACAGCCCGTTCGCGGTTATCAATCTTTTCGACCGGGACCGGCGGACAGTTCCCCCGTCGGGCCGATGCGGAAAGGCCTATAAGAACCGGGGAGCGATTCACTGGTGAATGGGCGACGATTCGGAGCGTGCAGACCGGGCGTCCGACGCGGGGACGTCCGACGACGGGTCCTCCGGGGGCGACGAGTCCGGGAGCGACCCCGCCGACGGGACGCCGACGGACGACGACACGCCGGCGTCCGATTCGGACGCCGCCGTCGGGGACGAATCGGGCTCCGACGAGGGGCCAACCGAGGTCGACGCCGCGGAGACCGTGGATCAACTGCGGGACGGCGACGACACCGACACTGGCTCGGAGGGCGACGCCGACGACGCCGATACGAACGACGACAGTACTGACGACGCCGGGGAACCGCCGGAGGTAGCGGACATCGACCCTGACGGGCCCGCGGAGTCGGAGCCCAGATCCGGCTTCGAATCCGTCGGCTCCGGGGACGACGAGGCGCCTGACGGGG
>Ga0102936_1000327_pt1 | contig 18478 bp, 21 predicted proteins | sample SalPon2_A_H2O_MG_FD_78502 | JGI IMG/M metagenome (GOLD analysis project Ga0102936, IMG submission 78502) | Salt pond water microbial communities from South San Francisco under conditions of wetland restoration - Salt Pond MetaG R2_A_H2O_MG | ecosystem: Environmental > Aquatic > Non-marine Saline...
CGCCTCGATGACGTCCGTCTTCGTGATGATACCGACCGGGTCGTCGGCAGTGACGACGAGCGAGGAGATTTCCCGCTCGAACATCGTCTCGACGACCTCGTCGAGCGGCGCGCTCCGCGCGGCCGTCGAGACTGCGTCTGACATCAGGTTCCGGACCGGCAGGTCGAGCAGACGGTCGGCGTCGCCCTCGCGCGCGCCGAACCCGCCACGGTTCTGCCCCCCGCCACCGCGGCCACCGAAGTCGCTCGACGACCCGCCCTGGCTCGTGGTGCCACCCCGTGTCGTGAACTCGATGACGTCGTACAGGCTGAGCATGCCCACGAGGTCGTCCTCGTCGACGACCGGGAGGTGGGCGATCCCGGCTTCTCGAAGCAGATTGAGCGCTTTCCCGATCGTGGTTTCAGGGGTCGCACTGATCAACTCTGCCGTGTAGGCGTCCTCGACCGTCACCGCGTCGAGAAACGGGCGAACGGCCTCGAGGACTGCATCGCCAGTCACCACGCCGACGACCCGGCCGTCAGCGTCGAGTACGGGGAGCGTTTTGGCGTCGCTACCGATCATGAGCCGAGCGACCTCGCGGACGTCCTCGGTGCGCTCGACGGTCGGGACGTGCTGTACCTGTGAGCCGACCTTCGCAGACGGCTGGTTGGACGAGGACGCCAGCTGTCGGCGGCTGACGACACCGCGGTACTCGTCGCCGTCCGTCACGACGACGGCATCGAGTTCTTGGTTTTCGAATGCCCCGGCGACTTTCGAGAGCGGGGTTCCGATGTCGAACTCGGTGAACTCCGTCGAGAGGATTTCGGAGATATCCATAGGTGACTCTCTAGCGTGAGGGCCCCTGGACGGGTATACCTGTCTCACCCCTGATTGTCGGGGGCCGGTTCGCCACAGTCTCACTCTTGATGGCGGAGCCTCCGTTCTATCGTAGCGTTTGGAACTGTCCGCCCACCTGATCGCAGGACGGGTGCGATCTGGTGGGCACTGACTTACAACGGCTACAATAGGTCGTGTGGGACTGGCACACTCGCATGTCGTGCGTTGGTGAGAACCTGCAACGGACGGGCACGGAGTCGGTCCACCGAACAGATGGGCGACCGAGAGACGCGGTGAGTCGAGGACGACCGACACCGTATCTCGAAAGCCCTCGTCCAAGAAGCCGTCACGCACGGGTGCGGTCGGATCGCGTTCGAGGAGTTGACCGACATCCGCGACCGTATGCGGGGGCAAAGAAGTTCCATGCGTGGACGTTCTGTCGCTTGGAGGATGACACGGCGTACGAGGCCGAGGCGGAGGGTATCGACACCCCGCAGGTAGCCCCGGCGTCCCGTCCAAGCGTTGCTCGAAGTGCGGGACGACGCCGGACGAGAACTGCACGACACAGGTACGGTTCTGTTGCCAGAAGTACGAGGTCGACGCGGACTACAACGCGGTCGCCGGACTACGTCCGGCGGGCAGCAAAGTCGCGACGCGGCTTTGCGACGGCGAAGAACGTCGGATTCCGGCTACTCCGTGCAGGGCAAACGTCTCCGCATGGAGGCAACACCTCGCCCTGAAATTGGGGAAGGGGACACCGTCACTTGAGTTGCTCAGCATTCCCCAGTCGCCACGTGAAGATCGCTTTCAGCACGACCACGAGACTGTTCGTCTCACCGGTGCCCCAGATTGCCGTCTCCGACCGCGGGTCTGTCGGGGCCGCGTCGGTGCCGTTGACGAGCACACTCACGAGCGTCTGCGTCCCATCGACCATCATAAGCCGACCCGCAGGCGTATCTGACCAGACCCACAGCGATTCGAACAGCTCTGCGCCGGGGATATCGTCCTGAATTTGCGCCTGGACGTCCGACGAGACCCCGCCGAGGCTGATCGCCACACCTCGCTCTGCAGCGGCACGTAACGCGTCGATGACGGTCTCCGTGAGCAAGTCCTCGACCGTCATGTAGACGATTTCTTCTTCAGCCTCGCTAATGAACTCGGTCACACGGTCGGTGACCGCTACCTGCCCATCGACCGTCCAGACACCCCGTTGTTGCTCGCTCCGGTGAGCCGGTTCGAGTTCGTCCAGCGCTCTCGAGAGCATCGAAATCCGGTGATCCATCTCCTGTTCGAACTTTCGACTGGCGGTTTCGGGCGAGATTGCCCAGAATTCCTTGGGTGAGGACTGCTGAATGTCGACCAATCCGAGCGTATGGAGTTCATCGATCGCGTCGTACACCCGAGTTCGAGGGACATCCGAGACCCCACTCACGTCTTTTGCCGTGCCCGTGCCGAGGCTCACAAGTGCGACGAACGTCCGCGCGGCATACGCACTGAGGCCAAACTGTTCGAGTTGCTCGATTGCCGCCGAACGGGGGTCGTCAAACGGATCGGTACTCATTGTTCAGGGGCCTCGGTACTGTTGAAACCCAGCCACCGAAAGTGGCCGGGACCGGCACGCATCGGGTTGTGGTTGGGACACAAATTCCGAGCAGCATGCCGGGTTTCGGGTACGGTATCAACTACTATATCATTTTTGTGAGTAACTGAGTGAAATTAGAAATAAGACTTCAAGCCAACAATCCCCCTACTAGTATTTCGCATGAATAGTTGTGATTTTACGAGTGACAACAGGATGTAGGCGTTATGGGATGCCGGTGACGGCGGGTTTTATCGGGTAATTGGCTCTGAAGCGTCGATGACTCGGTATCTCGGCCAGTGACAACGCCTATCTGACTAGCGATACAATTTTCCGAGAACTCCGGGGTCAACCCGGTTACGAGTTGGGACACATGAGCACAGATGATACATTAGAAGAAGCAATCGAGGTACTCCAGCAACTCGGCTTGAAAGAGTACGAGGCAAAGTGTTTCGTCGGGCTGTCACGGGTCTCGTCGGGGACAGCGAAACAGCTCAGCGAGATTACTGACGTTCCCCGGACGCGCGTCTACGACGCGATTCGGCTGTTGGAAGCACAGGGACTGGTCGAAATCCAGCATTCGAGTCCACAGCGGTTTCGGGCCGTGCCGCTCGGAGAAGCCACGGAGACGCTTCGCGACCAGTACGAGGCCCGCGTCGACCGCCTCGCCAACGCTCTCGAACGGGCCGAGCCAGTCGAGTCCACCAACGAAGATCCGGTCCAAGAGGTCTGGTCGATGTCCGGGGTGGATGCGATTGCGAACCGAGCAAATCAGCTCGTCAAGGACGCAACCGAAGAGGTCGTGTTGGTCCTCGGTGACGACTCGCTGCTGACAACCGAGTTGGTCGACAGTCTGACCGCACTTGGGGCCGAGGTGGACCTGCTAATCGGCACCGTGACTGAGTCACTCGAAGCACGCATCCACGATGCCGTCCCGAATGCCACGACGTTCCTGTCGGGGCTGGATTGGCTACGAAACGGAGCCGAACCCGATGAGAACTTGGCTATCGGACGGCTTTTGCTCGTCGATCGATCGGCCATCCTCGTCAGTACAATCGTTCCCGACTCCCACGAGGAACAGGCAATCTTCGGCGGTGGCTTCCGCAATGGACTCATCGTGATCGCGCGTCGGTTGCTAGCACAAGGCTTGCTCCCGCAACGCGATCCCCACCCGGAATAATCCACGACCACCAGTGTCGGGAATGGGACCAACACCACACACCGAGGCGGCGAATCAATTCCGCCGACTATTCGGACGAGGTGTCGCTTCGTCCGTTCGTCTACGCCCAGTCAGCGGGTAACTGATCTCGGTTCGTATCGAGGAGTTCGAGGAGTGGCTTGATCTCGTCGAAGCGAGGGCCTCTCGTTACGGAGAGGAGGTCCATGTTTGCGTCGACGAATCCCCGGTCTTCGAGTTTCGGGAGATGAACGTGATGCATCGACAACAGTACGTCTCTCTCAGCAGCCTCGGACGCTATCTGATCGATCCCGATCGGTAAGTCAACCTCCTCCGCGTTCAGGAGTGCAAAGAGCAGTCGCCGTCGGTTGACGTGTCCTAGCGTATCAAGCTGAGAATCGAACGACGTCGATGTAACCTCCTTACTCATATGGAGTTCTACGGCATGACAGTGAGTGAAGCCCTCACATTTTCAGTAATACTATCTTTTTGATTGTTCGAGTGAACTCGTTACGGTCGATGCATCAACTGTCTCGCTGTCGTCCAGTCCGCATGACGAGGACTACGGAAAACCACTCGTGCATCGAGAAGATCAGTCGACGACTGCAGGAGTCTCTGCTCCGATGCGACCGTGAAAACGGTCTCAACGATTCCAGACGGAAGAGCGTCTCCAGCAGTCACTCTCGTCTCTTGGGCAGACGTGACATCATTCAGATCACTGCCCGCCCGGCCACCTCCGGCCACTACGCACGGGAGTACGTCGCAGTTGGAGTGCCCTGTCCCGAATTCGACCCAAGCTCGTCGGACGGGGTCGGCAATAATAGGAACCTTGATTATTTCCAAGGACCCAGAATTGTAGAATTCACTCATTACAACCCCGATAGCGTTGTCACGTGTGACTGCTCGATTGATCACCCAGAGCATCGAATCGCTGGTTAACGCGCCATCGTCAGGAGAGGACTCGGGACCGGGGTTTGGAATCCCTGTCTCACTCACGACGTCGTTCGAGTGTGACGTCTCCGATACCAGCGTTTGCGGAACAACTGGGACAGGCAGACACACGACCAGCCTCATCGCCGAAAACCCGTACGAAGCGTTCGGAGACGTGTTCGCCGCAGTTTTCACAGACTGGCATAGGTTGTATGTTCCATGACTGAGTAGTGGGACTCGCTCGTCCTCTGGGAACTTCGAGCGTTCGTGGCGAGCGTCCGGTACTCGACGGTCGCGGCACCACTGAATGAACGAGTGCCATCGAGGTCGGCTGGATCGCACTTCGAGCCAACAGCTACGCGTACCGTGTCCGCGATGTGCTTGACGTTGTCTTCGACGGGATCCTGAACGAGCGCCGGGAGACCGGCACGGTCACACAGTTCGCCCGCAGCAGCCCGTCCAAGCCACATCTGAGCAGCCGTGATATCTCCAAACACCAGCGTGAACGGTGGCTCGTCGAACTGGACCACAAGGAACTGCTGTGCCGCATCGGTGTTCCACGCGATGACACCTACCTCGGAGAGCCGCCGCAGTGCCGTCGCAGCTGCCGAACAGAGCGGGTACTCCCCATCGAACATGAGGACTGCCTCGGACGCTGGCTCCGCGTAGTCTCAGTCGGCCGTTCGGGTCGACTGTGAGTCGTTTGTACTCATTGCGCTTTTTATGAATCTAGTTTCGAGTTGCCTGGAGTCTGTCGTTGGCAGCCCTGAAGGCAAGGAAGTCGTCGTACTGATCGACGATGAGGGTGGTATTGGCCCGTGGCTTTGCAGTGCAGAGAAGGACGTACCCGGCTTCGCGATCCTCGTCGTAGTATCGACGCGCGTTCGGAGGTCGCGAACTGCGCTGCATCGTAGGTGTTGCCCAGCAGGTTCCCGAAGTAGATCGCGTAGACGAAGGCACGGACGTCCGTGACCGTCTCTCGGTCGTAAGCCTCCCGCAACGCCGCCCGTGCGTCAAGCCCGGAATTACCGTCGGCCTCGGCGTAGCGCTGGGCGAACAGGAGCGCGGGCCGCTCTGCGTCGTCGACGACCGCCCCGACGTCCGATTCGAGTATGCGGTCGATCGTCGACTGGTCAGCCCCCGCCTCGCGTGCCAGTTCTCGGTGGTGGGCACTGCCGATCCATTCCCGGTCCGGGAGAACGCCCGGAACGTTTACTAATTCACAGAGTATAGTTACTAGTATACACTAGTGCTCGGAGAAAACGTTCACTCAGGAGTGACGAATCGGACGGCAACCAGTCGAGGACGAACCGTCGGGGCGGCCGGGATGGTGGCGTTGATAGTTCTGTCAGCGGTGGCCACGCTCACCGGGGTCAGTTGGAAACTCGTGGCGATATCCTGGACGGCGTTCGCGGCGATGGCCATCGGCGCGCCACTTGGGGCACGTGCAGTACGGAGCAGCCACCCGCTGGAGCCCGTCTGGGGATACGGACTGGCCAGCGGCGCGATGGTAACCAGCGCCGCGCTCTTTCTGATCCCCCAGGCCCTCGGCCAGCACGGCCGCCTCGGTAGTCTGGGTATCGCGGTCGGCTTCCTCGGTGGGTACGTCGGCCACACGATCGGCCACCGCTTTACGCACCTGGACTTGCCCGTCGATCGTACGGCGACAGAGCTGACGGTCCACGCGCTCTCAGCGGGGGCCATCATCGGTGCGGTCTACACCGCAATGCCGTCGCTCACCTCCATCCTCGGGATTGCGTTGATCTCTCATAAGGCACCCGCGGGGTATGCCGCGGCCCGCCGCCTCGCCGAGCGCGGACAGTCCGTCGCGCCCCTGCTGTTGCCCGCGGCGGCGGTCGGCCTCGTTGCCCTACCGGTGGGCATTGTCGGTATTTCGCCGGGAAACGAACTGCGCGGGCTCCTGTTCGGCGTCGCAGCCGGTGTGTTCCTCCACGTCGCCGTCGATCTGCTACCCGAGTGTACCACGGGTAGCGAGACGTGCCCGGTCGACGCCGCGGACCACGACGGCGACCTCCACCAGTTTCAGGACCAGCTCCGCCGACACGCCGCCATGAGTTCGATCCTCGGCGGCGTCGCAGTCGCTATCGCGTGGTCGCTCGTGATGTGAACTCGATGTCGATGAACACGGCCAAGATCAGTTCCTCGCGGAGGTCAGCTGTGAAACGCTGGTTCAAACTGCGCTACAGGTTCAAGACGAAGGCAGCCGAACGAGCATTACTAGCAGTTCAACTGCTGACAGTCCCAGTATGAAACGGCTGGTGCGCCCCGAAGCGACGAGTCGGAGGGTCCGCCCGTGATCGAAAGCGAGCAATTGCGTCTCTCGAACGAAGGCAGGAATCGACTATGCTAACGTTTCCAGCGGAGTTCTACTGGATTGTGGCGTTCGCAATCGTCGCCGCGGCGGTAAACAGCGCCGGAATTCTCGCGATATTTCAACACCGAGAGTGGGCGGAGCGAGCGCTTCCCTATCTGATGTGCTTTGCTGCGGGGATTCTCATCACAACGCCGTTGATCAACGCACTACCGAATGCGGTCGCAAACAATGCTGATGCAGGATTCACTGCCTTAGTCGGGTTCCTCTTTATGTATCTGTCTAACCAGGTGATCAAACGTCGCACCGGTGAGGAGACGCTCGCGTTCGGCGTGACTGCTGCAGAGGGAATCGGGATTCACTCGCTGGTCGACGGAGTCATCTACACCATCACGTTCAACATCTCCCTTCTGACCGGTGTTCTAGCCGGAACCGGGCTGGTCGTCCACGAATTCGCCGAGGGAGTCATCACCTATCTCGTCTTGCTGAAAGGGGACGTGACGGAGCGAACGGCGGCAACGTATGCGTTCGTCATCGCGGCATTGACGACGCCGATCGGTGCCTTCGTCGCCTATCCGCTGGTGAGTAGGCTGGGACAGAGCCATCTGGGCCTTCTGCTTGGATTCGTCTCGGGTGTGTTGATCTACGTCTCTGCAGCCCATCTACTCCCGGAGGCCCAATCCTACGAGAAAGAACATTCGATGCTCGCCCTCTTGGCCGGCGTTGGTTTGGCGTTGTTCATCGTGTTCGCGCGGACGGTGTGAAGCGCTTCCGTAAGTCAGCCATGGTTAGAAACCGATACGCGCCGGCTGAAGCATCAGAATTGGCAGTTTCGGCCTCATAGAACGACTCACAGTCGTCTGGGAACTGATAGGGGGTAGCGTAACTGTCCATAGCGTCTCGCCGGGCCGGCCCGGCGAGACGCTATGATGACTTCCGAGACTCCCTATGAGATTCGGGTGGCGAACTACCTACCAATATTGCTGTTAGATACACGACGAGCAGCAGGCCAAATCACCAGTATACCGTCGTTGGAGCACCTCGAAACGGTTTGCAGTTTGGACTGTCGGCAGTCTATCAATCGGATACAATTGTGGTCACCCGTCTCCTTACTGCGGCTCTTCTCGTGTTCGGAACCGGAGATTCCCGCTATGACTATCGAAAACGGAATTGATATCGAGAAGTTCGAAAGACTCACTGCTGCAGCAGAGTCGGATGCTGACAACGCGCACTTTCGGTTCTTCGCTGAGACGGAGTGGACAGGCGATACGACGTGTACCACGTCGGTAAGCGACATCGAGAAGGGTGGTGAGATGGTTTCCTCCCCCGAATTTACGATGGAGGGTGCGCTGTTCGGACACCGGAATGCACCCAACGCCCTAGAGCAGTTACTCGGGTCTATCGGCACCTGCCTCACGATTACGTACGCCGCTCACGGAGCCGCGATGGATATCGAACTCACAGAGATGCGCTTCGAGTTCGAGGGGAGTGTCGATATGCGTGGACTCCTCGGCCTCGGAGGCGATGTTCGCCCTGGGTTCGAGACGATTGAGTGTACGGCGCATATCGAATCACCGGCCTCAACTGAGCAACTCGAGGAACTCAAGGAGGTTGCACGGTCGCAGTCCCCGCTTTTGGACAATCTCGAGAACGAAGTCACGGTCTCTATCGAGCACGAACGATAATCGGGGTTCGCGGCACTGGTGAAATCCTCGGCAGAGGACACATGTTGACGCAGCGTTCCTCGATGTGACGTGGGAAGAGCAGGATTTCAACTCGCGGCGTGAGTTCTCCCGCTACGCGGCACGGGACGCAGTCGAGCACTCCGAGTTCTCTCGTGAGGGCAGAGAGCAGATCACCGGAGGACCACGAACGCCGAACCGGTGAGGACGGGCTCCTTTCCCGTGACGCGGTTCTGGCGATGACGAACGGCGACACGACGGGAGTGAGGACGGCGAGTAGACGTGGAAGTTCGCTCCAAGGGCGGCCAAGCAGTTCGGCGGGGTCGACCCACACGTCCAAGACCGAACCGGCTCGAAACTCGACGAAGTGGTGGACTCGGAGTGGCGGGAGCCGTCGGACTTTCTCGAACCGATTTTTGGCTGCGCTGGCGGTCACCACTCAGGTCGATTCGATACCTTCTATCGGAGCTTTGGGACCTTTTTGTATGTACTGTTCATATCAAGACCAATGGAAGACAGTGCGGCTCCCGAAGAGCGTGAGGCTGACTGGTATCGGACGCTCGTCGAGGAAGTGAACGACCTTGCAACAATCGTCGATACAGACGGGACGATAACCTACGTGAGCCCAGCCATCACACGCATTCTTGGCTACGATCCCGACGAGTTGGTTGGCCACGAGGGATACGAATTCGTCCATCCCGACGATAGGGAGCGAAACGCCAAGGCGGTGGAGGCCGTTCGATCGAACCCCTCCGAATCCGAGACTGTCGAAGTTCGATTTCGGCACGCTGACGGCTCGTGGTGCTGGATCGAGGCCACAATGAGAAACCGACTCGACGACGACGTCATCGACGGAATTCTCCTCAGTAGTCGAGAGATCACCGAGCGAAAAGAGTACGAGATCGAAGCTCGCGGACTGGCCGAAGAGTACGAAGCCCTGTTGAACAACGTGGAGGATGCGATCTTTCTTATCGACGTCGAGGGGGTGGATGACGATATCAGATTCGAATTTGAACGACTCAGTCCCTCCTACGAGCGACAGACCGGCATTACGACCGAAGAAGTGCAGGGGCGGACACCGCGAGACGTATTTGGCGAGAAACAGGGAGCGGAACTCGACGCAAACTACCACCGCTGTGTCAACGCTGGTGAACCAATCTCGTATCAAGAGGAGCTATGGGTCAGAGAGGACGCGTGGATCTGGGAAACCAAGCTAGCGCCGGTCGTCAACGACGATGCGGTAACTCGCCTCGTTGGGATTACCCGGAACGTGACTGAGCGTGTCGAACGGGAGCGACAATTGCGCCGGCAAAACGAGCGCCTCGACGAGTTCGCGAGCGTCATTTCACACGACTTGCGCAACCCGCTCAACGTCGCACAGGGCCGTGCAACACTCCTTGCCGAGCAAGCAGAAAGCGAGCATCTCGATCCACTCCTACAAGCGCTCGATCGGATGGAAGCAATCGTCGAGGACACGCTGACGCTTGCTCGCCAGGGTGACACGATACGCGAAGCGGAGTCGATCAGTTTGACTGACCTCGTCGGGAAATGCTGGGCGACAGTAGACACGGACGACGCAACCATCGAAATAGTCGACGAGATGACCTTCCAGGGCGACCCCAACCGGTTACGGCACGTGTTCGAGAACCTGTTCCGGAACGCTGTTGAACACGGTGGTTCCGACGTGACCGTCCGTGTCGGCTGTCACGGTGACCGCGGACTCTACGTCGAAGACGACGGGTCGGGGATTTCAGCGGACAAGCGTGAGAAAGTGTTCGAACCGGGTCATTCGTCGGCGCGGGGTGGCACTGGTTTCGGGCTGACCATCGTAAAACGAATCGTGGAAGCTCACGGCTGGGAGCTGTCTCTGACCGAGGGGACAGACGGTGGCGTTCGGTTCGAGTTCGAGATGGCGCAATAGGGAAAACGGGTGTGAGTTCACAGACGATGCCACCTAGCATCGAGACGGCCGGACTCGACTACTCGGCGCCAATTAGAATATAGCGAAATACGATTTGTATCCTGTTCTCGATTTCGACGGCCTCCCTGTGTCGAGCGACGGCTCCCCCCTCACTTCGTTCCGCAGATGCCTCGCTCTAATTGACGCCAATCTGCCCGCATAGCTCTGGGGAGATATGCGTCAGTTTCACCGACGGTGCTCTTTGCGGTCGTGGTCTACGCCATTCCTCTGGGGCCCCTCTCAGTTGAGCCAGTCTGTTGTCGTGAATCGTTGCCCCCTCCGACTGAAGCAGGTAGCTGCTCCAGTGGAAGTATCGGCTAGATGGATTGGCTATTCCGTTCAGTTAGGGTGTAAGTATAAACTGTATAGCTACACCGCCCAGCCAGATGGTTTGGCTACTCTGTTCGGTTAAGTTGTAAATATAAGTTGTATAGCTATACTACTCAGCTATACCGTCTGACTTAGTTTTATGAATATTCCCTCTCGTTGTAGAGCTATGCTGGCCTATACGACGTACTCGGAAGCGGGCGGCGTCGGGAAGTCCACGCTCGCGGCGAACCTCGCGGTTGCGGACACACGCGCGGGACGAGACGTGTTGGTCATCGATTTGGATCCTCAGGAAGCGTCGGTTTCGTATCTCTTAGATGTGGGAGAACGTCGGAGCGATGCACAGGCCGACTCTCTCGTTCGACACATGGTCGAACGCGAGCGAGGTCCGTTCGAGGATCTCATCGAAACCAGCGAAGGAGTCGATGTCGTTCCAGCCCACAATAGTCTCGAACAACTCGACCGACACTTGAGTCGACGGGAGGAGGAGGCGAACGATTTCGGCGAAAACTGGAACCGGAATGTCCAGTTGTTGCGCGTCCTCCGAAAGAACAGCATTCACGAGAAGTACGACACGCTCATCGTCGATCCCCCGGCAACGGCCGACGTAAAATTATACAACGCCATCCACGCCACACGCTCGCTACTCGTGCCGTTCGAACCGTCGGGCAAGGGCCGAAAGTCCGTCGACGGACTCGAGGATCTCGTCCCAGGACTCGAAGAGAATCTCAATATCAACGTGGGCGTACTCGCGATCGTCCCCAACCGCTTCAAGGGAACTAACGACCAGCAGGATATGCTTGACGACATCAAAAAACGGGCGTACGATATTCCGGTCGTCCTAAACGAACGCGGATCGCTGTTCGAGGGCTGCTGGCGACAGCAGTGTTCTGCGTTCAAGTACATCGAAGAGCATCGCTCTCGGAAGCGCGACTACGAACTAGAGACCCTCGAACGAATCGAGATACTCGCCGATCACCTGCGGCAGACCGTGGAGGCACCAGCATGAAATCCGGCGCTGGCGACGATCCGTTCGCCGAGGGTAGTTCAGAACTAGCGGACACGTCCGAGTCGGATGAGGCGCCGTCCGAGCAAGAGCCGCCAGATTCGGAATCTGATTCGCCGGCCGTTACCGGTCCGAGCGAGCAGGTCCACCGGTCCCTTCCATACAAGTATAGACGCGATTCAGTGAAGCACGGCCGGAATCAGCAACCCGTTTTCCTCCAGTCGTCGACCGAGGAACTGATGGAGGAGATTATCGACCGTGTCGAGGAGCGGTTTGACGAGAATATCTATAAGACCGATGTCGTCGAGGCGATGTTGGTTGCTGGAGGGGAAGGAACGACGCCGGAAGCGGTGCTCGAACGGTGGGGATACGGGATGAAAAATAGCTAACTCGGATGGTTTTCCCGAGATGTGACTCTCTTCGCGGTTCAGTTTACCAAGCAAGAAGCCTTCGGTCACGCGCGTGCGTTCACAGTCGGCGTATCGATGTTCCCGGGAAGATACGCATTTCGTACATCTTCCCCCGCAAACACTGAGTCCATTCGTAATCGCGGGATCCTCCAGAGTAGGGGGGATAAGTATTATCACCACCCAACGGAACGGCCCGATATGGAACTCATCTCGGTCGCAGCTGTCGCCGACAACGGCGTGATCGGTCAAGACGATGGGTTACCATGGGAATCGATTCCCGCCGACAGACGACAGTATCGGGCTCGCGTTGCCGAACATCCCGTGATTCTGGGCCGGCGAACCTTCGACTCGATGCGCGACGACCTCCCCGGAACGACCCAAATCGTCCTGAGTCGGACGCCACAGGAGACGTCGGTCGAGACAGGCGAGTACGTCACCAGTGTTACCGAAGCACTCAGCGCGGCCAGAGCGTTAGAGACGGACCGTGCGTACGTCCTCGGCGGCGCCGCAATCTACGGCCTGTTCCAGCCCCATATCACCCAGATGGTCCTCAGTCGGGTCCCAGGAGCGTACGAGGGTGACGCAGTCTTTCCCGAGTGGGATCGTGACGTGTGGACGTTGCAAGAACAAACGAGGGCCGATGGCTTCACGCTCGAACACTGGGTGCGGACGCGATGAAAGAGGAACGTACCAGTTCAAGCCCGTGTCTGATAAGGATTGTCGGAAGTCATCAGAGATTCTCGCCGGGACGATCCGGCGAGAAGCTATGGACAGTTACGATACCCCCTATGAGTAGCCGGCGGCGGGCCCGCAGCGATCGTCAGTCGTGCTCGAATGGCTCGGCGCGTCGATACACCATCTGCATCGGGAGTCCGTCCGCATCGTTGGGCGGGTCGGGTGATGGCAGTCGGTGGAAGGCGTCGTCGTCAGCGCGGGCAGTCAGCGCAAGCGCGAGCGCGTCGAGCAGATCGTCAAGATCGACAGTCCGTTCATCATCCGCGAGCGCAGTCGCGAGGTCGCGCCACGTCCCTGCCTGGTAGTTCGTACTCGCCTCAAGTGCTTTCAGCCGAATCGCGACACCCGGGGCCGTTCGTTTGTTGTGCTGGAGGGGGTCGTCGGCGAACGCCCGGAAACACACTTCGGGATGGCCTTCGACGAGTACGTCTGGGTCACCGTCACCCTCCAGGAGGAGTTCGTCCACGGCGGCGATGGCCGGGGCGATGTTCGCGGCCTGTTGGCTGAGGCCCTTGCCAGTCACCTCGCGATTTGTCTCGTTGACGTCGCTGTACGCGGCATCGTCGTCGGCTGCAAGTTCGGCGGCCTCTCGACACGGGGCGGTGAAGACTGACGACCAGCGCGGACTGATGATCGAGCGCGCCACGTCATCACAGCGACGGGAGTGTTCCCCGTCGTCGTCGACCTCCCACGGAGTGGCCGTCGTCTCGCTACAGAGTCCGATCGGAATATCGACGATGATGCGGTCGGCGGTGTCGCCATTGGCATTCCAGCACTGCTCGATGGTGTCGTAGACAGCAACACCGGGTGGCCCGTCGACAGGATAGCCAACGGCAACCCACGCCCCGTTCGCCCAGTCGACGCCGACGTGACGCCACCTATCACCTTGCACACACACCCAGTGTGGATGGGGAGACATAATCGTTCGGTCAAAGAGAAGCGGAGACCAGTATGACACAGTCACCCCGGCATTCGGTCGTGCCGTTATCTGGGGGTGTTACGAGGGTGACTCGGTCATCGATGGCCGAATATCGTGTCTATTGTCACCAAATATCATATCAATAGGGCCCGAAGAAAGGGTATGGACTGGAACGAAACTGTCCAGGGGAGCCAGCAGGCAGCAACGCGGGAGACGTTCCAGCGCCGGGTCGAAGGACAGGCACGCTCGCTTCGGGAGGCACTCCGAGGCGGTGATTTCGAGGGCGGCTTCCGACTCGGACTCGAACTCGAGGGCTACGCCGTGGACAGCGACGGACGGCTCGCACCGGCCCCCGACACAGCGATGGGGTCAGTCTGTGAACGTGAGTTGGGGCGGCACAACGCCGAAGTGAACACGCCCGCGACGACGTTCGATCCGGCGGGTCTCTCCCAACAGGCGACCAGCCTTGCCGAACGCGTCACCGCCGTTCGGGAGGCGTTTGCGGCCCACGACCGACGGTTCGTCACCGACGGGATGTGGACGATTGGCCCCCTAGAGGGGACAACACCGTATCTGTCTGCTACCGAGATGAAACGTGGACTCGAAGTCGCGACGAACCTCTCACCGGACGCCCGGTACTACGCGCTGGATGCGGATATCACCGCCGGGGGGCCGGTCGAGTTGGCTCTCCCCGGCTGTCGCCGGACGCTCCCGACCATTCTCGTCGAATCGCTGGCCACCTCGATACAGGTCCACCTCCAGCCACCGACCGACGAGTTCGCGCAGTATTTCAACGCGGCACTCCGAACCGTCGGCCCGGTGGTCGCACTGGCGGCAAACGCCCCGTGCCTCCCTCCCGACCTCTACACCGACGCCGACACCGAGACGGTGCTGACGGCGGGGGTCGAACTCCGGGTGCCCGTGTTCGAGTCGATGAACGTCTCCACCCCGGGGAAGGTTCGACTCCCGCGCGATATCGACTCTCCGGTCGACGCCGTCGATCACATCGTCGACGACCGCCTGTGTGCGCCCTACCTGCGCGAGTGGCACAGAGACGATCCTCGCGAGGGATTCGAGGGCGAATACTGGGAGTTGCTCCACAAGCAAGGCACCTGCTGGCGATGGGTCCGCCCCGTGTTCGGCCCGGAGGGTCCACGCATCGAGTACCGGCCACTCGCTGCCCAACCAAGCATTGCTGACGTCGTTGGATTCCAGTCACTCGTTGCCGGCCTCCTACACGGCATCGTCTGTACCGACCATCCCCTACTCGAGTTGCCGTGGCGGGCGGCTCGCGATTCGCTTTACGCGGCGAGCCGGGACGGGTTCGAGGCGAACTTGGCGTGGGTGACCCGCGATGGGAACCGAACCGACGACCCGGCAGTCGTCTATCCGGATCTGTTCGCCCTGGCTCGGACCGGACTCCAGCATCGTGGACTGGCCGACAGCCGGATCGACGAGCTTCTCGCGCCTATCGAGCGCCGCTGGACGACTCGAACGACCCCGGCGACGTGGAAACGTGAGCAACTCAAGGCGAAGCTTGGCGCCGGTGACGATCTCACAGCTGCCATCACTGGCATGCAACGGACGTACATCCAGCAGGCCGGGGCGGAGGAACCGTTCGTGAGCTGGATCGAGTGAGCGCGTCGGGTGACGAATTGCATCCGGACCTCAAGCAAAGAAAATCGCATCCCGCTTGTGCAAATACGGCTTCGAACTGGTTACTCACCTCGAACGCCCGCACACTCGCCGTTCTCGATGCTCCGTGCCGGCGTCGAGCGATTCAGTCGGAAGCTCCCTGCCTGCGATGCGTTCGTCGTCCGGTTCGACCGAGCCGTCGGCCCCGTTCAGGCCCACCCGATAGCGGCTGGTGGGCCGAGCATCCGTTCGGCACGCCACGCCCGCCGCTGCCACCGGCCGGTGAGTGTGCTCACCGGCCCGGGCCGCTCACGCCGTTCGCATCGAACGCTCCCTGCTCGCAGGTCGCAGGCTTCCCCACTCGCCATCGTCCACGCGTCGCTTCGGGCGCGGTTCGAATCGACAACCATCACGCGGGGCGTGTCGTCATCATAGTCGTACGTGACGGAACAAATCTCAGCTTCCTCAGTCCGAATTTCGTACGTCCTCCCGCCTTCCGTGCACTCTGCGTGGGCAAGATCCAGAGTATATCGGATTTCTCTACGATTATTTGATCTAATTCTCGGACCAACCATTTACCCATCTGGCAGCCGACGCTCCGAGTACGGTTCACGATGGATCACGAAGAGTCTCCGCAGCATCAGTCGGCTACTGATCCCCACAACCCGCCGGTTCCCTGCAAGAACTGTGAGGCTGCGCTCCGGTCGCCAGAACGGGGTCAGTACTCCTTTTTGTTGCTCGACCAACTCACGGCACCGATCGTCGGGTGTGAGGAGCACGTAGCGCAGTTCGCCTCCACCTGCGGGTACACCACAGACGGCGCTGCCAAACTCATCGAGCATCGGCCTGCCGGCGGTATTCGCTGTCCGAGTTGTCAGTTGTCAGGGTATACTCCACGCCAGCCAGTTATTCCGGTTGCGGACGGCGCCGTCGCCGTGCTTGCCTGCCCTGAGCATCAGTCTGAACTTCTCGCTCGGTTCCAGACCGGGCTCGAAACCCAGCAACGGCTCACGACTCCGCTCGACACCGCTAATCGATCCGACGTTCTGTAGCTTTGAACGACACATCTTCCTGTTCAAAGCGGTCGCCGGTTGGGAGGACGACATCGAGGATATATTCCCGTTGCTGCAGACCGGCCTCGAGTTCGCTGTCGTCGAAGCGGAACTCGAGACGCAGGTCGAACAATTGGATCGAGTATTGAGACCATCAGATCATGACAGGAACTGCGTGACACATACGGCGAACGAGTCCAACAGTTACTCACTAGACTAGATCAGATATTCAGAGGCCTCGGCCAAGGACAGAGTCTTCGGAACTCGCAAAGACGACGAGAGCCGTGATTTCGTCCTCGATGTCAAAAAAGTCGTGTTCGGCTCCTTGTTCCACATAGACTACGTCACCCTCATCGACGGCGTACCGGTCGCCTTCGACATGGACCATCCCCGAACCGGAGATAATGTAGTACAGTTCGTCAGTTTTGTGCGGCGTTTTTGGCTCGGGATTGGGGAACCGTGCGAGTTCGACGCTCAGTGCGTCCTCGCTTAGCAATTCTAAGTAGTTCGTGCTTTCGTGCTCAAGTTGGTCGATTAAATCGCTCGTCGAAATGTGGTTCATCAGGGGAACGTATCCTCTCCATGGACGATGAATACTTTGATTTCTTGCACAACCGAGGGATACCGGTCGAATCTTGGGACGTACTTCTCTCGAGGGCGTAGAATACCCCGTACTGATCCCAACCACATACCGAGATGGATTCCGCCGGCTTTGTTGAAACTCTCTCCCTCGTGCGGTTTCGTTGAGCGGCGGATTTGCCCAGTTTCGACGATACAAGATGGAGAGACACGGTACCGGATATCAACTCTGAAGCGATTCGACAGAGCTGTAGCCGTCGAACTCACGCACTACTACTTCTGACGTGAGCGGCGAACAGAATCGCGAGTAAATCAAACACGTCGAACACATCGATAGAGGGGTGACTGTTCCACGGACCTCACCAACGTCGTGGAACAGTTCGTCGATCGTCCCCGTTGTCATCGCCAATTTCCAGTCGAAGCCGCGATATTTTCGAGAAGAATCGACTGGCTGCCTGGATCACACGTCGACGGGTGATCTGTCCGATTACGAGACGAGGCTGATTCGGGCCGTCCGGGGGGCGAGTTACCCCACAGTGCGAAACTATCTACTGTGTGGGGTAACTGTACGAGTATTCAGTCAACTGACGTGCGTCACACACCGGGTTTCCGGTGAAGTGGATAACTGGCCAACTGGTTCCCCGGGCGATTCACCGGAAACCCGGTGTGCATCGGGAGCCAGCAATATTCGTGACGGGAGTCCATAGTAACCATTGTAAGTCAGTGCGCGCCTAATCGCCTGATTGCGTGCGATCAGGTGTGCGGACAGTTACAAAGGCTACAATAGGTCGACGTCGGGAGGCTTCGGCGGCTCACTCGATAGTATCGGCCAGCACATCCTTGACGACAGCAGGATCTTCGAGCAACGTGTGTTCCGTATAGCTCCCTTCGGCACTCCCGCCGCTATGGCGCGATTGCTCGACGATATCCAGGAACGCGTGTTCTTTCAGGAGATCGCGAACCCGGCGAAGCGACAGCGAGTCGGATCCCTCCTGTCGGCAGATCTGCTCGTAGAGATCGTAAATACGGGTGGTGCGAAATCCCTGATTGTCGGGCATAGTCTCGTCTTCACGGGCATTGATCGACAGCATCGTCAGCGCCTGCAGCACGTATCGTGAGTGCGGCGTCGAGCCTCGAATCAACTCCCGGAAGCGGTCGGTTTCGGCGCGTTCGCGCGCCTGTGTCACGAACGCTTCGCGAACCGTCTCGGCCTCGGTCGACTGGGCTATCTCACCGGCATACCGGAGAATGTCGATTGCCTTGCGAGCGTCGCCGTGTTCGCGAGCGGCGAGCGCCGCGGCGCGTGGAATGACGGCGCCGTCGAGTACGCCATCCCGGA
>Ga0102936_1000330_pt1 | contig 18421 bp, 7 predicted proteins | sample SalPon2_A_H2O_MG_FD_78502 | JGI IMG/M metagenome (GOLD analysis project Ga0102936, IMG submission 78502) | Salt pond water microbial communities from South San Francisco under conditions of wetland restoration - Salt Pond MetaG R2_A_H2O_MG | ecosystem: Environmental > Aquatic > Non-marine Saline...
GCATCCCGGGAGCGGGTGATGCCATCGGTGTCATCCGAACCGGTGTCTTCAACCTTGGTGATACCGGTGACTTTCGCCCATTCCTCTCTGGTATCGATGGTGAAGCCTTCGGCGGTGTTACCGCTGTTTGGCAGTCGGCCGATGTTGCCCGCCACATCAACGACATAGCCATGGACGCCGTTATTCCCGACATAGGCTTGGTCGGGCATGTCCTGTCGAGCACGCAGATCAACATAACCACGGCCACTGGAGGGCACATCGGCTTCGGTCAGGACATAACGCGCCAGCACCGTGTTGTCATCGGCATCAAAGGTGTAATCATCACCTCGAATCAGCCACAGGGTGTCACCGGCCTGATGGTTCTCATGCAGGCGTACGCGGAACTCCGGGCGCTTCTCAGCGGTGTAGCGATCATCATTGCGGAAACCGGTATCCGAATTCGATCGCAGCGTGATGGACTGCACCGGCTTCGGCGCCTGCTCGTCGACGAATAGCTGCAGCGACGGTGAAGCCAGGCTGCGGTTGCCATACTCATCCGATGCGATGGCGCGTACGAAGTGGGCGCCACTGCTCAGTGAAACCTTCTTGCTAAACTCGCCGGTGGTGCCATTGGCATCCAGTTCGGCCAGTAATTCCCCGTCATCGATGATGTTGTTGTTGTTGCGGTCATCAAAGATCTGAACCGCCGCACCAGGTTTTGCCACGCCGCTGACTTTCAAGGCGCCGGCGTGCTTTTCAACAATGCCGTCACTGGCGCTCGCGCCGGTGTCATCATCGGGATCGAGGGTGAGTCGGCTCGGCGGGGGGAGCGAGCCGATAAACTCAATGGTCTGCGTCGCCGCCGGCCCCTCGTTACCCAAAAGATCCACCGCGCGCGCCTCAATGCTGTAGACGCCCGAGCGCAGCGGCGCCCCGCTATAGAAAAAGCTGAACTCTGCGCCGGTTTCGGTCAGGGTTGGAATGGCCTCGCCCAACAGCCTGCCGTTGGCGTAAAGATTGACCGAAATCGTATCCGCACTGACATCACCGGTGAGCGTGAAACCCGTGGTGCGATTGGTCAGGTTATCTTCGGCGCTAATGCCGGTATCATCGCTGGCGATCAATCCGAACTCGGTCGGCGCCGGGAGCCCGGTGGTATTGATCACCAGCGACTGCAGCGCCAGATCCGGACTGACATTGCCGGCCCGATCCACCAGCCGCACTTTAAGATCATCGTAGACGCCGTCATCCAGCCGTGCTGCCGGTGTGACCTGCAACTCGATGGCCGCGCTGGCCAGATCCCGCAGGCTCACACTCTCGCGAATGATGACGTTGTTGCCGTTCATCAATAGCATCTCATCGCCGACCTGTACCCCCTCGGGCAGCTGCAGGGTCAGCTTGGGCTCGGCATCATTGGTGATCGAACGCCCTTCAGAATCGGTCAGCTCCAGGCCACCGGAGGTGATCACCTCGGCATAATTGGGCAGGAAGGGCTTATCCAGATTGACCGCGATCTCCAGCGGCTCCGCCGGTGCGCGGGCATCGCCGATTAAACGCGAGGTCTCATCGGACTCACCCGCATTGAAGGTCTCTTGCGCCCGAATCCGGTACTCGCCGACGCCAAGGATAATATCGGCAGCAAAAAGCCCGCTGTTGTCATCCGCCTCCAGCGTGGTCAGCACGTTATCGCGATTGGCCTGGTAGACGGTGAGCGCTTCGCCATCGTCCAGAGCGCCATTGTTATTACGATCATCGAACAGCGTGATGCTGGCACCCGGCGTTGACCGGCCGCGGATGGTGAGCTTGGTCTGGTTTGTAACCCCATCCTCAGAAACGGGGCCGGCATCGTCGGCCTGATCAAGCCAGAGGTAATCGCGCTGCTCGGCCTTGGCGTCAACGCGCATAAAGATCGGCGAACTGCCTGAGCCTTCTAGCCCGTTCAAGCTCACCCCGCGGGCATAGATCGTGTGGACGCCGTCCTTGAGCGCGGGGCCTTCATAGGTAAACGACCAGCTCCCGGCAATATCGTCAGGCTGTACTTCGCCCAATAAACGACTGCCCGCATAAATGCGCACTAATGCGGAATACCTTCCAGCCTGTCCGTCAACCCGCCAGCCTGTGGCTTTGTCCGTTACGGCATCACGGTCACTAACACCCGTGTCATCGGCATCATCCAGGGCAATCGACGGCGAGGAAGGCTGTCGACTTAGATTCGAATAATACGTCTGATCAAGACGCCCACCCCCGTCACTATTGTCGGCCTTGTCGGTGATAAGGGCCCTGACCCGATCAAGCTCGCGCAGGTTGTCGCCCCGCCAATTCCCCCAGAGTCGGCGGTCGGTCACATCGATATCGATGTAGCCCTTGCTGATGTCCGAAGCGGTCACAAAACCGGTACCGGCAGAACGCCAGAATCGGCTGCGCTGCTGCAGCTCTATTTTGTCGCCAATGCCCACGCCGTCGGACAGAATGGCGCGGAGGGTGGGCTGACGGTCAGTGATGACATTGATGTCATCGAGCAGCCCGTCCTTGGCCTCGGGGGCGGGCACGACAGTCAGCACCTCACTCGGAGTGCGATCAATCGTAATCGTCAGCGGCCCACTGGGTGCACTGCGATTGCCCGCACCATCCACCGCGATAACCCGGATCTGGTGCGTGCCCTCGGTCAGCTGGAACGGCTCGATGCGGACAGAGAACGTGCCATCCCGGTACGAGACATCGTAGCTCTCGCGAATGATCAATCGCTCGTTGTCATCCATCGAGCCATTGCCATTGCGATCGTTAAAGAAGACTAATTCGGTGGATTTGTTGCTCGAAACGTCCGTCTGTGAGGGTTCAGCACGGCCGGTAATCCGGTACGCACGATACACCGCCCGATTGGTGAGGTTGTCACCATCGACGCCGCTATCGTGGTTCGGGTGCAACCGAAGATCGGATGGCGGGGCCACCACTGTGTCAACGAACATCTCAAAGCTGTCCGAGACTTCTGTGCGATTGCCGGCCAGATCAATACCGACCGCCTTGACCTCGTGCGAGCCATCGGCCAGGACCGGCTGACTCTCGCCGTAGTCGTAGACCCACGTGCCATCCTCGGCGACTGCGGCTGTTCCGACGTTCGTCCCGTCAATGAACACATCCACCGAGACCACTTCACGGTTTTCATCGGCCTTGCCATGGAGCCGGAAGCCATTGCCACGGTCCAACCGGCTATCCGATGCGGTATCCGGGTACTTCAGCGTGCCGGTGTCATCGCCTTGCAGAACACCGGTAATCGTCGTATTGGTGTTATTCGTACCGTTGCTGTCGATCACCACGCGCTGAAGGGTGACCTCGGCGCTGGTCTGATAGCCATCGGCCTGCAGCCGCAGAATCTGGGCATGAATATCGTCATGCGTGGTGCCATTCCATCCGCCGCTGGCCAGCAGGGCATGCGGTTGCAGATCGACGTAGTAGACACCACTGCTATTTCCGGTATCACGATCGACCAAGTCATCGGCGCTTAGCGTATAGCGCAGAATGTCGTCATTACCCTCGGCCAGGCGCACCACGTCACCGGCTTGAACGCCGTTGCTGCCGTCCACATTCAAACCAATACGGAAAAACGGCGCGCGCTCGCGGGTAATGCCATCATCGCTATACGCGCCGGTATCACTCTGCGGTGCCACCGCAATCGACGTCGGTGCCAATGGATCGGGTTCAGTGGGCGGCAGAATCCGAATCTGCTCACGGCCCTGGCTGTAGATGACGTTGCCGGCCTTGTCATCGCTGCGCACGATGACTTCGTAATTATTATTGCTATCGCGCTTTAGCTCGTAGGCCTCTTGGATCGCAATCGACCAAGTGCCATTGGTGTCATCAAGTGTCAGGCCCGCAACCGTTGTGCGATCGGTGTTATCACCAATGCGCACCACCTGCCCGGCGGTTTCGCCGTAAACCCGATCCCCGATGCGCACATAGAGCGCGTCGGTGCCGGCTCCATCATAGGTGCCCTTGACCGTGGGGGTGCGATCGGTGCCGGATAGCAGCTCCACCGTGGGACGGGTCGGCGGCTCGACATCCACTTCAACCCTTAGCGAGCTGCTGAGAGTGCTTTCGTTACCGGCCAGATCGTCCTGGCTGACGCGCAGGAAGTTCCCCCCCGGCGCAAGCGCAATATCCGAGAAGCTGTACTGACCATCGCTGCCGGCCTGTTCCCGGGCGATTAGCGTCGCGTTTGCGGGATCGGTCTCAGTGCTGTCGTCGCCAAAGTCATAAAGCCGAACGACAGCATCGGGATTGGCCTGGCCGCTAATGGTCAGGTCGTCCTCAAGCTTTGTAACCCCGTCGCTGCTGGATACGCCGGTGTCACTTTCGATATTGAGCTGAGGTGCAGCGGGCGCGCTTGGCGCGGTGGTATCGACGGTGAAATGGACCGGATCACTGTCACCGGACCAGTTGCCGGCATTATCCATCGACCGGAAGCGAATCGTGTAATCGCCATCGGCTAAATCGTTGTGTCCGCCATTCCCGTCAGGGATACCCGGCACCACAAAGATGGTGTGCCCGTTCCCCGGGGTCGTCGACCGGGTGTCGATCAGATGGGTCTGGCCACTCGGGTCGGTCAGCGTTGCCTGTGTCGCCACGGCATGGTGGTGCTGAACAAAGTTGAAGCCCAGATCGGCGGTGTGACTCGTCACCCGATCACGGTTGTCGCGCCCGGAATCACTCGAATCCATCAGCGGCGATGAATAGGTTTTGTGATTCATGTCCGGGGCATTAGGTGGCGTGGTGTCCGTCTTCCACGCTGGCAGACTCCACCCCACTTGGTCGGTGCTCTCGTTACCGGCCACATCGGTCAAAACGCCACGCAGGCGCCAGCCACCGGTCCAGTTGCCGCCATCCCACATGTCCCGGACATACATCGACGGCGTTAAATCCACATAGCCATCGCTGAGGTTGTCGGCCGTCAGGATATGACTGGCAAGGACCCTGTTTCTGGCTTCCAGTGTTAGACGCATGCCTTCCCGGGCCGCGACCGAGGGATGCACACCGGCCTCGCCTCCGGGCGGCAGCTTCAGGCGGAAGGCGGGATATTGATCATTGGTGACAAGATCGGCATCGCTGACACCGGTGTCCGCCCCATCCAATGGAATCGGCGCGTCCGGGCCAAACGGCGACTGCCGATCAACGGTAATGACCAGTGAATCACTGGAGGCACTGTAGCCGCCGTCGGGCTGGAGCATGACCGCGCGCACGTTATGGGTGCCTGAGCCAAGCTCTAGCTTTGTCGAAAAGTAGCCATTGCTGTTGGTCGAAAGCGGCGCATCGGTCAGCCACTCGCGCTCATCAACGGTGCCATCGCCGTTTTGATCACGGAAAAGGGCGATCTGGGTATCGGGATTGGCGTAGCCACTGACGCGCTGAGTGTCCTTAGAGGTGATATCGTCGCGATCGCTAAAGCCGGTGTCATCGGAGGGACGGAGCTCTAGGTCATACGGCGCAGCCCCACCGAACGAGATCGCGTTGACATTCAGCGTTTCGTCCGCCGATGGGTCATTGACCACGCTGTAGTTCGGGAAAGTGAGGCTGTAAGCGGGTGTCGGCCGAGACTCGGGGCTATCGACCTGGTTACTGGTCAGCTCGGCTTCCCAGGACTCGTACTTTTCAATCTCACCTTCAAAATTATCGCCACCATGCGCGGATTTGCCGATCAGCTGATAATTGTCATCGGTGTAATCGGAATCAGTCCTACTCCCGTCCAACTCGAGCACACCATCAACGTAGATACGGTGCCCGTTATTGGCTCCCAAAGTGAAGGTGATCGTATGGGTCGCCCCGTCAGTGAGACTTAACCCATCTGATAGGAGGATCTCCTCGTCCCACACCCGTGAACCGATATCGCCGTCTTCGGTAATCCACAGATTCCGGTCGTTACTGCCGCCCTCCTGTACCGCAAACAGCGTGCCGCCCTTCTTGGTGTTAAAGGTAATCTCGCGGCTGATGTTGGTTTCAGGCTCATCAATTTTCAGACGGACAAAATTAGACCCATCCAGCTTGAGGTTGGATTGACCATCGGGTTGCAGCCGCAGCTGCAGGGTCTTGTTGTTCGAGTCGGTCTCAACATTGGCAAGGCGCAGCGTGTCGCCGGTGCCGACTGTCGGATAGTTCGTTGCGCTCGTATCGATCGTCAGGCCGCCACCTGATGCGGTGCCGGAATATTTAACCAGTCGCCAACTGCCCCAATCCCGGCCACTCAGATCACCACCGTCGACCTCGACCTCCAGCGAGCCCGCTAACTCCATATTAGTGACACCGGTGATTTCGGCGTCTTCACGGCTGTTGCTGTTGTCGGCCAGCGTCACGTCGAGGGTGGCACCGGAGAGGATTTTCAGCTCACCACTGATATCCAGCGGACCAACGAGCGCGAGGGTGCCGCCGTCTTTGACGGTCATGTCGCCGTTGGTCTGGCCAGCGCCGGAGAAGACCCCACCATCACTGATCGTCACGTCGGTTGAGCCCAGGCTGCCGCTGAGTTTCAGCTCACCGCTCTGGACCGTGGTGGCGCCGCTGTAGCTATTGTCACCCGAGAGTGTGAGGGTGCCGCTGCCGGTCTTGATGAGGTTACCGCCCGAGCTGATCTCGCCGGAGAATATTGTGTCGGTGTTATTGGCCCCAACGGTCAGCGTGTGGCCATGGAGATCAATCTCGCCTTCACCGGCGATTGAACCCACCGACTGGCTCTCTGGACGAACCTCGAGCTCGGCACCCTCGGCGACGTAAACAGCCGTTTGATCCGACAGCGAATCCACAACCGTGCTGTTCGAACCAGTGTCGCCAAACCGCAAATGGCCCGCCAAAACTTGGGTGGCACCGGTGTAAGTGTTGGCACCGGTCAGGGTCATCCGCCCGGTCCCGTCCTTGGTTAACCCACCACTGCCGGAAATAACGCCACTGAACGTGTGATTACCATCGAGAATGGTCAGTATGCCGCCGGCGCCGGTGTCGATATTGCCGCCGCCGTTATCCGGGCCATCTCGGAATGAGCTGCGGGCGTCATCCAGATAGGTGATTGCCTGATCATGCCCATCGAGGTTGAGCGTGCCGTTGCCATTGACAATCAGATAGCTCTCTCGAGCAAGCTGATTGTCAGCGGTTAGCGTCATCACCCCGTTATTGACGTAGGTGTTGCCCTTGTCGGTGTGACGTACCGCCTCAGTGATTGTTAGCGTGCCGGCGCCGTTTTTGATGAAGTGGCCATCGCCCTCGTAGCGGACGCTGGAGGTGGCCGTGTGACCTCCAGCATGATCGTAGATCAGCGCGCCGTAGTGCTGCGAATACACACGCGCTGCCGATAACGACCCGGTGCTGCCGCCATCGCCGACCTGCAGCGAGGTCTTCCGGTTCCCGTTGGCAATGATGGTGACATCGCCATCGATATCAACATCACCGGTCAGCACGATCGAAGTCTTGTTGCGAGAATAGGCGGTGAAATCTCCTGAACCCGTAATATCCCCGGCGAGGGTAAGCGTGGCACTGCCGTTGTCCGCGTTGAGGTGTAGCGTTGAACCCCGCAGCACTTCCACATCATTTGTCAGCGTCGGCGCGGCATTCTTATCGGTCTTGAGGGTCGCTTCGCCAGTGACGGTGATCTTGCCCGTGCCAAGCCCGGTCTCATCATTGGCGCTAGTGTCGTTATAACCGGCAATTAAAAGCGTGCCATCGACCAGTGTGGTGCCGCCGGTATGGGTATTCTTGCCGGCCAGCGCAAGCTCACCACTGCCGTCTTTCAGCAGAGTGCCAGCGCCCGACAAAAAGCCCGCACTCATCGCGCGATTGCTGTTGCTATCAAAGGCGAAGACCGCGCCGCTCGCAATCGACACATTCGTCGTTTCGGGGAGCTTAACCCCATCGCCGTTCCCGATTCGCAGCTCACCGCCGCTTACCGTTGTCGCCCCGGTATATGCCTGGTTGCCTGACAGGATGAGCTGGCCGCCCCCCTGCTTGACCACCGCGCCCGTTCCGCTGATCACACCGGAGAGATGATGATCGCCGCTGTCACCGACCGTGAGGGTGCCACTGCCAAGCGTGATATCGCCCGCTCCGGCAACGCTGGCCACCGTGAGGTTGTGATCATTCAGATCAAGGGTTTTGTTGTTCTCGACCACCACGGCCGCTGATGACCCCAGCGTGTCAGCGACCGCCTGTTTCACGCTGCCCTTGCGGATCGTGAGTTTCTCGACACCCGAGTAGTCAACGCCATCGCTCAGCGTGAGGATATCGTTGCCGTTTTTGATCAGATGAATGCCATTGCCATTCAATCCGGCCAGGAGGTCGGTCCCTAGCTCAAAACCCGAATTACGATTGCCGACAACAAGCTTGGCAGTTTGCCCGCCCTCGTTAGTGATGGTGCCTTCGCCGCTCACCTCGTTCACCGCCAGGCGCCGGCCATTCAGATCCAGGGTGCCCCCTGAATCAACTTGAATGTTGCTGTTCTGATAGACCTGGCTGATTGCGTTGTCATCGGCGAGCGAGTCGCTACCGGCAAGCTCGACTGTTGCCCCGTTCTCGATAATCAGTGCCAGACTGTCGTTACCGTTGCTGATGGCCCGGCGCTCGTTATCTCCCGAGTGCTTGTCCAGCACCACTGTGCCCTCGGTGACGCGCATGCGGCTGTTGTTGTTATTCGCCTCGCTGCCGCCAAGCGTAAATTGCCCCGTGCCCTGTTTGACCAGCTCACCGCCACCACTGGTGTTCAGCGTGCCGTTAAAGCGGGTGTCCGCACTGCCGCCGAACGTTAAATCATATTTCGACGAGAGAATCAGCTCACCTGCCCCGGCGATACTGCCAATGCTCTGAGCGGCCTTGGTGTAGATATCCAGCTTGCCGACATCGGATATCAAAACATCCGTATTCGCACTGAGCTCGCCGCCGCCAGACTCCAGCCGAATCTGCCCCTCGGCGATAAACGTCCGGCCGGTATGATCGCTCACACCGTGCAGGTCTACGTAACCCGTTCCGCGTTTAACCAGCTCACCAAAACCAGTGAACTTGGAATAAACGTTTCGGTTATTGTTGCTAGCGCCAATTTCCAGATGGCCAGCGTTCCCCGAAATCCCCAGGACAACGCTAGAGTTAAGTGATGAATTACTATTGAGATCGTTGATGATCTGCGTGTAACCATTAATATCCAACGTGGCACTGTCGTGCAGCTCAACGTAGCTTTCTGAATTGAGGGCATGATCGGCGCCCAACTTCAGAGTGACGTTGCCCTTAAGGTCTGTACGCCCGGTATAGGTATTCTGCCCCGATAGCGTCTGGGTGCCGTTGCCTTCTAGATAAAGATTGCCACTGCCGGTTATCTCGCCGGCAAAATCATTGGATCCACTGGCAGCGATGGTGAGGTTTTTGCCTCCCAGCTCAACCCGCCCGGCACCGGCAAGGCCTGCGATGGTCTGGTGATTGCCGGTCAGATCAAGTACGGCATTCGAGCTGACTTCGACTACCGCCGCGTCGTCCAGCCCGTTGCCACGGGTGATGGTCAGCCGGCCTTCGTCAACCTTGACGCCCTCGGCAAAGTTACCCGGATCGGTCAGTTTGAGCTCGCCGGCGCCCTTTTTGATGGCCGGCGCATTATCGCCTGTGATCTTGCCGTCGTAGGTCACCGTCTTGCCATCGGCAACGGCAATGGCAGCGCCGCTTTCAAGCTTGATACCGCGGTTTTGGTCAAGCGTGAGAGTCTCGTCAATGAGCAGGCTCGCACCACTTTTGACGACGACACCCCCGTTGCCATTGCCTGTGTTGCCGAGCTGATTATCGTTGCTGATGCGCAGCGTGCCGGCTTCGACGGTTGTTCGGCCCGAGTGGGTGTTCTCGCCGATCAGGACAAGCTCACCCAGCCCGTCCTTGGTGAGATCCTGGTTACCACCGAGCCCGCCGTTGTAGCGGACCGTAGCACCGTCGGCCACGGTGATTTTATCCAGAAGCCCGGTGAGCTCCGGGGCGATCGGCTCAAGGTCGTTACCCGCTGCATCCTCGGGCTCGTTGGGTGCAAAATCCGGTTCACCCATCCGAACCCCTTTTTCCACAAGCCCGGCGGACAGCCCGGTCAGCTCATAAACCAGAGTCTGGTTGTCGCTCTGGCCGGCGACATAGTCGGCCGCAAAATCCTGCCCGCCCACATTGAGATGCAGACTGGTCTGGCCCTCGGCCGATTGACCGGCGATGGCCTCACCGGCGATGGCCTCACTGATGTGCAGCGTTGCCGTGACCGAGGTCGAATCCACCGCCAGATCGACCGACTCGACCGTTGGCGCCGTGGCATCCAGCTGCCATGCCAGCTCATCCAGAATATCGGCGCTCAGCAGTGGCGCGGTGGACACCGCCCCGACTTCCACCTCCAGGTCGGTGTCGCCCCCCGTGGATGCGGGACCGGTTTGATCATCCGATGCTGCCACATCGGCGCCGCTCGACGCCGAAAGTGCCTCGACAAACACACGGCCTTGCTGGCCCGCGCCGATATCGCATCCATAGAGCAGAATGTCCGTCTCGGCGCGGTATGCGTTCTGCCATCCAGCGAGATCTCTTGTCCCCGATTGGAGCGCGGCCCGGTCGATGACCTCATCACCCACAACCAGCGCGCCGGGCCGCCCATGGGTGACGACGTGCATCTCGGCAACATTTTCGGAACCGGCAAGGATGTCGGAAATCTCACCCAGCGCGTCGCCCTTGCCCTCCAGGACGTGGATACGGGCGACATCGCCCAGCGCCGCATGCATCTGCGGCAGGTTGGGGAGGTAGCCGCTGACGATGAGCAGACGCTCACCGGATACCTCCGGTTTCGCGTCTTGCAGTTCGTTATCGACCTCCGCCGCCATGCGGGATGGCGCACTCTTCTGCGGATCTCCGCCGGCGTCCAGCGGCGTGGAGCGAAGCCGCGGTGTCCGGCCCTCCTGCTTGGCGGGCTTTTCCTCAGCCGGCCGGGCATCACGCCGCGGGTCGACCGGCTTGACCGGATCGTCATCCGCCCCGTCGAGGGCGGGGACCAGTGCGCCATCGAAGATCAGCCGCGGCTCCAGCGCCAGCGGCGCCGGCCGCCAGATCAGACCGGCCTGGCGGGGTGATCGCTTCCCGTTACTCATCGGGTTGCCTCAAAACGCACATCTCCACTCATCCCCGGCACGACGCCGCGGTGTTGTTCGGTTAATGTCCCTTTCAGGCGCACGGTTCGACTGACCGGGTCGACCCGCACACCAATCTGGGTCAGCTCGCCGGGTATCTGCACATCGAGCTCGTTGAGCGCGAGCGTGAATGCCTCGCCTGGCTCGAGCCAGGCCAACCAGCGCGACGGCGCCAGAAACTCGACCTTGAGTGCCTGCGGGTCGATGACATCCAACAGCGGCTCTCCCACGCGGATATACTCCGCCTCGCGCTTGTGTATCTGCGCCACCACACCATCGAACGGCGCCCGTACCGCGCAGCGATCGACCCGGGCCGCGGCGACAGAGACATCCGCATTGGCCGCCCCGACCCGAATCCTCGACAGCGCCAGTTCCAGGTCGCCCACCGATCGCAGCTCCGCGAGCTGTTCGTTCGCCTTGCGTGTTTGCCTCGCCTCTTCAAGACTGGCCCGGGCTTTTTCGAGGCTGGCCCGCTCGACTCCACAGCCAAGCGCGACCAGCGCATCCCCCGTCTCGAAGGCATCGCCTTCGTCGACATGCAGGCGATCGACCCGACCAGCCATCTCTACGGAAAGCCGTGCCTTGCGTGAGGCTACGACACGGGCCTGTGCCGGAGCGCGCTCACCGCCCGAGCGCGTCCGCTCGTCAGTGGCCCGGGCCGGCCCGCTGGCTTCGTCGCTTAATGGACTGTCTCCCTGCGCCGCACAGTAAGGCGCGACCAGCAACCCAATAACGACGAGCAATAGGGGAGCGACTCGCCATGGCGAGCTCCCCGCACCTGGTCGTATACCGATACCCATCACCACCGCAGCTACGTTCTTAATTCGTGGCGTTTCGCCGCCGGATACTGCGACTACTGATCCTTACCGTAAGTTTTTCGCCGCATTGGTAAATACCAGATGATTGGTAGTTTTATGCACTACCAGGTTTCAGGTCGCCGATCTGCCATCCTCCCCAGGCGGTATCGCACTCCCGCTGCGACCGTGATTTCCTCATCGGGCGACAGTCCAATTCACCTCACCTGGAAAGCACTCATGTGGCGACCCCGGCAGAATTCCGCCCGAAGAACTGACGCTTTCAACGGGCGCGACCCCATCGGCGCGGCGACCAACCAACCAAAACGATCCGACCAACGATCCGTTGTCAGCACCGACACCGTCGCTCAGGGGAATATCACCACCCCGGGGACGGTTCAACTGGACGGCAAGCTGGAGGGGAACGTCCGCGCCCAGAGGCTGATCATCGGGCGGCACGGCAGCTTGACAGGCGACTGTCGCGCCCGGGAAGTTGAAATCGCCGGCAAGATGGCCGGCGAGCTGCTCTGTGAAAACCTCCTGATTGCCGAGACCGGGGGCTTCGAAGGCACGATCAATTGCGGCCGATTGGCCGCGGAAAGTGGCTGTGTGGTGGACGCGACCGTACAAGTGTCGGGCAGCGATGACCTTCCAGAGATCTCCTTGCTCGAAGGCGCGGGCGCATCGATGCCAGGGCTTTTCCAGACGGCTGTCGCCGAGCAGCAGGATCGCTCCGCTGAGTCTCAGTCGACCGAATGACCGCCGGCACGGGAAAGCCGCTCGGCCAGCCTGCGCGCTGCCGAGGAGGATGCCCTGGACGCCGCCGGTGCATCGGAACAGCCAGCGAGGTTACCCCAGGCAGCCGCGATGCCACCTCGCAAGTTTTCACTGGAGGCAGGCAAGCGAATACAGCTTTCGACTCCGGCCTTGATTACTGCAACCCGAAGCTCATCGGCGCCGTGCGGGATCAATGCGACCACCTTCGCGGCGAAGACGGGCACAGTGGATTGAATGAAAGCCAGCTTGCTTCGCCGATCACCGCGGCGATTCGTGGCAGCCTCGATCCGGAAGCAACCTGCATCAAGCCAAACCCTGCCTCGAACAACGCTCAGAGGGCCCCGCAGGGGTGGCCCGATCGTTATCCCCTCAAGACGGTATTTTGGCGTATTGGGCCCGATGCCGGGCCGCCATGGCCATCAGCGAGGCGCCACTACAGCGCAGCTTAACCGCGACCATCTTCCGGTGGGTCGCCACGGTCGTAGCCGATCGACTCAGTCGCTTGGCGATATCCCGGTTCGTCAGCCCCTCGCCGAGCAGATTGAAGATCTCCAGCTCGCGAGTGGTCAGTCGATCAATGAGCGCATTTTCGTCGTCGATATTGGGCAGATGCCGCTGGACCAGCCGACGTACATGCTCATTGACCGAGCGATAGGCATCCGCCTTACTGATCACCGCGGCGATATAAGGCTGCAGCTCCGATGGCGCCACAAAATCCTCGGCGTGAGCCGAGAGAATGATTGCGTTGGCATCGGGCCGGGCTTGAGTCAGCGCCCTCAGCACGTCAAGGCCATTACCATCCGGCAGAGCCAGATCCAGGATCAATAAAGCCGGCCTGCAACGCTGGCAAGCGCTTATACCGGTTTCGACCGTATAGCTACGCGCTGACAACTCAAGGCCGGCGACCTCTATCAACGCCCGCGCCAGCATCTCGGAGAACATCCGCTCGTCCTCGACAAGCACCAAACCCACCGCGTTGTCGTTACCGCTCATCCTCGACTTACCTCTTTGATCAGCAAATGCATCGTTGTCCCGCGCCCTGGGGTTGAATCGACCACGAGCGCAGCGCCCGTGCGCTCAACAACCCCCTGGACCATGTAGAGGCCATACCCATGACCGTCTTTGTGATCCCGGGTGGTAAACATCGGCTGGAATATGCGATCAAGGACCTCTGGCTCTATCCCGGGGCCCTCGTCGCCGATCGCGATATCCACCATCGGTCCGGTCAACGGCTCACCAATCCGATGTATCCCGGCTGGCAACTCGTCCCGGTGCCGGGTCGCCAACCGCAACACGCCCCCCTGCGGCATGGCATCCCGGGCGTTAGCCGCCAGGTTGAAAAGCGCCGAGACCAGAAAGCCCCGGTGCGTGTAGCCGACCAGCGAGGGCTCGGTCGTTTGCTCGAGTTGAATGTTGACGGGCAACGTCGACTCGAGCATCGATCCGACCTCGCCGACCATGGCTTCGATACAGATTTCTTCCAGCGCCGGGGCCTGATGACCACCCAGCGCCATCAAACCCGATGTCGTGACCCTTGCTTGATCAAGCGCGGTCCCCATAAGCTCCAGCGCGGCCGGGCGAACGGGCTCGTGGCGTTTGACCTGTTCGGCCACCTCGCCATACCCCAACTGCAGCACACCGAGGATATTGTTCGCGTCATGCGCGACGCCGCGGGCGAAATGCTCGATCGTATCGGCGCGCGCATCCTGCAGCTGCGCTGCCTGGACACGGCTCTCGGCCCATCGCGCCGCCACCTCATTCGTCAGCCGCTCGCGAGCCTCGAGGGCCTTTCGATCGGCCTCTTCCTTTTTCAGCAACACAAACGTCGGCCCCTGGACAAAGGCAAGGAAGATCGCGGCCATGAAGAACAGACCGCTGGGAATCGCGGAGTTGTCAAACGGGTAGGGGTCGAGCAGATCCGAGGGGACATTCGCTTGAGCGATATAGACAAAGCGCGCCAAAAACGCCAGGCCGAGTGCGATGTGGGATGCGCGCAAAAGATTCAACAACCGGACGTATTCGACCTTCACCTTCCAGAGAATGACCACGGCCAGCAGCTGACTCGTCGCCACCAGCACCGCAATGATCATGACCCGAACATCGACGGGCGCCAGTATCGGCGGGCTGGCAGAGACATTAAAAATCACCGCGCTCGCCAAAAACCAAAGGGCAACCCCAAAGAGCATCCCGGAGCGCTCTGCATAAAGCGCCAGCGCAGCGACCATGCAGGCCACGCCCGCGAGCATGACCGTGTTCCCCACCTGAATGCTCATGACCAGGGGAATGAGGACACGCAATAAAAGCAGCAGAAGCCCGGCGCCGCCCAGCAGAAACCCCATCGCCCAAAAACGCGTACTTCGATCGCCGGCGTGAGTGGCTAAAAGCAAGGCACCGCCGAAGGCCATGGTCCCCAAGGACAACATAAAAACCAGCGTTCCGGCGTCAACGAATTCAGTCAATGGGAGATGCTCCAAGGCTTGCCAGAGAAAAACTACTCTTTTTTAACTAGGTCAGCAGCATTGCATGTTCGCAAGACGGCCCGAATACCCAAAAGCGGGTAAGGCGCCGTCATCGTCTGCCTTGACCCACTGGGACGCTTCGGATTGAATAGAAAGCTTGCGGCGGCCAGGTAGCTCAGTTGGTCGAGCGGACGACTGAAAATCATTACGGTGGGAGTTCGTTTACCTCCTTGGCCACCACCTATTCAATGCCACAGCAGTGGCGCCACAAAAGCGTCCGCCCAACGGCCCAACCATGAAAAAACCCGAGACAGAATCCTCAGCGGTCATCGGCGTCGGTGTACGGGCGCATCTGGCAAGCGAACTGCACGCCGAGGGCGACATCGAGGTCTACGGGACCATCGAAGGCGACATACGATGTCAGTCCCTGGTCGTTGGTAGTTCCGGGCATATCAGCGGATCGGTCATCGCCGATACGGTCGAAATCAAGGGCCACTCCGCCAGCGAAATCACCGCCGGCCATATCCTTTTCCGTGACGGCAGCGAGGTGCACGGCAACATCGGCTTCACCACGATAACGGTCGATGCCGGCGCAACCCTGGACGCCACACTGACCCGCATCAAGCCAGCCGCTGCAACGGCCGACGCGACGCTCGACGACTCCAGTGCACAGGCAGCCACTGATGGATAATCTGCACGCCGGTCAATGGCTTGAATCGCTAAGGGGCAAGCTGCCGGAGAAAGGCCATGGCGAGGTCATTGTCATCGGCGATGGCGACAGCACTCATATCTCGATCGCCCGGGCCGACATCGAGCGGATGATCCGGCGGCAAAAACTTCACGCCGCAATGCGCGGCTGGCTCTACAAAGGCGTTGCGGCCGTCGCATGCGTCGGCCTGGCCGCGTTTACCCTCGGCACGTTCGACGAATACATCCATCAAGTGGTCGAGTCGACCAAGTACCAGGCACTTGCCGAAGAGCGACAGGCCGCCGTCGAGGCACTGGATCTCTACAGCCAGTTCACCGCTGACATCGTTGCCGAGCACGAGCAGTCGCTCAATACGAAGGTCGATGCCCTTGGCGCCAACATGCAGACCGTCGAGGAGAGCATCGACTCGATCCTCGGGACCGGGGGCATGATCTCCGCGCAGTCGGCATCCGCGGATGTTCTCAACCAACATGTGCCGCAGACCTCGCTCGAGGCACTGCAGCGCATCCGCAGTATCGAGGAGTTCATGGCCACGCTGCCGGCCCGCGTGCCAATGGCCGCCAGCCACGTAACATCCGGCTTTGGCATGCGCGAGCACCCGGTAAGTGGCCATCTTCTGCCCCATCGGGGAATCGACCTGGTCTCGTGGGATGAACCGGCCATCCTCGCCGGCGGGCCCGGACGGGTGACTTTTGCCGAGGCGGATGGCCCATCTGGCAAGATGGTGATCATCGACCACGGGGCCAGCGTCGAATCCTATTACCTCCACATGGCACGGATCGATGTAGAAGTCGGTGACACAGTGGCCGCCGGCGATGTGATCGGGCTGATGGGTGACACCGGCCAGACCGATGGTGGGCATCTGCACTACGAGGTGCGGGTGGCGGGACGCCACCTGGACCCCGCCAAGGTCCTGGAGGTGATTGGCGATGTGGAATAAAGGCGCGTTTCGTCGTCGAGCCGCCGAACCGACGGGATCCGAAGCCAATCGCAGCGCCGGCGATCCGGTCAGCGAGTCAGCCGGCGTCCTTGGCCCCGCCCTTGAGCCAGAGCATCCCTCATCGGTCATCAGTGAGGGAGTCATCACACGCGGGGATATCAGCTCTCCGGGCAGGGTCCATGTCAACGGTGCACTCACGGGCAATGTCGAAGCAGAGGCTGTGCACGTAGGACGCAACGGATCCCTTGAGGGGAACGTGCAGGCCAGGCAAGTCACCGTTGCCGGACAAGTGAATGGCGAGCTGCGATGCGAGCAGGCAAGCCTGCGATCGACCGCATTACTCACCGGAAGCATCGAGGCTTTCACGCTTCAAATCGAGGCGGGCGCCATTACCGAAGGCAAGATTCGAGTCGAAAACGGGGTGTAACGTTGCAGGAACCGAGGTTTGCCATCACTCCGCGCCGGCTATTGATCAAGCAGCCGTGACCGCTCTCATGCAATCAGCTCTCCCCGTGCTCGCGCTGTTTGGCGTTTTCTCTCCGGCCCTGATGCTGGCCGAGCCGGGCTTGCATTTCTGGGCTTTGCCGGGCGCATCACCTAAAAACTCATCATCTCTTCAGAAAGGATTGGTTAATGACCACGAGTAATGCCGAGACCATCGGTTCGTCTGATCATGCCCCAACGACCGACAAGCGCCTCGGTGACCCCTGGGTACTCGGGCTGAGCATGGGCTTTGTCCTGGCCTTTGTCGGGCTGTCCCTTTACGACGTCGAGCTAGTCTCAGCGCTGGTCGGGTCCGGGTTTAGCTGGACGGCGCGGTATCTGGGTTCCTACTTCCAGACCCTGCTGCTTTTGACCTTTTTCATTGCCCTGGGTGTGGCGGCCTCGCCGGCCGGGCGAGCTCGGATGGGCAACCTGGCTCAGCCCGAGATCAGCACCTTCCGCTGGGTGGCGATCATCATGTGCACGCTGCTCGCGGGCGGTGGCGTTTTCTTTGCCGCCGGCGAGCCGGTGTACCACTTCATCGCCCAGACCCCGCCGGCCTTTAGCACCGAAACGGGCACCGTCGAGGCCATCCGTGGGGCCCTCGCCCAGTCGTTCATGCACTGGGGGTTTCTTGCCTGGGCGGTGCTCGGCGGGCTGACCAGCCTGGTGCTCGCCCACGCCCACTACGTCAACGGCCAGCCCCTGCAGCCCCGCACGCTGCTCTATCCGGTGTTCGGCGATCGGGTCATGCGCGGCGCCTTCGGCGGCATCGTCGATGCCGTGTGCGTGATCTCGGTAGTGGCGGGCACCGTCGGCCCCATCGGCTTTCTGGCCACTCAGGTCGCCTTTGGCGGTAGCGTGCTGTTTGGCCTGCCGGATGGCTACGGCACACAGCTTGCCGTGCTCGTGGTGCTGGGCGGGATCTACGTCACCTCGGCGATCACCGGTATCCATCGCGGCATCCAGATGCTCAGCCGCTTCAACGTCTACCTGGCCCTCGGCATTGGCGCCGTCATTCTGGTGTTCGGGCCCACGCTGTTCCTGGTCGACGCCTATACCCAGGGCATGGGCGCCTATCTGGGCAACTTCCTGTCCATGGCCACCATGACCACCCAGACCGC
>Ga0102936_1000333_pt1 | contig 18387 bp, 21 predicted proteins | sample SalPon2_A_H2O_MG_FD_78502 | JGI IMG/M metagenome (GOLD analysis project Ga0102936, IMG submission 78502) | Salt pond water microbial communities from South San Francisco under conditions of wetland restoration - Salt Pond MetaG R2_A_H2O_MG | ecosystem: Environmental > Aquatic > Non-marine Saline...
CAGAATTCTATAAACTCTGCTCCATCAAAGCTCTGATAATTATCTCCTCCAATCACTACAAGGTCATCTCCAATATCTTCCTGCTCTATAAGATTGATTATAGCTCCTATTGTACCGGGTTTTTCATCTTCAGAGTCTTGTTCTTCCACGACGACTCTTACAGATTCTTCTAATCCTTTTTCTTCTATGTAGCCTCTAAAGTCTTCTGCAAATTTTTCGTTAGTTGAGATAATTATTTCATCTACTTCATCGACTATGTCGTCGACTATGTAATCAATTATTGGTCTTTCGCCGAGCGGTAGAAGAGGTTTCGCACGGTTTTTAGTTACAGGCCAAAGGCGTGTTGCATGTCCACCAGCTAAAATTATTGCTTTCATCTCTATCAGGTATTACAAAGTAATACTATCTGCATTTAAATTTGGTTTGGTGATAATTTACCCTAAAATGCCTAGTTTTTCACCTAGTTCCTCCAAATCCTCAACTTCATAGGTAGCATCAATATCTTCGTTACCTCCTCTCTTAACCCATGCAGAATCGATACCGGCATTATTTGCAGCCTCTATATCTGAAGCTTGATCTCCAATGTACAGGAAAGGCTTCCTCTTCAGTTCAGCCTCCGCAATCTCAATATGATCAGGGTGAGGTTTTCTCCTTCTAAGATCCTGAAAATCTTCTACTCCTCTATAATATTCGAAGTACTTCTCAACATTAAACACTTTCAAAGTGCTTTTAACAGCATCTTCAGGAGCATTACTGATAATACCTAGTTCCGTGTCCCTCAGATTCAAGGATTCAAGAAAACTCCTAGCATCACTGTAAAGCCTGAAATCACCGCTCTTCAACTTCCCTACTCTTGCAAGGTTCGTACTTTCAGCAATCAACTCCCAGACCTCTCCAGGATCTAAACCATACTCTTCACAAACATCGATGCATTCTTCTCGACCGTAATCACCGAGAAAACGTCTTAAATCATTTTTACTAACATTATCTGCATCCAGATCCTTCTCTCTCAAAGCGTCTCTAACCGCGTTATACTTCCATTTTTCATCGCTTATTAATGAGTTCAAAAGGACGCCATCCATATCAAAAATCACTGAACCATAATCCATACTAGAAAATTAGGTTCTGCTGGTTTAACAAACTACAGACTCATAAAAAACTCAGTCAGAACTAATTTACTATATATGCCAGCGTGGCAGAGTCTGGTTGAACGCGGCAGATTCGAGATCTGCTGGGACACATGCTCCCTCCTGGGTTCAAATCCCAGCGCTGGCGAAATTTTTCAACATTCCTAATTCTGTTGGCTCTACGACTTACAATTAACAGATTTTGGAACACAAAAATTATCTATGGATCATGTTCTGGTCAGATATGGGGGATTAGGTACCAAGTCCTCGAAAGTTAGTTCAGATATGAAGAAGGTTTTGAGGCAGAGAATAGAGGATAGGCTTTCCTATGAAGATTTTGAGTTTGATACGGTTTCAACAGTTTCATCCAGAATTATATGTACTGAAGTTGCTAAGGCTAGTGAAGCGGCAAAATCCATCTCTGAATTACCAGGTGTTGCCTCATCTTCTCCTGTTCGCAAAACAACACCTAACTTAAACAGCGTTAAAGAAGCCCTCGAAGACTTAAACATAGGTAAAACTTTTGGAATTGACGCAAATAGCGTAAAAGACGATCTTGGTAGCCAGAAGCTGGAGAAAGATTTAGGTTCTTACGTAATGAGTTTAGGAAATTATGAAGTGGATCTCGATAATCCAGATACATTGATAAGCGTCGATTTAAGACGTGAAACGGCTTATGTTTACACTCAGGAGTTTGAAGGTCCTCATGGTTTTCCTGTAGGAACAGGAGATTCTTTTGCAGCTTTAATCAGCGGAGGTATAGACTCTCCAGTAGCTGCATATGAGGCCATGAAGAGAGGCTCTAATGTCGTACCGATCTATTTTTATAATAAGCCAATTGCAGCAGAAGATCACTTAATCAGGTTTCTTGAGGTTGTAAAGAAGTTAAAGAGGATTAATCCTTCCAAAGACTGGGAAGCATACATAGTTGATATGGAAAAAGTTAACGAAGAGTTAATACGTAATGTTGATAGTGGAAGGATGCTGGTTCATAGAAGGATAATGTTCCGGGTTGCAGAGGAAATAGCAAATGAGATAAATCTCTCAGGTATCGTTACTGGAGAGTCTCTCGGCCAGAAATCCTCACAAACTGGTTCAAACCTTGAAATAACTTCAAAAGCTGTGCAAAAATCTGTGTTAAGGCCTTTACTTACCGAAAATAAACATGATATTGTGGAAAAAGCAAGGGAGTTAGAAACTTTTGAAGAAGCCAAGGTTGATTCAGCATGTCAAACAATGGCTCCGGAATCTCCGGCTACAAAAATAAGTGAAAGAGAAATTAAAATCCTAGAAGACAGAATAAATGTTGAAAAATTGGTAGAAAGAGCAGTGAACAAAGTGGATATTGAGGAGGTTTAGGTCTTTTGAAAAAATATCTTGTTTTTCTGAGCTCTTTTGTTAATCAAATCTTTGATAGGATAATTCAAAATAGTTTTTTGGTTAAGTTAATTGTTCTTGCAAATCTTGGCGGCACATTATTTGGTTTTTATTGGTATCAAGACCTTCTACAAAGTACTCAGATTTATCTATGGCCTTTAGTGCCTGATTCTCCTCTTTCAACTTTGATGATATCAATATCTCTTTTGCTTTATCTAAATGGGAGGTCTAACAGGTTTATTGATGCATTGGCTTTCTTCGGCAATCTGAAATATGGTATATGGACTGTTTTTGTAGAAATCTACATGATTGAATCATTTCTGGCAATAAATTCTCTGCCAATGTATCTTTTCATAACTTTTTCTCATTTAATGATGTTCTTTCAGGCTTTTCTGGTATTTAGATATACAGAAATATCTTGGAAGCCGGCTATTCTTGCTTTAATAGTTTATTTAGTGAATGATTTGGTTGACTATATGTTAGGTATTTATGCTCCTCTTCCTCAAGAAGTATCTTTGGTGAGTTTGACTTCTTTAGTGGCGTTTACACTTACAATTACGGCGTTTCTATTATATTCTACAACTTTGATTAGAAATGAAATAGGAAAATAAAGTATGGAAAATGTGTTTGGTTTGGCAGAACTTATTCTGCGATTTCTGCGAATGCAAACTTTCTTCCGACGCTTGTAACCTCTACGTCGTAAGTTTCTCCAACTTCTCCGCCTGGTACGAAGATTACAAATCCTTCTTTTCTTGCAATTCCGTCTCCTTTGCTTCCAAGATCTTCAACTTCTATTTCTGTAATTTCTCCTTCGCTTACAGGCTTGTCAAGTTCTTCGTCATCTGAGTCGTCTTGAGTTTCTTCTTCCTGTGTTTCAGGTTCTGGTTCTTCCTCGACTTCCTCTTCTTCAGGTTCTGGCTCTGGTTCTTCGGTTTCTTCTTCAACAGGGTTTTGGTCAAACTGTGCATCAAAATCTTCGTCGTTTAGTTCAGAATCTTCTGGCATAAGTAAATATTCACCTTTGAGTGTAAATGCGGAAATAATATCCGGATTTACGTATAAAATACGTCCACTCTACATCTTTAAAAACTGAACCCTGGTTCAGGTTTACCATAACCAAATTAAATCAGGATAAATAACCACTCATTATGCCTCCCGGACAAGGACAACAGTGCCCTTTCTGTCAGTTAATAGCCAACCCTGAACAACTAAAGGTGGTGGGTGAGACTGAGAATTTCTACGCCTGGCTCGACATTAATCCAAGAGCTAAAGGGTACACTATGATAGTTCCTAAAGAGCACATGGGATCTATAACAGAGTTCAGTGCGGGAGAATACCAAGAAGCAATGAGATTGGTTAGAAAAGTAGTCGACAAGGCAAAAAACGGTTTGGGAGCAGACGGAGTATCAGTTACAATGAATATAGATGAAGCAGCAGGCCAAATGGTTCCTCACGCATACATACAGATATTCCCAAGATTTGAAGATGAGGAAACCTCAGGTACTCCAACAGGAGCAATTTTCCAACCTCATGAAGAAGCAAAGAAAAACCTTGATTCTATAAGAGATAAGATGGCTGCAGTTGACTCAAGTTTTGGAGAAACCACGAAAGAAGCCCATCCAGACTCTCAGAACTTTAAAGAAAGTCAAGAAGAATCAGGTTCTGGCGATGAACAAAAAGGAAGTACTTCAGAACCATTGAGTATGGGAGGTCCACTTTCAGGAGGGATAGGAGCAGGATCCTCAACTTCCAATAAGTCAAAAAAGAAGGAAGAATCGAAAGATAGCTCCTCAAGTAGTAATGAAGACAAAAATGATGAAGACAACTCAGATGATAAGGATGAAGTACGTCTTGATGGGGAATTCGAGGCTAAAAGCTTTGAATGGAAGTAGTTCGAAGTTTTAATGAACTTGCAAGCAGTCTTATCCGGAAATTATTTAACGCTTGTAGGTAATTAGCAACATGAATTTATGGAATGGGAGAATGTTGTTAGAGAAAAATTAGCTGATACAGCTTGGCAAAATGAATTAAATCCTGTTGAAGCTGAATTGAAAATATGGGTTACGGATGCCACTTATCTGGAAAAGGATTACGATGAGCTTGTTGAAGATTTCTGTGAAGAGGATATGCAAGATGAGTTCCCATTCGCATACGGCTTCGAATTAGATGGTCAGAAGCTGATTGTAGATACATATGGAGATGATCTTTCAGACACTATAATTCAGAGAGGGATTGAGACATTAAGCGAAGTTTTCTCCGATATTGAGCTGCAAAGTTTAGAAGGAGTTAACCTTGGGAGAGACGAATATTTAGAAGTTTTCTCTGACGAACAAGGATATTAGAGTTCATTGGCTTGGTGTTTAGAGTGGAAACTGCGATTTACTTTGATTTGGATGGCACTTTGATAACATATGGAAGGGATTTCGACAAAATTTTTGAGTCAGCCTTAGGATTTGAAGTAAGCCAGGAAGTACATGATTACTGGACTGAGCAACTACTGGATAACATCGAAAAAATAGAAGAAAAACCTGTTTACAAGGCAATAAAATCTACGAAAAAGGAATTTGATTTAGATATTGATCCAAAGAAATCAACTGAAAAATACATTGGGGAGGAGGTAAGCTCAACCCAAGTTTTCCCACAACTTAAGGAATTGGTTCAAAATCTTTCAGATAACCACAAGATCGGTATACTAACTAATGGCGTCGGCAAAGTCCAGATGAAGAAAATAGAGGAACATTCCCTTCAAGAATATGTTGATGAAGTCATAATTTCGAATCCTGAAGGAGTAAGAAAACCAAATAAAGAAATATTTGAATTAGCTAAAGAAAGGCTTCCAGCAGAAAACCATATCTACATGGGCGATACATTCGAAGAAGATATTAAACCAGCGAGAAAAGCAGGATTCAAAACAATATACGTTAGCGGAGAGAAACAATCTGATTTAGTTGCAGAAAAGCCCGAGAATCTTGCTAAGGTACTGGATTTAATGATGGAATGACTTATGCAGATGAGAAAGTTTAAACCAGAAGATCAAGAAGAAAAGAAAAAAGTCCACAGGAAAGCGATAATAGAAATTGCTTCTGAAGTTTACTCTGAAAAACAGGTTGATGCTTGGAGCGATTTCAGCGATTACGGCGGGATTGAGGAAGAGGTTAAGCGATGGGTTGCAGTAGAAGATGATAAACTAATCGGTTTTTCTGATTACAGACCTAACGAATCACGAGTTACTGGGGTTTACGTCCATCCTGATTATACAGGACAAGGTATTGGTTCTAAATTATTGGAGAAAGTCTTGGAAGATGCTGAAAACCAAGGTTTGACTAAATTAAACTCCGAATCTAGTATAACTGCTAAAGAATTCTATCAAAAACATGGTTTTGAAGTAGTTGAGGAAGTAGAACATGAGACTAATGGTGTGGAAATGAAGGCTTTTGAGATGAAAAAGGAACTATGAATTAGTTTTCTGTCAGTTGTTTCAGAGTCTCATAAGTTTCTGTATCGTCCTCGTCTTCTACCAAGAATATAGTCTCTGTGTATGTGGAGAACATTTCTACAACACCTATACCGTTTAATATGATCTTCTCGGTTAGATATGAAAGTATTCCATTAGCTTTCAGTATTTCTTCAGGTGAATCCATACCCACGATCGCAAGATCTCTGTTCAAGTTCTTAACTTCATACTCTTCTACACGATCCTCAATAAGTTCAGAGTTCTTCCTACTGACAACTAGACCTATCTCAGAGTCAGACTGTAAAAGATAAACTCTCTCACCGCTTTTATCCTCTACTTCCTCGTAAACCTTCATAGCTAAGTCGTGGTACTTCTTTTCTCTCGGTAAGGTATAGTAAACTACATTTCCTATCATAAACAGCTCTGAATCTTTAAGAACTCTTTCAATTCGTTCCATCATTCCTTCAGTATACTCTGCATTTTTCTCGTATCTTCTAATAGCCATTACTATGGAATCAAGGTTAACGCTTTCTTTTCCTGTTTTTTCTTTGACTTCTTCTTTGAAGTTTCTTGCCAGCCCTCTGTAATTGACTGCGTCCATGTCCATTAGTTCTTTCAGGAAAGGTTTCTTCTCTAGTATTTCGCGTGTTGATTCTGAAACACTTGTTTTGTTTTCTGACATGAAAAAAACTTATTTTCTGTTATATTTATAACAAAGAGTTTATTTTTGTAATAAAATAATTATTGGTTGGTGAACAGACCAATGCAGAACAACGAAACAAATTCGGCCATCCGTACCGGTGAACGCTTTAAGCAACGTCCTTGAAAGTAGAATAAACCAGACTCATAGCCAGTCAATCTCAGAAATAATGAGCCAGACTGGAACTCAAGGAGGTGAACAATAGTGACAGAGGACTACAGAGAAGACCTCCACCAAGTATCAGGACAGGAACACGGCGAAGGATTCCTCTTATTGGAAGAATCAGAGAACTGGACTGACGATGATGTACTGTATGAAATCAGTGTATGGGGCGAAACAGTTGGTTATGCTAGAGTCACCAGAGATTTCAGCCACAGCATGCATCAACCAGGAATGAGAAGCCGAGGATTCTTCAGTGAAGACGACCTCAGCAGTAATTTAGAAGAAGGAACTGAAGAAGGTGCACTATTTGGAGACCTATATCTCGAAAGAAGAAACGATTTAGATGAAGCACCGATCATCAATAACGGAGATTCTGAGATAACGCAGACAGGTGAATCCTACCAAATAATCGTTGACGGAGAGTGCGTGGGTGAAGCCGTGATGGCAGGCACAGGACTTCAAAATGAACTTTGGGCAGACCAAGAAGACTATACGGGAGAAATACAGGTTGAAGAATCTTCAAGCTCTGCACCTGGAAGACTAGAATTCTAAGTTATCCACGAAATATCTCTCTTTTTTCTTTCTTGAGAAATTCTATACGCCTGAAAAATGCTTTTAACTTTCAGAGGCACTGCCTTAGTTATGAGCGATTACGAACCTACAAAGCTTGAATCTGAAGTTTCGGATTTCTGGAAGGAGAACAATATAAAACAGAAAGTGAGGCAGTCAACTGAAGGTAATGAGCCTTTCTTCCTTATAGACGGTCCACCTTACCTGAATGGGTCTCCACACGTTGGACACATGCAGGGAAAGGTCATCAAGGACGTTATGCTTCGTTTTAAGCAGATGCAGGGTTATGATGTTCACGATCAAGCAGGGTTCGACACTCACGGACTCCCGAACGAACTTGCTACAGAGGAACATCTTGGAATAGAAGATAAGAATGAGATCGGAGATTCTATTTCTGCCAAGAAATTCATAGAAGAATGTAAGAAGAGAGCAACTTCCGCAAAGGATGATTGGCAGTCAGTCATGGAAGATTTGGCGATTTGGCAGGATTTCGAAGATCCTTACATGACATATGATGCAGATTATATTGAGACAGCTTGGTGGCTACTACAGAAAACAGAGGAACAAGACCTTCTTTACCAGGGTACAAAGCCAATTCACTGGTGTCCAAGATGTCAAACAAGTCTTTCAGGATACGAGGTAACAGATGAATACCAAGAAATTGAAGATAGAGCAGTATTCGCAAAGTTCCCACTAGAGAACAGGGAAGAAAAACTTGTAATATGGACAACCACGCCATGGACAATCCCAAGCAACATGGCAGTATTCACACATCCAGACTACCAATACGCGGTGGTTGAAGCGGATGGAGAAAAACTGATCATAGCAGAACAGTTGGTAAACCGAGTCATGGAGAAGAAAGGCTTGGAAGAAGACGATTACGAAATAAAGAGAACCATGATCGGTTCAGACCTGAAAGGTCTCAAATACGAGACACCTTTCCTTGACGATATTCCTAAGCAGCAGGAACTTGATGAAGAAAATGGTGTACACCGCGTACACAACTCTGAAGAACTCGTAACATTGGAAGATGGTACAGGACTTGTCCACGCTGCTACAGGACACGGACCAGAGGATTACGAGGAGACTCGTCCATTAGGACTGCCAGTGTTCTCCCCACTCGATTCTGAGGGATACTACACAGAAGAAGCTGGAGAGCTTGAAGGAAAAAGCGTTCTGGAAGTTGATCCAGAGATAATTGAAATGCTGGAAGACAAAGGCCTATTGTTTTACAGCGAGCGCTTTGAGCACGAATATCCTCACTGCTGGAGATGCAAGACAGAACTAATTTACAGAGCTGCAGACCAATGGTTCATCAAAAACGAAGAAGTCAAGCAAAGAATGCTTGAAGAAAACCAAGACGTGGACTGGGTGCCAGAATCAGCTCAAAAACGTTTCCACAACTTTGTAGAAGAAAGCCCTGACTGGTGTATTTCAAGACAGAATTACTGGGGTATTCCGATACCTGTCTGGGTATGCGATGATTGTGGAGAATACGAAGTCCTCGGAAGCTTCGAACAACTAGAAGAAAAAACGGGAGAACTTCCTGAAGACTTTGACTCACACAAACACGTTGTAGATGAAATTACTTGGAGCTGTGAATGTGGTGGAGAAATGGAAAGAATTCCAGATATTTTCGATGTCTGGTTCGACTCAGGTATCGCACCATTCGCCTCACTACACTATCCGTTTGAGGAACAACCTTTCGAAGATATGTGGCCCATGGACTTTATCACAGAGGCCTCTGATCAGATTCGTGGATGGTTCTATTCTCTAATGTTTACAGGAATCCTAGGATTTGATGAGGCTCCTTATGACAAAGTTCTTTTCCAGGGATATGTTCTGGATGCAGAAGGAGAGAAAATGAGTAAGTCTCTTGGTAACGTAGTTGACCCTGTAGATCAGCTTGAAGAGTTTGGAGCTGACCTGCCACGCTTCTACAGCTTACGAGTTGCAGCACCATGGGAACAAACAAAGTACGACGAAAATGAGATCAGAAACGAGATCTACAGGTTATTCAATGTTTTCTGGAACACCAAGAACTTCCTAGAAACACACGGAGAAACAGTAGAAGAGCCTGAAAGTATTTCATTGGAAAAAGAAGATGAATGGGTTCTATCTAGACTAAACAGCTTACAGCAAGAAGCTTCTGAAAAAATGGAAGACTGTATTTTCCATGAATTAACAAGAGAAATAGAAGATTTCTTGCTTGAAGACGTCTCGAGATGGTACCTGAAGAAGGTCCGCTCAAGAATCAAAAAAGGTGACCAAGCAGCTATATGGTCTCTAAAACAGGTTGTAAGTCAGACAAACAAGCTGCTAGCGCCTTTCACACCTCACTTGTCTGAAAAGGTTTACCAGGACATGGACAACGAATTGGCTTCTGTCCACATGGAAAGTTATCCTGAGGCTGAGGAAGAAAGAATCAATGAATCTCTAGAAGAGAAGATGGATCTTGTCCGCGAAATAGTAGATAAGACACAGAAGCTAAGAGATGAAGAACAATACAACCTGCGCTGGCCGGCAAAAAGACTTGTTCTATCATCAGAAAAGGACTTAGAAGCTAAGCTTGAAGATCTAGAACACATCATACAGGAAATGTCAAATGTTCAGGAGATCGAATATGGTTCGGTTGCCTCTTCTTACATTGCAGAGCCTGAATACTCAAGTCTTGGACCAAAGTTCGGTGGAAGTGCTGATGAAGTCGCTTCCAAGATAGAAGAGCTCTCTCACGACCAGATAGAGCAGATAAAAGAGGTTGGTGAGATAGAAATAGATGGCTTTGTAGTTGAGGAAGATGATGTCAAAGTCAAGAGCTCCACTTCAGAAAAAGTATCTGGTAAGGGGTTCTCCGAAGGTCAAATCTATCTCGACACAGAGATGACTGATGAGATAAGAGAGGAATCGCTTGTCAATGAGCTTATCCGTGCAATCCAGAGCAAGAGGAAGGAAGAGGGTCTAGAAGTTGCAGATAAAGTAGATCTGTACGTTGAAGACTCTGATCTTGTAGAAAAGTATAGGGAACAGATCCTGGAAAGAGTGAAGGTCAGGAATTTCGTTGATGAGAAGCAAGAAAATGCTGGAAACGCAGAATTTAAAGAGACTGAACTTGGTTTCAGTTTCTCAAACCCTGTTTAGCTGAAGTGAGGGAGTAGAAGCCTTTTTGACTTCTGAGGTGTGAAGAAATCTATGGAGAAAGAAAAACTTCAACCAGCATTAGATTATATCAATAAAATCAATGAAAATGACGAAGTACTGATAATCCATCACTGGGATATGGACGGTATTTCAAGTTCCACTATAATTTCAAAGGCGCTTGATAGATTGAGAGGAAGGCCTGCAGATGAGGTTAAGATTCCCTCCAGGAGAGCATACCACTTAGAAGAGGGAGACCATGAAAAGCTTGATGACGTTGACAAGCTGATGATTCTGGATTTCAACCTCGAAGCAGATGAACTAGAAAATTTGGAAGAGGAATACGATCTTGATGTGCTTGTAGTAGATCACCATAATTTTGACCGTGTTCCAAATGTTTCCTTTGTCAACCCAAGAAAGACAGATTCTGATGTCTACATTCCTTGCAGCAAAATATGCCTGGATATAGCGTCAGAACTAGGAGAGAGCCAAGATCTTGATTGGATAGCTGGCCTAGGAGTTATACAGGACTTCGGAGTAGATTCATGTCCTGAACTGTTTGAGAGATTAGATGAAAAATACTCTGAATACTTTCCAGAAGAACTTTCACAGGAAGAACTTGCTAAGAACTGTGAGTTCGGAAGATACTCTTCTGTACTAAATATTAAGCCTTATAGAGATTCTGAACATTTTTCAAGGCTAGCATATCAGGCATTGATGGAATCAGATGACTTAATGGAGCTAGAGGCTCAAGAGGCATATAGAAAGGTTTATGAAGTATACTTAGAGATGCAAGATGAATTCAATAAACTGATGGAGAACTATGAAGAAGAAAGAGAGATAGATAGAGACAAAATGGTCATCTTCTTCGAAATTGAAAGTGAATTCCGAATAACTTCCTCAATAGCAACAAATATGTCAACTAAGACTCCTGATTGGGTCCACTTGGTAGTTCAGACAGATGATATAGTGAACATAAGCGCCAGATGTCAATCCGGACGAGTTGATTTAGGTGAAAAACTCCAAGAAGCTCTGCCGGAAGGTTCAAAACAAGAAGGTGCAGAGGCTGGAGGTCATAGAAAAGCAGCTGGAGCATCATTCCCAAAGGAGTATTATGAGCAGTTCAAGGAAAACTTCCTTGAAATCATGGAGTGAGATTCCTTGAATCCAAAACCAGTTTAAATAATACCTGTTAATTGAATTGTATGAAGGCAAACAACGGAGACAAGGCTGAGAAGCAGAAGCAAAAAGCCAAGGAAATGTTGGGAATTGGAGATGACAGAGCAAAAGAACTTTTTGATGAAGGAGAGAGCAGAACTCAGAAAAGAAAAAAAGAGCTTAATCAAAAAGAGGAATAGCGATTTCAGACATTAATTATTTTACTTCCGGCTTATTTCTTTCATAATCTGAATTTGAGGGAGCACTTAATTGTAGATCTCCCGTACCATCATCTTCTATTTCGAGAGGTACAGTATCTTCATATCCGGGTTGACCATAAGATATTACGACATTGCTATCAAGGTCTTCTGTGTCGGGGGTGTCCATATCTCCAAGTAAATTTGCAGGATCATCATTACCAGAAATGTAGAAAACAGAAACATCGTCATCATCAATTTTGCCGTCCTCAAATAGGCTTTCATAAGTTTCCAATCCAATATCTAGATGTACATAATCTAGACCCAGACTATTTAGAGAATCTTCAACGCAATGTACACGCCTACGGAACTCTTCGTCTTCAACTACAAATCTTTGAAAACTTTGTGGGTCTTCCTCAGTCACTCTTGACATTACTGGATCTTTCTCCATTCTAGAGACCTGTTCTAGACTGTCGGTATCATCTCCGCTATCAAAGTAACTGTCATTTCTTTTAGACTCTCTTATCATTTCCTCTACTTCAGGGTCATAGTCTCCTACTAACTCAACTTCGTCTTCATTATCTGTATTGTTTGAGTCTATCAATTTGCTCCCCTCCTGAAATTAAATTTTAAAGAGTATACCTTTAATTTGTTTCGGTTTATGTTACACCTTAGTAATAAAACCTTTAATATTGGAATTGTATCCCAAGTCATGAGCCTCATGGAGAAACATGAAATAGAAATGGAACAGAGTCCTGAACTTGCAAGTGATATAGAGGCTATTTTACAACCAGAATATCGAGAGGCTGGAGATAATTCCTTTGTGCAGGAAGACCCTTTGGAACTTCTCTATCACTCAACTGGCGATGGCAACTTTGAGCTCGATAGAGAAAACTCTGAAAGAATCAAGGAATTGCTTCAGCCTTACGGTGATGTGGAGGAACAAGAGCAAAAAGAACGTTACTTCGATAAGAGAATAAATCAGTTTAGCGATATATCTCTCGATGAAGATACTGGTATAGAATATCTTCAGTTCCAACCTTACTCACTAGATTTCTCGCCATCAGGAGAAGATAGGATATCCATGAGCAGAGTAAATGTTGGCTACAATTCCAATAGCAAAAGTTACTGGATAGGTCAAGGTGTAAATGGTGATAGTTTTTTGGTAACAGAAGGTTTGCTATCTCAAGGTTCTAGAGAAAGATTATTCCTTATGACCGGAGAATGTGAAACAATAGAATTTTATATGGAAGGGAATGGTCTCACCAGTATTGATGTCCAAGATTACAATGAACTGGAACTGCCTAACGTAATGAAACTCTCAAATCAGGTCATATCAGATTTGGACTCTGCTATGGCAGACACAGAGCCTACGTTCAATATAGAAACAGATCCTATAGATCAGGATATGTCGGTGAAGACTGAGACACCTAGAGAAGAAGAACGCATAAGGCGTAGAATAGAAAACACAGAACATAAGTCAAAATTCGCCTCAGACCCTGAAGACGTCTTTGAAAAAAGAATGTCGGGACCATTAAACCCGTTACTTCAAGTCAAAGAGACTACAGATAGTGGAGCAAATGACCTTAGAGCGCTATTCGCTGGCTCAAAAGCTGTTCCAGAACTGGAAGAAGATACCTACTATGGAGTCTTCTTCGGTATAAAGAAGAATAGTGAAGATGAACAGAAAAAATTCAGTCAAGAAATAGGGGATTCAAAGAAGTTCGCCCGTAAAGTACTCAGAGACCAAGGAATTATCTAAACTATTCTGTTCTAGTTTATTATTTATTCTATTTTCAATCCCATAAAATCAGATTGATCTGAACCATAAACTTCCATCATCACTGTCTTCAATTTCAAATCCTATTTCATTAAGCCTATCACGGATGTAATCGGAGGTTTCCCAGTCCTCTTCCTCACGAGCTTCATCTCGCAGTTCAATAAGCAGGTCAGCCATTCTGGCTTCCTCTTCGGGTGTGTCCGGCAACACATTTACGCCCAGAATCTCAAACATTCGTATTATACCATTAACAGTTTCAGGGTTCAGTTTGTGGCCATTTTCGTAAGTAGAATTCAATCCAGAGACAGTTTCCATCAGATACTGCTTTGCTTTACCTGTTCCAAGATCATCATCCATAAGATTCTCAAAATGCTCTTTCATGTTCTCACTGATTTCATCACTCTCAGGAACTCCAGTCTTCTGTATCAGTCTTTTCACTCTTTTAAGTTCTTTATCTGCTTTCTCTAGACCTTCTAGAGAGAAATCTGTCTCACTTCTGTAGTGTGAACTCAAAAGGTACAGTCTAATTGTATCTCCAGAAAATCCGTGTTCTTCGATTAGTTCTCTTACTGTATAGAAGTTTCCTTCTGATTTGCTCATTTTCTCTCCTTCAACTTGGATAAATTCGTTATGAATCCAGTATCGTGCCTGTCCTTCACCTGTTGCCGCAAAACATTGAGCACGTTCATTTGGGTGGTGTGGGAAGATGTGGTCTTTACCTCCAGCGTGGATATCGAATTCTTCTCCCAAGTATTTCTGACCCATGACTGAACATTCTAGATGCCAGCCAGGATAACCAATAGTCTCTAAGACTTCTCCTTCAACTTCGAATCGTGCTTCCCACTTCATTAAATGCTCCTCTGGAGCCTCCAGCCAGAGTGCAAAATCGTACTGGTTCTTCTTTTTATCATCTTCTTCCACACGGCTTTCAGCTTCTTCCTTTAACTGCTCTATATCTTTGTTCGCCATTTCTCCGTAAGGATAATCTTCTGCAAATTTCTCTACGTCAAAATAGATATTGCCATCGACTTCGTAGGCATATCCGTTATCTATAATTTTCTGAACATAATTAATCATCTCGTTGATGTGTCCTGTTGCTCTTGGAATTATATCCTGTCTTTCAATATTCAAAACCTTAGTATCTTCAAAATATCTTTCAATCTGATCTTCAACAAGTTCCATAGGCTCTAAACCTATTTCTTTAGCTCTTTTCTCTACCTTGTCTTCTCCTTGATCTCCGTCATCTGTCAAGTGACCTACATCTGTAATATTTTGTACATGTCTAACTGCAAATCCTTTGTACTCTAGGTATCTTCTAAGCGTGTCCCATACAACGTATGCGCGTGCGTTTCCAACATGAAGGTCATCGTAGATGGTCTGACCGCAGCTGTAAAACTTTACTTTTCCTTCTTCTAATGGTTTGAACTCTTGTTTCTCTCTGGTCAGTGTGTTGAACAGCTTTAATGTCATTTTGATTTCCAGCTCCGGACAAACAGTAAATAATTACTCAGTTATTTTTTCAAACATAACTTGATACAAAACTAGGAAACACGTATTTTCTCAAAAGTCTCTTGGATTTCTCGAGTTGATCATACCTAATAAATAAGAGGTTCTTGTTTACAAGGACTGATATTGATGTTTGATTACGGCGAAAACCTCGGAAATTTCAGAGAGAAAGTAGTCGGGTTAGCCAGAAGGTTCAATCAAGGAGCTCCTAAACCTACCAAGGTGCAGCTGATGGTTTTAGCAGTTATGGCTGTGCCTGCATTATTTTTGAGGCAGTATTTCATTGCCTTTGTATTGATGATACTCGTTACTCTGGTATCTTTGCTAACAAATAGATTTGAACTTGGTAGGTTTGGGATAGAACTGGCAACTTTTTCATCTATCACTATGGCAACAGTTTTTCCGCCTCGTATAGCGGCGTTCCTAGGATTTACTTACATTGTACTTCAGATATTTACGGGCAGCACACCAGGATTATACCTTGTATGGGTAATACCTACTTATACAGTAGCCTCGTACGTGATTGCAGGTATGCAGGTCTCAAATATTGCTCAAATAGGTATATACGTGACTTTGATATCTCAGTCCATCTTCGCGACAATGACATTTCTGACCTCTAGAAGCAGACTTCCAAAATATCTGCAGTATGCAACATTCAATCTTGCATTCAATATCCTGTTATTTCAGAGCTTTGCGCAACCTCTATTGAAACTTGTTAATTCTTGAAAAACTATTATCCTAACCTGTCTTCATTGTACTGTCTGAAAAGAATTTCTGACTTCTCCAGGGCAGTCTCCATCATTTTTCTCTCACTCTCTGCTTCTCTGAAATCCTCTACAAGCTCATATATTCCTTCTTCAACCATGTCTCCATAGCCATCAGCTGTCCGGTCCCTTTGGTTATAGCCATGTTTTGAATGGTAGGCGACTTCATCTACTGCTGCATCATTATCTATGAGGTTTTGTGAGTAAAGTGACCATACTGAACCGAGAATGTCGACTCCCATCTCCGTAGGTATATCGAAGTCCTGGACTTCTTCGAACTGTATGTGCATGTACTCCTCTACTAGGGTATCTGAAACTCTAGGTGTCAAATGGTCAGGGCGATGAGGAGATTCTGATCCCATGAATATCATTCCATCTAGCTCATCCGTGCCTCTGTAAGAAACTCTCCCCTGTACGTTCTCGTCTAATTGGTCTGGAGCATAAAATACCTCAACATTTGGTATACTCATGCCATGTTCGCTTAGTACTTCTTCTGTCTCTTCAGCAATGTTCTCAAGAGTTTGCTCTGCAGATTCCTTACCTCCTATGCTCCGCTCTTTCTCAAGCATATCCCATGTATATTGGAAATAAGGGAACTGGTTAGGCATAATTACAAACTATACAATAGAAATAAAAATGTGACCTATTGGTAACAATTTTTAGAATGTCGGTAATTCTTCCAGTTTCTGAAGGAAGTTGGATTGTTCCTCTCTTTTTTCAAGTCTTTCTGCTTCCTCTGTATGGACGTAGTCTGTTATTTCTTCTGGTGAAACCCATTTCAGCTCTTCTAAATCTGCTTCAGGTTCTTCATTACGTTTATCTGTTTCGCAATGGTAAACTACCTGTACTGAGTCATTTTCTTCATCTTTCCAGGAAAAAGTCATCACGTCTATTACCTGATGTAGTTTGACTTCAAGACCTGTTTCTTCTTCCACTTCTCTTTTGATGGCTTCTTCAATTTCCTCTCCTTTCTCAAGGTGTCCACCAAGTATGTGCCATTCACCGCTGATAGGATGTCCTTCAGTTTCCTCTTTCTTACCTATCAAAATATCTCCACGGTTTGTTATCAAAGCCTTAACTACCGTCCTGAACTCGTCTTTATCCATTGTATTATAATTCATGGTTTTTTCTTTTGTATCCGTCGATTCAAAACTCCACATCTAACTTTTTCAGATCTGTTTTTAATCCGTCAACTGTGTCAAATTGTTCAAGTTCACTTGGTTCTATCCACTCTTTCTCAATATGTTCTTCATTTAACTCTGGTTCGTCTCTTACAAGGACAAGGAACGGGTAAACACGGAATAAACCGTCTTCTGTTTCTAATTTGAAGCTTTCTCCTGTTTTCAGTATCTCTCCAGATAGTTTGGTCTCTTCTCTTAGTTCTCTCAAAGATGCTTTTTCAGGTTCCTCATCTTCAATATGACCTCTGGAAAGTTCCATTTTCCTGGGTGTATATCCGCATCCGGAGTTCTTTCCAAAAGTAAGAACTGCTGTTTCTCAGGATTATAAGGTACTGCTGTCGCAACTTCACGTACTTTACCTTTCAAGTAACCTCACCTGTAGTCTTCAGAGCTTTTCCTGTGCTCAGTGTTTTCAAATTCATTATTTCTTCTTTTTCAATCCATTTTGCCTCATCGTGCTCATGATTTAACTGTATATTCTCTTTTGCTTGTACTAAGAAGGGTTTAACATACCATTTACCGAGTTCTCCGCTACCTATGTATCCTTCTCCTTCTGAGGCATTTTCTGCTTTTAGACCTGTTTCTTCCTTCAGTTCTCTCAATGCACAGTCTTTGAAAGACTCTCCTTCTTCTTTTTTGCCTCCCGGAAAGTTCCAAAGACCTGAACTGGAAGTCTTTTCTGATCTCTTCAGAACTAAGTATTTGTCATTTCTCTTTGGAACTGCTAATCCAACCTCTCCTTCAAGAACCTGGAGGTTTACTAGAGCCTGATATTGTCCAAGAGTCTCGTAAATGTGATAATCATCAAGACTTATCCAGGAGTAATCAGAGTGCTCGTTGCTTAGTTCAATATCGATTTTTTCTTTGATCTCTATCAAAACAGGATTTAATCTATATTTAGAATCTCTTTTACTCTTGTACGGATTTCCTTCTTCGTATTTCTCTATATCTTCTTCCCTTAACTTTTTGCCTGTTTCTTCTTCAAGTTCGCGAAGTCCGGCCTGTTTGAGATCCTCACCGTCTTCGACTTTACCGCCAAGAAACTCCCAGTAATTATCGGCTGTCCTCTTACCTATCAGATACTCGTTCTTATGTCTCACGACAGTCTGGACAACATCTCTCATCTCTGTAAGTAAAATTCATCGTGAGATACAAATAACTCATTCTATTCAAAATAGATTTGAGTCTCAGTTATTTCTTCTCAGCAAGTATCCAAAGATGGTGTTCTTCTTCAGACTTTTCTTCATAAGTATCAACTATATCAAATCCGGATTCC
>Ga0102936_1000335_pt1 | contig 18289 bp, 15 predicted proteins | sample SalPon2_A_H2O_MG_FD_78502 | JGI IMG/M metagenome (GOLD analysis project Ga0102936, IMG submission 78502) | Salt pond water microbial communities from South San Francisco under conditions of wetland restoration - Salt Pond MetaG R2_A_H2O_MG | ecosystem: Environmental > Aquatic > Non-marine Saline...
CAGTGCGACATTCCCGAGTTCGTTGGTAGCTTCAAGCATTGGTAGTAGTTGCGGTTGCTCGTCTCCGAACAGTTGCTAGTTGCCCCTACTGGAGTCATAAAGCTTCCCAAAACGACCGAACGGAACCGCCCTGACGCCGGGTAGAGACGGGGCTTTCGGGGGTATCGACCGCGAAAATTCGCCGGATCGTCGGACGGAGGGTGACGGCTACTCGTCGGTGGTGTACTCGCGGTCGTAGCCGAACGGCAGGTACGCGTTCCCGCCGCCCTCGTAGAAGTTCCCGAAGAACTCCACGTATTCGAGACGCACGGCCTGAATGCCGGCGGACGTGATCCCGAGCGCGAGCACGACGATGTGCCCGACGACCGCCACGAGGATCCCGCCCACCAAGGCGAGGACGCCGACGGCCCCGGCGGACGCCGGATCGAACGCGGTCGTCATCCCCGCGAAGACGAGCTCGTAGTCGCCGGGGTGGCTCTGCACGTACTCGAGGTAGTCGGCGCTGAAGATGAAGTGGAAGCTCCCCTCGCCGCTCTCGTCGATGTACGCGCCAAAGGCGAGCAGGTTCACGGCGAGCGCCATCCCGCCCTTCGCGAGCAGCACCGCCATGATCCGGGCGTACGAGATGACGTTGACGATAGGCGAGAGCACCTCGGCGAGCTCCGGCGGCTCACCGATCGCGAGCAGGACGACGCCCGCGAGGATGGCCGCGATGGCGGCGTACCCGACCGCGACGGGGAAGCCGCCGAACGAGACCGCCCCGAAGGTGAGAATCGAGAACGACTCGAAGAGGAACTCGGGCTTCGGGCCGGGGAGGTGCTGGCTGAAGATCCAGATCCACGCGCCGTTGAGGATCAGGAGCCACGAGCCGCCCTCGTAGAGCGCGTGTTTCAGGTCGTGCTGCTGGTAGTTGCTCACGAACGAGAGGACGTGCCCCACGTTCAGGTGCACGAGCCCGAACAGCACGCTGGCGACGAGGAACGACAGCGCCCAGTCGATGTCGGCGGGCGAGAGGCCCTTGCCGCTGACGGGCCAGTGAACGTCACCGGGCAGGAGCTGGTACGCGTGGTAGCCGAACACGTCGATCCCGAAGTATATCCCGAACAGGATCGTGAAGCCGCCGGCCCACAGCGCGACGGCTCCGAGTTCGCGGAACGTCCCGTCATATCGGCTGTACAGGAACGCGCCGATGGCGGCGTACAACACGCCGTACCCCACGTCGCCGATCATGAAGCCGAACATGAGCGGGAACGTGAGGAAGACCAGAAGCGTCGGGTCGAACTCCGCGTACTTCGGGCGACCGAACCCCTGAACGAGCAGCTCGAAGGGGCCGGCCGCGCTCCCGTTGTTCTGGACGACCGGCGGGTCGTCGCTCCCGTGGGTCGCGTGGCCGCCGTCCGTGGCCGCCTCGCGTTCGGCGTCGCCGCCCGCGGAGCCGCCGTCTGCGACGGCTTCGGTGTGGTGGTCGCCGTCGGGAGTGAACGACGCGCGTTCGAGCTCCTCGACGTCGGCGTGGTCGCCGACGGCCTCGGTGATCGCCGCCTCGAAGTCGTCGAACGTCTCGGTCGGTACCCACCCCTCGGCGACGAAGGCGTTCTCGGTCGTCGCGAAGGAGAGCGGGGCCTGCTTCTTTTCCGCCTCGATCGTGAGCTGCTCTTCGGCGCGCAACAGGAAGCCAGCGGCCTCCTCTTTCACGTCTGCGAGCTCGGATTCGACCGCCGCGAGCTCCTCTCGGAGGTCGGCCTGCTCGGATTCGAGCTCGGCGACGTACTCCGAGGGGCTCGCGTCGGCGTCCGGCACGTCGAGCAGGGCGATGTCGACGCCGACGAGCGAGTCTTGAAGCACGCCTTCCTCGGATCCCGAGGCGGGCTTCGCGAAGACGGCGACGACATCACTGCCCGCGAACACCTCGTGTGCGTCGAGTTCGTCCGCGTCGGCGAGCGCGTCTTCGACGGCACCGGGCTTCGCCTCGCCGACGACCACTTCGAGCGAGTCGTAACCGCCGAGCAGGTCGAGGGCGATACCGAGATCCGCGAACGGCTCCATCCGGTCTATCTCCTCTTGTCTGTCGCGGATCTGCGCCTGCAGCTCGTCGCGCTGGTCGTTGAACTCGTTGACGCGCTCGCGCACGTCGGCGAGCTCCGCCTCCAGCTCTTCGTCGTCGAGCGCGCGGGTCGGGTCGACGTCCGCCTCGTCGACGTCGAGGATGCTTTCGAGCGAGCGAACCGTGACGAGCCGCTCGCTGACGTCCTCGGCCCCGTCGAGCGACACGCCGGGTTCGAAGCCCTCGTAGCGCTCGTCGTAGTCGGTGACGTGCAGCGAGTGGTGGTCGTACGTCGCCTCGATCACGTCGTCGATGACGCGCTTCGAGCCCGTCACCGACACCTTGCTCATCCGCTCAGGCCTGAGCATCCACCGCCTCCTCGGCCTGACTGGTGACCGCTTCTTCGAACCGTTCGACAGCGTAGTCGACGGCTGTGTCCACTCGGTCGCGGGCCTCGCGTTCGAGCTCGTCGCGGTCGGCACGACCCGATTCGAGGATCTCCTCGCGCCGCTCCTCGATCTCCTCGCGGGCCGCTTCGATCCGCTCTTCGGCCTCGGAGGCCGCCCCCTCCTCGGCTTCGTCGCGGATCTCCTCCGCGCGCCGTCGAGCCTCGGCGAGGCGCTCGTCGGCGTCCGATTCCGCCTCCGCGATGATCTCGTCCGCCTCCGTTTCAGCCTCCTTGATCCGGTCGAGCACCTCTGGTCTCGCCATACTACTAATCGCCTGAAACTCTAGAAGCGACGTATAAGGTGTTTGCGAAAGTGAGCGGTGGATCGCGCGGCTCCGAACGTGACGAGCTGACGTGTCAAGCGTGTCGAGCTGACGCGTCGAACGACACGAACCGGCCCGTCGCCGTCCGTGTGCACCCGCGCGGCCGCCTACATTTAAGTACCAGTCGCCGGACCGTCTCCGTATGGCAACGGTGTATGCGGTCGCCTCGGCGAAGGGTGGGGTCGGAAAGACCACCACGACCGCGGCGATAGCGACGATCTTGGCCGACGCCGGTGCCGATGTCGTCGCGGTCGACGCCGACATCGGCATGGCGAACCTCGCGGGGGCGGTCGGCGTCGAGCCGGGAGAGACGACCCTCCACGACGTGCTCTCCGGACGGGGCGACCCCCTCGACGCGGTTCGATCCGGGCCGGCGGGCCTGCGCGTCGTCCCGGGGGCGGCCGACCTCGACGCGTACGCGGCGGCCGACCCGTCCGGGCTCCGCGAGGTCGTCGCGGCCTTCGACGACGCGGACTACGTGTTCCTCGACGCGGGCGCGGGGCTCTCGCACGACTCGACGCTGCCGCTCGGACTCGCGGACGAGACCCTTCTCGTCTCGACGGCCGAGCGCAACGCTCTCGGCGACACCGAAAAGACCCGCCAGCTGACTGAGCGGCTCGGCGGCACGGTCGCCGGAGCGGCGATCACGCGCGTCGACGGTGACGGCGCGACGGACGATGATGTCACCAGCCTCGACGCGCCGGTTCTCGGTCGGATCCCGGACGACCCTGCCGTCTCGCGGGCGGCGACGGCGGACGAGCCGCTCGTGACGTTCGCGCCGGACGCACCCGCGACCCGCGCGTACCGCGAACTCGCTCGAACGCTGACCGGCGCGGAGATTCTCGACCCGGCTCCGACCGCATCTGGTCAGACGCCTGATGACACGCCCGACCCAGCGTCTCCCGACGCGCACGAACCGGAGTCTCTCGACTCTCCCGACCCAGCGTCTCCCGACGCATCCGGTGAGCGCGACGAACCCGACGACGCCGGGGCGGCCGGTGCCGACGGCGAGGAAATCATCGTCGCCGACGCCGACTCGGGCGGGCTCGGCGAGCCGACCGACGAGCGCGACATCATCGTCGCGGACGAATCGCCCGTCTCCAGCGACGAGAGTGGCACCGATTCGGACCCCGGCGAACCGTCCACCGCCGGTCCCGAGGACGCCGACACGGCCGACCACGTCGACGGCGACACGCGAACCGTCGGCGACGACCACGTCGACGGCGACGACCTCGAAGCGATGATCGAGGACGAGGCGGGCGAGGCGGCCTTCGAGTCGGGGCGCGGATCGGCGTCTGCCGACGACTCCGCGAACCGCGGCGCGCCGGACGAGGCGGTGCCGGACGACCGGTTCGATACAACTGAAGACACGCCGGAAGAGGCGACACCGGACGACACGCCGGAAGAGGAGACGCCCGCCGACCGGTCCGCCGCTCCGGACCGCGACATCGACGACGAACTCGCCGGGAGCGTCCCGTTCCGAGACGACGACACCGGCACGATGAACACCGTCCTCTCGGAGCGGAGCGGAGCCGATGACGAGCAAGACTCGACGAACGGCGACGGGGAGACCGGTGACACCGATCGGGAGGAGAGCGACGACGACGCGGACGGTGACGGGTTCTTCAGTCGTCTGTTCGGGCGATAAGCGCCGGCGTACGCGGCGCGGGGGGACGGCGATTCGGCCTCGCGGACGACCGCGTTTCAGGCCTCCGACGGGGCCGCCGCGCGGTCGCGGATGAGTTCGCGGATCTCCTCCGGGTCGGAGATGCCGGCGAGTTCCTCACAGGACACCAAGGCGGTGCCGTCGACCGACTCGCGCCGCTCGTCTCCCTCGGTGAAGTAGACGGACCGAGTGCGCGCCACCTCGCCGATCGACGACATGATCCTGGCGCGCTTCTCCGCGGCCGGCGTGAACGTCGAGTGGCCGGTGAGCACGCGCGTCACGGCGCTGTCTTCGTCCTCGGAGACGGCCTTGAACGGGGCCCGCGCCGTCGGGTGGACCGTGAACCCCGCCTTGGTGAGCACGTGGACGATGTGTTCGTCGTCTGGATCGGTGTCGGGTGCCGCGGGCGTCGGATCCGAGTCGCGGACCTCCTCGGCTCCGTCGAGGACCTCGACGGGGCTCGAGAACGGCTCGTCGAACAGCTCTTCGAGCTGGACCGCGACCTCGATGGAGGCGTTCATCCCGTCTTCGTACTTCGAGACGGTCCGCCGGGAGACGCCGAGTTCGGTCGCGAGCCGACCGAGCGACCACCCGCGCTCCTCGCGCTCGTCGGCCAGCAGATCGCCGTCGAGGCTGACGTACAGCCCCCCGGGGGCCGCGTAGATGAGCGGTGGCATACCCTCCACGAACAGCTCGTAGGCGGTGTCCGGGTTGATCACGGGGACGCCGTGGCGGAAGTAGACGACTCCGGGCTTCAGGTCCTCGTCGCGCGTCCGGATGCCGATCACCATCGGCGTCGCCTGTAGGTACTCGCCGAGCCGCCGCATCTCCGCGCCGGTCTCCGCGTCGAGGGCGTCGACGTTGCCGAGAATTTTCAGTAACAGCAGATCCTCGCCGCGGCGCGCCGCCACGTCGAAGCTCTTTGGCCGGACCGCACACCGGTCGCTCACGCGGAAGCCCGCGTCCTCAAGCATCGCGGTGACGTTCCCGATCAGCGCAGTCCGGGACATAGTCGGAACAAGCGGTTCGGCGTATATATGCGTTGTGTCAGTCGCGTCCGCTCGAACGCGCCGCTCGCTTGCGATTTCGTCGTGTTTGCCCCCGGTAGCGTTATATACTCGGCCGCGCCGGCGCGCCAGCGAATCACGTCGCCGACGACCCGCCCCGAAACCGGTTTGTCTGCGAGGAGAAAAGCGGAGGTATGCCCATCGTCGCCCTCGACGACACCGACTCCCGCGAGCGCGGCATGTGCACGACGTACGTCGGCGCGCGCCTCGCCGAGCGCATCGCGGCCGCGGGCGGTCGGGTCGGGCGGCGACTGCTCGTCCGGCTCAACCCGGCCGTGAAACACAAGACCCGCGGGAACGCCGCCGTCGCTCTCCACGTCGACGGGATCGACACCGAGGCGGCGTTCGAGGTCGCCGCGGCCACCGTCCGCGAGTTCGCGGTTCCGACCGACCCTCGAACCTCGCCCGGACTCGTCGTCGCCGATGTCGATCCGGCGGCGATCCCGTCTGACGTTGCGGCGTTCTCGCAGCGTGCGCTCCGGCACCGAATCGCTCTTGAGGAGGCTCTCTCGCTCGCAGCGTCTCACGGCTACCGTCACGCCGCCTTCGGTACCGGTGGCGCTGGCGTCGCGGGCGACGCGAACGACACCGACGATGGCGGCGTGTCGGGTCGCGGCCGCATCGGCGCGCTCGCCGCGGTCGGCGCACCGGCGGCGTTCGACGACTGGACGGTCGAGCACATCGCGTACCGGAAGCTGGACCGCTGTGGAACGCGCCGTGCGGTCGACGCAGAGAGCGTCTTCGACGCGGCCGACGCGGCGTACCCCACCGTCTGGGACACCGTCGACCGCGGCACGGGAGAGGTCGTGTGCGTCCCCAACGCGCCGGGACCGATCCTCTACGGGATCCGCGGGGACGACGCCGCGGCCTGTCGGACGGTCGCCGCGTCGATCGAGAGCGAATCGATCGCGCGGACCGAGACGTTCCTGACGAACCAAGGCACCGACGCGCACCTCGCGTCGGGGACGCCCGGCACCCTCCGAGACGGTGCGGGCTACCGCGTCGACGGCGTCGTCGTCACCGACCCGGAGACGAAACGCGGCGGACACGTCCACGTCGACATCACAGGCGGCGCTGCTGTGGGTGGCGACGGTGGCGGCGCTGACGATATCGACGGCACGGAACGCGGTGCTGTCGACGGCGACGATCGCCTCCGCTGTGTCGCGTTCAAGCCGACCGGTCGGTTCCGCGACCGGGTCCGAGCGCTCCGGCCGGGCGACCGCGTGACGGTCTGCGGCGAACACGAGCGGCGGGCGCTGCCCGATCGAGCGGACGAAGCGGGGACGGTGAAATTAGAGAAACTCGCGGTCAGAGATCTCGTTCGCACCGAGAGAGCGGTTCCGACGTGTCCCGACTGTGAGCGGTCGATGTCGTCTGCGGGACGGGATCAGGGCTACCGCTGCCGCGACTGCGGGACCGCTGTGTCCGGGAAGGTCGATCGCGACCTCGACCGCGCGCTCGAGGTCGGCTGGTATGAGGTGCCGCCGAGCGCCCGGCGGCACGTGGCGAAACCGCTCGTTCGCGGGGGGTTCGACGCGCCGACGCATCCGGAGCGGTAGCGAGACGACTCGAGGCGCGGCCGGTACGGGTCAGTCGAGATCGAACGCCGTCCGCCACTCGTCGGCGCGGTCGAGGGCCGCCTCTCGCGTGTCGACCCGCTCGCGCTCGTAGGTCGACTCGTCTGCCGCCTGCTCCATGACGTCCAGTCGGACGACGAACTCGCCGTCGCCGCGCTCGCGGACTCGCACCGTCGCGTATCCGTCCGACCGTTCCCACTCGGTGACCACGTCGTCTTCTCGGCCGAGCGTCCAGCTCATACCGGAACCGGTGGTCCCGGCGGCTAAAGCGGCGCGGTTCGGTGGTCGGGCCGTGGCGCGGCACTCCCCGGCGCGGCCGAGTACGCACACCGCGGACAGACGGCGTATCCGAGCGCGTCGTACGGCATCGACGCCGACGGAGCCGTCACATCGCACTCGGGGCAGTCGAACAGCCCCGCGTCGGTCGCCTCTGATTCTCGTGTCGTTCCCATGAGCCTCGGTACCACGAACACCGACATAAGTATGTGTTCCTTGAAATTATCTCCCCGCGTGAGAATCGTCGCTCTCAGGCCGTGAAACGAACATACATTCGAGTTCACCGGTCCGTCGCCGCCCTTTGTCCGGCGACCGCGGCGTATATCCGGACGCCGATCGGAGAGTCGGTATGATCGGGGAGGGCAGTGCGGACGGCGGGACCGAGCGGACGGGGGCGGACGAGACCGGAACGACCGGGGACGAGACCGGAACGACGGACGACATCCATGCGCAGCGGCGCGGACGCGCGTCAGACCGGCTCCGCGAGGTCGACGCCGACGGCCTGATCTGCGTTCCGGGCCGAAACCTCCAGTACCTCACCGGGGTCACGGTAGAGCCGGACGAGAGACACTTCTTTCTCGTCGTTCCGGCGGCCGATCTCCCGCGCGACGAGCCCGTCCTGTTCGTCCCGGCCCTCTACGAGACTCAACTCCGATCGGAGACGACCGTCGCGGACGTGCGGACGTGGACGGACGGCGACGACCCGCGGGCGGGCGTCCGCGACCTGCTCGCCGAGTGTGGCCTCCGGGACGGGCGGCTCCTCGTCGACGACACCATGTGGGCGACGTTCACGCAGGACCTCCGCGCGGCCGCGCCGGACGCGGCGTGGGGGCTCGCGAGCGAGGCGCTCGCGCCCCTCCGCGTGCGCAAAGACGAATCCGAACTGGCGGCGATGCGAGCGGCGGCCGCGGCCGCGGACGCGACCGTCGACGACCTCCGCGACCTCGGCGCGGACGCGGTGGGGATGACGGAGGCCGAACTCGCCGACTGGATCGTCGACCGCATGGAGGCACACGGCGGTCGCGGGGCCGCCTTCGACCCCATCGTCGGATCCGGGCCGAACGGCGCGAAGCCGCACCACGGCCACGGCGACCGCGAAATCGAGGCGGGCGAGCCCGTCGTGTGCGACTTCGGGACGCGCGTCGACGGCTACCCGTCCGACCAGACGCGGACCCTCGTCTTCGGCGGCGACCCGCCGGCGGCGTACGCGGGAGTCCACGAGGTCGTCCGCGAGGCGCAGGCGGCCGCGGTCGACGCCGTCGAGCCGGGCGTTCCCGCCGAGGCCGTCGATCGGGCGGCGAGAGCGGTCATCGAGGACGCGGGCTACGGCGACGCGTTCGTCCACCGAACCGGCCACGGCGTGGGGCTCGACGTCCACGAGGAGCCGTACGTCGTCGCGGGCAACGACCGCCCGCTGGAGCCGGGGATGGTGTTCTCCGTCGAGCCCGGAATCTACCTCGACGGGCGCTTCGGCTGCCGGATCGAGGACCTCGTGGTCGTCACCGACGACGGCTGCGAGCGGTTGAACGAGACCGACCGCGGCTGGCGCTGACCGACGAGACGGGCGGACCCGCCCGGAACAGCATCGAAACCATTAGTGTCGCCGGAACGGAACCGGGGGGTATGAGCGACACCGACGAGGCCGAGGAGGCTGACGAAGCCGAGGGGGCCGAAGAGGTCGAACCGGCCGTCGAACTCGGCGATCGAGTGGACGTGGCCGGCGAGCCGATCGCGCGCGTCGCGTCCCGGCTCACGTGGCCCGCCGCGCGGAGCGACGTGGCGAACCAGGAGGGCGACGCCGCGATCCGGACTCCGGAGGGTCCGCGCGACCTCGACGACGTGCTCGCGGACGCCGAGGTCCCGCTGTTCGAGAGCCGGAGCGAGTTCGTCGCGACGGTCGAGGAGCTGGTGGGCCGCGGTCCGGTCGCGACGGAGTAGTCCGAGCGGGGTCACGGCCGACCGCACGCTCCGAGCGTACCGCCCCCGCCGCGGGCTTTTTATTTGGCCGACGCCGACTCTGCGCATGGCGATCCCCTTCGATCCGCACGAACTCGACTCCGACGCGTACGGCGAGACGACGGCGACGCTGTCGACCGATCACGAGTCGGCCATCGAGCGCGTGCGAGCGGTGTGTGTCGACGCCGGATTCGGCGTCCCCGTCGAGTTCTCACCGTCCGAACTGTTAAACGAGAAAGTCGATGCGGACCGCGATCCGTACTACGTGCTCGGCGCGTGCAACCCGGCGGTGGCGGACCGCGCGCTCGACGCGACCGACGGTCGGATCGGCGGACTCTTTCCCTGCAACATGGTTATCCGCGAGGTCGAACCGGGCGAACAGGAGGTGTACCACGTCTCCATCATGAAGATCGCTCGCCTGCTCGGACTTCCGACGAACGACGAGGCGATGGACGGGATAATCGACGACACCGGCGAGATGGTCGAGGCCGTGTTCGCGGAACTGGAAGCCGGCGAGTGAGCGGCGACCGATGCGGTGCGGAGAGCCCTAGTCGTCCGCGGCCGCCGCGTCGGGCTCGGGCTCGTACAACTCGCCTGCGCGCTCGCGCTCGGAGAGGTACTCGTCGGCGTCGAGCGCGGCCTGACACCCCATCCCGGCGGCGGTCACCGCCTGCTGGTAGTGGAAGTCGACCACGTCGCCCGCGCCGAACAGGCCGTTGACGCCGGTGTCGGTCTGGTTTGCGCCGCGGCCGCCCTCGGTGATCAGGTAGCCGTCGTCGTCGGTCTCGACGCCGATTCCCTCTAGGAAGCCGGTGTTCGGCGTGTGGCCGATCGCGAAGAAGACCGCGCCCACGTCGAAGTCGTACTCTTCGACCTCGTCTGCGGTCGCGGCGTCCTCCAGCTTCTCTTTGGGGTGGCCGTCCGGGTGCTCGACGAGGGTGACGTGGTCGACGCCGTCCTCGGGCGTGCCGTGGATCTCGGTCAACTCGGTGTTGAGGAGGAGCTCGATCTCGCCGTCGTCGACCTTCTCCATCGTGCGGTCGATCCAGACGTCCTCGGCGCGGAACTCCTCGCGGCGGTGCGCGATGTAGACGGTGTCCGCGAACTTCGTGAGGAAGTTCGCCTCCTCCATGGCCGCGTCACCGCCGCCGACGACGAGCATGTCCTCGCCGCGGAAGAACGCGCCGTCACACGTCGCACACGTCGAGAGACCGTACCCCATTAGTTCGTCTTCGCCCGGTACGCCGAGCGTCCGCGCGCTGGCACCGGAGGCGGCGATCACGGCGTCCGCCGTGTAGACGTCGCCGTCGGAGAGTTCGACGCGGAAGTGGCCCGCGGGCTCCTTCGAGACGTCCTCGATGATCCCGTTTCGGGTGTCCGCGCCGAACTTCGTCGCCTGCTCTTTCATGTTGTTGATGAGGTCGGGCCCGGAGATCCCCTCGGGGAAGCCGGGGTAGTTCTCCACGTCGGTGGTGAGCGTGAGCTGACCGCCCGGCTCGTCACCCTCGACGAGCAGGGGGTCGTTGTTCGACCGCGCGGCGTAGATCCCGGCGGTGAGCCCGGAGATACCAGTGCCGGCGATGATCAGTCGGCGGTGTTCGACGGGGTCGTCTGTCATATACCGACGTTCGCCGTCGCGAAGTATGTAGGTTGCGCCCTCGGGCGCGACGCCCGGGATATCGAGTCTCCGGGGGCGTCACCGCACCGCCGTCGCGCCGTCAGTCCGTCGGGAACTCCGGCACCGGCCCGCTGGGCGGCGACGGCGCGTCGTCGAGCGCCTCGAAGAAGCGACCGGCGACGAACGCCTCGACGACGTCGGTAAGCGACTCCCTGTCCGACACGTCCTCTAAGATGCCGAGCGGGACCTGCGCGCCGGCCATGCTCGCGTGACCGCCGGCGGACCCGACGGGGTCGAGCGCGTCGCGGAGCAGTTCGCCGACGTCGAGGTCCGCGCCGCGGGCGCGCGCCGAGCCGTAGATCACCCCGTCCATGTAGCCGAACACGAACGTCACCGCGATTCCGTCGAGATCGAGGAGGCGTTCTGCGGCCTGCGCGAGCGTGTCGCGATCGGCTATCTCGCCGACGCAGGAGGCGACGGTCGATCCACGAACGTCGCGTCGCTCGATGGCGCGCGCGATAACGCGGAGCGTCTCCGGGCTCACACTCGGGCTCTCGACGCGTTCGAGCGTCGCCTCGTCGGCCTGCGACGACAGCGACGCCGCGGCCTCGAAGTCGGGGATAGACGTCGACCGCGTGAAATCCTTCGTGTCGATGCGGATCCCGTACAACAGCGCGGTGGCGAGCGCCCGGTCCGGCGTGATCCCGATCCGCGAGAGGTACGACTCGATAAGCGTGCTCGTCGCCCCGGCGTCGGGGCGGATATCGACGAACTCCCCGGCGACGGGGCCGCGCGGGGGGTGGTGGTCGACGACGATGTCGACGGGGTGGCCCTCCGGGAGGCTGTCGTTGATGCCGGCGCGCGAGTGGTCGACGAGGGCGACGCCGCCGTAGTCGTCGAGGTCGACCTCGTCGACGGTCCGCAACGACAGGTCGAGTAAGTTCACCATCGCCCGGTTCTCCTGATGGGCGATCTCGCCGCCGTAACAGGAGTCCGCCGAGACGCCGGCCGACTCGGCGATCCGTGCCAACCCGAGCGCGCTCGCGATGGCGTCGGGGTCGGGGTTGTCGTGCGCGACTACGAGGAGCGGGCCGGAGAGGCCGCGGAGCGTGGACAGCAACCGAACTGGCTCCTCCGTGGCGTCAGCGCCCGTCGATTCCAAAACCCGTGCGGCGATGGCCTCCACGGGGTCGACGACGCGGTCGGCGGCCGCGTCGAGGGTCGCCCGCTGGTCGGACGTGGGATCGTCCCCGACATACGCGACGACCGTCGCGTCGGGGTACCGGCTGCTCGCGGCGTGCGCGGCGGCGACGTTGCGCGCGGGATCGTCTCCGGCGACGAAGACGACCGCGGCGTCGGCGGGGTACGCGGACCGGTCCGTCGGATCGGCCTCGACGACGGCGACGTTGCGGTCGCGGAGCGTCGACGCCCACCCGCTGTCGTCGGTGACCGCGACGAGCTCGTCGCGGTCGTCGCGCGTCCGTTCGACGAACGTGTTCCCGACCGCGCTACAGCCGAGCAGCAGACGCCGGGTCATACACTCGCGAGGGAGTCGGGAATGAAAACGCTGCCGTCATTCGTCGGAGTCGTCCGTGCGATCGTGGGGGCGGGGCGCGTCGCAGTCGCCCGCGGTATCGGCAGAATCGTCTCGCAGCGCTCCGCCGACCGCCGCGGCAACGTCGACTGCGGCGCGGTTCTCGCTCACGTCGTGGACCCGGACGATGTCGGCCCCGCGGTCCGCCGCGAGCGCGGTCGCGGCGACGGTCGCGTGCTCGCGGTCGTCCGGTCCGCGACCTATCGCGCCGTACATCGACTTGTGCGAGTGGCCGATCAGGACGGGGCAATCGAGCGCGGCGAACTCGCCGACGCGGTCGATCAGTTCGAACGCCTCGGCGGACGACGTGTCGAAGCCCAATCCGGGGTCGACGATCACCTTCTCGCGGTCGATCCCGGCCGTCTCCGCCAGCGCGAGCCGCTCTCTGAGCGCGGCGATCACGTCGTCGACGGCGTCGTCGTACTCGGGATCGTTCGTCGGGTCGACCGGCGCATCGAGGCTGTGCATCACCACGACCGGACAGCCGGCGTCGGCGACGACCTCGCGCATCTCGGGGTCTGAAAGTCCGGTCACGTCGTTTATCAGGTCCGCGCCGGCGTCGAGCGCGGCCGCCGCCACGGCCGGCTTCCGCGTGTCGATTGAAACGAGCACGTCGCCGTCGGCGACGGCCGGCACCGACTGTATCGCCTCGACCGTCGGGACGACTCGGTCGATCTCCTCGTCGACCGGCACCGGCTCCGCGCCGGGACGCGTCGACTCGCCGCCGACGTCGACGATGTCGACGCCCGCGGCGACCATGCGCTCGACGCCCCCGACCGCGTCTTCGCGGCTCGCGTGCCGACCGCCGTCGTGGAACGAGTCCGGCGTGACGTTGAGCACGCCCATCACCGCGGTGCCGTCGGTCCACGGGTAGTCCGGATCGGCGTCGGCCGACTCTCCTGTCACCGTCGAGTCGCCCGAACCTTCCGCGGCCTCCGACGCCGCGTCGGCGTCTTGAATGCCCAGTCGGTCGGCGATGTCGCGCGCGATGTCGGCGAATTCTCGATCGCCGCCGATCCGGTCCAGCAGGGTCCGGAACTCCGCGACCGTTCCGGCCAGCGTGACGGGCACGCGCTCGCCGCTCGGGACGCGCCCCTCGCCGGCACCCATCCCCCCGATGGCCGCCTCGCCGCCCACGGCCCGGATCGCGGCCGCGATCCGGGCTGCCCGGTCGCCGCGCAGTCGGAGCGCGAGGACGCGGTGGTCGATGCCCGCGACGCGCTCGTCGGCGGCGGCCGGGGGGACGCCAGCGGCGTCGAGCGCCCGGGCGGCGTCGCGCTCGTCGGCGACACGACGGGGCGTCACGGTGCGGAAGCGAGCAGCGCGGGCCTCCGCGACCGCGAACAGCGACCCGACGAGCAACACGCAGTCGCCCGGGTCGGCGCGGGCGACGGCGGCGTCGAGCGCGGCGGCCACGTCGTCGCCGCTCGTCACCCGGTCGACGCCAGCGGTTCGGAGCGCGGCCGCCAACACGTCGGGGTCCTCCGCGCGGTCGAGGTCGGGCCGGCAGGTGACGGCGGAGGCGGCGGCGGGAAGCGCGTCGACGGCGGCGACGTGGTCTTTGTCGCACATCGCGCCGTACACGAGGTGGAGGTCGTCGTAGTCGTACTCCGCGAGCGTCCCCGCGAGCGTGTCACAGGCGGCGGGGTTGTGCGCCCCGTCGAGCACCGTCAGCGGCGCGGTGTCGACGACTTCGAACCGGCCCGGCCACGTGGCGCGCGCCAGCCCGTCCCGGACGGCTGCGTCCGCGAGCGCGAGGTCGGGGCGTGCCGCGTCGCCCTCGGTGTCGCCGTCTTCGTCGTTCTCCTCGTCGGCGTCGTCGCCCCCGCCGTCGCCCGCGTCGCCTTCGCTCTCGCCGTCGCCCTCGCCGCCGTCGACCGCACGCGCCGTCCGCTCGGCGAGCGCCGCGGCGATCCCGGCGTTCGTCGCCTGGTGTGTCCCGACGAGGGGAATGCGGTACGTTCCGGCTCGCTCGCCGGACAGCGTCACCGCGGCGTCGCTCGGGCTCACGCGGCCGCCGTAAGCGACCGAGAGGTCGGCGTTGCCGGCGGGGGCGGGGTCGTCTCCACCTGCGCCGGCGACCGTCACGACTGGCGCGCCGGCCTCGGCCGCCACCTCGCGGACCACGTCGAGCGCCTCCCCCTCGCAGGCGGTCACGAGGGGGGTCCCGCTCCCGGCGATCCGGGCCTTCGTGCGAGCAATCTCGCCGACCGTGTCGCCGAGCACGTCGGTGTGTTCGAGCGAGACGTTGGTGACCGCGGTCGCGACCGGGTCGACCGCGCTGGTCGCGTCGTACTCGCCGCCGAGCCCGACTTCGAGCACCGCGACGTCGACGTCGCGGCGGGCGAACTCCCGGACTGCCATCGCGGTGGCGACCTCGAAGAAAGTCAGCGGTTCGCCGGCGGCTGCGCGCTCGACGAGCCACGGTTTCGCCTCCGCGACGAACTCCGTGACGGCGTCTTCCGTCATCGCCAGTCCGTCGACGCGGACCCGCTCCGTGAGCGCTGAGAGATGCGGGGAGGTGTAGAGTCCGACCGAGAGCCCGGCCTCGCGCAGGATCGACTCGGTCATCCGGGCCGTGCTTCCCTTCCCGTTCGAGCCCGCGACCTGCACGAACGACACCGCGTCCTCGGGGTTTCCGAGCCGATCGAGCAGCGCCGAGACGCGCTCCGTCCCCGGCTTGACCGAGAAGCGGCGGAGGTCGAAGAGGAACGCCGCCGCCTCGTGGTAGTGCATACACTGTGGGTCGACTCGGCGTCGCTTAGGCGTAACGGACCGGGGCGGTCGGCGGCCGGTCCCACGCCCGAAGAGCAACCCTTACGCGCGCGGGCGACCGATCCGATCGCATGAATGAGACGGCGGCCGCGACGGAGGCCGCGACGGGAACCGGGACCGACTCCGCGGACGGCGAGCCGGCGTCGGCGAGCGCCGATCCGGTCGTCGTCGCCGAGGGCGTCCGGAAGTCGTACGGCGATGTCGTCGCGCTCGACGGCGTGGACCTCCGCGTCGAGGCGGGCGAGGTGTTCGGCCTTATCGGCCCCAACGGCGCTGGAAAGACGACGCTCGTCCGCGCGCTGACGGGGACGACGGCGGCTGAGGGGAGCCTGGAGACGTTCGGTGGGCCGCCGCGCGAGGTGGACCCCCAGCGGATCGGGCTGCTCCCGCAGTCGTTCGACCCTCCGGAGCGACTGACGGCGAGCGAACTCGTGGACTACTACGGCGGACTCTACGACGCGGCCCGCGAGTCAGCCGCCGTGCTCCAGGACGTGGGCATGGCGGACGACGCGGACGCGTGGTACGAGACGCTCTCGGGGGGACAAAAGCGGCGGACCTGCGTCGCGACCGCCATCGTCAACGACCCCGACCTCCTCTTTTTGGACGAGCCCACGACCGGGATCGACCCGGCCGGGCGGCGGTCGATCCACCGGCTGATAGAGCGGCTGGCCGGCGACGGGACGACCGTCTTCCTCACGAGCCACGCGATGGACGAGGTCGAGCGGCTCGCGGACCGCGTCGCGCTCCTCCGTGACGGGGAGGTGGTCGCCGTCGGCCCGCCGGACGAGCTGATCGCGGCACACGGCGGCGACCCGCGGCTGGACGTGACGATCGACGGAGATCCGGGCGACGCGGTCGCCGACTCGGTCGCCGCCGCGCTCGACCAGTCGGCCGCCGCCGCGGTTCCGGAAGACTCGGCGGTGGAACCGACCACCGACGGACTCCGAATCGTCGGGATCCGGCCGGAAGCGATCGGTGACGCGGTGGACGCCCTCGACGCGGCGGGGGTCGCCTTCGAGTCGCTCGCGTGGTCCGAGCCGTCGCTCGAAGACGTGTACCTGCGGCTCACAGGCGAGGAATACTCGCCGCGTGCGGAGGCGGTGACGCTGGACGAGAGCGAGAGCGTGCCGGACGGGAACGAGAGCGCGGACGGGGAGGGCGGCCGATGAGCCGGATAACGCGGATCGGGACCGAGGCGACCGCGGCGGCGCGGTCGTTCCTCCGCCGGCGGACAGCGGTGTTCTTCACGTTCTTTTTCCCCGTGATCTTGGTGGTCATCTTCGGGGCGCTGGTCCGCACCCAGCCGACCGGCGGCGGGCTGTTCGCGGAGCCGGCCGGGTACTACATCCCGGGGTATCTCGCCGTGGTCGTCCTCTTCACGCCGCTCTCGCGAGTCGGGTCGGAGATCGCTCGCCACCGCGACGGCGGCCGGTTCGAGAAGCTGGCGACGACGCCGCTCTCCCGGAGCGAGTGGTTGCTCGCGCACACACTCGTCAACGTCGGGATCATCGGCGCGGCCAGCCTCCTCATCCTCGCGTTGGTGCTCGCGGTCACCGACGCGACGCTCGCGGTCTCGCCGGCACTCGTCGCCCTTCCGGCGTTCGTCGCCGTCGCCGTCGCGCTGTTCTGCGGGCTCGGCGCGATTCTCGGCGCGCTCTCGGACTCGCAGGACGGCGTGATAGCCGCGAGCAACACCGTCGCGCTCCCCCTGCTTTTCCTCTCTGAGACGTTCGTTCCGCCCGCGCTGTTGCCGGGGTGGTTCCTCCCCGCCGTCGCGGCCTCGCCGCTGACGTACTTCGCCCGCGGCACGCGGGCGATCACCTTCGACGGCGGCGCGTGGGCGGGGGACCTGGCGGTGCTCGCAGCGCTCGCGGTCGGGTTCCTCGCGGTGGGCGCGTACGCGGTCCCGCGGACCGACTAACCTCGTAGGCGGCCGGCCGAAAGCCGGCAATTTATATCGTCTGCCGCCGTCTCGGAGAGACGAGATAACCCGTGCTGGCCACTGTCGAATTCACCTGCGCTGACTGCGGTCAGTCCATCGAGGTGAACAAGGAGATGCGGAAGACGATTCTCGCGACGGGCTGTCCTGTGTGTACGTCACCCGCCGGTGAGGACGACTTCGACGCGGAGTAGCCGTCTCCACCGACGGTGATATCGGCGTTGCCGAGTCACGCCGACCCGGTCACCACGGCTCGTTTTTCACTCCGAGCGCGTACGCGCCGACGTTCGTCACGACGTGGAGCACGGGCGTCATCACGACGACGACCGCGAGCACGGGGAGCGCGAACACGTCCGTCGCCCAGCTCGGATCGACGAGGAAGACGAGCGCGAGCGCGCCGACGACGAAGTCGAGCTGGTCGAGACCGGGGAACGCCGCGCCGCGTTCGCGTCCCGACCGCCGCTTGAGAAACGAGGCTCCGATGTCGCCACACATCGCGCCGAACGCCAGCGCGACCGCGGCGGGAAGCTCGAAGCGCGGGAGGTCGACGCCGACCGCGGCGCTCGCGGGGTCGTTGACGGCGTTGAGTACGAGCGCGAGGACGACGCCGACGGCCGTGCCGACGGCCGTGCCGCGCCACGTCTTCCCGTCGCCGAGCAGCCGCGCCCCGCGCCACTCGCGGCCGCCGTCGATGGGGCGACCGCCGCCCGCGAGCACCGCGGCGTTGTTCGGGACGTACGCGGGGACCATCGCCCAGAAGGCCGTCGCGACGAGCGAACCGATCATACGCGAGCGTCGCCCGGCGGGAGTATATATACCCCGGATCGACGCGCGGAACCGTAAAGTCGCTACCGAGCGGATGATGAAGTATGCTCCCGCCCGTCGCCCGCCGGTTCGTCGCCGGCGAGACCGTTCCGGAGGCCCTCGACCACGCGCGGGCGTGCAACGAGGACGGCATCGCGGGTATCCTGAACCTGCTCGGCGAGCACTACACCGACCCGAGCGA
>Ga0102936_1000339_pt1 | contig 18209 bp, 17 predicted proteins | sample SalPon2_A_H2O_MG_FD_78502 | JGI IMG/M metagenome (GOLD analysis project Ga0102936, IMG submission 78502) | Salt pond water microbial communities from South San Francisco under conditions of wetland restoration - Salt Pond MetaG R2_A_H2O_MG | ecosystem: Environmental > Aquatic > Non-marine Saline...
ATCGTCGCCCACGACCTCCGGACGCCCCTCCAGACCGTCGACGGCCGCATCCGACTGGCGCGTCAGACGGACGACCTCGAACAGCTCGACGACGCGGTGGACACCCTCGGCCGGATGGAGACGCTCATCGACGACCTGCTGACGTTCGCACGCGAGGGCGAGAGCGTCTCGGAGACCGAACCCGTCTCGCTGCCGGCCGCCGTCGAATCGAGCTGGCAGACCGTGCCCGCGGCCGACGCCACGCTGGTCGTCGAGACCGACCGGACCGTCTACGCCGAGCCCGCACGGCTCCGGCAGGTGCTGGTCAATCTGCTGAACAACGGCGTGACACACGGCGGTGACGGCGTCACGATAACCGTCGGGGCGTTCGACGGTGGATTCTACGTGGCCGACGACGGCGTCGGCATCTCCGAGGCAGACGCCGACCGGATTTTCGAGAGCGCGTACACCACTGCCGAGGACGGCACCGGCTTCGGTCTCGCTATCGTGCGCCAGATAGTCGAAGCTCACGGCTGGGACATCGCCGTGACCGAAATCGCCGACGGCGGGGCTCGGTTCGAGGTTTCCGGCGTCGAGTTTTCGAATCCATCGTAGCTGCGCACAGAATAGCTAGTTCAGAACAAATAGTCGATATAACCCAGAACGTGGCGGATACGTACGTTTATTGCATATTGTATAAATAATCACAACATGGCATCGTCACCGTTGGGCGAAATGACTCCGTTCGATACCGACGAGCGACCGTTGTCAGTGCTTCTCGTCGACGACGACGCGTCGCTGCTCGAACTGTCGGAAGCGTTTCTCCAACGGGAACTCCCGGACGTCGACACGACAGCCGTCACCGAGCCGTCGGAAGCGCTCACGGCGTTGGAAGACCGAGAGTTCGACTGCATCGTGTGCGATTTCGACATGCCGGGGATGGACGGGCTCGAACTCCTGACAGCAATTCGTGAGACTGGCGTCAAGACACCGTTCGTGCTGTTCACCGGGAAGAGCAGCGTGGAAATCGCCAGTCAAGCGATCTCCGCCGGCGTCGACGAGTATCTACAGAAGGGCGGTCCCGAGGAGTACCCCGTGCTCGCCAACAAAATCGAGAACCTCGCGGAGAAACATTGGGCGGAGGTGCAGGTCAAGCGGGGCTTTCTGGCGATTGAATCCGCCGAAGAGGGCATCGCGATTATCGATGACGCCGGACGGTATCAATACCTCAACGAGGCCTACGCCGCTGTGTACGACCGCGACCGGGCGGAAATCCTTGGAGAGCACTGGGATATGCTGTATGCGGACGATGAGACGCAGCGGTTCCACGAGGACATTCTACCGAAACTCGAAGCCGAGGGTCGGTGGCGCGGTGTCTCCACCGGGATAACCAAAGACGGGCAGCCGGTGCCGGAGCAGCTCGTGTTGACGCAGATAGAGAACGGCGGACACGTCTGTATCGTGCAGGAACTCGTCCGCGACGACGAGATTGAAGCCGAACTCTCGCTCAAGGACAAGGCACTCGACGCGGCCCAGCGGGGTATCGTTATCACGGACGCGACCCACGACGACAACCCCATGATATACGTCAACGAGGGGTTCGAAGAACTGACGGGCTACGACGAATCCGAAGCGGTTGGCCGGAACTGCCGCTTTCTCCAAGGCGAGGAGACTGACCCGGAGACGGTAAAAGAGATACGAGAGGCAGTAGCCAACGCTGAGGCCATCTCGACGGAGATTCGCAACTACGACGCCGACGGGAACCCGTTCTGGAACCTGCTGGAAATCTTCCCACTCACGGACGAAGACGGCACGGTGACGAACTTCGTGGGGTTCCAGCGGGAACTCACGGAGCGGAAGGCAGACAAGAGCGAGACGGAATCCCAACGCAGCTGACTCAGTGAGTTCGGCCACGTCCTGTCACACGACTTGCAGACACCGCTTTCGGTCCTCAAGGGCAATCTCGAACTACTGAAAGAGACCGGAGACATGGCACAGCTCGACGCGGCGTTGGATGCGACGGACCGAATCGACGCCCTCGTCACCGATTTGGCGAACGTCGTCACACAGCGGGAACTCGTCGACGCCCCCGAACCGGTCGACCTCGAAGCAGCGTTCCGGTCCTGGGGGCAGTCCAAAGCGGCACCCGACACCCTCGAAGTCGTCGCGTCGCGGTCGATACTCGCTGATAAACAAGCGCTCGTTCGTCTCGCGGACAACCTCGTCAAAAACAGCACCGAACACGGCGGAACGGCCGTCTCGATGCGTCTCGGGACGCTCGAAGACGGCTTCTACTACGAGGATTCCGGACCGGGAATCCCGGTCGAGAATCGTTCCGAGGTGTTCAAGCCCGGGTTCTCGACGAAGGCGGACGGCACGGGGCTCGGGATGGTCAGCGTCGAACAGATAGCGACGGCCCACGGCTGGGACGTGACCGTCACCGAGAGCGACGCCGGCGGCGCACGCTTCGAGTTTACCGGTGTGACGGACCCCACGTGACTGTCGCGGCTCGGTGGAACCGGGCGTGTCGCCGTCCACCGAATCTGGCTTAGCTATGCAGCTAAGCTAAGCTACTACGACACGAACCCCGGGACTGAGATGGGATTCAGTGGCCCACCGCCCACGGATAGCCACTGGTCGCCGCGTGACCGTGGTCGTGGTGTGCGGCGTCCGCCGCGTGGTCGTCGCCACCGGTGTGGACGACCTCGTCGACCCGGAGCACCATCACCGCGACCGCGACGGCGCGCCGGAGGGCGCTCTCGAACACCGCCGACGGTTCGTAGACGCCCGCGTCGGGCATGTCACAGGGACGGCCGTCGGGGCCGACACCCGCCGTCTTCGACCCTGCGTGGTGGCGCTGTCTGAGCGTCGTCAGCGTGTCCAACGGGTCAGTGCCCGCGTTGGTCGCGAGCGTGCGTGGAATCGCTTCGAGCGCCGCCGCGAACCCGTCGAAGACGCGTTGCGTTCGGTCCGTAATGCCGGGCGAGGCCGCGGCGATATCCATGGCCAGTGCGGTCGGGACTGCGCCACCGCCCGGGACGAGCGTCCCGTCGCCGAGCACCAACCGGGTGACGTCGATGCAGTCAGCGACGATACGGCGGACCTCCGCCGCGACGTGTGGGGTGCCCCCGCGGAGGAGCAGCGATACCCGTTGCTCGCACGGACAGCCGCGCAACACCAGCGTTTCGGTCGTCCCGACCGTGCGGTGGTCGACCGAGTCAGCGGTACCCGTATCGCTCGCTGTGAGTTCGTCGACCGACGTGACGGGGGTGCTCCCGGTCGCTGCGGCGATGACGTCGAACTCGTCCCGCCGGGTCCGCTCGACGGGGAAGACGCCGCGCTGGACGAGCGCAGTTCGGACCGCGTCGTCGACGGATTTCTGGCAGCACAGGACGGTCGCGCCGGACTGTGTCACCTGCGAGACGATGTCGTCTCTGATTGCCCGCTCGCGGTCGTGAAACGCCTCGCGCTGTGTCGCATCTTCGAACCGGACCGAGTGGACGCGGTCCGGTTCCGCGATACCGAGTTCGCCGTCGACCATCGCGATAGTCGGGTCGTCGATGGCCTGCGGTCGTGCGTCGAGCGAGGTCGAGGAGGCGTCCAAATCGACGACAATACCGTCGATACACGCCGACTCGCGGAGTTCGCCGCCGGGATAGGCGGTGAGTGTCAGCTTCGAGGTGTCGAACGCGACGCGTCGGAGCGCGTCGAGGGTCAGGTCGGCAAAGCGGTCGGTCGAGGCGTCGTCCCACCGGCCGGTGACGGCGGTCCGTGCGACGTGTGTCAGGCGCTCGTCGTCGCGGTCACGCAGTGTCAGCCCGTACTGTCCGAGCCGTTCGGTGGCCACCTCGGCCGCCCGAACGTAGCCGTCGGCGATTGTCGTCGGGTGAAGCCCCGCCGCACGGAGCGTCGCGGCCTCGCCTATGAGCGCGCCGGCCAACACGACTGTCGTCGTCGTGCCGTCGCCGACGGCGTCGTCCTGTGCGCTCGCGACACGTGCGACTAGCCGTCCGACCGGATGGGTGATGTCCATCCACTCGACGATTTTCGACCCGTCGTTCGTGACGACGACCGTCCCGTTCTCCCCGACGACCATCTTGTCCATGCCGTTCGGTCCAAGCGTCGTCCGGATGGCGTCGGCGAGCGCAGTCGCGGCTCCCTGTGCGGTGCTGTCCGTGTCGTCGTGGTCGTCGGTCGTATGCAGGTCCATCAGCGGTGAGAGCGGCGAGCGGCAGGCATCCTACAACGGGTCGTCGGTGATACACACGTCACCGCGGTCCGAACTGTTGTGCTCGATGCCCGCCGGAGAGGCGTCGAAGTCGAACGCGCCGGTCGGAAGCGCCAGCGTCGAGCAGGCGTTTGGCACGTCGACGACGCCGCTCTGTCGGCCCTCGACCGGCACCGTCCCGAGGATGTGCAGCGCCTGCTGACCGGTGTAGCCGAACTGTTTGAGATAGTCGATAGCCTGCAGACAGGCCCGTCGGTAGGCGGTGTGTGAGTCGATGTAGCGCTGTTCGCCGTCCTCGGTGACGGAGTAGCCACAGAAGGTGACGTAGTCCTCGAAGTTCGGCCCGCGGTGGCCCGGCTCGAAGATAGGGTGGTCGACGCCGAACTTCGCCATCCCGTCTTTGACGAGGTCGAATTCGAGGTCGACGTAGGCGGCCATCTCGATAGCGCCACAGAAGGAGATTTCGCCGTCGCCCTGCGAGGCGTGGAAGTCACCGATGCCGAACTTCGCGCCCTCGACGTACACCGGGAAGTACACCGTCGAGCCGATAGAGAGGTCCTTGATGTCGTGGTTTCCGCCGTGTTCCCGCGGTGGGACGGTCCGGGCGGCGACTTCGGCGGCTTCTTCGGCCTCGTCGGAGTCCATCTCGCCCATCAACGCGCCGTCGGTCGTCGGCGGGTTCGCCACGCCGGGCTCTTCTTCGCCGGTCGGGTGGTTCGGAATCGACTCGGGGTCGTCGGCGTGTTTGTCGATGAGTTCCTGTTCGCGCTCGTTCCACGCTTCGAGCAGGTCCTCGCTGGGGGCACACCCCGCGAGGCCGGGGTGAATCTTCCCTTCGTACTCCACGTCGGGGATATGCCGAGACGAGACGGTGTAGCCGTCGAGGTCCCAGATAGATTTCGCCGCTTTCGGGAAGTGGTCGGTCAGGAAGCCGCCGCCGTTTTGCTGGGAGAAGGTGCCGGTGAAGCCGAACTCCGAGCGGTCGTTGAGCGGGCCCATGTCGTGGAACTCGACTTTCAGCAGGTCGCCCGGCTCGGCGCCGTTGACGTGGACGGGGCCGGCGAGGTAGTGGACCTGCGTCAGGTCGACGTCCCGGACCTCGTTGGCGTTGTCGTTGTCGGTTATCTGGCCGCCGGTCCAGTCGAGCGCCTCCAAGCGCATGCTCTCGCCGGGGTCCGCTTCGACCACGGCCGGGATGTCCGGGTGCCACCGATTGAACGGGTTCGCACCCGGCTGTTCGTCTGGCGCACTGTCGACGTCGACCTCGAACTTCGTCTCTGGCATTACGCTCTGTGTATCGGATAGCTTATACATAAATATTTGCCATATCAGAAACAGGTCACGTTTGATTTTTTGCCGATAAAGAGTGTATAAACCTGATATTCGACCCTATTTCGATATGATTCGCCATCTACGCCGAAAATACTAGTATATTTTAAACACTTCGTTTAGAATACATATTCTAGAGTGATTAGGTATATGATACTGACGTATGCCCGCCAAGCCCGAGCGTATTCCACACGTCGTCGCCAGCCCGAAGGGCGTCGGAGAAGGGGGAGGACTGACAGCGGCGCTCGTGCGGGTGCCGCCGTTGTGACGCGACCGGACACCGGCGGTGTCACGTGACCGCGAGTGAGCCGAAATCCGAGCGCCCAAACGTCTCCGGCGGGTAACGCAGCAAGTGACCGACTGTGCGAACGCGGGCTATCGCCGCCTGTTCGACCCGACTGGACTGACCTTCGGGCTCGGCTTGCCGCTCACGGGTGTAAGGGAATCGACGCCGGCGGTCGAGGCAGAACTCGAACTCGCTCGCCACGCCGAATCGGTCGGCTTCGACGCCTTGTGGGCCCGGGACGTGCCGACCTACTGGCCCCAGTTCGGTGACGCGGGCGGGGCCTTCGATACGTGGCCGCTGCTCTCGCATCTGGCCGCCCATACGGACGATATCGCGCTCGGTACGTCGAGTGTCGTGTTGCCCGTTCGCCACCCGATTCACGTCGCCAAGGCCGCCGCGACCGTCGACCGGCTCTCCGGCGGCCGGGTCGTCCTCGGCGTCGCCTCCGGCGACCGCGACCCGGAGTATCCCGCCTTCGGCGTCGACGCCGAAGCGCGCGGGCAGTTGGTTCGGGAGAGCGTCGAGGCACTGCGAGCTATCTGGGGCGAGGAGTTTCCCACCGTCGAGGGGTCGTGGGGCCGCCTCGACGGCGAGTTAGACGTGCTGCCGAAACCGACGACGGAGACGCTGCCGCTACTGCCGACGGGCAACGCCCGCCAGTCGACGGAATGGATAGCCGAGAACGGCGACGGCTGGATCTTCTATCACCTCCCCGAGTCCACCCTCCAGTCGTATCTCGACACGTGGCGCGAACTGACGACGGACGAGCCGTTCGTCATCGCCGTCAGGGTCGCCCTCGCCGACGACCCGACCGCCGGCCCCGAAAATCTGCACTTGGGCTATCGAGCCGGCGTCGAGTGGTTCCGGGACTACTTCGGCCGCCTCGCGGCGCACGGCCTCGACCACGTCATCGTCGGCCTCGACGCCGACGACCCACGACGAGCGATGACCACCTTCGCAACCGAAGTCGTCGACCGACTGGGGTGACGCACCCGGCACGCACGACGACCGACTCATCCAACGTTTGTCCAACGATACGTAACTAGTAGCTAACTGCTCGATGTTGTACCGTCTTCAGGTACAGATACTACCGTTATCGGTACGCTTTTTTCACGATGTATAGAACGTCTGGGGTGCCGGAAACGGAGCGAACGCCGGGGAGTGCCCGTGACGTATCGAGAGTCCGCCACGCGATGGAGTGACTCCGACCGTGTTTCTTCCCCACAGCCTCCGTATCGCACCTCCGGGACCGAGAACGATGACCAGACAGATTGTAGTCGTAGACGACGACGAACCGACCGACAAACGACCGCTGAGAGCGGGGCGAGCGCATTCTGCGCTCCCGACCGAGCCAAGGGATGTGTGGAACGCTTCCCGCGTCCCACCCCGTGGGGGGCAACGATGACCGATATCGTCGTCCTCCGGCACAAAATCCACGGGCTGTCAGTCGAGGCCTACGCCGAAACGCTGCGGGCGACCCTGCCCGACGCGACGGTCACGTTGGCGAAGACCGCCGCAGAAGAACAAGAACTGCTGGCCGATGCGAGCGTCGCGACGGGCTACGACATCTCGGCGGAACAGGTCGAAGCCGCCGAGTCGCTGTCCCTGTTCGTCTGTACCTTCGCCGGGACGGGCCACCTGCCGAGCGAGGCACTCGAATCGAACGACGTGACCGTCGTGAGCGCCTCCGGCGTCCACGGCCCGAACATCGCCGAACAGGTACTCGGCTATCTCCTCACGTTCGTCCGGCGACTGGACCGGGCGTGGGAGCAAAAACAGCGGGCCGAGTGGAATCACTTCCAAGGCGGTGAGCTTCGCGGGTCGACGGCGACCGTCGTCGGCATGGGCCCCATCGGCGAGACGATTATCGACCGGCTAAACGCCTTCGACGTCCACACCATCGGCGTCAGATACACGCCCTCGAAGGGCGGCCCCGCCGACGAGGTCATCGGCTTCGACGACGCCGCTATCGACGACGCGTTCTCGCGCACGGACCACCTCGTCCTCGCGTGCCCGCTGACCGACACCACCGAGGGGCTCGTCGACGAGGACGCCCTGTTGTCCCTGCCGATAGACGCCACCGTCGTCAACATCGCCCGCGGCCCAGTCGTCGACACCGAAGCGCTGGTCTCGGCGTTGCGGACGAACATGATTCGCGGCGCGGCGCTGGACGTGACCGACCCCGAACCGCTGCCACAGGACAGCCCGCTCTGGGGGCTCCAGAACTGTCACATCACGCCGCACAACGCCGGCCACACGCCCAAATACTGGGACCGGTGTGCCGATATTCTCGCTGACGCGCTGGCAGCACGCACCAGCGGTTAATCGTACCCGACCCGCTCGACGATATCGGCCGCCGTCCGTTCGGCGTCCGCGAGAATATCGTCGACGGACTCGTCGAACGACAGTATCTCACGGTCCGCCATGACGACCGCACCCGCACAGAGAACCGTCTCGACTTCGAAGCCCTGTGCGTTGTGGACGAGCGCGAAGACGGGGTCGGGACACGGCGTCAGGTGCGGATGGTCGAGGTCGACGATAGCGATGTCGGCTTGTTTACCCGGTTCAATCGAGCCGAGGCTGTCGCGTCGGCCGATTGCTGCCGCGGCGTCGATAGTGAGCATGTCGAAGGCGGTCTGTGTCGGGACGACGCCCGGGTCGCGGTGGTAGCCCTTGTGTCCGCCAGCCATCGCTCGAACGTCGTTGAGCGGGTTGATAGTGTCGCTCAGAATCGAGTTGTCGGTGCCGAGCCCGACCGTGACACCGGCGTCCAGCATCGCCGCGACCGGGGCGAACCCCGTCGCCAACCGCATGTTCGCCATGAAGTTGTGGGCAACCGCAGTGTCGGTCGCCGCGAGGATGCGAACGTCGCCCTCGTCTATCTGGACACAGTGGCCCAACAGCGCCCGCGGGCCGAGATAGCCGACGTTACGTAGGTACTCGATACTCGAAAGAGAGCGCTGTTCTTGGGCTTCCGCTTCGGCCACGTGGGCCGTTGTCATCACGTCGTAGCGCTCTGCGAGTTCGTAGGCCGCCCGGAAACAGCGGTTCGTCGTGGTTTCGACGACGACCGGGGCCGGCCAAATCGACTGGCGGCCGTCGGGGTCGTGATACGTCTCGATGAGCGATTCGACCTCGTCGATGGCCGTCTCGGTATCCACGACGAAGTGTTCGAGCGGGGGATGGTCGACGCCGGCATCACGCGCTTGGATATCTGTGACCAGTTCTTTGAACGCCGGGTCCGCCCCCCGGTCGACCATCCCCGCGCCGTAGACGTTCCGGATACCGGAGCGCTCGTACGCACCGAGTTTCGCTTCGATGTCCGCCCAGTCGTCCCAGACCACCTCAGTGTCGTTCTCGACGAACGTCGTTACCCCCGACTGTATGGCTTCGACGCAGTACAGCGTCGCTGCGATGGCCTGTTCGTCGGGCTCCAAAGCGAGCGTGCCCGGGCGTTTGACGTTGTAGAGCCAATCGAGCAACCCGCGGTCCTCCGCGAAGGAGCCCCGAAGCAGGATGTCTGAGACGTGCGTGTGCGGGTTGACGAGCCCCGGGATGACGGCCCCGCCGTCGGCGTCGATAGTTCGGTCGGGGTCGTGCGCCGCGGTCAGTTCCTCGGTCGGACCAACGGCCGTTATCCGGTCGCCCTCGACGGCGACGGCGCCGTCTTCGAGTACCGTCCGGTCGGCGTCTTGGGTGACCACACGGCCGTTGGTGACGAGAATATCGGTCATCTCGCGGACACACCGCCGTGGCGACGGGCGGTCGCTGACCGGAACACACTTCGGTTCGGTGGGGAAATCGGTGCCATATCGTAGTGTTCGAGGGGGCAGAAATAAACATTTAGACGGATACAATTTACAAAATTTGCGGTTTCCTCTAGCGGGCCGGACACGTTTGCCTGTCTCGGGTAGTTCCGGGTCGCCGACACTGGGACGACGACGCCGTCTCCGAGAGAGCGTACCGTCTCACGGCCGAGGGACCAGACGGACTGTTCGGCGGTTCGCCCGCCCCAGGACCGACGCGCCCGCGTCAAGTGGCGGCGTTCCGGTCAGGTGCTTTCCTGCGGCGTCGGTGTCGAGTGACGGCGCCCAGCGGCGAACTTTACGAAAGTTAAACAATACGCAGGTATGAAATGCTTCCGTTCGCGAATTTGGCCAAAGAGACAGGAATTATATACTCATCGCCGAAAAGACAGCACAATACGATAGTATGTCTAACGATGAATTCGTCCAGCTGAAAGATATCACGAAGACGTTCCCGGGAGTCGTCGCGAACGACGACGTGTCGATGTCGCTGCGACGGGGCGAGATTCACGGGTTACTGGGCGAGAACGGGGCGGGAAAGAGCACACTGATGAAGATTCTATACGGGTTGTACTCGGCCGACGAGGGCGAGATTTGGCTCGACGGTGAGCGACTCGACATGGAGTCTCCACAGGACGCCATCGACGCCGGCATCGGGATGGTGCATCAACACTTCAAGCTCATCCCCCGCCTCTCGGTCTCGGAGAACATCGTGCTGGGGATGCGCGAGCCCGCGGCGGCGTTCAGAGCGGACCGAGACGACGACCGCGGCGTCCTCTCGGCACTGACCGGCAACAGCGTCGTTCGCGGCCTCGCCAGTCGGTTCACGCTCGGCCTCGACGAGCCCCAAGCCGAGATACAGCAGCTGGCCGACGACTACGGGTTCGACCTCGACGTCACCACACCGGTCTGGGAACTCGGCGTCGGCGAGCGCCAGCGCGTCGAGATTCTCAAGGCGCTCTATCGGGATGTCGACCTGCTCATCCTCGACGAACCGACGGCGGTGCTGACCCCGACCCAAGCACAGCGGCTGTGTGACACCCTGCGCAAACTGACCGACGAAGGGCTGACGGTCATCATCATCACGCACAAACTCGACGAGATAACCGACGTGACCGACCGCGTGACCGTGTTACGCGACGGACAAGACGTCGGGACCGTCGAGACGAGCGAGCACACCTCGGACGATTTCGCCCGGATGATGGTGGGACGGGACGTACTGTTCCAACTCGAAAAGGAGGGCGTTGCGACGGGCGATGCGGTGCTCGACGTCTCCGACCTCCGCGCCGACGGCGACCGCGGTATCGAAGCGGTTTCGGGCGTCGACCTGACCATCGACAGCGGCGAAATCGTCGGCCTCGCGGGCGTCAGCGGGAACGGACAGAAGGAACTCGCGGAGGCGCTCGTCGGTGTCAGAGAGACGACCGACGGGACGATTGCCGTCACCGGCGAGGACGTGACCAACGCACCACCCCGCAGCTTCATCGACAACGGCGTCTCGTTCGTCCCCGAGGACAGGCACGAAGACGGCTGTGCGGGAACCCTCTCCATCATGCACAACGCAGTGATGAAAGCCTACACCGACACCGAGTTCTCGGACGGTCTCAAACTCGACTACGAGGCGATGGAGGCGTACGCCGAGACGCTCGTCGAGGCCTTCGACGTGCGGGGTATCAACGACGTTCGAGACATCAACGCCGGGGAGCTATCGGGCGGGAATCTGCAGAAGCTCATCCTCGCCCGCGAGATGCTGCGCGAACCGGACCTCTTGGTGGCGAACCAGCCGACCAGAGGCGTCGACGTCGGGGCCATCGAGTTCATCCGCGAGCGGTTGCTCGAACAGCGCCGAGCCGGCACCGGCATCCTGTTGCTCTCCGAGGATTTAGACGAACTGTTCGACCTCAGCGACCGGATTCTGGTCATCTACGAGGGCGAGTTCGTCTACGAGACGACCCCGGAGGCGGCGACCCGTCGGCGCATCGGCCTCGAAATGAACGGCGGGCAAGGGGCCGAGCAGTCGGCGAAAGTGGCCGCCGACGGCGGCCAGAGTGACGCCAGATGAAACTGAACGTCGACGTGACGCCCAGAACGGACGTGCCCCGGTGGATGCGCTACGGCACGCCGGTGTTTACGATACTGGCGGCGTTGGCCGTGAGCGCCGTTGCGCTGGTCGCACTCGGTGTCAGTCCCGTCGAAGCCTACTACGTGATGTTCGTCCAGACGTTGACGACGAACTTCGGGCTGACGAACACCGTCGCGAAGGCGGTCCCGTTGATTTTCGCCGGGTTGGCGGTGTACCTCCCGCTCAAAGCCCAGTTGTGGAACATCGGTGCGGAAGGCCAACTGTTTCTGGGTGCCATCGCCGGCACGTGGATCGGCCTGAACGTCTCGCTGCCGATGGTGGCGCTGTTGCCGTTGATGTTCGTCGGCGGCGCACTGGCCGGCGCGGCGTGGATTGCCGTTCCGGCGTGGCTCCGGGCGAAACTCGGCATCAACGAGATAATCACGACGCTGTTGTTCGTCTTCGTCGCCACAGAGATAAAGAACTACCTCGTTCGGGGGCCGCTGCAGGCACCGACCGCGAACTTCCCGCAGTCCGCACAGCTACCGGCCGCAGCGCAACTCCCGGATATTCCGGTCGTCGGCTACCCGGTCGGCATCGTCTTGGCGGTCGTCCTCGTCGCGGTCACGTACCTGCTCGTCAACTACACGCGCTTGGGCTACGAGATCACGTTCATCGGCGCGAACGACACCGCGGCCGAACACGCCGGCATGAGCAAGTTCAAGATATACATGATAGTGCTCATGGCGGGCGGTGCAATGGCGGGGGTCGCCGGCGTCAGCGAACTGTCGGGCGTCCAAGGTCGGCTCCGCGCCTCGTTCGAACCGGGCTACGGCTTTACCGCGATTCCCATCGCCCTGCTCGGCCGCAACGGCGCGTTTCAGGTGATGCTCGCCGCGCTATTTTTCGCCGTCATCTTCGTCGGCGGGTCGAGTATCCAGACGCTGCTCGGCGTCCCCTCCGCAATCGTCGACATCATGCAGGCGCTCATCATCCTCTTTCTGATTACCTCGGAGTTCTTCAAGCAGTACAGCATCGACCTCGGGATAGAGCGCGCTCCCGACCCCGGCGCACCCGGCCAGCCGGAGGGTGAGGTCTGATGGCGGGACTCGCCGCCGGCCTCGCCAACGCGACGGTCAACGCGAGTACGGTGCTCATCCTCGCCGGCCTCGGTGAACTGATAAGCGAGCGCGCCGGTGTCCTCAACCTCGGCGTCGAGGGCATGATGCTCGTCGGCGCGCTGTCGGGGTTCGTCGTCACGTGGGTCACGGGGAGCTACTGGCTGGGCATGGGTATCGCCATCACCGCGGGCGGGCTCATGGCGCTCTTACACGCCTTCCTGTGTATCTCGCTCAACTCCGACCAAGCGGTGAGCGGCATCATGCTGACGCTGTTGGGGACGGGGCTGACGACGTACTTCGGCAACGACTGGTCGGGTCGGTCTATCGACGGGTTCCCGGAAGTGACCATCCCCGTCGTCGGCGAGTACCTCGTCGAAATCCCGATTCTCGGGTCGGCGCTGTTTCAGAGCACCGCCACCGACTACGCGGCGCTCCTGTTGGTGCCGGTGGTCTGGCTGTTCCTCTATCGGACGAACATCGGGCTCGAACTCATCTCCGTCGGCGAGGACCCGGAGACGGCGGACACGATGGGCGTCGACGTGTTCAAGATGCGGTATCTCGCGGTGATTCTCGGCGGGATGTTCGCCGGAGCGGCCGGCGCGCATCTCTCGCTCGCGTTCAACGGCATCTGGTCTGCGACGATGACGGCCGGGCGCGGTTGGATTGCCGTCGCGTTGGTCATCTTCGCCCGGTGGCGACCCGGCCGAATACTGCTGGGTGCGTACCTGTTCGGGCTGTTCAACGCCTTACAACTGTACTCACAGGGGCTGAACCTCAGTCTGGGCCCGGGCGCGCCGCTGGTCGGCGTCGTCAATCCCGTCCTCGAGTTCGTGTTGAATCCGACCATCATGTCGACGTACCCCTATCTGGTTACGCTGCTCGTGTTGGTCATCACCGTCGTGCGGGCCGAGAACCGCGAGCTGGCACAGCCGTCCGCGCTGGTCCAATCCTACAGCCGGGAGGCGGACTGACGGGCCGGCCGGACAGGCGGGCAGTGAGACAACAGCAGTAACGATGTCGGGCGACGGTGAGAATCGCGGTACGGCTCGGTAGCCGTGCGACAACGGTTCCCGTTTCGCAAATACTATTTTATCAACAATGTTTATATCTTCGTGGTCTGAGTGAGATATGTAGCAATATTGCGGGCACAATAGTAGACAATCACGTGCCAACTGACGAAAAACAGAAAATATCCAAAATGAATGAGAAAACGATAACGCGACGCTCAGCACTGAAAGCAGCAGGGACCGCAGGACTAGTCGGTTTGGCCGGCTGTTCCGGAGGGGGTTCGTCCTCCTCCTCAGAAGGCGTGAGTGCGGCGTTCATCTACCAAGCGGAAGTGAGCGACGTCGGCTGGGACCGAGCGCACGAGGACGCACGACAGGCCGTCACGGAGGAGTTCGACTGGCTGGAGACGGAGTTCTCCGAAGCGGTCGCGACCGGGGACGTACAGCGAGTCATCGAGCAGTATATCTCCAGCGGCACAGACGTGATTTTCGGGACCACGTTCGGCTATATGGACCCGATAGCCGAGATGGCACCGGACTACCCTGACACCGTCTTCGAGCACTGTTCCGGGTTCCGAACGCAGGAGAACATGGGCCGGTACTACGGACGGCTCTACCAAGCGCGATACCTCTGTGGCGTCGCCGCCGGGCTACTGACCGAGTCGAACCAGATGGGGTACGTAGCGGCGTTCCCGATTCCCGAACTGGTCCGTCAGATAAACGCCTTCATGCTGGGTGCGCGAAGCGTCAACCCGGACGTGAGTATGAGCGTCAGGTGGACCAACGCGTGGCTGGACCCGCCGGCCGTGACCCAAGCGGTGAACGCGCTCTTAGACGAGGGCGCGGACGTCATCAACAACCATCAGACCTCGACCGCGGCCGTCCAGACCGCGGCCGACAACGAGGCGTACGCCTTTACCTACACGACGTCGATGGCCGAAGCCGGCGGGGACTGGTACGGCAGTTCCGCCCTGTTCAACTGGGAGGAGTTCTACCGTCCGACCCTACAGGCCGTCAACGAGGGCAACTGGGAGTCCGACGCCTACTGGGAGGGGCTGGACGCCGGTGTCGTCGGCGTCGACGACTTCGGGCCGAACGTGCCCGACGACGTGGTCAGCGAGGTCGAGAGCCAACAGGAGTCCATCGCCAACGGTGACACGACCGTCTGGGCGGGCAGCGCGTTCGAGGGCGAGTCCGACGAGTTCCTCTTCGGTGAGATGAGCAGCTACGTCGAGGGCATCGAGGGGTCGGTACCCGAGTCGTGAAAGAGACCGTCCACGCCGCGGACAACGCGGCCCCACTGGGGCCGTACAGTCACGGCAAGACCGACGGCGCGCTGCTCTGTACGGCCGGGCAGATTCCGGTGACACCGGACGGCGACGTACTCAGCGACGCGCCAATCGGCACACAGACCCAGCAGGCGCTCGAAAACGTCGAGCGCATCCTCGATGCGGCGGGATTGGAATGTGCCGACGTGCGCAAGACGACGTGTACATGACCGACATCGACCAGTTCGACGGGATGGACGAGGTGTATCGCACCTATTTCGACGCGGACCCGCCGGCCCGGACGGCGGTCGAGATGAGTCGCCTCGCCGACGGCGCGGCCATCGAAATCGAAGCGATGGCCACACACCGCTGACTGCGGCGTCGGCCGCCCGCACGTAAGCGCGTTCGGCGAGAGACACAGGGCGGTGGGTTTTGCGTCGCGCTGTGCGCGCCGGCCGTTCCGTGGGCGTACTTACCGGCCGAGCGCGCTCATCGCGCTCTGAACTGCGAAGGTGACAGCGATAGCGACCGGAAGCCGCACCAACGTCGGCAGGTCAGTAAACGTCACCAACGCGAAAAGAACGCTCAGTCCCACTGCAGCAGAGATGAGAAATCGCCGATTGTCCTGCGAAACCATACGCCGAGACCAGCCCCCGACGGGGATTAACTGTTGTTGTCACTCTCTGTGATAGCGCGACGCCACACTGGGCGCTCGTTCGATGGCACGCCCGCGGTCGGTAAAATTGCGGTACGAGAAGCCCTTATCTATGCGGCGAAGAATGGATGTATATCGATGAGTAAGCCCCAAAATACGAACGAACAAAGTAATATCGCAGATATTATCGAACGAACAGGAACCGCACTCGAAGAAGGGCGCTATCCGCTCGAGGTCATGAACAACGGCGACCTCTACCGGACGGAACTCCGGCGCATCTTCGGCCGGGCGTGGAACTATCTGGGCCACGTCTCCGAGTTCACCGAACCGGGCGACTACGCCCGGCGCTACATCGGCGAGGACCCCTTCATCGTCGCGCGAGACGAATCGGGCGAGTTGCACGCCTTCCTCGATAGCTGTATGCACCGCGGCGCGCAGTTCTGTACGGCCGAGAACGGGAATACGTCTCACTTCCGGTGTCCGTACCACGGTTGGACGTACAAGAACGACGGTTCCCTCCAAGGGATGCCCCACATGGCCGAAGCCTACCAAGATTTGGACGAAGAGGAGATTCAACTGGAGGAGGCCCACCTCGACACGTATCAGGGGCTCATCTTCGGTCGAATCGCCGACGAAGGCCCGTCGCTCACCGAGTACCTCGGCGATTTCACGTGGTATCTCGACGTGCTTTTCGGAACGACGGAGGGGGGCATGACCGTGGTCGGTGAGCCCCACCGCTGGGAGTCCGACCACGACTGGAAGACCTCGGCGGACAACTTCTCCGGCGACTCCTACCACGTGCTGACGACCCACCAAGCGGGTCTGGAGACGGACAATCTCGCGCGGGGCCCGTGGGAGGAACTGACCGACTTCCCGGGCGCGTCGTATCTGGCCTGTACGGACCGCCACTCGGTCGGGTACTACCTCTCGGAAGATTCGGACACGTTCATGGGCTATCCCGACGAGATTGTCGACCACCTCAGTCCCGACCTGAGCGACGAGCAACGCGAGTTGTTCGGCCGCTCGGTGTTTCACTTCGGCACCCTGTTCCCGAACATGTCCATCATCCACGGCATCCAGTCGGGCGGCTGGGGCGGGCCGTGGGCCTGCATCCGGAAGTGGAACCCGCGCGGACCGGGCACGACCGAGACGACGAGTTGGTGGCTGATTCCGAGCGAACTGGCCGACGACGAGGACTTCCTCGAAGACTCCCATCGGGGCTGGGAGAGCCTCAGCCCGGGCGGGGCCTTCGAGTCCGACGACCTCACCATCTGGGAGGGTATTTCCGACAGCAGCGGCGCGGTGACACACGAACTCCGCGGGACGGAGGGGAACATGCAGCAGGGTCTCGGTGCGATGACCGACGAAGTCGAGACCGTCGACGACCCGCTGCACGGCCCCGCCGAAGTCACGACCAAGGGGCTGTACTTCGACGAGCGAAACTCCCGAACCATCCTGCAGTCGTGGTACGAGATGATGCGCGAGGAGGGCGAGGCGTGAGCGCCCCGCCGCTGTCCGAGTCCGCGGTTAGCGTCGACGCGGAGACGCAACACGACATCGAGCAGTTCCTCTACCGCGAGGCGGACCTGCTGGACCGGTTCGAACTGGAGGCGTGGCTCGCGCTGCTCGACGAGGACATCCTCCTCAAAGTGCCGGTTCGGACCGCGCGCCATCCCGGGTCCGAACGCCCCGAGTTCAGCGAGGCGTCGAACTACCTGCGCGAGGACTACGAGATGATACGCGAACGCGTCGGCCGACTCGCGAAGGAGTACGCGTGGTCGGAGAACCCCCGCTCGCGGGTGCGCCACGTCATCGGAAACGTCCGCGTACTCGACGTGACAGCCGATACCGTGACAGTCGCCAACAACCAACACGTGTTCCGGAGCTACGGCGATACGCCCGACCACGACATGCTCTCCGCACAGCGCCACACAACGCTCCGAGCGGCCGACGACGGGTACCGGATTACCGAGCGCACCGTCTATCTGGACCACTCGATACTGAACACGAAGAACCTCACCCTCCCCCTCCTCTAAGCATGACAGAGCGCACGCACACGGTCGGAGAGACACGAGAGACGGACCGCATAGAACTGGCCGACGGCGAGGGGTCGGTCGTCGTCCGAAAACTCGTCTCGAAGGGCGAGCGCCTCGAAATCGACCGCGGCGACACGAGCGTCAAGCTCGACGCGCTCCTGCTCGAAGGGCTGACGTGGCAGGACGACGGCGCGGCGGTCGACGCGTTGCTCGACGCGGAGACGGCAGTCGCCGCGGACCCGGTGGGCTTTACCGTCGACGGAGCGGCCGACGGACACGAGGCGTTCGAGCCCGACGACGACGCGATCTCCATCTCGAACGAGTACGCCACCGTCTTCGCACGCGAGGTCTCGACAGCGGCCGGTGAGGGGCTCGAAGTGACCACCCCCGGCCGCGGCACGTCGGTGACACTCGGCTGTCAGTCGCTGCGCG
>Ga0102936_1000341_pt1 | contig 18163 bp, 17 predicted proteins | sample SalPon2_A_H2O_MG_FD_78502 | JGI IMG/M metagenome (GOLD analysis project Ga0102936, IMG submission 78502) | Salt pond water microbial communities from South San Francisco under conditions of wetland restoration - Salt Pond MetaG R2_A_H2O_MG | ecosystem: Environmental > Aquatic > Non-marine Saline...
CGAGGGGTCGGGCGACCTCCAGACCGTCTTTGGCGAGGAGGCGACGGTTCCGAACGCCAACGACACGAGCTACGGGGTCGGCCACGCGCCACTCTCAGAGACAGAGCAAATCGTCTACAACACCGAGCGACGGCTGACCGGCGAGTACGCCGACACCAACCCCGTCGTCGGGCAGGACGTGAAGGTGATGGGCAAACGCGAGGGCGACGCCATCGACGTGACCGTCGCCGTCGCGATGGTCGACGAGTACATCGGGAACCTTGACGAGTACGTGGCCGCCGTCAAGGGCGTCCGCGAGTACGTCGAGAACCTCGCGGCGGAGTACACCGACCGAGACGTGACAGTGTACGTCAACACCGCCGACGACTACGAAGAGGAGTCCATCTACCGTACGGTCACCGGCACCAGCGCCGAGCAGGGCGACGACGGCTCCGTGGGCCGTGGCAACCGAGCCAACGGCCTCATCACGCCGAACCGCCCGATGAGCATGGAGGCCACGTCCGGGAAGAACCCGGTCAACCACATCGGGAAAATATACAACCTGCTCTCGACGCAGATCGCCCAGTCCGTCGCCGAGGAAGTCGACGGCATCCGGCAGGTCCAAATCCGCCTGCTCTCCCAGATCGGCTCGCCCATCGACGAGCCCCACGTCGCCGACGCGATGGTCGTCACCGAGGACGGCGTCGCCGTCGGTGACATCGAGTCCGAGGTCGAGGCAGCCATCGACGCGGAACTGGAGAACGTGACCGAGGTCACCCGAAAGGTCATCGCGGGCGAACTGACAACGTTCTAACCGCCCGAGCCGTCGCGCCTTCTGGAACTCGGCGGGCGACCGACGGCCGCGCTTCCCACCGTCCTGTGGCAGGGCTCTGTGCTGTCCAGCGACGCCGGGAAACACGTTTGATAGTGATTCGTGTAGCGATTTACCGGTACGCGCCGACCCCGGGGTCGGCGCGACCCCGAAATAATCTACAATAATCACTATGAGTGGGGACCACCTAACCACTGTATGTCGCAGCCGTCACCGGAGACAGGTGCCGATCCGACCCGACTGACAGATGCACTTCCCGACCCGTCCGGGCCGTGGGAACGGACGGACAGCGAGGGGGGAATCGTCGAGTACCGAATCGAGGGCGACGACGGCATCTGTGCCGCGGCCAAGCTCGTCGTCCGGCCGGAGCTGTTCGAGCCCAGCGCGGTGCGTGTCGACCGCAAGCAGGGCTGTCACGACGTGGGTACGACCCGCCACGGCGACATCGACTCGGCCGTCGACGCCGCCAAGACGGAACTGGCCGCCGCGATAACCGAGTAGCGCGCTTTTCAGGCCGGGTCGTCGGTCAGACCCGCAATAGTCACGTAGAGCCCGAACGTCGAGATGACAGTCCCGGCAAGCTGTGTGCCCGCGGTGGCCAGGACGCCGACATCGCTGTACAGCAGCGGTGCGAGCATGAACCAGCCGCCGAAGATCGTCGTCAGGACGGCCGGCGGGAGGCTCACCTCGCCGGTCGACCGGAGCAACTGGACGTTCCGGCCGGTGAACACGAGCCCGAGGAGCCCGCTGGAACTGATGCTGCCGGCGAAGGCCTGTGAGGCCCCCGTCGCGAACGGAATCACCGCGCCAGCGAGACAGCCAACGACACACACCATCGCCGACGCCGAGAGGAACGTCGACACATCGCTCCGTGACACGACCGGCTGTATGGACCGTCGACATATGTCCCTTGCGCGGGTCTGGGAGTCGAACATGACAGCACGACGGCCGGACAGCTCTCGTGACAGGCAGCGCGAAACGCGTCGGTCGCGAGCTACTGTTGACCATTGCGGCCTGTGGCGCCGACGTGGCGGTACATTACCGCTCAAGCGCGGACGCAGCCGAGGAGACGGCGGCCCGAGCCCGTGAGTACGGCGTCGAGGCGACGACCGTACAGGGAGACATCACCGACCCGGACGACGTCGACGTGATGTTCGACAGCGCCGAAGCGGCGCTGGGAACGGTCGACATCCTCGTCAACAACGTCGGGAACTTCGACGCCCGCCACTGGGAGGACATCGAGTGGTCGGCGTGGTGCGATACGGTCGAGAGCACCTTTTACGGGACGGTACTCTGTGCTCGGCGGGCGCTCGACGGGATGCGAGACGCCGGCTGGGGCCGCATCGTGAACATCGGCTTTGCGGACTGTGACCGCCGGCACGCTCACCCGGTGAACTTCCCGTACTTCGTCGGGAAGACGGGCGTCCTGCTGTTTACCAGGATGCTCGCGGGCGATACACAGGACGACGGCATCACCGTCAACGCCGTCTCCCCGTTCGCCGTCGAGAACACCGTCTCTGACGTGTCCGCGTACCCGCGGGGCCGCGCCGCGTCCTTCGCGGACGTCGCCGCTCCAATCCTGTTTTTCCTCGGTGAAGATGCGGGCTACATCAGCGGTCAGAACGTCGCCGTCGACGGCGGCCGCCTGGCGGAGCTGTAGCTACGACTCGGATCCGAGCGGGGTGTCGATGCCGAGCACGTCCGCGCTGTAGGTCCACAGTCTGCGGGCGGCCTCGTGGTCGCGCGCGGCTCGCGACGGCGTCGCGGGTTCTTGCCCGGCGAAGTACCGCCCGGAGATGTCCGCGGTCCGCGGTGAGACGGCGGGGCCGAGCAACTCCGCGGCGCCGTCGGCGACGGTGGCGACGCCGGGCACTGCCGAGAGCGGCTTGACCAACTTCGGAATGGGCCCCGGAAGGAACCGGCTGAATCCCGAGCCGGGAATCGCCCCCGGGTGGACGCTGTTTGCGGTTACCGAGCGGTCCGACGCATCAAGCAGCCGGGCGAGTTCGGCCGTAAAGAGGACGTTTGCCAGTTTCGAGTGGCTGTACGCCCACATACCGGAGTAGCTGTCGACACTGGTCACCCGCTCGAGGTCGAGCGAGGTCCCACGGTGTGCCGACGACGCGGTCGTGGCGATGCGGGCACCCTCCCGGAGGTGCTCGAGCAGTTCGGCCGTCAGGAGGTACGGCGAGAGGTGGTTGACGTGGAACGTGTACTCGACACCGAGGTCCGTCAGCCGTCCCGAACGGAACAGTCCGCCGGCGTTGTTGAGCAGGATGTCGAGCCCGTCGGTCTCGGTCCGCACGGTGTCAGCCAGCGTCCGGACCGCCTCGACACTTGCGAAGTCGGCCGGAACGAAGGTGGCGTTGACGCCGATGCCGGTGAGTTCGTCGACGAGTTGCTCGCCCGCGTCGGTGTTCCGACCGTGGACGACGACGTCGGCGCCGAGCCGGCCAAGCGCCAGCGCGGCCGCCCGGCCGATACCACTCGTCGATCCCGTGACGAGCGCCTGTTGTCCGGCACAGTCCACGTCCGCCACGTCCGCGAGCCTCTCGGGGGCAACGGTCATATCCACACCAGGGGCCCGATGGACAAACAGGCCACGCCTCCGCGGCCGCTCCCATCGGGACGCCGACCGCGTCCGGGGACACGTTCAACTGTCCCAGGCACGTACGTGAGACAGTTACACAATGCCAGGGAACGACTACCCGGTCGACGGACTCCCTACGCCTGACCCGTCCTACGACCCGGAACGAGTCGTCGAGATACAGCTTGAGTCCCTCGCGGCTAACGACACCCCGAGCGAGAACGCCGGGACAAAGACGGCGTACAACTTCGCCTCCCCGGCGAACCGACGGTCCACCGGGCCGCTCGAACGGTTCGTCCGGATGGTGGAAGGACAGCAGTACGCGCCGATGATAGACCACGTCGAAGCGACGGCAGGCCCGGTGGAACGTGACGGACCACAGGCGACACAGACCGTGACACTGACCGGTCCGGACGACCGGACTGTCACCTACGAGTTCGGACTGTCGAAACAGACAGGCGGCGAGTTGCAGGGTTGTTGGCTGACCGACCGCGTCGTCGTCCAGTAACCGCTCCGGTCGCCCGTGGCACAGAATCGCTCGGCCGCCACCACAGCAGGGACGGCTCCCCGACGGGGCGGCTGGCGGGGGCGCCGAGACCTGGCCGAGCGACACCCCTTTATTCGCGATTCGGCAAGCACGGGTATGTACCCGCCCGGAGCCGACGTCGTCCTCGTCCGTCACGGCGAGCTCGGCGTCAAGAGCGAGCAGGTCCGCCGGAAGATGGAGGACCGACTGGCCGAGAACCTCTGGGCGATGGTCGACAGCTGGGGGCTCACAGGCGATGTCGAACGCGGGCGGAACCGCCTGTTCGTCCACACCGACGCGCCCGACGGCGTGGCCCGAGCGGCCGCCGACACGTCCGGCGTCGTTTCGGCTTCCCCGGCCCGCTCTGTCGAGCCGACTCTGTCGACCATCTCCGAAGCTCTCGCAGAAACCGCCGAAGCGCACTTTGCCGGCGGGACGTTCGCCGTCGACGCGCATCGGGCCGGCCCGAGCGATACGCATCCGTTCGCCAGCACCGACATCGAGTCCGAGGGCGGCGCGGCGGTGTGGGACGCTATCGAGGCGATGGGCGAGAAGCCAGAGGTCGACTTGGACGACCCGAATTTCACCCTCTCCGTGGAGTGTCGCCGGGACCGGGCCTACGTCTTCTGTGACACGCTCGACGGGCCGGGCGGGCTCCCGCTCGGGACCCAGCGCCCCGTCGTCGCCCTTGTCAGCGGCGGCATCGACTCGCCAGTGGCCGCCTGGAAACTGCTGTCGCGGGGCTGTCCCGTCGAGCCCGTCTACGTCGACCTGGGCGACTACGGCGGCCCGGACCACCGCGCACGGGCCGAGGCCACCGTCGAGCGACTGGCCGACTTCGCGCCCGGCGAGTCGATGCGATTACACGTCGTCGACGCCGGCGACGTGGTCGCGGACCTCGCCGCGGAACTCGACGACCTTCGAATGCTCGCGCTCCGTCGGTTCATGCTCGCCGCGGCCGAGGCGGTGGCCGAGGACGAGGATGCTGTCGGCGTCGTCACCGGCGAAGCCATCGGCCAGAAGTCCAGCCAGACCAGCGCGAACATCGCCGTGACCGACGACGCAGCGTCGCTGCCGGTCCACCGGCCGCTGTTGACGATGGACAAGGCGGCCATCACGAACCTCGCCCGCGATATCGGCACCTTCGAAGACGCGACGGTCGACACCGGGTGTAACCGCGTCGCGCCGGAACTGCCCGAGACCAACGCGTCGCTCGCGGCGGTCCGGGCGGCCGAACCGGACGACCTCTTCGAGCGGGCACGGGCCTGTGCAGCGGCCCGAAGCGTAGTGCCCATCGAAAGGTAAATCTCCGGGGACACGCAGGGTAGGGACATGGCGCAGGTCTGTCTCGTCGGGAGCGACGACGTGAACCTCCGGTACGAACTGCTCTCCCGCGAGACGGCGCGAAACGCGTTAGTCACCTACGACCTCCGGGAGCCGTTCGAGAACACCATACAGGTACAGACCGTTAGCTTGGGCGCAGCGGTTGCCCTGCTGAACGACTTGAACTGGTATCTGGTGCGCTACACCGACGCCGCCTTGGTCAAGGTACCCTCCATCAGTGAGTCCGAGTGGCTCTCGCGAGAACTGGCGACGGCCATCAGAGACGACGAGGTCGCGCCCGAAGACACCGGCCGGTTCCTGACTGTGTACGGTATCGTCGACGCGGGACACGACGAGGGCGACACTGACGAGGACGCGGGTGCGACGCAGGACCGACCGCCGCTGCTCGTCGAACCGATGTTGTTGACTCGCACCGGCGACGCCATTCCCGAGTACGACCTACGCGACGTCGAGGACACGCTCGTCGTGCGCGTCACCAAAGCTGAGTTCGGTGCGTGAGCCGGACAGTGCGAGAAACGGGTGCCACGGCCACACTCCGCCGCCGTAACCGTCTGTCAGAGGCACACTGGTTACAGCGGCCGATAGAGACACGGACTGGGTTCCGCGGGTGCGTGGCCACCCATATCCTTCGTAGGTGTCGAGCGCTATATACCGAGCGTTCGGGAAAATTCCCGCGCAGTGAGCAAAGGTTCACAGGCTAGTAAAAAACCGGAAAAGCGATTAGATAGTAGCAGAACATGTCGGAGAGATGGGTGAGATTCCACCACACGCAGATGTGGTCGCGAAGCGGCGAGACGTGCTCACAGCGCTGTCGACACCGACAACGAAACCACAACTTGTCGAGAGAGTAGACTACTCTCGGTCGACCGTCGACAGGGCCATCGACGACCTCCTCGACCACGGGTTCGTCGAGCGGCGTGGAAGCGAATACGTTGCGACCTACGCCGGTCGTGAGGCTGTCGCCGCGTACGAGGGGTTTCTCGACCGACTCGACGCGGTCGAAGCCGCACAACCGGTACTCGGCGCTTTGCCGCCGAGCGTCGACATAGAGCCGACGGCGCTTCACGGTGCGGAGGTCATCGAGTCGACGAAGGCGGCCCCAGTGGCACCGCTCGAAGCGGCAACGACGCTCGGTACCGGTGCGACAGAGCTGTACGCGGCCGGACTGTCGGTACTCCCCCACTACATCGAGGAAGTTGGCGAACTCGTCGAAGACGATGACGAGACGGAACTGGTGTTGACCGAAAGCGCCTTCGACGTGTTCTCCTCGACGTACGAGGCGGTGTGTCGGGCGTTTCTCGACGCCGACAACGTGACAGTGTATATCATCGAGGAGTCCCTTCCGTACGCGCTCTGGATTGCAGAGAAGCGCGAAGAGACGGTCAGCGGCATCATCGTCCACACAGACGACGGTATCAGCGGCGTCATCAACAACGACACGGCGGCGATGAACGAGTGGGTCCGCGAGGAGTACGAACGGCGCAGGCGCGACGCCGACCCCCTCGACTAGTCGAACATCCCGGTCGACATGTACCGCTCGCCGCTGTCCCAGTAGACGGTGACGACCAGCGGGTCAGAGACGCCCGCTGCCAGCAGTTCTTCGGCCACCTCGCGGGCCGCGAGGTTCGACGCGCCCGAGGACTGTCCCACGAGAATCCCCTCCTCGTGGGCGAGGCGGCGACACTCCGTTTCGGCGTCGTCGAGCGCGACGGTCTTCACGTCGTCTAAGAGGTCCACGTCGAGATTATCGCTGACGAAGCCCGGCCCCATGCCTTGAAAGCTGTCTTCGCCGGTGCCCGGTTCCATCCCCGAGAGGACGGCGTTGCCTTCGGGTTCGACGGCGACGACGTCGATTTCGGGGAACGCTTCCCGGAGTCGCCGGCCGGTGCCGGTGATGGTGCCGCCGGTGCCGACGCCGGCCACGAGCGCGTCGACGGTGCGGTCGCCGACCTGTTCGGTAATCTCCGCGCCCGTCGTCTCGTAGTGGGCGTCGGGGTTCGCCGGGTTCTCGAACTGGCGCAACTGGACGGTACCCGACTCGTCGGTCAGTTCGTCGGCCCGGTCTTTGGCGGCGGTGATGTCACCCTCGACGAGTTCGATATCGGCCCCGTACGCCTTCATAATCTGGCGGCGCTCGGGCGACTTCGAGGACGGCATCACCAACACCACGTCGTACCCCTTGGCCGCGCCGACCATCGCCATCCCGATACCGGTGTTGCCGCTGGTCGGTTCGACGAGCGTATCGCCCGATTCCAGTGTCCCGTCGGCCTCCGCGCGCTCTATCATGTACGCCGCCGGACGGTCCTTCGCGGAGCCCCCGGGGTTGAACGACTCGACTTTCGCGGCCACCGTCGCGCCCTCGGGCGCGCGCACTGCGACCAGCGGCGAGCCGATGGCGTCGACGATAGAGTCGTGTATCCGTTCGTGCATTGCCGGCGCGTACGCCGTCGGTCGTTAAAACCCCGGTGGACACCACCCGATAGCCGGGACGTTCAAGCCAGTCGGCCCGTAACTGGTGTGCATGAGTGAGAGCGAACACCTCGAGACGATGGAACCGAACCCGGTGTGGGTGAAAGACGCGTACGCCGACACCGTCGACGTACTCACCCGCCACGCCCACAGCTTGGATTTTCACGTCTGGGGCGGTGACTGGTGTAAGGACTGTCGGGCGCAACTGCCCGATTTCGGGGCCGCACTGGCGGCAGCGGACGTGCCGTCGTCACACGTCCATCACTACCCCACGGAGAAGGAAGCCGACGGGTCGAAGACCGGTCCCGGCGTCGAGGAGTACGGCATCGAGTACATCCCGACAGTGGTCGTGGAACACCGCGGCGAGGAAATCGCCCGTTTCGTCGAGGAGGAACCGGTGCCGATTGCCGTCTATCTCGCGGGTGAAATCGAGGACGCGCTGGATTAACCCCAGTCGAGCGCTACGTCCAGATTCTTCTTCGGCGGCGAACAGGCGAAGTTCCGGCAGGCGTACACCGTCGGCTCGCCGTCGACGGTGTCTCGGCCGGCCCAAATCGACGGTGTGTCGTCCAGTTCCAGCGCATCGAGCCACGACTCGAACGCCGAGTCGTCGTCGGGTCGCCACGCCAATAGCCGTCGGGGGACGTACCGTTCGGCCAGCGTCTCGGTCCACTCGGCCGGCGGCGTTTCCGGGTCACAGACGAGCGTGAGTTCGAGCGACCCCTGTTCGTAGGTATCGGTCGCGAGCGTCAGCGAGGCGTGTTGCAGCGGGTTCGCGGAGACGCGGTCGGCGTGGGTGCGGACCACCGTCTCGGCCACCGCTCCGAAACGGTCGTCGGTACGGAAGTGGTCCAAATCGAGCAGAAGCGAGACGGCGACACCGGTACTGGACGGTGTCGACTGGTCGGTGAGTTCCTGCGGTCGCGCGACCAGTGACTCGCCGCCCGTCGGGGTAAAGTAGAGCGTTTCGGCCTCGTCGTCCCAGAACGCCTCGGTCACGGCCGCAGCGAGGTCCAGCGCGAAGTCGAGATACCCGACCTCGCCCGTCGCATCAAAGAGGTCCAACGCCCCCCGGCCGAGGAACGCGTAATCTTCGAGATAGCCGTCGATGGCCACGTCGCCGTCCTTGTACCGCCGGGAGAGTCGTCCCGCCTCGGCGTCCCAGAGGTGTTCGCGGACGAACGCGAGGGCGTCCGCTGCCACGTCGGCGTACTCGTCGTCGAGTACGACAGCGCCCGCCGCGAGCGCCGAAATCATCAGTCCGTTCCAGCCCGCCAGCACCTTCTCGTCGCGGGCCGGTCGCGGACGCTGCTCGCGCGCCTCGAAGGTCTCGTCCAGCGCTTGCTGCAGTTTCGCGGTGACGCCGTCCTCGTCGAGGTCGTACTCCTCCGCGAGTACGTCGAGTGGCTTGCGAACGCCGAGTACCGTCGCCCCCTCGAAGTTGCCCCGCGAGGTGACACCGTAGTACTCACAGAAGACGTCCGCGGCCGTCTCGTCGCTCACGGCGTCGTGGACCTGCTCGGGCGTCCAGACGTAGAACGCGCCCTCTTCGGTCGGGTCGTCAGGGTCGCTACCCGGCGGTCGACTGACTGCATCCAACGTGCTGAAGAAGCCACCGTCGTCGTGCTGGAGTTCCCGCTGGACGGACGCAAACGTCTCGCGGACGACGGAAGCGTACCGTTCGTTGCCCGTGGCCTGATACCCCGCGAGCATCGCCCGAGGAATCTCGGCGTTGTCGTACAGCATCTTCTCGAAGTGGGGCACTTCCCATCGGGGGTCCGTCGAGTAGCGGTGAAAGCCGCCGCCGACGTGGTCGTACATCCCTCGGTCGGCCATCCCGTTCAACGCGCCCGCAGCGACAGTGAGGTAGTCGTCGTCCTCGTGTTCCACGTCCGAACCTCTGGGCGTGCCGCCGTCGGCGTGGGCTCGGAGTAGGGCGTGCACTCGGCCGGCCTGTGGGAACTTCGGCCCGCCGGAGCCCCAGCCACCGTGTTGTCGGTCGGCCCCGCGGTGGGCGACGGTGGCGGCCATCTGAACGATTCCCTCGGCGGGGTCGCTCGCTTCGCCGGTCTCTTCTAAGTCGCTCTCGATGGCGTCGGTCCACTGCTGTGCGCGGTGCTCCATCTCCCCGCGCTGGTCGGGGTCCGACCACGAATCGGAGAGCTGCTGCAACAGGTCGCCAAATCCGGGTTGGCCGCGCTTCTCCTCCGGCGGGAAGTACGTCCCGACGTAGAACGGCCGCCCGTCGGGCGTGAGCCACGCCGAAAGCGGCCATCCGCCGCGGCCGGTGACCTGCTGGCAGATGCTCATGTACACCGAATCGAGGTCGGGGCGCTCCTCGCGGTCGACCTTGATCGGGACGAAGTTCTCGTTCAGCGTCTCTGCGATAGCCGCGTCTTGGAAACTCTCCTCTTCCATGACGTGACACCAGTGGCAGGCGGCGTAGCCGATCGAGAGGAAGATTGGGACGTCGCGCTCCGCCGCGGCGTCTAAGGCCTGCTGGTCCCACGGCTGCCAGTTCACGGGGTTGTCGGCGTGCTGGCGCAGATAGGGACTCTCGGCCTCGTCGAGTCGGTTTCTCGCTGTGGGGTCGGCGTCGTCGCTCATGGGTGTCCCTCGGTGGGCCGGACCCAAAAGGCGGTCGGACGCGGACCCGCCGACCTCGTGAGGTCGGGGAGCCACGCCGTCGGCGCGACCACCACAACGCCCTTTACCACCCTATTAATAGTTACTATTATGCCAGAAATCACCGACAGCGACCGCGAGCAACTCCGTGCGGCGTTCGACCGACAGTTAGACGCCGGTCTCCACCACGGCGCGCAGTTGGCCGTCTACGTCGACGGCGACCGTGTCGTCGACTTCGCGGGCGGAACGACCGGCCCGAACGGCGGCGAGACGACCGCCGACACACGGCACCTCATCTTCTCGTGTACGAAGCCGTACGCGGGCGTGGGACTGCATCAACTCATAGAGGCGGGCGAAGCCGATTACGACGACCACGTCGTCGAGCACTGGCCGGAGTTCGCCGACGAGGGCACACGGAAGGCCGACATCACCATCCGGCAGGTGCTCAGCCACACTGCCGGCATCCCGTACGGCGAGTTCGACGACGCGGCCGAGCAGTGGGGCGACTGGGACGCCGTCGTCAGCGCCATGGAAGACATCGAACCGGTGTTCGACCCCGGCGAACAGCCGGCGTATCACACCTTCAACTACGGCTGGGTCGTCGGTGAGCTAATCCACCGTCTCGGCGGCCAGCACGTCGACGAGTACGTCGCCGAGAACGTCTTCGAGCCGCTGGGGATGGACCGCTCGTCCATCGGCCTCGGGCCGGACGAGGACGACGACGTGGCGACTCTCTCCGGGTTCGAGGTGTTCGACCGCTGTCGCGACCCTGGCGAGGGACTCGGCATCCCCGCCTCGGAGTCGGCGGCGGCGTTCAACGAGGAAGCGGTCCGTCGGGCTGTCATTCCGGCCGCGAACGGCATCGGAACCGCTCGCGACATGGCGCGCTTTTACGCCTGTATCGCGAACGGCGGCGAACTCGACGGCACGCGGCTGCTCGACTCGGACACGGTCGACGTTGCGACCGAAACCCACGCCGAGACCGAGTCGGACGGGACCCTCTCACGGCCGGCGCGATACGGCCTCGGGTTCTGGACCGGGGGCTTGGCCAACGACATGTTCGGCTCGCTCAGCCGCGAGCGGCTGTTCGGCCACGCCGGCCTCGGAAGCATCTTCGGCTGGGGCGACCCGGAACTGAACGTCGGGTTCGCCTACGTCACCAACGGCATCAGAGAGGAGTCGTGGGAACACGCGGCCCGCGTCGCCGGCATGTCCGACGCCGTCCGGTTGGCGTTGTTGGAGTAGCCCGTCCGCGCCGATATCGGCCGCCGCGAGCGGGGAAGGACAATACTTACGTCCAACCCAATCCGGCGTTGAGGTATGACAGAGACCGTGCTGCTCGTCGGCGGTGGCGGCCGCGAACACGCGATAGCGCGCGCACTGGGCGCTTCGGAGGCGGACCTCTACGCCTGTGCGGGCAACCGGAACCCCGGCATCGTCGCGATTGCCGACGGGTTCGAGACGCTCGATACGACGAACCCCCAAGCCGTGACCGCCTACGCCCGCGAAATCGAGGCGACGCTTGCAGTGGTCGGCCCGGAGGCCCCGCTGGCGGCGGGTGTCGCCGACGCGCTCGATGACGCCGGCGTCTACGCCTTCGGCCCCAAACAGGAGGAGGCTCGTATCGAGACGGACAAGGCGTTCCAGCGCCGGTTCATGGCCGAACACGACATCCCCGGCTGTCCGGACTTCGAGACCTTCGACGACATGGCGGCCGCCTGTGAGTTCATCGACGAGTACGACGGCGACCTCGCGGTGAAGCCCGCCGGCCTCACCGGCGGCAAGGGGGTCCGGGTCATCGGGGACCAGTGTACCGCCGAGGAAGCGAAGGCGTATCTCCGGGATTCTGACTACGAGCGCGTCGTCCTCGAAGAGCGTCTCGTCGGCGAGGAGTTCACGGTGCAGGCGTTCGTCGCCAACGGCGAACTGCGTGTGACGCCGGCCGTCCAGGACCACAAGCGCGCCTACGAGGGTGACGAAGGGCCAAACACCGGTGGAATGGGCAGCTACACCGACGCCGCCCTCGAACTCCCGTTCATGACCGAGGGCGACTACGACGACGCCGTCGACGTACTGCGGGCCACCGTCGACGCCCTCGACGGCTACAAAGGCGTGCTGTACGGCCAGTTCATGCTGACCGAGACCGGCCCGCGCGTCGTGGAGTTCAACGCCCGCTTTGGCGACCCCGAGGCGATGAACACCCTGCCCGTGTTGAATACGGACTTCTTAGACGTGCTCGTCGCCGCCCGCGAGGGTGAATCGATGCCGCAACTGTCCTTCCAACCCAAAGCCACGGTGTGTAAGTACGCCGTCCCCGACGGCTATCCGACCGACCCCGAGTCCGGGGCAAAAGTGACCATCGACGCCGAAGTCGTGGCGAGCGCGGTGCGTGAGCGAGCCACAGAGCAGTCGAGTAGCGCGGAACGAAGTTCCGCGGACCATTCGAGCGGGCAACGCCCGCGAGACAACACCGGTGAAGCGCTGCTCTATTACGCCAGCGTGGACGACCGCGAGGACGGCATCTACACAACCACTTCCCGCTCGTACGCCGTCGTCGGCGTCGACGATACCATCGAGGGAGCCGAAGCGATTGCCGAGGACGCGCTCCAGCGGGCCGGTACCGAGGGACTGCGCGTGCGCCACGACATCGGCAAGCCCGACCTCGTCCAGCAGCGTCTCGACCACATGGCCGAGATTCGCGGCGAGTAACACCACGTGAGTTTCAAGACGTCGGCCGTCGTTCTCAGGGTGTGAGCGACGTGTCGTCGATTCTGCGAGGTGCGACCCGGTGGCGCTGACGAGCGTCGAGGTCCAGTCGTCGCTGTCCGTGCTGGGTGGGATTCTCCAACGGGTGGCCGTGCCGCTCTCGGCTCCCGTCCTCGTCGCGCTGTGGTACGGCGAGTCACCAGTCCCGTATCTGCTGACGATCGGCATCGTCCTGGTCGTCGGCACCGCACTAGCCCAGTTCGAACGCAAGCGCATCCACGACCGAGAGGCGTTTCTGACGGTGTCGCTGGCGTGGCTCTCCGTCGCACTGGTCGGCGCGCTCCCGATGTACGTCGAGGGAACCGGCGTCTTCGCCAGTCCGGTAAACGCCCTGTTCGAGGGCATGAGCGGCATCACGACGACCGGCGCAACGGTCATCAGAGACTTCGACGCCCACTCGCGGGCGTTGTTGATGTGGCGGCAGGTGCTCCAGTGGCTCGGCGGCCTCGGCGTCCTCTTGCTCGCCACGGCGGTGCTCTCCAGACTGGGCGTCGCCGGCGCGCAGTTGATGGAGAGCGAGTCCCGCACGAAGGACGTGACCAAACTCACGCCGGGTATCGAGCAGACGGCGAAGCTACTGGTCGCGCTGTATCTTGCGCTGACGGCGGGAGCAGCCGTGCTCCTCTATCTGCTCCACCTCGGCGGTCTCGCCCCGGCGATGACGGCCTACGACGCGATTGCCCACGCCTTCACTTCGATAGCGACGGCGGGCTTCTCGCCACGGGCCGAGAGCGTCGGGGCCTTCTCGCCGGCGGTGCAGTGGGCCGTCACCGCGTGCATGGTCGTCGGCGCGACGAACTTCGTCCTGCTGTACGCGCTGGTACGGGGCAACACAGAGCGACTGCGTGACAGCGAAGAGTTTCGGTTTTACGTCGGCCTGTTGGTCGGGGGCACGCTGCTCGTTGCCGGCCTGCTCGTGGTCGACCCGGCCATCACCACCGATGCGGAGACGACTGCCCGCCACGCCGCCTTTCAGACCGCCTCCATCGTCACCACCACCGGCTTCGCCTCGACGGATTTCAACCTCTGGTCGGCCGCCGCGAAGAACGTCTTGTTCGTCGGGATGTTCGTCGGCGGGATGGCCGGCAGTACCACCTGTTCCATCAAGACGCTCCGGTGGCTCATCGTCGGCAAGTCCTTCCTCCGTGACCTCAGCGTCTCGGCCCACCCGAAGAGCATCCGTCCGGTCAGGCTCGGGTCGGAAGTCATCGGTGAGGACACCATCAGCGACGTGTACGCCTACACGCTCGCGGCGCTCGTCTTTTTCATCCTCGGGACGGTGCTACTGGTGGCCGACGCCGAGCGGGCGGGCGACCCGATAACCGAGTTCGAAGCGCTGTCGGCCGCCGCTTCGACGTTTTTCAACATCGGACCCGCGTTCGGTGCGGCCGGCCCGTACGGCACCTACGAGGGGTTCGCCCCGTCAAGTAAGCTCCTGATGGTCCTGTTGATGTGGATTGGCCGCATCGAGATTATCCCCGTGATGGTGTTGCTCACGCCGGCGTTCTGGCGACGGACCTAGTGGTGTTTGGTGTCGATGCCCGCGATGTGGAGCGCCAGAAAGCCCCCGGCCGAAATGTCGCGAGAAAACGCAGTCTGATCTCGACGCCGTAGATTGATTACGGCCGGTAGCGAAGTACGGGCGTGAGCGGCCCACGACACGACGACCTCGACAGACAGCCGACGCCCGGCCCGCGAAACTCGCTGTTCTCGTGGCCCGACGCGAAATCCCCGCTGCGGGTGATGGTGAACTACGCCGTCATCCTCGTCTGTCGCGTCTCGCCCAGCCTCCGGCTGAAAAATCACCTGTTTCGCCGGCTGGGGATGACCGTCGGCACGGGCGTCGCGTGGGGGTTAGAGGCCACACCGGACGTGTTTTGGCCGGAGCTGATAACGGTCGAAGACGACGCCATCGTCGGCTACGACGCGACACTGCTCTGTCACGAGTTCTTACAGGACGAGTACCGCACCGGGGAAGTCGTCGTCGGTGAGCGAGCCATGATTGGCGCGGGCGCTATCGTCCTGCCCGGCGTGGAAATCGGGGCCGACGCGCAGGTGGCTGCGAACTCGCTCGTGACCGAGGACGTTCCTCCCGAAACGACCGTCGCCGGCGTTCCGGCAGAGTCGCTGGCGTCGTCGGACGGCTAGTCCCGCACGCGGACGACGCCGGAGCGCATCACCTGCTGGTTCGGGATGATGAACTCCTTGCCGTCGCTCTCGACGTGGGTGACGAACATATCGACCTCTTGGACGATGCCCTGCTGGTCGTCGATGACGACCTCGTCACCGATGCTGTATGGCTCGGTCAGGAGGAGATACAGGCCGGCGGCAGTGGCCGCGAGGAGGTCCTTGAGCGCGAGGCCGGTGAGAAAGACCAGCCCGAACGCGTAGGCCGCGAGCAGGATGAGCAACGCCATCGTCCTGACGCCCAGTTGACCCAGCGCGAGCAGGGTTGCGAGGTAGAAGATGCTGTACTTGACGAGTTCGGGCAACACCGTCGCCTCGGGGAGTTTGACGCTGCGGAGCCGTTCGGAGACGACCAGTTTGGCCTTATCACCGGCGATGAGTCCGATGATGAGCGCGAAGACGGCGATAAAGAGGTTCGGGAGGAAAGCGGTAAAGCGGGTCCAGTACACTTCGGGGTTGACCAGTTCCGCGATGTTGAGCGCGATAGTGATAGCGAGGATGTAGACGAACAGCGCCGCCAGATTCGAGACGATGCCGACGGTAGAGGTGCCGAGCCCTCGGGCGGTCCGCTCGAACGGCGTCCCCTCGACGGCCTCGGGAACGCCTAACTCCCGCATGAACCGCCGGGACGAGCGCCAGACCAACACGCCCACCACGAGCCCCAGTCCGAGGACCAACAGGGAGATGACGAAAGTACCCTCCGGTGAGAACAGCGTCCTGATGACCTCCGGCCAGTCCGAGAGCGCCTGCATCGTTAGTACTCCTCTGGGTCGATCTCCAGAACGAGTTCACCGCCTTTGAACGCCCGAACCAACCCGTCGCTCTCCGAGAGCACGATGGCCGTCGCGTTCGTATCGCGAGTGATTGCGCCCCCGGCCATGTGTCTGGCACCCAGCCCCTTCGGGATGTCCACGCCCTCGGCGGAGGGTTCGAGATAGCGGTACGCGGAGACGATTTTGCCGGCGTCCGAGATGACGAACGCGCCGTCGAGTCGGGAAAACTCCTTGAGCATCACGTTGACGATAGGGTCCCCGACGTGGACGTGAGACTTCTCGAAGGGGTTGTAGCTGAGCGGCCGAGACTTGTTCATCACCTTGCCGGCGTCACCGACGACGAACAGCGCCCCGACTGGTTTGCCCTTCTGCCCTTTCTTGCCGAGTTCGACCGCCACCTCGAAGACGTCCCTAACGACGCCCGGTTCGGCCCGGGAGTTGACGAAGAGGTCGTAGACGCCGGAGGGCGTGAAGTCGGTCGTCTGGATGCGCGTGACGCTGTTGCTCGCACCGCCCATGAAACCGCTCACGCAGACCACCTCGTCGTCCTCTTCGACGAGTTCCTGTTCGAGTGCGCCTTCGATACCAAAGCGTATCCGGCCCTCTAAGTCGGTGAAGTCGATGGGAAGTTCGACGAAGTTCTCGGCGTCGACGGCGTTTTCCGGCCCGACGACGACCGGTTCCTCGACGTCGTCGAATCGCTCGAAATCACTGGCACTCGGGGAGAACAGGAACACCGCGTCGGCGTCTGCGACCACGTCGTCGAGTAGGTCGCGCAACTCAGTCATTGTGCGATTCACGGCGGGACACAGGAAAAATCTTTATGAGCAGTCAGCCGCGCGTCCGCTCTCTGTCCGACCGTGCTCTGCCGTGTCACTCACGATGAAAACAGGTCGTCGAACGCGCCACCTTCGGGGTGGACGTGGCAGTACGTCCCGACCGTCGAGTACTCCGTGAGACCGTCGTGGTCGCCGTCGATGCCCTCGCCTCGGGCAACGTCGAAGGCGAAGCGCGCGTCCCCGTCGACCGTGGCCGTCGAATAGTGGAACTCGTGACCCCGTCGTCGGGCGCCTTCGGCCGCCACCGGCGTCTCTTCTCGGGCGGTCAGTTCCACGTGGTCCAGCGCCTGATACCGCTCTTGCATCACCACGTCGGCCGGGAGGACACCTGCCATCTCGTACCGGTCGCCCTCGGCGGTGGTCAGCGACGCCGCGAGCGCCATCAGGCCGCCACACTCACCGTACACCGGGAGCCCGTCGGCCGCGCGCGCGGCGAGAGCGTCGAGCGTCTCCGAACCAGCGAGCGTCTCCGCGTGCAGTTCCGGATAGCCGCCGGGAAGATAGACGGCATCCGCCGCTGGAAGGGAGTCACCGGACCGCGGCGAGAACGTCGTCACACTGCCCTCGAATCGCTCGACGAGCGAGGGGTAGCGAAAGCAGAAGGCGGCGTCGCTGGCGACGGCGAGCGTCCGGTCGGGACCGACTGCTTCCGGGGTCGCCGCGGGCGGCTCGCGGGCGGCGTCGACGACAGCCTCGGCGTCGATGGCTTCGGCGGCCGAGTCGAGCGCGTCCGTATCGAGGGGCGATTCGTCGCCCATCTCCAAGCCGAGATGCCGGTCGGGAATCTCCAGTTCCGGCGTCGGCGGAATCCGGCCGAGATAGCGAATGTCGTCGGGCAGCGCCTCGCGGATACCCGCTGCGTGGCGGCCGCCGTGCGCTCGCTGGGCGAGGACGCCCACGACATCGATATCCACGCCGGCTTCCTCGGCGTACCGCTCGAACCCCAGCGCCGTCGCGCCGACGCTTTCCATCCCCGCCTTGGCGTCGACGACGAGAACGACCGGGACGTCGAGCACCTCGGCCACACGCGCCGTCGACACCTTCGTCCCGTCGTACAGCCCCATCATCCCCTCGACGACGCAGATGTCGCCGTCGCCGCGGTGGTATGCTTGGCGAGTTCCCGCCTCGCCGGCCAGCCACGGGTCCAGCGACCGCGAGGGCTTGCCCGTGATGGCCTCGTGGTGGCTCGGGTCGATGAAGTCCGGCCCGGCCTTGGCCGGCTGTGGGTCGTAGCCC
>Ga0102936_1000346_pt1 | contig 18070 bp, 18 predicted proteins | sample SalPon2_A_H2O_MG_FD_78502 | JGI IMG/M metagenome (GOLD analysis project Ga0102936, IMG submission 78502) | Salt pond water microbial communities from South San Francisco under conditions of wetland restoration - Salt Pond MetaG R2_A_H2O_MG | ecosystem: Environmental > Aquatic > Non-marine Saline...
ATAAACCATTATATACAAAGACTAGTTTATGAGTCTAAGAGCTGGAGCAGAAACTATAATAGGCCAATGCCTCAAAATCCAAGAAAATGAACAAGTCGCAGTTGTGAACGACGAAAACGACCAAGACCTAGTCAAAGCAATCACAGACTATCTAGACGAGAAAAAGATTTCCTACAACATATACGAGTATGAGGAACCCGAGACATCAGGCACCGAGCCACCAGAAAGAATAGCTGAAGCCATGAAAGAAGCCGATGTTTTCATTGCTCTCCCTATCAAGTCTATTTCACATACAGAGGCGCGCAGAGAGGCCAATGATTCAGGTACACGAGGAGCATTACTGCCAGGAATTGACAAAGAAATATGGAACGGAGCACTCCAAGCAGACTACTTCAATGTAAAAGAGATAACTGAAAAAGCCATAAAAAAAGCTGAAGGAGTAGAAAAAATCAAAATCAAGACAGATAAAGGCACTAATCTCAGATTAGAGGTCGATCCCCAACATTTCACAGCTGACAAGGGCATAATGCATAATAACGGTGAAACAGGAAATCTTCCAGCAGGGGAAATATTTACAGGTCCTATAAAAGCCGAAGGAAAACTAGTTACAGAAGAAAACATATTTGGGGAAGAACAAGTAAAACTAAATATATCAGGTGGAAAAATAAAGTCAATTGAAAATGCTCCGGAAGACTCCAACATCACTGAAACAGTAGAGAATGTAGACGGAGCTGACAACTTGGCCGAATTCGGATTTGGAACCAATCCCGAAGCATACCAAGTAGGATACCCATTACAAGACGAGAAAATATTGGGGACAGTTCATATTGCAATAGGCGATAACTGTTTCTGCTTCCCAGAAGGCCATGATAGACAGGTAGAAAGCAGTATTCACTGGGATTTCGTACTACAAAACCCGACAGTCTGGTTTGACGATGAGAAAGTATTGGATGAAGGTGAGCCAGTGTTCCTAGACTAATTAATAATTTCTTTTTTATTCTCTATTTTTACAGCTTTATGTCCAAGAATATGTTTATACCCGTTTGTTGACATAAGAACAGGGTAAAACTTTCTATCTGCGTTTAACACTTCACCTTGTTTTTCTGCGTACATTTCCCCTTTTTCAACTGGTTTGAAATTTTCTGAAACAAATGTGAATTCAGGTTTTTCAACTGTTTCAATTATTTTGAAAATATCAGGGTTGGAAACACTGTATTCAGCGTCTATAACTCCTTCAGCAGCTAAAAAGTTGGTGATTAGTTGATATGCGTTTTCTACTGCTTCTTCGCTTTTTTGAAGCCCACATTCAATGCAGATAGAGTTAACATGTTCATCCAATGAATTAATAGAGCTATTTCCATGGTAAGATACATTTTCAACTCCGGCCATCTCTGCCAAACCTATTTTCTGTTTGTTGAGTGATGATTGAGCGGCAAAAACTTTGTTGTAGGATTGTGTGGAGTGAAGATCAAGAATTTTCAAATTTTTTACCTCTTCATAAACTTTCGCAGCTAATCTCTTTTCATGACTGCTTGAATTCTTATCTCCGGGAAAAACACGGTTTAAATCATTCTTCAAATAACGCTCACCTTTTTCAAAGGCCTTCTCATTAGCTAAGACGAGCTTTACTCCTGTATCAAGACTAAAATTAGAATTCTTAAACTTTTCGATAGCTTTCTTCCCGCAAGGTTCGTCACCATGAACTAAACCTACAATTGCGTATTCAGGTTCTCCCTTCCCTACAACTTCAACATTCATTCCTATCTATTACTAGAAAACGGACAAATAAAAAATGGTTTAATAGAACAGTCCGCCTACAGGAATAACTTTTTCAGAACTTACCAAGACAGGATTACCATTCTCATCAGGAACTCCAACAGTCAAAACTTCAGACTTGAAACCAGCTACCCTAACCAAGATTGAACTGATATACATTTTTTATGTATTCAACAGGATTAAAGCTTTCCGCACTAGTACTTTATTATAAAACAGAGGTTTTTGATAAAAAATGAGTTTCAAAGAATTAGGAGTTTCCAGGCCTGTAAAGGAAAACCTGGAAGACAATGATATAACGGAGCCAACAGAAGTACAGAAAAAAGCAATACCAAAGATAAAAGAAGGTGTAGATGTAATGGTTGAATCAGAGACTGGTTCAGGTAAAACACTAGCCTTCTCAATACCATTAATCCAGAAAATAGATGGAGACCACACACAAGCACTAATTTTGTCTCCTACACGAGAATTAGCTAAACAAATCTCAGCAGAAATCGACATGGCCTCACATGGAGAAATAGAAACAGTAACAATCTACGGAGGAGTTGATTATCAACCACAGATACAAGGAGCCAAGACAGCCAATATTATAGTAGGAACACCAGGAAGAGTACTAGACCTATTCAAAAAAGGAAAGATCAACGCAGACAGCCTAGAATACTTTGTACTTGACGAAGCAGACCGAATGCTCGACATGGGATTCCAAGACGAACTAGAGGAAATAATCTCTCACCTCCCCGAGCATAAGCAGAACCTGTTGTTTGGAGCGACAATTCCACGCAGTTTGAAGAAGATGTGCGATAGGTACGATATTGACCCAGAAACAATCAGAATAGAAAAAAGCGAGCATACCAGAAACCTTGACGAGAAATATGTGAATGCAGACAGAAATGAAAAACTGTCCATGCTCTACACATTCCTCAAAGAAAAAGACAGAGACCTATCAGTAGTATTCTGCCAAACCAAAAACACCACACGTTGGTTAGCCGACAAACTGCGTAAGAACGGAATCAATGCACAGGAACTCAACGGTGACATGAACCAAAACCAGAGAGAAGATGTACTGGAAAAATTCGAAAACGGAGAAATCAAGGTAGTCGTGGCAACCGATGTAGCTGCCCGTGGAATCGATGTAGACCGAGTAACACATGTATTCAACTACGATGTACCAGACAAAGCAGACACATACACACACAGAATCGGAAGGGCTGGAAGACAGGGAAGAGAAGGAGAAGCAATAACTTTATTAGAGAAAGATGATCACCGAAAATTCCGAAAAATCAAGAAAAAACTGGACATACCAAGAATCAATGATAAACCTGAGTTGTTAGATGCCCGAGTTTAGTGTTAATATTATCTAATAAATAATTTTATAGCATATTAAGGAATATTCCACTATAATTGTATCGCCCTAATCAGAAAAGTTATTAAATATTCTGATATTGAACAGGATATTTCGCGGTTAAATTAGTATTATTGTATCAGATTAATTAATCACTTTCTGGTTATATAAACATGTAAAATACAAAATTCTTACTGTGGTTTAATTTACAAGGTGATCTTTAATTGAAGGATCTATCAACAAAGGACAGACTCAATCTTTTGTGGGATGTTTTTAAATATAGGCCAAAATTTACCATAATTGTAATTTTACTGAGTATAATAGCTGCTTTATTTGAAGGTGTGGGTTTAGGGTTTATTTATCCTATAATAGAGACTACACAATCCAGCGATGGATTTAGCGAATCAAGCATAATAATTAGTTTATTTGCATCTTTATACAACTTCTTAAATCTGCCTCTTAATTTAGAAAGCCTCATATTGGGAGTATCAACCATCATGGTTTTGAGATATTCAACGAGTTTCTTGGTTGGATGGTTAAAAGCAATGCTATCTAAGAAATTTGAGGGTAATCTCAAGAAAAGAAGTTTTAATCACGCATTAAACAGTAAAATTAGTTATTTTGATAAAGAAGGGACTGATAATGTAATTAATCATATAATAACTGAAACTGGTTACTCAGGGAAAGTAATAACCAGAGTCATTAGTATTATAGAGAAAGTATCCATGATTTTGATATACCTGAGTGTTATGACTTACATCAGTCCTCCTTTAACACTGATATCGTTAATTATATTAGGTAGTATAGTCTTGTTGATGAACTTAATTGTTGAACCAGCTATTTCAATAGGTTCAAGAGTTGCTGAAGCTAATGAGAGTATGCAAAGATCAGTACAAGCAGGATTACAGGGTATTAGAGATGTTAAATTATTTGGTGTAAATAAAAAAATATTTGAGAATTTTGAGGATTCTTTAAACAAGTATATGAGAGGTGAAATAAATTTGGCTAGAAACGACAACGCAATGAAAAAACTGTATAAGATGTCTGCATCTTTAACACTATTCCTTCTCATCTACATCGGGTTTTCATTTACAAAATTGAATTTGGGAGAATTAGGTATTTTTTTCGTGGCAATGTTTCAATTAGCTCCTAGAATTAGCGAACTTAATAGCAAAGTATACAAAATTGACAGTTATTTGTCACATCTCTCTCGTACAAAAGATTTTCTCGGGGAAATTTCCAATGAGAAAGAAATTACTAAAGGTGAATCTATTTCAGAGATTGAGGACATCAATTTTGATGATGTTACTTTTTCTTATACATATGAAGAGTGTGTCTTAGAAGAAGTAAATATTCAGATAAATAAAGGAGATTATGTAGCTTTTGTCGGTCAATCAGGCGCAGGAAAGTCAACTTTAGCTTCACTTATACCCAGAATGTATAACCCAGATTCAGGTTGCCTGAAATCAGGAGGGCAAAATATCCAAGATTACGATTTACATAGTTGGAGAGACAGGATTTCAATAGTGAGACAGCAGGCATTCATCTTCAATGAATCTTTGAAAGAGAATATTAAAGTTGGAAAACCTGAAGCAACTGATTCAGAAGTTGAAGAGATTTGCGAATTGGCTCAAGTAAACGAATTTGTAGATGAATTACCTAATGGATATGAATCTGAGTTGGGAGATAATGGAATTAAGCTGTCTGGAGGTCAGAGACAAAGAGTTGCACTGGCAAGAGCTTTGATTAAAGATTCGGATTTTTTAATATTAGATGAGGCTACAAGCGAACTTGATTCAAAACTAGAAAAAAAGGTTCTTAGTGCAATTGAAAATCAAGAAAAAGATTATGGAATAATAGCAATAGCTCATAGGCTATCAAGTATAAAAAATGCAGATATGATTAATGTATTAGAAAATGGAAAAATATTGGAAAAAGGATCACACCAAGAACTACTGGAAAAAGAAGGAAAATACTCAGATTTGTACGATGCCCAAAATAAGAAGGTTTAGTTGAAGTAGTCAAAATGTCAGTTTGTTGATATAACAGTAATTCTATTTTAATTTATGCAAAGATAAAAGCATATTAGAAAAAAATTGAATATCAATGGAAATAGAATATGGAAGCCGAAAATACCAATATCAAAGAATAAAAATCTTAAAATAGATTAGTGAATCGTTCGATCACCTGACCAAAACAAATTCAAATTAAAGTTTATATATTATAACCTTTATTGATTCAAAAAAACTTTAAAATTATTATAAATTAGTGTACATATTATCATGACTAATAAGGATATTTCAGTAATTATACCAGTATTCAATGATCCTCAGGGGATAAAAGATACATTAAGTAGCCTTCTCAATCAAAATTTTGAAGGAGAGTATGAAATACTTCCAGTAGATAACAATTCAAATGACTTGACCTCAAAAGTTATACAAAGATATGAAGAAAAAAGTAATTTAATAAAAGGTCTTCAAGAAATAGATATACAATCTAGCTATGCAGCAAGAAATAAAGGTATAAGAAAGTCTGAAGGAGATATAATTTGTTTCTTAGACGCAGATATGTGGGTGAATAAAGACTACCTGTCCAAAGTATATAGCTATTTTGAGAAACAAACTGATGTAGATTATATTGGATGTAATGTGGAAATAATAAACAATTATGAAACTTTAACAGGATATTTTAACGAAAAAAATGGATTTCCAGTTGAAAATTACATGAATAATAAGAATTTTAGTCCTACGTGTTGTCTTTCTTTAAGAAAAGAGATATTTGAAGATATTGGTTATTTTAATAAAAACATAATATCGGGAGGAGACAAAGCATTCGGCAAAAGAGTTTCTAATTCTCAATTTAAAATGAAATATGTGGACTATATAACCGTATATCATCCTGCTCGAGGTAAAATAACAGATTTCATAGATAAGTATTTCAGAATAGGCCGGGGAAAATATCAAAAGAAGATAAAAGGGCTTAAAAAATCGGAAGATTTAGAAAAGAATTTTAATATTAAAAAGGAAATTAAGGCAATTTTTTGGAAGGTTCAAAATATTTTGGAAAATAGAAAAAATCTTGAGTGGAGAGTAAAAATTATTTTCTTTTTATTTTATCTTATAAAGAGAGGTTCAATGCTAGCCGGATATCAATATGAAAGATTAAGAAAAATATTAGAAGATTGGAAATCATGAGTTTTTCATTTAAGTTTTTTAGCCTTCTTTAAAATATTTTTAGCCTTTTTCTCCCAAGTAAAATTATCTTTGATAATTTTTCTAGTTGATGTGGATATATACTCTCTATTTTTATTTTCTATTGCATATTCAATTTTCCTAGAGAGATCAAATTGATCGCCCGGTTCAAAGTATAATATAGTATCTTTAGCTATATTTCTAGTACTAGGCAAATCTGAAGCGACTATTGGAGTATTGGAAGCCATATATTCTAGTAATTTCATAGGACAAGTAAAATTTCTTTGCATTCGGCAATCAATATTCGGCAAAACAAATAAGTCAGCCTCACAGTAATAATTTGACAGTTCAAATTGTGGAACATAACCCGGCGATTTAATATTTTTCGTCGAGTCAACAATTTTCTTTAATTTATCTCGTTTAATATTACCTAGTAATATCAACTTTAAGTTTCCATATTTAGTATTCAATAATTTAAATGCTTTTAATAGAGAATATACGCCTTTTTTTGGTTCAAAACTTCCAGCATAAAGAATTTTATACTTATTAGAATCTATATTATTTTTATCACAATTATAATCTTCCAAATCAACTCCATTCCTCTGAAGATTAAGTTTAGATTCATCTATGTCTTTTTCTACAAAGTATTGTATAATTCCTTCAGATACACAAAATATTTGATTGCACTCCCTAAGAGATTTGATTTCCAACCATTCGGGAAAAATACTTGTGATTCCAAAGGGCCTATGTGATTCAAATACAACTTTAAAGTTGACTAAAGGGAGAAAATTCATGATAGAAACAAAAAAAATATCCCTAGTATAAACTAAATCATAATTACCATCTAAAATTAACCAAATTACCTTGAGGCTAAAAAACAAACGATTTAAGAACTCAAATACTTTCCCAAAACCAAATATTTTAGTATTCTGAAAGTAGTCAAAAGTTTGTTCAATCTCATATAAATTTATCATTTTAGCTAGTTTCACAGAACTATAAACTGTTAAATCACATTTTTTACCTAACTCTTCACAAGTTTTCGACATATTCTTGACACAGGCTGCTTCTTCTCCTTCACCAGAAAAAAATACATAAGCAACTCTCATACTAGCATATTACACTATTAATAAAATCAAATATTATAATTATAAATAATTGTAATGGGAAATCCAAATAATTTTGTCGATTATTTAGGCGAAAAATTATTAACTAACAGTTTCTTGGTGCTGTTAATATTATTAGGTTTGACGATCAGAGTTTATTTCAGCCTCGAACTTTCTTTGTGGCATGATGAAGCTGTAACTGCCAATTCTATTATTTCATTTCTTGAAAATGGCGTCCCTGGTTACCCTTCAGGATTTGAGTACTGGAGATCTTTTACTTCCTGGATAATACCTGCCAGTTTAGGAGCAGTTTTCGGAACTTCAGAAATAGTACTCAGATTCCCTTCGATCATTTACAGCACAGTAATGATTCCATTAGTCTACAAAGTTGGAAAAGAATTCTACACCAGAAATGTAGGTTTAATAGCTGCAATATTTACTTCAGTTTCAGCATGGCAACTTTCCTTCGCTACACAAATACGAATGTATGCCTTATTTCAGCTACTATACTTTCTAACATTTTACATGGTATACAAAACAGGAGAAAACGCTTCGGCCAAAAATATAATTGCAACGCTTTTCCTGACTTTATGGAGTATGACAGTACATATAACAGGATACATAATACCAGTGACAGGCGCGACATACCTTGCATGGCGCTGGAAACTACACAAAAATATTAAAAACCTAAATAAGAGATACTTAGCCGTAATAACAGGGTTTATGATTTCCGCATTAATCCTGAATGAATACTACTTCACCATTTTAGGCCGTTTAGAAACCCTAGTATTCAATCCAAGCAACCTAAGCAACTACTTCAAAATGATTATCGGAGGATTCCCTGTGATATGGGTTTTGGGACTGACAGGATTACTGATAACGAGAGAAAAAAAGAAAATATTCTTGTTGAATAGTTTAGCTATATTACCTCCATTCTACATATATCTGCTTCACCTCGAATTTACAGCAATGAGATACTTATTCTACGCAATGCCTTTCCTAACAATATTAACAGGACTAACAATAGAAAAAATAGCAGAAGACCTAAAACACACATTTAAACCCAGTCAAAATATTTACATAATCCTCATACCATTGACAATCATTCTACTTATCGTAGGGGGATCACTCAACTACGGATTCGAAGGAAGCAGCACCAGGCCAACATACGAACAAGAAAACGCCTACAACTACATAGAATCAAACCATCAAAAAAATGAAGACAAATTAATAACACAATGGACACCTCCCGCAATCTACTACTACAAATCACCAGACGCAGTTATGTACCCAGAATGGATAGAAAAAGATGAAAGATTCCTGAATGGATCTGAGAAACATGCTGAAACTAGTATTGTAATCAGGAATAAGTCTGAATTAATATCATATATGGATGAAAATGTGAGGGGTTGGGTTGTCCTCAGAGATAATTCCTACAGAGGTCAGAAGGAGGGTATCAAAGAGTTACTTTCAGAATTAGAAAAAACTAGATTTGACGAAGTGAATGTATGGAATTGGAATTCTACAAGTTTGAACAGATATTCAAAAAATTAGCATCGTAATAAAGTTTCAATGAGTAGGAGAGTCCTTCATTTAATTGACCACATGGGCTTAGGCGGAGCGCAGACAGTAATATGTGCGCTACTTGATTTTAAAGAGCATGAAGCTCATTCTTTGAGAACAACTAATGAAAAATTAGACTGTAAACATTCTTATACACTGACTAACCGTAAAAGCATGTTTAATTTAAAGTGCATATTAGATTCATACAGAAAAGTCAAGAAAAGCGATATAGATTACATTCAATGTCATATGCCGATTGCTAAGGCAGTCGGAGTTTTTATTAAAATATTGCCAATGACCAATGTTGATTTAATTTTTCATGAGCACGGCAGTATATACAGGGGCTGGAGTTTCTACAACATTTTTATTAGAATATCTGATAGATGGGTATCTGAACATGTTACCGTTTCCAATAAGGCTAAAGAATTTTTAAATGAAGTTGGGATAGAAAATGAGAATATAGAAGTTATTAGAAACTTTGCCGACACTGAAATATTCTCTAAATCTAAATTAAAAGGTTTTAATCTCCCCAAAATTTCAAAACTTGATGATTCATCTTTCAAGGTAGGTTATGCTGGCAGAATTACTGAGTGGAAAGGTTGGAAAGATTTTGTAGAATCTGCTAAACATACCCAAAAAACAGATTTTTTGATAGCGGGAGATGGAAAAGAAGTATGTGAACTCAAGGAGAAAATAGAGTCCAGTAACCAAATACATTACTTAGGTTATATCGATGACATCAGACAGTTGTTCAATGAGATAGATTGCTTTGTTATACCTTCTCACTGGGATCCTAATCCTCTCATATTTTATGAGAGTCTTGCCTCCGGAGTACCAGTCATTGCTTCAAGATCTGATTCTTTGAAGGAAATTACAAGAGATGGTGAAAACTGTCTAGAGTTCGAACCAGAAAATTCAAAGCAATTAGCTGATAGAATTAACGAAATAATAAATAATAAGGATCTCAGGCAGAGAATAATCAATCAGGGGAAAGAATTTGCCAAAGAAAACAATAAATGTAAGTTTTTAAACGATTTTAAAGATTTTTATGCCGAAGTTGAGAGTTGATATAATTTGGAATTATTAAATATTAATCTAATAAAAATTTAATGAAGTGAGTGGTATATGAAAGCTGTAGTTCTTTGTGCGGGAGAAGGTACGAGGATAAGAGATGTTACGCAGGATGAGATGCCTAAGCCCATGATTGAGATTGATGGAAAACCAATTCTAGAATATACTTTGAATAATCTAGAGAAGAATGGAATAGACGAGGTTTTAATCAATCTTCACCACAAAGGAAAAGTTATTGAAGAGTACTTTGGTTCTACTTATGGAGATATGGACATCAAATATTTCTGGGAAGATGAACTAAGAGGAACATCAGGAGCCTTAAGCCAAATGGAAGACGATTTAAATGACAGTTTCATAACTATCTATGGAGATATAGTGACAAACCTAGATTATAAAGAATTTAATTCCTTACATGAATCAAGTGAGGGTATTGGCACGATTTTAACTTACAGTGGAGAGGAAAACTTGACTGAAGCCAGTATAATTGAACTTGTTGATAACAGTATTGGAGACTTTATTGAAAAACCAAGTGAGGATCAGATTGAAAATGTTGAAGGGGAAATTTGGACAAATGCCAGCATCTACTGCTTCGACCCCGAAATATTCAAATTCATAGCGGATGAAGGAAAACAAGATTTTGGACATGATGTATTCCCAATAGTAGCAGACAGCCAATACGAGCTAAGCGGCTATAGATTACCTGAAGAGACATACTGGAGAGAAATAGGAAGACCAACTGACTACGAGAAACTGAGGGAAGATGTCAGTAATTCTATTATAGCCTGGAACTAAGCGCTGTAGTTTAAGCTTCCATAAACTCCTCCACTATTTCTTCTGTCTTCCTGTGTTCAATCATTTCTTCAATAAACTTTGGAGGAACTGTCACAATATCAGCGCCGGCTAAAAAGGCCTCCTGAATATCGTGAACTTTTCTTATGCTCCCAATTATTATCTCAATATCCTCAACTAATTCGCTTGATTCCTCAATTACTTTTATCGGATCTGAACCCATATCACTTATTCTACCCATAAATATGCTAGCATAGTCTGCTCCAGCTTTCTCAGCCATTAAAACTTGATTAACAGACATACAAGCCGTCATATTAACACTTACATCCTCCAATTCTGAAATAGCCTCGAAACCAGGTTTATTCGCAGGTATCTTAACATTAACATTCTCTCCAATTGAATTTATTTCTTTTGCCTGCCGTACAATTTCATCTTTATTGTTAGTTGTTACCTCACCAGAGATAGGACCATCTACTAGTTTGCTTAATTCTTTTAGCTTGCGTCTCCAATCTTCTACACCTTCATTAGCCATTATCTTAGGATTTGTAGTGCAGCCGTCTATTATACCCAATTCTTGATACTCATCTATACTTTTTTTATCTGAACTGTCTATGAACAGTAGCATATCTAATATATATATCAGAATTTTAAATCAATGATGGGAAACCAGTATCAAGATAGTATTCATAACGTTCAAATACTACTATTTCATCTATTCTGACGCATAAAACAAGAAAAAAGTCAATATTTGACCCAATATCTAAGAATCTGCCATAATTTTTTCTCACAGCATGATTCATTATTTCAGATATCACAGGTCTTTCCTATTCCAACTTAAAATTAATTATTTACCAAGATTCTGTATTTGGACAGTAAAAAGTTGCATAGGTATCAACGACCGCTTTCTTGCTATTGAGACCTCTCAGTTGATGTAACTTTACATATAACATTCTTGTAAAGGATGTATCAAGAATATTCAATAGCCATGCAGGCAATCTTATTATAAATCTACTTAGTATATCTGACACTTAACTACAATTCCATATTAAGCTATTATTTAAATTGCTTTCAAATCAATGAGTTCGAATATCCTGCCTATTAATCTATCAAATTATTTTTGTTTAAGATATCAAATAAACTTTTTGATTCAATTTTAGTTTTGAATTTGAAATTCACATTATATTTCTCTTCAAATCTCTCTGCCGCCTCAATATCAACATCATTATCCCCAACAACCGCAGTTTCACCAGGTTCTAAGTCTGTTAAATCAACACATTGTTCGATCAAGCCAGGTTGTGGCTTTCTACAGCCACATACCGTTATCTCCCCAGTATTGTCTCTGTAACGATTGTTACCATTCCTCATCTTCGGACCATGAGTGCAGTTAAATATTCGATCAACACCTATCTCCATTAACTCTTGATTTATGTTCTCTAAAGAGTCTTCATTAAGGCTTCTCCAAGTCTTTGATACATCAGGTTGATTAGAAAAAACATAAATTGATATACCTGCCTCTGAAGCTTTTTTTATAGCTTCTTTACTTCCTTCTATGAATTTAAATTGTTTAAGAGACTGCGGGCTAATTTTTCCAGAATTATTATCTATAAGCTTATTGATTACTCCGTCTCTGTCTAGAAGCAGGTTTTTAACCATTAGGAACCACTTTCTCTTAGTCCAAACACTATCATATGATGGATTAAGACATGGATCGATTCAGCCAGAGGTGTTGATTCCTTTCTTACTACAAATGATTGATCGCATACTTCAGTGAATTCTCCACCATCAAAACCTGCTAACCCCACTGTTGCAGCACCTTTAGAGTTAGCGTATTCAATTGCTTTGACAAGGTTTCCACTCCATTCGCTGGTGCCTCCATGTACACTGATAGCCATCAACATATCGTCACTCGTAATCCTGCCCTCTAATTGCCCTTTGTAGACTTCATCCCAATCCGCGTCATTAGTCCATGCAGTAAGCAGAGATTCATTGGAAACTAAGCTTGATGATTTTATATTAAATTCTACATCCTGATCTGCCGTCTTATCTAAGTCAGCTGCTAAATGTTTTGCCGTTGAAGCACTACCCCCATTTCCTATCGTATAAACTTCACCACCCTGCCTGGCCACCTTTTCAATCTCCTCGATCACTACTGAAATTTTATCCTCATTGATTTCATCAACTAATTTTATCGCATCTTTTTTCTGAACCTTCAAGTATTCTTTCACTTCATCAGTCTTCATATACAACTTCACATCCTTCTTGAGAGAATTTAAAGCTCATATGTTTAGCTCCAAGATTTTCAAGATTTTCCTTTACTTTATAATGATCTTCTACAGGCACATATAGCATAAGGAATCCTCCGCCACCTGCACCCACTATCTTTCCACCTATAGCACCGTTTTTCTTGGCGCAGGAGTACATTTCATCTATACTAGGATTAGTCATCCCTTTCGAAAACTTCTTCTTAGCAGCCCAGTGCATATCTAAAAGTTTTCCATAAATATCAATGTTGCCTTTTTCTAGCTCTCTACGAATCTGATGACCAATATTTTTGATCTCATCCATCTTCTTCAGCTTTCTCTCTTTCTCCTTCATCTCTTTCTTCTGATCTTCCAAAACTTCATCAGAATACCTTCTTTCATCCGTATAAAACAGCATAAGAGATTCTTGGAGCTTATTTAAATCACTCTTGTCAATATCAAGTTCACTTACACTTACTTCTTGATTTTTAGAAATTTCCAATCTTTTGAGCCTGCCAAAAGCTGCAGCATACTGATCTTGCTTACCACAACTCTTACCTAATTCTTCATTTTCGATTTGGAAAGCTGTTTCCGCCAACTCTCTTTTACCGTAATTTTTTGAAGAGTATTCCTCCAACGCTTTCAACATAGAGACTGTGAACGATCCGGAAGATCCTAACCCTGTTCCACTAGGAACATCTGAAATCGACGAAATGCTTAAGCCTTCAGCATCCAAATCTAGTTTCTCAAAGATTGTTCTCACATATTTATCAGAGGAATTATCCAGTTTATTTACTTCTTCAAAAGCATTCTCTAGAGAGATACTGTATTTATCGTCAAGATTTTGGTTAACAACTATATAAACATATTTATTTATCGTTGCAAACATTAGATCTCCGCCTTTCTCTTCACAGTAAATTGGAAGGTCGGTTCCACCTCCTCCTATAGAAACTCTTACAGGAGATCTTACAATCCTCATACCCACATAAATATATGGAAGAAGATAAAAACATGATCGAATCTCTGTCACTGGTTGTTCCTGTCTATAATGAGGAAGAGAATTTAGAGAAACTAATTTCAGATATTAACAACTACTTTTCCGATTTCGATGGAGATCTGGAAGTAATTTTCGTAGATGATGGAAGCTCTGACAATTCTTTAAAAGTTATTTCTAATCAAAAAAACGAATATATGCGTACGGTAAGTCACAGAGAGAACAAAGGTTATGGAGAAGCACTTAAGACAGGTTTTAGGGAGGCAGATTTAGACTGGATTGCTTACATTGATGGAGACAACCAATTCAAAATAGAAAGCTTGGATAAACTCATTGAATATTCTGAAAACTATGATTTAGTGGCAGGGAAGAGGAAGAAAAGGGCAGATGATAAAAGCAGGATAATAATCGGAGAAACATTCAACAAATTGGTTAAAAGATATTTACATATAGACTATGAGGATGTCGACTGCGGTATCAAACTATTCAAAAACGATATATTAGACGAAGTAAGTTTGAGTACTAGTAGGACTGTAGATGCAGAGTTACTGGCGAAATCAGAGTCAAAAGGCTTCAATATACAGCAAGTAAATGTAAAACACTACGAACGGGAGGAAGGAGAGAGTGAAGCTTCTGGAATCTTGGGCGTCAGGATAACTCTTATCGTTATAACAATCAAAGAATTAAAGCAAATTAAAAGTGAGGTAAATTCATGAAGGTTTTAGTTACAGGAGGAGCAGGATTCATAGGATCACATTTAGTGGAAAAACTTATAGAAGAAAATGAAGTAATGATTATAGATAACTTAGACGAAGGAAAAAGAGAATATGTCCATGAAGAAGCAAAATTCAGGAAAGTTGATATCAGGAAAAAATCAAAGGTAGAAAGCACCGTAAAAGATTTCAACCCAGAAATTATCTACCATTTAGCAGCCTATAACGACGCAATGGGAAGTATAGAACAACCAAGAGAAGCTATAGACACAAACATCCATGGGACAGTCAACATACTGGAAGCATGTATAGAGAATGATGTGAAAAAAATTATCTACGCTTCAAGCGGAGGACTATCCTACGGAGAACCAGAACAAACCCCCACCACAGAAGAACACCAACTTAAACCTGTCTACCCTTACGGCATAACAAAGACCTGCGGAACATTATTCATCAAAGATTACAGCAGAAGAAAAAATCTTAACTATTCAGTGTGCCGATTAGGAAGCGTTTACGGACCAAGAGCCAATGGAGGCGTCATCAAAAACTTTTTTGAAAAACTAAGAAAAAATGAAAAACCTGTGATCTTTGGCGATGGTACGCAGACAAGAGACTTCATCCATGTTAAAGATGTGGTAAGAGGGCTTAGAAAAGCTGCTGACAAAGGAGATGGCGAGTATAATCTTGGAAATGGCGTACAGACAAGCGTCAATGAACTATTAGAATTAATCGAAGAGGTTACAGAACAAGATATAGATCCTATATACAAAAATAGATGGCAAGGAGACATCGACAGATGTGAACTATCATGTAAGAAATCAAAAAATGAAATAAATTGGAAACCTCAAATTGATTTATTTGAAGGATTAAAGAAATGTAAGAGATACTATTACAACTAATTTGAATATTAAATCCGCGAAATATAGAAAAATAGGTTGGTTTTATGGTCTTTGCTTTACTTCTAAATCTACAATTTCGCCATTATTCTGGGCAATACCTTCAAAATCTTTCTTACTCACATAAGATGAATTATCTATTATAACAGTGTAGTTCTTGTTTTCAGGCTGATACTTGCTTGTTAACCCATTATAACCAACAAATAATCCTACATTCCTTTTTCCTGACACTTTACTGTTGGAATTACTTTCAATTATTTTTGGATTCGTCTTCTGTTTTGGATAACCTAGGTTATCTCCTGCTAGACCTCCAACCCTATCATTTCCAGATACTAGAGAATCTGCATGTGACCTTACAATAGAGCCTTCATTTCTTCCGACCAGTCCTCCTGTAGCAATATTAGTTCCATTAACTGCAGATAAAGATACAGATTGAGTTATAGTGGAACTAAATTGATTATAGCCTACTAATCCTCCTACAAATCTATTACCAGAAACATTAGATTTAGATATAGACCTTTGAATTTTACTTTCTATACCTAGACTTCCAACTAAACCTCCTGTTCTATTTTGTCCCTTAACTGAGCCTGAGATATTAACATTCTGTATTGATACATTATGACCTGTGGATCCTATTAACATACCTGTATGATGACTACCGGTAACACTTGCAGATTTTATATTTAAATTTTGTATTATTGATCCTGATGAATAAGATATTAGTCCTGTATGAGATTTTAAAGGTCTTTTTATGTGAAGGTTAGATATCGTGTTATTTCTCCCATAGATAATGCCTTTAAATTCATCATCACTTTCATAGTTGCCAATAGGATTAAAACCACGACCTTTATTCCAGTATTTAGTTCTTTCAGCATCAATGTCTTTCTTTAGTATATATGATGAGTTCTTTGAATATCTAATAGAATTCAATTGTTGTGTATTAAATATTTGGTAAGGATTTTGATTAGTTCCATTCCCTTCGAGATTATTGAATATAACTTCGTTACTTGAAGTATTTTTTGTATCTAAAATGTGAAAGCTCAGTGCAATTAAAATTACTATTGCTAAAAAGATGATAATTTTAGAGGAAAAATTAAATTGAATTTTCATTTTCTGTTCCACCTCCATACGTCAATATTATCCCCTTCCCATTTTAATTCAAATTTTTCTATTTCATTCATTAACTCAGGCCTAATTCCTCTCTGAACTATATCGGTTGCCACTATCCAACCTCGTTTATTTTTTTTTGTAATTCTAGTTAGATTTTCTTGATCTCCAATTAATGTTGAATTGCTGTATTCATCCCTACCATTAACCGTGTATTCCTTTGACCTTGTTCTTTCTTCTAAAACATAATCGGGTTTTTCGAAGTAATGATCAGCTGGTAGTGATCTGCCTACAATTAGTAGTTCGTCTTGGGAAGATCTTTCACCTAAATAATGGTATGCTGATTTAAAATCGGCTTCTGGGGCGGCCGATCCGAGTTGAGGATTTAATGGATTTCCTAAGGACAAAATTATGACAATAATTAATATGGAAAGTTTGAGATATGTATTTAATTCATTATCCATAAATGTTTCACAAATAAATTTGACAAAGTAGCTTGTTCCCATAGCCAAAAAAGGTAAAGAGAAAAAAAGATACCTGGAGGCAGGCAATTCAATAAAAAACATATAAACTACTGTAGGAGGCACTACAGCAAAGAGGAAGTTCTTAAATATATGCACATTCTTATACAAACCTATTAAACCTCCTGAAACTCCTAAAAAGAAGTTTATCGGGAGATTAAATCCAAACCATTGTAGATGTTCAACTAATGTCGCAAAATAGAAAGTTAGTTCCTCAAAAATATCCATAATTTTCCAAGATAAATTTTCTAAACCTACATTTAGAAATAATAAAAAAGCTGAGATAATTGTAATTTTCTGAATCATATCAGACTCTGAAATAGTTAGAATATATAATGGAAGAGTAAATATCAATATATAACCAGTTATATGTGTTTGAATACTTAGGAATGTTAAAACCGATAAATAAAGAATTTTTAAAACATCCTTAGTTTCTATATAGGTGTATGCCATATAGAAGGTAGAAAGATATAGAAATTGGAACATAGCATACATTCTAGCGTTTTGAGACATAGCTATATGCCAAGAGGAAAAAGCCAGGATACTTGAACTTAACAGAGCAGTTTTGTATTCAAAAACTTCGATAGCCCATTTAAAAACTAGGATTATAGTCATTACTCCAAAAATAAGAGATGGAATACGTAAAGCAAAATCATTTAACCCAAATATAATAACAGACACTGATGTCACAATTAAGTGCGGCATAGATCTAAAACTTTCTTTTCCTGAAGGATATTGTGGGATACCGGTCTCAATAAAAGTCTCCA
>Ga0102936_1000348_pt1 | contig 17990 bp, 19 predicted proteins | sample SalPon2_A_H2O_MG_FD_78502 | JGI IMG/M metagenome (GOLD analysis project Ga0102936, IMG submission 78502) | Salt pond water microbial communities from South San Francisco under conditions of wetland restoration - Salt Pond MetaG R2_A_H2O_MG | ecosystem: Environmental > Aquatic > Non-marine Saline...
GAAGCTGTCTATTCCGCTACAGCAACTCTACATTTAGACATTAATGGAGATAATGTAACTGATGCAGTAGCTAGAATAACTGAAGAAACGGACGCCCCTTACCTAGATTCAGATCAACAAAATGTTAAGCGAGAAGACCCGGGCGGAGTATATACCGGTGATTTCACAGTACCAGCAACATTTACAGAACAGGATTTAACTCAGAGTGTAGATGCCTGGGTGGAGCGTGTCAGCAAAGTAAACGAACTACAAGAAGACATGAAAGAAGTAGCCAACCAATACTCATAAAGAAACTCTCTTATTTTCTTATCAGACTTTTTACTGATAAAAAATTTATTTTTCTCTCAAATAAAATAATAAAATAAGAAACTGGTTTAAACTCCGAGTAATTCTTCGACTTTCTCTCTTCTCTCTGCATCTGGGGTAGGCGTATGTACGCGGTAAGGTTCTTCTTCGTCTCCTGTTAGGTTAACATAAACCCTATCCTCAACATGCCTCTGTTCTTCGGGAACTCCTTCTACTTCCATTCCAAGATTATCTTTCAAATCATCGAAGAATTCTTCAAAAGCTTCTTCAGTTCCATCTTCTGAAGCAGTCTCTAAAATATCTTGGCTATAATCACCTAGAAGGAATCTCGTTTCATAACCTGCTTCTTCCAAGGTTTCTGCCGCCTCTTTCAGGGCTTCTTCTGCTTCCGAATAGTCGACATCAATGTAGTCATTCATAACAATAAGAATTTGTGACCTAATAGTTAAAAACAATAGTTCGTAAGTAAATAACCAAACTCAAAATGAGATAATTCTTAAAACTAGAAACTTCTAGAATAGATTCCGGACTCAGCCAAATCAGAATTCAACAAATTACCTCTAGTCTCAAACCCTTCAAAACCATCATCAAAAACATACCAAAATTTAGTATCCTCCAAAAAACCCATTCAAGAATACTAACTATTTAACTCTTAACCGAACCCATGAAAATAATAGGCCTCGATAGCTCAGCTTGGCTAGAGCAGTTCCCTTGTAAGGAACAGGCCGAGGGTTCAAATCCCTCTCGGGGCTTTCTCTATTAAATTTGGAAATATGTTCAGTCTTTTTTCTGCAATATGAAGGCGGATGGATTTTGAGTTAATCTTGATTTAGAGAGGGTTTCTGAACTTAATTTTGAAGATTTAGTTTTGAGTGATTATTCATTGAAGTTTTTTGTTTACGAAATTGCTTTCAAAATATACTTATAAGTGTTGTGATGTATTAGTAGTGTATAAATGCTTCAATTGTGAATGAAATTCAAATATTAGAGGAATATGAAATTAGCGAAGACAATTTAGAAACCATGCTAGATGTAATGCCGATGTATGGCAGTGTAAATAATAAAGGCCAACTAGATGATTCAGTGGAATCTCCATTAACAGGAGGTGGTATGTTAGATGACGAAGAGAAACCAGACCAAGTTGGAAGAGAAGGAGAGTCAGAATTAACTTTAGGCTATAGTGACTTCGAGGTTCATTATGCAGGAATGATAGATGAAGAGAGCTTCAGTAACATATCAGAGGATGAGATACTGGACTTGCCAGAAGAAAACAGAAGAGAGGCTGCTGGTGCGTTATTCGGAGCATCTTATGCTTTGTTCAGGAACCAAGTCATGGAAGAAGGTTATCCAGCAGAACATTCATCATTCAAACAAGATATAGAATCTCAAGAGGAAAGAGAGAGTTTTCTGGAAGAAGGAGCAATTGAGATTAAAGGCGAAGTAATGGGTCCTTGGGGATATGAACATGAGAAAATGAATGAAATAATAGATGCAGATACAGCATTAGAAGCCTACAACGATGTAGCACAAGAAACAGTATAGTTTATGTTTAGGTTTTCAGAACTGAAAATAATGTTAATTATCCTAAAGATACTCAACTCTTTCTATTTCTCAGAATCATAATTTGTATTCTGGAAAAACTTAATCGATGGTTATGTGTATCTAGTACATTATAGAACAATTTCTCTGATTTTCTGGTTTTTAATTGTTACTATATTAGCAGGTAATCGACTTGAGATTATTTGATTTATTTGATGTTTTTATCCTTGATTAACTAAAATTTTTTGTGAAAGGGTTTTGAGTGAATAGGTTGTTGATTGGGTTGATAATTTGATGGGTGGAGCGAATAATTGGCGTAAGGAGGTTGATGATGGTGAGAGGATTTCTTGGGTTCATGAGGGAGGTTATGGTTTTTCTCTGAATGCTGTTAAGGAGGAGGGTAAGTGGTTTTTGAGTCTTTCGAGTTCTGTTTTGCCTGAAAAATATGATAAAAATGTTCTAAAAACAAGTACTAAGAAGAGGGTTACTTCTTTTGCTGTTGATTGGAGGAAGTCGCATACTGAGGCTAATGAGCTTTTGGAGGAGGTTGGTATTTCTGTTGATAATACTAGGAAGGTTTTTAACCCGTTTAATATGAGTTTGGCATTGATGAATTTGTTCTTGTTTTTGGCTTTGCTTCAGACCTGGAAGTTTATCGATCCTATCTTCAGTGAGATACCTCTCGGTATTATAATGGGCGCTGGAGGCTTGATTTTTCTGGCTGAAGCGTTCTACTCGGAAAAAGTATTTAATATCAAAGCACCTTTGCAGAACTCAGAGGAGCTGGTCTCACTTATAACAGGCGGATTTGCAATTCTTGCCTCGTATGGGTATATTACAGGTTCAGAATTTTACCTTACACATTTTTCAGGGGTTCAAGGAGGAATACTTGCTTATATGTTCGCATACTTGTTAATCCATTGGTTGAAACACCGTTTCCTAGGTTATATATCGATAACAGCCAGAACCACGAAAAATAAAGTTCAAAAACTGAAGCAAAAGAAGATAAACAAAAAACCTTGAAAAGTAGTCAAACTTAACTCCGAAAACAATTTTATCCGGAAAAATAAGGTTTAAAAAGTGTTTTGAACGGTTTCAAGGATATAAAGCTTCTGTTTTGTGTTTAGTAAGTGGTATTTAATTTTTTGGGTTTTCTATTCTTATTCTATGGGAAATAAGGATTTTGAACCTGATCTGGATGAGGTCTACGGCTACTTCCAGGAACTAGTTGGAGAGGAAAGTTACTCTTTTGAATCCAGAGAAGCATCAATGGAGCTGAAAACAAGGATTTCAAGGACTCCAATACACGGGATGAACCGCCTGTTTTTTGACATGAGAGATCAAGGCTATCTTGAATATGTTGAAAAAGTTGATCTCCCGACTCGAAGCTTCAAATTCGATATAAATCTAGACGGAGATGATGAACTTGAATTCACTGCTGAAGACTTGAAAAAAGAATTAGAGCCACCCTATCTTCACAATCCGGTATCCTCTACTCAGAGGCAGAATTCATTATTTTGAGTTTATCTCATCTGGTATTTTCTGGCGCTGGCTTTGCCTTTTGATTTTATGAAGTCGTAGTGCTCCATTTTTTTGAGGTATCTTCGGATAGTTCTCTTTGATTTAGGTTTCTCTATTTTTTCTTGGTATTCTGTGTAGATATGGTTCATTTTCTTGGGTTCGTCTGCGTTTTCCAGGATTTTTTTCAGTATTTTTTGGTCTTTGCTTAGTCTGTCGCTGTTTACCTGTCTTTGCTTGGCGTTTGCGGATTTTATCGCTGATTCAGCGTGTTCCATCTTTATTTCTTCACTTCCTTGGTCTTCGGCGTTGTAGGCAGCTGCTTTTAACGTCAGTATGGCTTTTCTGGCATCACCTCCACTTTTCTCAGCTATCCTTGCAACTATTTTTTCATTTACAGCTTCTTCCTTTAGTCCGTGTTCCACTCTTCTCTGTAAAATGTTTTTCAGTTGTTTGTGACTGTATTTCTTCATCTCCAGTTTTTTGACATCTGTTAAACGGCTTTGTACTCTGTCGTCAAAGTATGCGAATACATTTGGATCGTTCGCTATCATGATTAACGGTGCTTCCATGAAGCTGGATAGGAAGTAAAGTATGTCGCCGCTGCTGATCTGGTCAACCTCATCTACTATTATAACAGAGTTTTTATCCTTAATCTTCTCCTCAAGTTTGTCTTTTACTTCTGAGATGGATGATCCCTGTCGAGGTACTTCAAGAGGATCGTCTAAAAGGCTGTAAAGGACATCTCTCTTGGTTTCCTCGTCAAAACAGTTTACATAGAACTTGTGGATATCTTTGTACTCTTTAAGATCTTCTATAACATACTCTGTGATTGCAGTCTTTCCTGTGCCTGGAGGGCCGTGAATCAAAAGATTCCTGGGGTACCCATCCTCCAGTAAAGGTTCTAGTGCTCGGGCGATTTCATTTTGCTCGGAGCTGCGGCTAGGCATACTGTTCGGAAGGTATTCTGTTGTCAGAACTTTTCTATTGTCTATAACTGTTCTTTTCGGCGGCACAATTATTGAACTAATGCTTAGTTGTTAAGAGTTTAACTATTGGACAGATACCGGACAAAAACTACAAAAACAGTAAACCGCTTTGACTCCGGAGAAAAAACTGTTTAAACAAAACTTCGGACAGTCCGGAAACCCGCTGCCCGGATTAAATAAGGAGTACAAGCAATATTAGCATATGTCCCAGACAGCACGCCCAAGGCAAGCTCCATTCGCCCTACACGAATCATACAGAAACAAAATCGAAAAAGAAGCAGAACAGTTAGGCCTCAACACAGAACACCTAGTAGATGTAGTAATCGAAGAAGGCCTACAATCCATCAAAGAAAGCAAAAAACACAGGTAAAAATCCTTAATCAATTCTTTTACGAGGGAGGGGGAAAACCTTATTCACCTTATTTCTTCTCAAACAACGACAAAAAAACTTGAAAAAGAACGAAAAGAGAGAAAACTGGTTTTACAGACCCAGCCACGCCTAAAGAAAGGAATCAACCTTGTGCAAAAACCTGGCAAACTACCTGTATTCCAGTCATTTACAGCTTCAGAGATCAGAGATAGAAACGCCACAGCAGTATGGATCGACTCAAAAAACGAATCCTCAACATACGCACTCAGCAAACATGGAAACAACTTACTGGAAAAAGTCAGGATAGGAAGAGCCTTCACACCATTCCAGCACCACAACCTAATTCACCAACTCGAAGACTTCATTCAAAAAGACACAGAACTCCTTGTACTCCCGCATATAGACTCTCTGTACCTAGACGGACAAATCAAAGAATGGGAGGCCGAAGAACTATTCCAAGAAACCTGGAACAAAATACTGAAAATTCAAGAAAAAAATAATCTGAAAGTTTTGATCTCACACAGTCAAACAAAACCACTAAACAAAATAATCCTTCAAAACTATGAAAACAAGATTAAAGTAGACAAGACCAGCCAAGGACTAAAATACAACTCCAAAGACTTTGATCAGATGTTCTACAAAGATAAAGACAAGTTACAGACAACTATGCCTTACTGGAACCATAAAAACCGTCAAAAAATACAGGTAAAAACCAGGAAAGTGTAAAAAATGGGGAGAACTAACGCAACATACAGAAACCACTTAGACAACTTTACACAGAAGTTTAAGCCATTCCGGAAAGGATTAAGGAAAGAAAACAAACAGTTCCTAGACAAACTATGGGAAAAAGCACATAGCCACGCTCAGGCAGCAGCATACATGAATTCAGCAAACCCGGGGCTTCCCGCAATTATCTCAATACTTCTTGGTGTCCAAAAAGAAACCATTGAAAATCAGAAAGAGATTGAAAACCTGAAACAGAGAGTTCAAAAATTGGAAGATTGAATGGTTTTCAAAATAGACTTCATCAACGGCAAAACAGTATCATGGACAAAGACCGAAACAGGTGTGAAAGCAAGCCGCCACAAGGACTACTGTCCACGGTTCTACATAGAGGGAGACAAGTCCAAACTGTATAAGAGCCGGTCATGGCTTACCAGTCTAGAAGGTGTCGAAGCCACTTGCTTCGAACACTGGAAGCCAACACTATCCAAACCCAGACAGAAGGTTCTCCGAGTAGACTGCAGTTCAGAAACTGATTTGAAGACTGCTGCCAACAAATTGAAGAAAAGCTTCGGAAGATCAACATTCAGACTCTACAATGTAGGATTCAGCCCTCAATTCCGATTCTGCCTACAAAAACAAGTAAAACCTACACCAGAGAACACTTTGAACAAAATAGAACTTACCCTTCACAGAAAACATCTATCAAACCAAAAGATATCACAACTAAAGCTGAATGGAGAAAAAATAGGTGGAAACGAAAAACAAGTACTCAAAAAACTGAAAAACCACTGGAAAAAAGAAAACCCCGATATTTTGATTGTCAGCAAAGGCCAACTAATCCAATTGATACATCAAAAAATCCAAGAACACAGTTTAGACTTCTCACTCGGCCGACTAAAACAATTCCAACAATTAGCAGGCGGAAACACAGTCTCAAGCTATGGTAAAAGACAGCACAAGGCAGCCCGTTACAACATACCAGGAAGAATAGTAATTGACAAAAGCAACAGCTTCATGCTAGGAGAAGCCACATTAGAAGGACTTTGGGACCTAGTAAGGAGAAGCTACAGGCCTCTGCAAGAGCTTGCCTGGGGGAGCATAGGCAGACTACTCACCAGCATAGAAGTCCGAAAAGCATACCTAGAAGAAAACACACTAACACCATGGAAAAACTGGAGTGGTGAAAAACCCAAAAAGGCGTCAACACTTCACAAAGCAGACAGAGGAGGCTTCATATTCAACCCAGAACCCAGCATACACCACAATGTCTACGAAGCAGACTTCGCCAGTCTATTCCCCAACATAATGGTAAAAAAGAATATCAGCCCAGAAACAGTAAACTGCAACTGCTGCCAAAACTCCAAAGTACCAGAACTAGACTACACAATCTGCCAAAAACAAAAAGGATTCATCGGCAAAGTACTCAAACCACTTATACAAGACAGACAAAAAATGAAAGAAAAAATAGACACTATAGAAAATGAAAAGGAACGAAGATATGTCCAAGGAAGTATTGATGCCATAAAATGGATACTAGTATCATGCTTCGGATACATGGGGCACAGCCACGCAAGCTACGGAGCAATAAAGTGTCACCAAGCAATACAAGCCTACGACAGAGACATCATGGTCAAAACCAAAGAAAAATTCGAAAACTCCGGATACAGCATTGCTCATGGCATAATCGACTCAATATGGGTTCAAGAAAAACAAAAAGCCGAAGAATTTGAACAAGTATGCCAAAAAATAACCGAAGAAATAGGAATAGAACTGGAGCCTGAATACAAGTTCGAATGGGTTGCCTTCGTACCACGAACCAGCTCAAAACCAGACATAGCCACATTAAACCGTTACTTCGGAAAAAAACAAAACGGAGAATACAAAACAGCAGGAATAGAAACAGAACAACACTCAACCTGCCAATACATCAAGAATAAACAGATGAAAATGATAAAAGCATTAGACAAACAAATGTCGCCCGAACCAGTTATAGAAGTACTGAAAGATAGTATAAATCAAATTAAAAGACTTGATGTCGCTCCTGAAAAACTTGTGATAGAAAAGAAAGTTTCAAAATCTCTAGACCAATACAATGTGGAGAATAGATCGGTTTCAGCACTTAAAAGAGCTAAAAAACATGGAATAGAAGTAAAGCCTGGCCAAAAAATCAGTTATGTAGTCAAAGACGACGATGCCACCCTAATAGATAGGACCAGGCTTGACTTTGAGGCAGAAGAAGGAAGATATGATAAGCATTTCTACACTAAAAAACTCATCAAAGCCGCAGAATCAATACTGTCGCCTCTAGGACTCAAAAAACAAGACATACACAGAAAACTAAACAAAAAACAACAAAAAATAACCGTTTAGACTAGAAAAACCCTCAATAAATAAGAAATTTGGCCTATGAGCACAAAATTTATTTGGCAGGACCCGGATTTGAACCGGGGTCTGGTCGTCCCAAACGACCAATGATAGTCCACTACACCATCCCGCCTGTTGCCGTAATTTTTGGGTTGTTACCGTATTTTTTTATTAGGGTTTGCCGTGTTCTTTTCTTGTTTTTATGTTTGGTAGTCCTATTTTTGTTTTTATGTCTCGGGAAATGGGTCATGAGTTTGATGAACTTGATGTTGGTCGGCAACTTATCTCTTTTCTAGGAGAGTTTGATGTTGTTAGGACGGAGGAAGAGTATTTTCATACTGGTTTCGAGGAAGGTAGAAAAGGGGATTTTGATGTTATTGGTTATAGTGGATCTGAAACTGTTTTTCTCGAGTTGAAGAGTTCTTCGAATCATCTTTCTAGAGGTTTTAATCAGTTGGAAAAGGGTTTGTCTCATTTGCAGCGTCAGGGTTATGATCCTGAAGGCTATATTCTGGTATTTGATGATGTTTTATTGGATTATAGAGATGCTTTAGACCAGCTCCCTGCTTTTTATACTTTTGAAGAACTGAATGAGGTTTATGATGGCGGAGCTTGGAATGTTGTTAGTGCTTCTGTTTCTAATGACTTGGATGCATTACTTGAAGAAGATAAGAATGTTTCTCGTGTTACGAAGTATGATTGGGATTTGTTGGAGGCTAGAAATTTGGTTGAAAGAGATGGTGATCAGTATAGAGGGACTGAAAGTCTTGAAGAAAGATTGAATGAGGTTTCGGATACATTGCTTCATACCAGTCCGAGAATAAGTTATTTGTTGCATCCAAAGGATTTTAGAGGAGAAAAGACTCTTTGGGATGGGTATTGAAAACTATATTTCTGGTTTGGATGAATTAGAATAGAAGATTTTGCATGTAAGTGTTTGTTTGAAAGTGTTTTTTGGAATATTTGGTTTTAATGGCTGAATCGTCTTCTCTACTTTATGATGAAATCAAAGTATTTAGTGGCGGCTTTCTCGCTGGTTTTACTGACCGGCGGGGTTTTTGCACAGAATGGTTCAAATCAATCTAGTACAAGTTTAGGTGTTGATACGGTGGTAGTGGCTTCAGATGAAAGCCACTTGGACTCGACTATTTCGGATGTACCTGCTGATACAATAGGTATACCTGTTGTATTGACAGATCCTGACAACTTAACCAGTTCTACAGAGAGTGTTCTATCAGATGTTGATAGAGCAGTTATTGTCGGAGGACCAGCTGTTATTTCAGAAGATGTTAGAGAAAGTATAGATGAGGAAGTAAGTCAGAGTACCAGGGTTTGGGGTGAGACTGCTTCCGACACATCTTTGGAAGTTTATGATTATTTCTGGCCTTCAAATCCTGAAAGGGTCAACATAGTAGAATCAAGTCTTTACAACGAACAAGAAACTTATCAAGTGCTCTCAGCTGTAGTTAATGATGCAGAAAACCCTGTTATCCTAGCGGATAGAAACATTTCAACTGAATTAGTCTCTGAACTTGAAGATAGACAGATAGAGGAAGCAACAGTTTACAGCACACAAGTAAATGAAAGTAATGAAACTGGAAATATTTCAGAAGAAGATGATAACTCTTCTACAACCAGTCTTGAGAACCGTTTCAGTGAGGCAGATATCGAATTCACTTTGAACACTGGAACACCTGATGAACTCAGCACAGACCTGAACGAAGATCTTTCTCAGGAAGGAACAGTTTTCGCAACAACAGGAATAAACTCAAGTTACGGAATACCGAGCTACGCACATCCCAACGCTGTAACATTCCCTGTAACACAGGATGAAAGAACTAGAGATATCAGTTTCCTGAACACTTCAGACTTCGAAACAGTGAATGTAATAGGTGAACAAGACGCAGGACAATCAATAATCGATCAATTAGACAGCAACCAGTCCAACTTGATAACCGTTAATGACACAGCAGAGACATCAATCACAATTCTTCGAAACCAATCCAATGAATGGATGGATAGAGCCAACCAAGAACTAATCGGAGAACTGGAATTCGAAGAAATGGAAAACATGACCAATGAAACAGAAAACGGAAACACAACAGCAGACAACACGACAAACATGACAGACACCGAAGAAAACAGTTCAGAAACCGGTAACACAACAGCAGACAACACGACAAACATGACAGACACCGAAGAAAACAGTTCAGGGACCGGTAACACAACAGGAGAAGTAAACAATCAAAGTTCAATAACCCTCAACTCCAGAGACAACGAAATAGTTTCTGAAGCAGCCTACAGCGACGGACAGAACTACATGAAATCAACGACAATCACACAAGACCAATCAGCAATCCAGTTCACATACGAACTAACAACCAGTGAAAACCAGACATCAACAGGAGAGGAATACAGTTTCCAGCAAAGATTCTCACCAGATCCTGGCAACTACGAAACAACTGCAACACTGATTGTTGACGGAGAAACAATCAGAGAAACCACAGAAAACATCACAATCACCTAAAAAACCCCGTTTCCAATCTTCCCCTTCTTCTTCCTTTTCACAACCACCAGTTTTACAAACTTACAGAATATTTTTTATCAACTCCGGTACAACTATAAAATATGGTAGAATTCGAGACAATCGAAAAAGAACGACGCGACTACGGAAACTTCCCAGGAGAAAAATTCATCGAAATCAGCAGAAACAAAGCAATACAAGACGACGGCAGCGAAAACACCTTCATCCAAATAGCAACCGGCTACTACAACGAAGACGAAAGCATAAACTACAACAAAAGATTCACAGTACCAACAGACCAAAAAGCAGTAAACCACATAGTAGAAAAACTACCAGAAATCTTCGAAAAAGAGAAGGAAAGCGGAGATAACTAGTATTTTCTGTGTCCTGTTAGATGTTTAAGTAGTTGAAGTTTTAATTTGTGGTTTATGATGGAAAAGGTTGTGGTGCTGGGCGGCGGTTTTCTAGGTGTAAATGCTGCTTTAGAGCTTTCAAGTAGTAATGTTGAGGTTGTTTTAGTTGATGATGATTTGGTTCATGAGTATATTCCTGGTACTATTGATTTGATTCGGAATAGGGTTGATGGGGATAAGTTAGTTGTTGAGTTGGATGATTTTTTTCCTGAAGGTGTTGAAGTTGTTGATTCGGTGGTTGAGGGTGTGGATAGGGATGAAAAAGTGGTTGAGACTTCGGATGGTTCGATTGGTTATGATAAACTTGTTGTTGGTTTAGGCGGTGAGCCTAACAGTTATGGCGTCGATATTTCTGAGGCTGAACATGTTTGGGGTGTAGAAGCTTCGAATCAACTGGTTGAAAACCTTGGTGATGCGGATTCAGCTGTTGTTGTTGGTGGGGGCTATGTCGGTGTTGAGGTTGCCGGAGAATTAGCTGATAAAGGATTAGATGTAACTGTTGTGGATGGTAGTACTCGGCCTTTAAACTATCTAGACGAGAAATCATCTGAAAAAATTTTAGAAGTTTTCAATAATAAAGGGATAAAGTTTAAAGGAGGGAAGAGGGCTTCAAAAATTGATTCTAATGGTATAGTAACGGATGAAGGCAAGGATTTGGTCTCGGATGTTGTTGTATGGGCTGGAGGAGTCCAGGCCAATAGTACTGTTCAAAAGGCTTTTTCAACGGATTTTAAAGGAGTTAAGGTAAATCACGGTTTGTCAATGGTTGATGATGAAAATGTTTTTGTCGGAGGTGACTGTGCTGATTTAACCGGTCAAAAAACAGCTCATAAAGCCATGAATCAGAGCAAAGTTATCGCTAAAAACATTTTAAGTGATGGAGATGAGTTAACGAGGATGGAAGAGGATCAAAGCTTCTTGGTTGTTAGTATAGGCAGCACTGCTGGCCTAGTATATAAAGACAAGGTTTTAGCTGTTTCAAGATTTTTGAGATATTTCAAAGACTTGATAAGAGTTTATTACTTGTGGAATCTGAAGATTAAGAAACGGTTTAATGCAGGTTTCCTTCCCTGACATCGTCATCGAAGGCAAATAGTGCGTAGCTGACCTTAGTAGGGCTGAAATCTGTTGAATCTGCTATTTCTCTTATAGGTTGAATCATCCTAACATAATCTTCGGCATCAAAGGTTTCTTTTCTCTCATTCAAGTAGTCAAGCCTTTCTAGAGACGCCCAGACTCTTGTGTCAACTATAGCATGTTTATCAGGGTTATACGCTGCAAGTACGCAGGATGCTGTCGGTGCTTTAAAACCTGAAAGAAGTGTAATCAAACCTATCTTAGAATAATCTCCTTCAACATCCAAGATATTTTTTGTAACTTCCTTACATACTTTTTTGCTGTTTTTGTTGACATGGTAGGCGCTTCTAGTACTGGATTCATAGGCGATTTGGTATAACTGGTTTCTTGTAAGATATCCTTGGCTTCGGTATTTTTCGCCAAAATCCTCTATTTTCCCTGGTAATACGCCTTGTGTATCAATGTAGTATTTTAAATACTTCTTAATGAATTTTTTGTTTGGTTTCATTGTTCTTCTTTTAATCTGTCTGCAAGGTTTTCTGCTGCTTTACCGGCTTTTCTTCTTCCTTGTCTTTCGAATATTTCTTGGCTTTTTCCTGTACTGTCTAGAAATACTTTTTCTATCATACCTTTTTCTATTTCGACTTGTAGGATTTTTTCTATGACTGGGTCGCTGTAGTCTTCTGCTTTGTCGGATATTACCATGTATGAGTCTGCTTGTGACCTGCTCAGTATTCCGGGGACATCCATGAAGTCTGCTTCTCTTTTTTCTGCTTCTAGGCCTAGTTCTTTTAGTTGGCTGTAGGCGTGTCGGCCAAGTTCGCCGTTCACTGAGTCGATGACCAAAACAGTCATAAAATTTCAATTAGTCTCTTGTTTGTATAAGGTTGATGATGACGGTTTTGAGATGGTTTTGATTAAAAACAGATGAGGTATATTGTTGCTGTATGAGTGAGGATAAAATCCCTGCTTGGTGTGCTGGAGAAGAGTGGTGTCCGATGACCGCAGCCTCGAATATTATTGGTAAGAAGTGGCATCCTGTGATTATTTCGATGCTTTTAGATGATGAAAGAGGTTTTAACGAGTTGAAGAACGAAGTTAAAGGTATTTCGGGCAAGGTGTTAAGTGAAAATCTTGAGGAACTGCAGGAGAAGAACTTGGTGAAGAAGAAGGTTGTCAGTGAAAAACCATTGAGGGTGAAGTATTCTTTAACCAGTACAGGACGAAGTCTTGGACCTGTATTGGATGAGCTTAATGATTGGGCGGTTGAACATTTGAAGCCTTCAAAGAAAGAAAAATCAGTGATTTAAAAAATGGAAGAATTTGTTTGGAAATACCTTTTAGGCCCTATAATAGCGGATGCGAAAGGAGTGGAAACAGTTACTTGGAACAGTGTAACTGCTGTAACGGGATATAACCCTGTAAACACTGTGGCATATGTTTTGCTGGCTGGATCGATTCTATACTTAGCTTATAGGTACTTGGAAAGAATGGATATAGGTCTTTCACCGAGCACTGCAGTCTATTCAACACCTTTCATTCTTTTAGGAGGAACTTTGAGGTTTATAGACGATGCACAGATAGTCCCGTTCCCTTACAGCATTGTTTTTATTACGCCGATAATATATTTGCTTGTAGCGGCAGTGTATATTCCGGCGCTGACCAGGCTTGAGGAAAGAGATTTGATGAAGTTAGGAAACATTTTTTTAGTCCCGACAGTTATCTTAGTATTAGTTTCTTCTGATATTGTTAACTTGGTTTACTTAGTATCGGTTTTAGGTTTGTCTTTTATTCTTACAGGGCTTTACTACTTTTTTGTTGATGAAAATTTCTCAACTAAGCCTTTTGTTTTATTGGCTTTCTCGCAGCTGTTTGAGGGTTCTGCTTCAATGCTTGCTTCCGTGCCTCAACTGATTTCAGATACTTCAAATACTTATCAGCCTAAGCAGCTTCTTGCTAAGTTGTTTAATGACTTATTTGGTGTTCCAGGAGTTCTTGTGATGAAAGTAGGTGTTCTTGTTCTAGGTGTTTCTGTGATTAAGGATTTAGAGGATGATACTTTGAGGTTCATGGGATTGATGGTGTTATACGCTGTTGGCTTGGGAACAGGATTAAGGGTTTTCCTCAGAGCGACCGCAGGAGTGTAAGATTCCGACCCTGACTATAATAAACCCAAGTATATATTTGTTAATTGATGAATGGGAAAATCTTGGTAACTGTTTTTTTGGTGCTATTTACAGTTCATGTCTCAGGTTTTGATGCCTCAATCGAACCTGTTAAACCGGAAGCAGAAGCTGATTCACCGGCAGAATTCCAATTAAACATAGAGAACACAGAATCCGAGGATAAAACATACTCAATTTCTCTTTTATCCCCTAAATCTTCATGGTTCTACTACCCTGGAACGGTGAGGGCAGATGCAAACTCAAACCAGACAACAACTGTAACTGTCTCACCAACTGAAAAAGCAGTACAGCAGAGGTACCGATTTGATATGAAGGTAAGGCAGACCGACACAGCCGACACTAAAGAGCTTACAGCCTTCTTCAATGTAAAACAGCCTTATATACTTCACATCATCGATTTGAATCAGGATAGAGAAGAAGTAAATCCTGGAGAATCATTCAACACTCAAATCGAAGTTCAAAACCTTGACAGCCAGTCAATATCTGACTATGAAGTGAGAGCTGAGTACAGAAACCAGACAAGAACCGGTTCAGGAACCGAGATACTCTCAAGAGGAACAAGAAGATTCAACTTCACATTCCAAACCAGTGAAAATGCAACGCCGTCAACAGAACAGATAAAATACACAGTAACCGCAAACAACGAAACACAGAGCACCTCACAACAAAAAATAACTATAAACACTGTTGAAAACCTTGAGAAAACCAGTCAAACACAAAACCGTTTAATAGAAGTTCAAGAAACAGTCAAGGCAGTAAATAATGGAAATATCCGTGTAAACACTACTGTCCAAACTGAGATACCGTCCTACCTTTCATCCATAACAGAGACAAATCCAAAACCTTCAAACATTGCAGAAAGAGACGGAAGAATAGTTTACACATGGCAAACCGAGCTCGGACCAAATGAAAGCTTCTCAGCCAGCTACAAAACCAAGTACTGGGTGCTAATCACAGCATTAACATTGATAGCACTAGGCGTAACAATAATCAAACTACTGACAAACGATATCAACATAAGAAAAAATACTAGTAGAGAAGGAGAAAAAGTCAAGATAGACATAGAAATCGAAAACGATGGACAGAAAACATTCGAAAAACTTCACTTAGAAGAATTCATTCCAGACATCGCATCAGTAGATGAAACATTTGACATGAACACTCCAAAAATCCGGAAAACCAACGAAGGAACCAAACTAAACTGGGAAATACAAGACCTAACACCAGGAGACCAAAGAATAATCCAATACCGAATCAAGCCCAAGGTACAGGTGGAAGGAGAAGTAACTCTACAGCAAGCAGTGCTCAAAGACAGCAACGGTGAAGTAATCAGAGAAAGCAAAGAAACCACAACCGAATTCCAACCAGACACCAATTAAAAAACCTTTACCCAACAAACAGTTCTTACACAAAATCAGAAAAAACCCGACTTAGCTCAGTCTGGCAGAGCGTCCGCCTGTAGAGCGGATTGCCCCAGGTTCAAATCCTGGAGTCGGGACTCGGACTATACATATTATTTCTTGGTATTAGAGTAAAACCAAAGTACTGTTTTATTACTTGCTATATTATACTTTGATTCTGTATTTTGATAGAACCAACAATCGTATAATTATTCAATTGAAACCAATTTATGTTTAAAAATTTACTTATTCATAGATTCCAACTATTGTAAGTGTTTGATTGATGATGTGGTTAGAAAAATTAAAGCAGAGAGTTGACTTTGATGAAAAAGTCATTCAAGAATTTGAAGACAGAAAGGTAGAGGGGCCGCCAATTTATGGAGTTCACAATACTAGTTTTCAGGCATTTGTAAAGAACATAATATCTTTAGGTGAAACTTTAGAAGATGTTGAACAGCTTATCCAAGGAGATAATTATTATACAGCTTATAATTTCCTTGAAGACTTTAGTTTCAAAGATTATGACTTTAATGAGGTGGAAAAGGAACTTTCGGGCGAATTTAACTCTCAAGAAATGAGAAAGTTTGAAAATATAAATAATAACTTTGAAGAACTAAAATTTAAGGCTTCTAAGGAGCTTATAGAGAAGGCTTTAGAAAAAGGTAAGAAAATAAACCGTAACAGAGAGCCTAATATTTTGATTAGAGAAAAATCTCTAAAGAAGGCATTTAACCATGTCAAGGAAGAAGGACAGGGACAAGAAGTGAAAGAAGTTGCTGGAGTATTCATCATGTCTTCAGAAGGGAAAGGGAAGATAATTTGTCAGGATTACAGAAGATTAAACCAAGAGGAGATAACAAAGAATGATGAAGCAGAAATATCTTATGAGGATTCGTTTCTAGAGAAATACAGCGATACAGAGAATTACAAATATGCTTTAATGCATTCACACCCTGCAGAACACCATAATTACATGATCGCCTTCAGGCCTTCAGACGGCGACTTGAATTTTTTCTCAGAATATCAGTCAAAACTAAATTTCATTATTACTACGAGCGACGAGAATCTACCCAGTGAACTATACATTTCAGCGATTACTATGGAATCTGAAAACATATTTAATTTCGAAGATATTACAGTAGTAAATTCTGATGGAAGAGTAGAAATAGATTGTATAAATACTTATAACAATCTTACTTACCTAAGCGAATGCGCAGGTATGGAGAATATTAAAATAGATGAAAGCATCAAACGCATGGACTCAAATCTAAGAAAACAAGTTTTAGGATTCTAATAGTTTATTTACAAAATTATTAAATTTCAATAAAAACTGTATCTCGCAAATCCAACACTTAATAGAGACCTCAAAATATCAATCTAGCCTTTAAATCTTGAATAAAAAAAAATAAAATAGGTGAGTTAAAAATAATGGGTTTGTCTTTGTCTGGTCCTTTTCCGTTTTTTGTGAATGATGAGTGGGAGAGGAGTATTGTTTTGCGGTTTGGTAGCTATAAAAGGAGTGGAGAGTCTGGTATTCATTTTAAGATTCCGTTTATTGAGAAGCCGGTGACGGTTCCTGTTTATGAAGAAAGTGTGGATGTTATGAAGCAGGAAGCTATTACTAAGGATAATGTCCCGGTTGAGGTTGATGGTGTTGTGTTTTTTGAGGTTAAGGATACTACTGAGGATGTTAAGGATGCTATTGTTAATGTTGGTGAGTACAGGAGTCAGACCTTGAATTATGCGACCTCTATTTTAAGGGATCAGGTTGGTAAGAGAGAACTTGATGATTTGCTTCAGAAAAGGGATGAGATAGGTGACCATATCAAGGAGAAGCTGGATGATAAGACTGATAGTTTTGGTGTTCGTGTTTTGGATGTTGAGATTCAGAATATTAATTTGCCGGAGAAGATGGAGAGGGCTATGGCAGCACAGGCTGAAGCAGAAAGGGATCGGCGTGCCCGTCGCACCAACGCACAAGGAGAACTTGAAGCAGCAGTCAAACTCCGCCAAGCATCAGAAATCATAGGAGACAAAGGCTACCGGATGCGTACACTACAAACATTAGACAGTGTGGCAGCAGAAAACAGTACAATAGTCACATTCCCTACAGAACTAATTGGAGGGATGGCTCAGGGTGAAAACGAAACAGGGCTAAAAGAGATACTGGATGAAGTATCGGACTTAGACCTATCCAACTATGATATTGGAGATGTCGCCGAGAACCTGAAAGATGGCGATATTGATATCCAATAATTTTAGGAATAAATATTTCTCTCTTTATTTTTGTATAGTTATTTGAAGAATAGATAAGAAAGAATGATTTTAGTTTAAGTTCGTATTTTTCTTTTTTTGTGGTTTTTGTTCTTGTTTATCGTGTCTCGTGTTGGGTTTTTTGCGTTTTTGAACGGGTTTTTTCAATGGCAGCTTTTTTGTGGAGTTGTGGTGTTGAAAGTTTTTTTCTCGACTTTTTGTGCGGTGTTGTTTTTTTGTTGTATCGTTGTCTCGTGTTTTGAGAGTTGTTTTTAGTTTTTTCTCCAATCTTGTGGAGCTTTGGTGTATCGGCTTTGTAAGTATA
>Ga0102936_1000351_pt1 | contig 17963 bp, 14 predicted proteins | sample SalPon2_A_H2O_MG_FD_78502 | JGI IMG/M metagenome (GOLD analysis project Ga0102936, IMG submission 78502) | Salt pond water microbial communities from South San Francisco under conditions of wetland restoration - Salt Pond MetaG R2_A_H2O_MG | ecosystem: Environmental > Aquatic > Non-marine Saline...
CGAACGGAGGGGTGGCGCCGCGGTCGATTCCGACCTGACCGACCGGCAGCGCGAGACGTTACGGATGGCGTTCTACGCGGGGTACTTCGACTGGCCGCGGAACGCCAGTGCGGACGCGGTCGCCGAAGAACTCGACATCGTCCAATCGACGTTCAGCCAACACCTCCGAACGGCCGAGCGGAAACTTCTCGCAGAGTTGTTCTCCTAGCCGGGCCGCGAGCGGCCAACGTTCGGGTGTGGCTGCCCGCCCGTGATCAGGGGTGGTTCTCACACGGCGGTCGGCCCAATGCACATCGGTATTCGGGACACGGGCCCCAAACCACAACGGAACGGACGTCATACTGCTTCCGGTGAATTCGGGAATATGAGTAACTCCCAGGAGTTTGCATCGGACCGAGCACAGGGGTGGGAGACCGACACGAAATTGGTCAGGGAGTTTCCCCGTCCGGTCAACGTCGTAGACGCGGTTACGATGACCGTATCGGAGGCCATCGAGAGGTTTTCCGAACTGTCCGAGACGCCGCCGCTCCACCAGTTCGTCGACGTAACGAAACTGGATGGACTGTTCAAGACGAAGGCCACGGACGACAGCGGCTGGCTCCCGTCGGCGGTGTTCCGGTTCCAGGGGTGTCGAGTGACGGTTCTGTACGGACGGATCATCCGTGTGATCATCGAGCGGAGCTTCTAACCCGGGCGTCCATCGCACCGCCGTTGGGGAGGCGACGGCGACCACCGTCGAACGAGCGGTACGCGTGTCATCGCCCGGGCGCCGCGGCCCGCAGTGGACCGAGTCAGTTCCCCCTCACGTGGATTCGGGCCCGTCGGGGCGCCACGCCACGGCAGCGTTTTATCACCGCGCTGTGTGGTGGTCGGTATGCTGGTTTCCGACGACGATGGACTCGAACGGTTGCTCGACAACGACACCATCGCGGTGGTCGGCTGCTCGACCACGCCCGGAAAGGCCGCACACGACGTTCCCGCGTACCTGCAGCGCCACGGCTACCGGATCGTCCCGGTGAACCCCTTCGCCGACGAGATCCTGGAGGAAACTGCCTACGACTCGCTGTCGGAGGTTCCGGACGCCGCCGACGTCGACGTGGTGAACGTGTTCCGCCCCAGCGACGAGGCGGGCGAGATCGTCGACAGCGCGATCGAGCGGGCTGGACGGCTGAGCGACGTGTCGGCGGTGTGGCTCCAGTTGGACATCACCGACAGCGAGGCGGGCCGACGGGCCGTGGACGCGGGGCTCGACTTCGTCCAGGACGCGTGTATGAAAGTCGAACACGCCCGACTCCTCGAGTGACCGCCGGGAGGCCGCCGCCGACGAGCCGGGTCAGTTGCCGTCGGCGTCGGCTTCTGCCCCCTCGGTGCCGGCGCCTCCCACCGGCTCCTCGCGCTCAGCCTCGGAGATGTGTGCCTCGGCGGTGACGCGCTCGACGTCGATGCCCTCCTGCTCGGCGAGCGCCTCCACCAGCGCGCGCACCTCCGCAGTCTCCCGTTCGAGGCGGTCCACCCGGTCGCTGGTCTCCTGGGTGGTCTCGCGCATCTCCACGATCTGATCGCGGAGGTCGTTCAGGCGGGTGTAGACGTCCTCCGCCATGTCCGTCACTTTCTGGAGCTTCTTCGCCGTGCCTCCGAGTCCCATACCTCCGTGTGGGCGGCCCGGCTTTGAGTGCGTTCCGGCTTGCCCCGGCGGCCGGCAGGACGGGAGCGCCCCCGTCGACGCGAGTGCCGCGGGGGTCGGACGCCGGAGCGAGGGCACCGACTCCGCCTCCCGAGGGGACGAGGATCGCTACCCCAGGGCCGCTTCCGACGCCAACCTGGTCGGGCTCGAGTGGCGGTCCGGCCGCGTGCTCGCGACGGCCGCCGGGCCCGACCTATCAGTCTTTCAGCACAGGTGCGTCGGGCGACCCCGGTAGAGCGGCGGGCTCCCGAGCGCGGCTCCCGACAGCAGCGTCTCCCCGAAATCCGGCGCGCTACGCCGTATTAAACACACGTACGTGTGAACACGAAATCGCGGCGGACGCAATTCTGGCGCGATCCGACCGTTCTTTTCGGATTACATGTGTGACATCGGATATGGCACAACGCCTCGAGGGGCAGGAGCTTGCCGCCTCGATACGCGACCGACTGAGCGACCACGTCGATCAACTCACGGAGTACGGCCACCGGCCGACGCTCGCGACGCTCCACATGGGGGCCGACCCCGGAGCGGCGACGTACGTCGAGATGAAACAGCGGGACTGCGATCGGCTGGGCGTCGACGGCCGGCACGTCGACATCGACGCCGACGCCGACGCCCAGACGCTGTACGACGCCATCGAGAGACTCAACGCCGATCCCGACGTCGACGGCATCATGATCCAAGACGACACGCCGGCCCACGTCGACTGGATGTCGGCCGTCCGCCGGATCGACCCGACGAAGGACGTCGACGGGCTCCACCCGGACAACCTCGGCCGGTTGCTGGCCGGCGACCCGCGGTTCGTCCCGTGTACGCCGCTGGGCATCGAGCGGCTGCTGGTCGCAAACGGGATCGCCGTCGAGGGCGCCGACGTCGCCATCGTCAACCACTCCAACATCGTCGGCAAGCCCCTGGCGAACCTGCTGGTACAGAAGACCGACGGGGCCGCCGCCGCGAAGGCCGCCACCGCCGCCCCGAACGCGACGGTGACGGTGTGTCACTCCGCGACCGAGGACCTGACCGCGAAGACCCGTGCGGCCGACATCGTGGTGGTCGCGGTCGGGATTCCGGAGTTCCTCGACGGATCGATGATCACCCAAGGAACCGCCGTGGTTGACGTCGGGGTCTCGACTGTCGAGCGCGAGAACGGCGAACGCGAACAGGTCGGCGACGTCGAGGTCGAGACCGTCGACCCGAAGGCGAGCCACCTCACGCCCAACCCCGGCGGCGTCGGCCCGATGACACGCGCGATGCTCATGCACAACACCATCCGGGCGGCGGGGCTGCGCGCCGACGTCGACCGGCGGCTCTTCCCGGAGCAGGTATCGTCGTAGATCGGGTTCCGCACGCCGTCTCCGACCTCGGGACAGCGACGGTGTCAGAGGGCGTCGGCGTCGACGCGGTCGACGAGTCGGTGGAGCCCGGCGTAGGCTGCGACCGCGAGCGCCGCGACCGCCACGACCGCGAGGAAGTCGCCGGCGGCGGGGCTCCCGATACCGAGCCGGGCGGCGGCGGTGACCGGCCCGTGTGGCAGCAGCGTCGTCCCGCCGATCACGAGCAGGACCGCGACGGAGTAGAGGAACTGCGCGGCGCGTCGGTCGGGCGAGGCCAGCGCGACCGCGGCCCCGACCCCGCAGACGACGACCGCCAGCCCGGCGACGAGCGCGACGAGTGCGAGCGCGTTGGCGACGCTGGTCCCGTTGAGTTCGAGCAGCACGATCCAGAGACCGGCCTGGATCGGTGCGAGCCCGGCGGCGGCCGCCAACTTACCGCCGACGACGTCGTGAAGCGTCACTGGGGCGACTCGGAGGAGTTCGAGCGTCCCGCGGTCGATCTCCTCGGTGACGGAGTCGACCGTGATCGACCCCGAGATGAAGACCGGCAGCATCAACAGCAGCGGCAGCAGGACGGTGTAGGTGAAACTGAAGTACGGGCTGGAGTCGACCTCCCGCGGGAGTTCGAGCGGCGACGACTCCAGGAACGCCGTGCGATCGCTCCGCTCGGCACGCTCGAAGGACCGCATCACGTCGCGCAACTGCACCACCACGACCGTGGTCTGGACGGTGGAGTCGGGGACGACCGCCCTGACGAACACCCGATCGTCGCGAGTCTCCGCGATCAGCACGGCGTCGATACCGGTCGCGCGGTACTCCCGGAACGCCTCCGTTGCGGCCTCCTCGGAGCGGTAGAGCCGGGCGTCGACGCCGCGGACCTCCTGGGAGGCGCGGATCAGATCGTCCGCCGCGTCGCCGGTAACCGCGACGTCGACGTCGGCCCCGCCGACCTGCCCGGGGTCGTACAGCGACACCAGCCCCACCACCAGGAACGACGAGAACGCCGCGATGAAAAGCTGGAGTGCGAGCGCCAACACGATGGTCTTTTCTTTGCGTAGGCTGCCGAGTTCCCGGCGGGCGATCGTGACGCGTGGGTCGGTGCGGTCACCCAAGGCGAGTCACCACCGTGAGGTTGTACGCGGCGTGCAGAAGGATGCTTCCGACCAGGGCGACGCCGTACCACCGGAGGCTCCGGCGCGCGCCCAGGGCCGCGATGCCGGTTGTGACGACGTGGAGCGCCAACGGCGCGAAAAGCAGCACGATTCCGGCGGAGATACCGATCCCCGACGGTGCAAACGCCGCCCGCCCCAACACCAACTCCGGGAGTCCAACCACCTGCACGACCGCGGTGAACTTCTCGCCGACGAAGAACCCGAGCCCCGACAGCGCCCCGAGGACGGCTGCGCTCCGGCGGGTGGCCGGGAACCGGTCGGCCTCGAACGCCGCAAAGAGGTGGAGACTCTTTGCGACCTCCTCGACGACGGCGACCGCGAGCAGGAGCACCGGGACGGTCACCGACACCGGCAGCGCGAACAGGATCGCGACCGCGAGCAGCTCCGCGACGAACACGAACGGCACCGACAGCCCCGCGAGGATCGCGGCGTCCCGCGGACGGGTGACCCGCACCGCGAGCGCGTCCAGCAGCTTCAGCGGGACGGCACGCTGGGTGAAGAGATCCTCCTCTCGGTAGATCCCGATCCCGAGCAGGAACAGTACGCCAGCACACAGCGCGAAGGGAGCGGTCGCGAACGCGAACGCCACGGGGGCGACCGACTGGAGGGGTTGGAGGTCGCGGACGACGACGGTGAGCGGGGAGATCAGCGCGATCGGCGTGACGTTGGCGAAGATGGCCGGCACGAATGTGTACGACGTCAGAAACACCGAAACCGCGACCGTCACGAAGGTGAGCTCCTTGAACGACCGCGCGAACATCGCGCCGGCGAACGTGGCCGCGAGGAACAGGAGCGCGATCGGGAGCGCCGCGGCGACCGCGACCACGCTCCCGCCGACCGCGACCGCGACGAGGGTGGTGAGGCCGAGCAGCAGTCCGAGGTACGGCAACGTCTTGCCCGCCACGATGTCGCCGGGCGACACGGGCGCGACCAAAAGCAGCTCCCCTCGACGGTTGATCCGCTCGTTGAGCATCGTGCTCCCATACGCCTGAATCACGAAGTTCATCGGGATCAAGAAGGCGAAGGCGAGCACCAGCGACCCGAACGGGAACGGCGGCTGGACCTCCGCCGGTGACCCCGACCCGCCGCCGCCGAGGGGGTTGATGCCGTTCAGCGCCGGCACGCCCAACGGGCCGCCCGATCCGCCGGTGCCGCCCGCATCCGCGTCCGTGGCGTCGCCGTCACCCCCGGACCCGCCAGCACCGCCTGCGCCGTCGCTCTCTCCACCGATGGTACCACCGTCCTCCTCGTCGGTGGTCACGGCGTCCGGGAGCGCCGCCGACCGGGAGGCGTACCCCACGACGACCACGACCGGAAACGCCGCGGACCCGTTCTCCTCGGCGCGCATCGTTCCGGCGTTGTACGCTCGCACCGACGACCGGAACTCCGAGGCTGCGGCCCGACCCTTCGGAGAGTTCGCCGCCAGTACGCGCCCGTCACGGACTAACACGTCGATGTCGCCCGCGCGGAACGCGTCGGGGGCCGCCGGCCTCGCGTCGAGCGCGACGCTCCTCTCGACAGGGGCGCGGTACGGACTGTCCGGGGCGACTCCGACGCGGTAGATGTCGCGGTCGAGCGCCACGCCGCCGCCGACGGCGCCCGCGCCGACGACGCCGCCGGCGAGGAGGATCGCGACCATTCCCACGGCTGCAGTCCGGCGGTCCACCACGCCTGCGGAGCGTTCGACCTCCCACCGGGCGATCCGGAGGACGGCCCGCAGGTGGTCCCGGAGCGAGCGCTTCACCGGCGGTCGCCTCCACCGCTCTCGGACCCACTGGATCCGGGCGGCGACGGCGTCGGTGGGTCGGTGGGGTCACGCGCCGGATCGGAGTCGCCGCGCCCCTCGATCGGCTCACGTCCGCGATCGCTTCTCGTCTCGGGCGTGCCGCGAGCGAGTTCGAGGAAGATGTCCTCTAAGCTCTGTTCCCGCGTCCGGATGTCGACCACGCTGCCGCCCGCCTCGGCGGCGTGCCCTCTGATCGCCTCGACGCCGGCCATGTCCGGGACAATCGTGCGGTGGCGCTCGGGGTCGGCGCCCGCGACGGGATCGCTCCCCTCGACCGGGACCGTGGTGAAGACGTGGTAGGTGGCCTCCCCGTAGGCGTCGCGGATCTCGGGGACGGTCCCGCGGGCGATGATCTCGCCGCGGTTCATGATCGCGATCCGGTCGCAGATGCTTTCGACGTGATAGAGGTTGTGGGCGCTGAACACCACCGTCTTCCCCTGGTCGGCGAGTTCGCGCGTGAACTCCAGGACGTAGTTGGTCGTCAGCGGGTCCAACCCCGAGGCGGGTTCGTCGTAGATGAGGAGGTCGGGGTCGTTGACCAACGATCGGGCGATCGCGACCTTCCGCTTCATCCCCTTCGACATATCCCCCAGCCGGCGCTCGCGGTGCTCGAGTTCCAGCCGATCCAGGGTCGACTCGGTTCGCTCTGTGGCTTCTGCCCGCGGGACGTCGTAGAGGTCGGCGAAGAACTCCAGATACGACCGGGGGGTCATGTCTTCGTACAGAGGCGACTCCTCCGGGAGGAAGCCCAGGTTCCGACGCGTCTCGGGATCGGCGGCGTTGCGGCCGGCCACCTCGGCGGTTCCCTCGGTGGGTTCGATCAGCCCGGCGAGCATCTTCAGTGTCGTCGTCTTGCCAGCGCCGTTCGGTCCGACGATCCCGAAGATCTCCCCGGCCCCGACGGTGAAGTCGCTTCCGACCACAGCGGGGAACTCGCCGTAGGTCTTCCGGAGCCCGCCGACGCGTATCATCGCCATCACCGAGCGCCACGAACCCCTGGGAATAAAGTCCGTCGGCGACCGGGTCCCCGAGCGATCCGGGATTAGTTCAGGTTCGAGTAAATCAACTTCGAAACGGCTTTTTTCGATTCTCAGCCGCAATGTCGGGTGATATGCGCATCTTGAGGCTCTGATTCAGCGACGCAGTTCACCAAAGATTTTTTGTATTTGGTAACCGCAACCCAAACCGAAATTCCGCGTCACGAGCGAGTCCCCAGATGACCGACACCGACACCACCGATCCGACCGGACCCGAATCGATCGCCGCGACCATCGATGCCGTCGTCGACGTCGTCGCGCGCGCGGCCCCCCAGATCCGTGACGGCCTCCCCGGCCGCCGCGTGGCCGCAGAAGGAGAGAATCCCTCCGGAGAGACCCAGATGGCAGCCGACATCTTCGCCGACGACCTCCTCTGTGACCAGATCGGGGCGATCGCAGGGGTCGGGACCTACGCCAGCGAGGAGCGCAAGACCGCAGACGACATCGGAGAGGGCGTGTCGGTCTGCGTTGATCCCCTCGACGGATCGTCGAATCTCGAACCCAACGCCGCCATGGGAACGATCGTCGCGGTCTACGACGGGCCGTTGCCGGCCAGCGGCCGCGACATCCGCGCGGCGGCGTACGTCCTCTACGGTCCGATCACGACGATGGCCGTCGCCAGGGACGGCGCCGTCACGGAGTACGTGATCCACGACGACGGCGACTACGACGTGCTTACCGAGGACGTGCGGCTGCCCGACGACCCGACCGTCTACGGGTTCGGCGGTCGCGTTCCGAACTGGGTCAAGGAGTTCGAGGAGTTCGCCGCGGGCGTGGAGTCGGACCCCGGTATGAAGCTTCGATACGGGGGGGCGATGATCGGCGACGTCAACCAGGTGCTCACCTACGGCGGGATCTTCGCATACCCCACGCTGACAACCGCGCCGGAGGGGAAACTCCGACTCCAGTTCGAGGGGTACCCGGTGGGGTACATCATCGAGGCCGCGGGTGGGGCCTCATCCGACGGCCGCCGGTCGCTACTCGCTGTCGAGGCCGAGGACCTTCACGCCCGGACGCCGGTGTACGTGGGCAATCAAGAGCTGATCGACGACTTAGAATCGCGGTTCGCCGAGTGAGCGAGTAGCCGGACGCCAGCCAGATATATAGATTCGAAGTACGGGAGATTCAAACGCTTATACACAACTTTCGGAGCCGCCGTGCCGTTAAATGCGGAACGTACTTCGCGTGTGAGTATATAGTCACAGGATCACGTGGGCGGTGTCGTAGTGCGTTCGGAACGCGAACCACAGGCCGTGCCGGCCGGGAATCCGGTCGCGGGTCGCACCCGCCTCCGACCGGAGTTCGTCCCGCGAGAGCCGCCACCTGGTCCCGTCGGCGTCGACGAGTGCGATCCCGTTGTCCTCGTCGCGCTCGACCGGCGGTGGCGGCGCTTCGTAGACGGCGACGTCGCCGGTCGGATCGAGCAGAGCGACCACCGACCGACCGTCGACCTCGACGGGTACAACGCCGCCGTCGCGCCCCCGAAGGGCGTCGATGGGGACCGCCCACACCTCGTCGGGGTCGTCCCCGGAGATCCCGTACACCGACTCCTTCTCGGGGAGCCGGTCGTCTTTGCGTCGGACGCCGGGTTGGACGATTTCCTCGCGGTTCCAGTAGTGTTCGAAGAAGCCGACGTTGCCCTCATAGTGGCTGTAGTCGTATCCGTACCCCGTTTCGATGTCGAGCGCGAGGGTGTCGGGGTACTCGGCGTTCCACTCGCCCCACTCGGTCTGTGTGACCGCAACCTGATCGAGCGACAGGTCCGGGTCCGCAGCCAGGGTGTCGCCCCCGATCGGGGTCCCCGCGTGTTGGTCCCACAGCGTCTCGGTCTCCTCGTCGTACATCACCTTGTTGCCGGAGGCGAGCAGCCCCGTGCTTCCGAACGTTCGGACGTCGCCGTCGCCGACCCGGCGGTCGTAGAGGATGGGGGCGTTACACAGGGTACAGTAGGTCAGTGCCACCGGCACGCCGTCGAGGACCGCGTTCAAGAGCTCGTGGGGAAACAGCACCCACCGCGGGACCGCATAGGGAGTCCCGTGGATCTCGAACCCGAAGACGAGGTGGTCGTCGCTCAGGTACCGCTTCGGGGCCGCAGCGCCGTCAGATCCGGTGTTGTCGGCTCCAGCGGCAGCAACGGCAGCACCGGGGACGAACTCGGGCGCGTTCAGAGCTGCGAGGAACGACCGGTCACAGTTCCCCCACCGGATCCCCTGCATATCGAAGTCGGTCGGATCGCAATCCAGGAGACCGCCGACCGGCGGCAGAAACGACCGATACAGCCGGCGCTTCCAGTCGTCGAACCCCTCGAGTGGCTCGATGTCCTGCTGTGAGTACCAGGTCTCCCACTCGACCCACGCGTGATGGGAGTCAAAGGACGGCTCCGCGAGGGTAGCAAGCGCGTCACCCACACCGGGCCACCGGACCTCCGGGAGTTCGAGATACCGCGGCGGGTCGCGCTCCCGGAGCACTGCCGGGAACCCGAACTCCCCCCAGTCGTTCGCGATGCTATCGATCACCATCAGTTCCACAAGGTGGGGAATCACGCGCTCGTCCCCGACCTGGGCGAGAGTCCGGATCGCGGCCGCGTGGGCGTCGGCGTCGCGGGTCAAGAGCCGCTCGGTCAGGCCCCGCAGCCGCTCCGAGTCGCCGTTCGACGTGTGTGACACAGTAGCGTACTCGGTTGGGCTGGAGGCACAAAAGGGTACGGATCGCCGGTGACAGCCCCGAGAGCGTCGCCGGCAGCGGCGGGTATAAGTGTGCGTTTCACGCAGTAGTAGGCATATGCCCGACCGCGACACCGACACGGTTCCGGACGGCGGCGTGGCTCGCGCACCCGCAGCCGACGGTCGCGCCGACTATCAGTACTCCTCCGACGACGTGGAGCGCCCGGAGTTGGTCGCCGCGCTCGATGCCCGGATTGACGGGGAGGCCAGATTCGACACCTACACCAGACAGCTGTACGCGACCGACGCCAGCGCGTACGAGGTGACGCCGATCGGCGTCGTCTTTCCGACCTCGACCGCAGACGTCGCGAGCGTGGTCTCGTACTGCGCCGCCGAGGAGATTCCGGTGCTTCCGCGGGGCGGTGGGACCAGCCTCGCCGGACAAACCGTCAACGAGGCCGTGGTCTTAGACTTCACGCGGCACATGGATTCGATCCGCGGGATCGATCCCGACGCCCGTGAGGCGCGAGTGCAGCCCGGGACCGTCCTGTCGGCGCTCAACGACCGGGCCGCAGAGCACGGGCTCACGTTCGGCCCCGACCCCGCCGCGGGGAACCGGAGCGCCGTCGGCGGGGCGATCGGCAACAACTCCACCGGCGCCCACTCGCTGGTCTACGAGAAGACTGACCACTACGTCGAGGCGGCGGAGGTTGTCCTCGCCGACGGGACCGTCACCACGTTCGGCGAGGTCGCGGTATCGGAACTCAGACGCCGCGCCGACCCCGCTGGCGACGCCGAAGAGCGGATCGCCGCCGGCGTGGTCTCGATTCTCGACGACCACACCGAGGCGATCCGCGACCGATACCCCGATATGAAGCGGAACGTCTCGGGGTACAACCTCGACCGACTGCTCGCGGAGGCCGACGGCGAGTACGGCGAGGCGGGCGTGGTGAACCTCGCCCGGCTACTGGCTGGCAGCGAGGGGACGCTTGCGGTCGTGACGGAGGCGACCGTCGGGTTGGAGCCGCTTCCGGAGACCAAGTCGGTCGCGCTGTTGACCTACGACAGCGTCCTCGACGCCGTCAGCGACGTGGTCCACGTGCTGGAACACGACCCCGCAGCGGTGGAGCTCATCGACGACGTCCTGATCGAGTTGGCGTCGGAGACAACCGAGTTCCAAGACGTCGTGGCGAAGCTCCCGGCCGGGACCGAAGCGGCGCTGTTGATCGAGTTCTACGCCGACGACGACGCGGCGGGACGGGAGATGGTCGACGGGTTGCTCGCCGACCGGCTTCCGGGCCGTGGCGTCGCAGACGGGGCCGTTTCGGGGAGTCCCGACGGCGGAATCGTCGAGAACGCGGCGGACGCCGACCGCTACGCGTTCGACGCCTTGGAAGCCCACGACGACGCCGACCGCACGGAGCTCTGGAAGCTTCGAAAGTCGGGCCAGCCCATCCTCCTCAGCCGCACCAGCGACGCGAAACACATCAGCTTTCTCGAGGACTGTGCGGTCCCGCCGGAACACCTCCCGACGTTCGTCTCGGAGTTTCAGTCCGTGCTGGCGGAGCACGACACCTTCGCGGCGTTCTACGCCCACGCCGGGCCGGGCGTGCTCCACGTCCGACCGCTCGTCGACACGAAATCGGGGCTTGAGGTCGACGCAATGGAGGCGATCGCCGACGCGGTGACCGACTTGGTCGTGGAACTCGGCGGGTCGGTCTCGGGCGAACACGGCGACGGCCGGGCGCGGACCCAGTGGAACCGGAAGCTCTACGGCGACCAGTTGTGGAACGCGTTCCGCGATCTCAAGACCGCGTTCGATCCCGACTGGCTCCTGAACCCCGGCCAGGTCTGCGGCGACGTGGCGCTCACCGAGAACCTCCGGTTCGATCCCGACTACGAGTTCGAGGCGGGGTTCGATTCCGCTCTCGAGTGGGACAACGAAAACGGGATGCAGGGGATGGTGGAGCTGTGTCACGGCTGCGGCGGGTGCCGCACCCAGCAGTCGGAGGGCGGCGTTATGTGTCCGACGTTCCGCGCGGCCGACGAGGAGATCACGAGCACCCGGGGCCGGGCGAACATGCTCCGGCAGGCGATGAGCGGTGACCTCCCGGACGACCCGACAGACGAGGAATTCGTGACCGAGGTCATGGACCTCTGTATCGGGTGTAAGGGGTGCGCCAACGACTGCCCCAGCGAGGTCGACCTCGCGAAGCTGAAGGCGGAAGTCACCCACGCCTATCATCAGGAACACGGATCGTCGGTTCGGTCGAAGCTGTTCGCCAACGTCGACACCCTCGCGAAGGTCGGGAGCGCGCTCGCGCCGGTTTCGAACTGGGCGGCGAAGGTGCCGGGCGCCCGAACCGTGCTGGAGGAGACCGTCGGAATCGCGGGCGAGCGGACGCTACCGACCTTCCGACGAGAGACGCTCCGAGACTGGTTCGACGCGCGCGGCGGTTCGCGCATTACTGCAGCCGACGCCGACAGGCGGGCAGTCCTTCTGCCGGATACGTACACCAACTACAGCCATCCCGCGGTGGGGAAGGCCGCGGTCCGGGTGCTCGAAGCTGCGGGGGTCTATGTCGACCTCGCCGAAGCCACAGACAGCGGCCGGCCGGCGTTTTCGAAGGGCTTTCTCGACGCCGCCCGCGAGTCGGCCGAGACGGTCGTCGACGAACTCGCTCCGCGGATCGACGCGGGGTGGGACGTCGTCGTCGCGGAACCCTCCGACGCGGTGATGCTTCAGTCCGACTACGGGGACCTCCTCTCGGGCCCCGACGTGGATGCAGTCCGTGCGAACAGTTACGGCGTGTGTGAATACCTCGATGCCTTTCGGCTCGACGACGGGATCGAGTTCGACGCCCCCGATCGGTCGCTGGCGTACCACGGCCACTGCCACCAGAAGGCCACGAAGAAGGACCACCACGCGGTCGGCGTGCTTCGGCGCGCAGGCTACCGCGTCGATCCCCTGGACTCGGGGTGTTGTGGGATGGCCGGAAGCTTCGGGTACGAGGCCGAACACCACGCGATGAGCGTCGCGATCGGCGAGGAACTCGGGACGCAGGTCGACGACAGCCACGCGGAGTCGGTGGTCGCCCCCGGCGCCTCGTGCCGGACGCAGCTCTCGGATCTGGGTGCGGGCGCCGACCCGGCGCTCCTCCCCGACGCTGGCGACGACCGGTCGGAGCCACCGACGCCGATCGAGGCGGTCGCCGCCGCCCTCGCTGAGTAACTCCCCCTGCAGTCCCACGTCGGTTCCCGAATCACGCGTCTGTCGCCGGCGCAGTCCCACGGTAGAACAGCACGCCGCCGAGCAGTGTCAGGCCACCGAGCAACAGGAGAGGCACCGTGTACCCGCCCGACGCCGACCGGAGCAGGCTCAACGCGACGGGCGCGGAGAATGAGGTCACCGCCTGGCCGACGGTGAACGCCCCGACGATCGCCGTGGCGTTCTCGGGTCCGAATCGGGTGATGATGATCGGCGAGAACAGCGGCGCGACGGCGCCGAGCCCTGCCCCGAACGCGACCAGCAGCGCGTACATCGGGAGCGTGGAGCCGATCCACGGGAGGGCCGCCAGGCTGGCGGCGGCGACGACGGTTCCGGCAGTGAGCGTCACCCGCATCCCGATCCGGTCGGCGAACTCGCCGCTCGCAAGCCGACCGGCGACGCTGACGCCGCCAACGATCCCGAACGCGGTCGCCGCCACCGCCCGCGGAATGCCGTTGGCGGTCAGGATCCCCACCAGGTCCGCCGAGAGCGTGAAATACCAGATCCACAGAAGCGAAAAGCCCGTGACAGCGGCGAGAAAGCGCGTGTCGAGGACGTTCGCCCGGATCCAGTCGGTGTCGACCGCCGGGGCCCCGCGAGGCCGTCGCCCGGACGGCCGCCGGTAGATGGTGGCGGCCACCAGGACGGCCAGGGCAGTTACCCCTCCAATAACGGCGAATGCGCCCCTGATCCCGGTCCGTTCGAGCAGCCACACCCACACCGGCGGCAGCACCAGAATGCCGAGGCCGTTGCCCGTGAACGTGATCCCCATCGCCCGACCCTCGTACTCGTCGAACCACTGCGGAACCAGGGAAATGACCACGACGAACGTCGTGCCCCCGGCCGTCCCGAGGAGCCCGAACGCCGCGACCACGCCCGGGTACGACGTCGTGATCTGGAGCAGTCCGACCGCCGCGGCGATCGTCGCGCCGGCGGCCGCGACGACCGGTCGCAGGGGTACCCGTGCAGCGAGGACGCCCGCCACGCCGCCCGCGACATAGAACGCCGCCGTCGTGATCGAGAACACGGTCGAGGTCCGGAGCGCAGACAGCCCAAACGCGGTCGAGAGCGCCTCGGAGTACACGGTGAACGTGAAGATCACCCCCCACACGAGGAGGAGGACGGCCACGCCAAGCGCGACCACGAGCCAACCCGTGGGCGAGTCGAGTTCCGAATCGCGTGTCTCGTTCATCGTGTGGTTCCCGGGCTCGGACGCGACATACGTCCCGAACCGACTGGGTGGACGTACTCACTCCGTGGGGTGAGTTATAAATTGTCGTCTGTCGCCACCGCACGGCACGCGGGCGGGGTGCGGGTGGAGCATCCATCGCCAGGACCACGACGCGGCGTCGGGGTGCCGTTCGGACCCGATATCACCGATGTAACCGGGTGAATCACGTAAAAACCGGCTATTTTACCAAACCTTCATTACTATTCGTGTTACAGTCCACATATGGCGCTCGAAGGCCAATCACAGTACAGTATCGACGCCGACTGGAGCAAACTCTACATCGGCGGCGAGTGGCGCACCGCGGAGGGCGGCGGGACTGTCGCCGTCGAGGACCCCTCGACCCGCGACCCGGTCACGGAGGTACCGCGAGGAACCGAGGCGGACGTCGACGCGGCCTACGAGGCGGCCCGGGCAGCGCAGTCCGAATGGGCGTCGACGCCCCCGGCGGCCCGCGAGGAACTGATCCACGGGCTCCAGCAGGCGATCGCGGAACACGAGTCGGAGATCCTAGAGCTGTACACCACCGAAGCCGGGGCGATCCACGGCGTCAGCGAAACCGGCGTCGAACTCACACAGGACCAAGTTGCGGAGGCGGCGACGCTTCCCCGGCGGATGAAGGGCGAACACGCCGCGTCCAACATCCCCGGCAAAGAGCACATCGTCGAGCGCGAGCCGCAGGGCGTCGTGACGGTGATCTCGCCGTGGAACTTCCCGTTCAACCTCTCGGCGCGCGCGGTCGTGCCGGCGGTGGCGGCGGGCAACACAGTCGTCCTCAAGCCCGCGTCTGACACCCCGATCGTCGGCGGGCTACTGTTCGCCCGGCTGTTTGAGGAGGCCGGGTTCCCCGACGGCGTCGTGAACGTCGTCACCGGTCCCGGGTCCGAAATCGGCGACCGGGTGGCGAGCCACCCCGCGAGCGACGTGGTCTCGTTCACCGGCTCCACGGAGGTCGGGCGGCACGTGGCCAAGTTGGCCGGCGAGAACCTCGCGGTGCCGGCGATGGAACTCGGTGGGAACAACGCCCACATCGTGACCGACGACGCGGACCTCGACGCCGCGGTCGACGCGGGCGTGTTCGGGTCGTTCATCCACCAGGGGCAGGTGTGTATCTCCATCAACCGCCACATCGTCCACGAGGGCGTCTACGACGAGTACGTCGACCGACTGACCGAGCGAGCCGCGAACCTGCCGGCAGGCAGCGCCCACGGCCAGGTGGCCGTCGGTCCGATCATCAACGCCGAGCAGCGAGACCAGATGCTGGAGTTCGTCGAACGGACCGTCGACGCCGGGGCGACGCTCGAGACCGGCGGCGGGGTCGTTGACGTCGACGGCGTCGACGACTCCCTGGTCGTCGAGCCGACCGTGCTCTCGGGCGTCACCAACGAGATGGCCGCGGCGTGCAACGAGCACTTCGGTCCGATCGCGCCGGTGATCCCGGTGTCGGACGTCGACGAGGCGGTCGCGGTCGCAAACGACACCGAGTACGGGCTCTCCGGGTCGGTCCACGCCGGCGACGTCGGCGCGGGTCGGCGGATCGCACAGCGAATGGACACCGGTATGGTCCACGTCAACGACCAGCCGGTCAACGACGAGGCCCACGTCCCGTTCAGCGGCACCAACGCGTCGGGCGTCGGCGGGTACAATACCACCGACTTCCTCGACGAGGTCACGGAAAAAAAGTGGATCTCGCTCCAGCACGAACCGCGTGAGTTCCCGTTCTGACCTGGACGGACTCGTCTGCGTCGTCGCCGGCGGCGGCAACGGTCTGGGTCGTGCGGCGGCCAGCGAACTCGCGAACCACGGCGCCAGCGTCGTCGTCAACGACCTCGGCTGCGAGGTCGACGGGACGGGCAGCGACCCGTCTGTCGCGGAATCGGTTGCCGAAGCGATCCGCGATTCGGGGGGCACCGCGACCGCCCACCACGGCGACGTGAGCGACTTCGAGTACGCCGAGCGGCTGATCGACGACGCTGTCGACAGATACGGCCGCCTCGACTTCGTCTGCAACTTCGCAGGGATCCTCCGCGACGGGATCAGCTACAACCTGAGCGAGGACGACTGGCGATCGGTCGTCGAGACCAACCTCACCGGCCAGTTCGCGCCGTTACGGGCGGCCGCGAGCCACTGGCGGGAGGCGAGCGAGGCGGCCGCCGACGGTGGCAACGACGATGGCGAGGGCGGGGGCGACGGCAACGACGGCGGCGGCGGCAGCGACGATGCCGACGATAGTGACGGCGGCGGCGGCGGCTTCGACCGCCAGCGCTCGTACCTGGCGGTCAGCGCCGGTGCTGCCCGCGGGAGCCTCGGGCAGGCCAACTACGCCGCCGCGAAGGCGGGCGTCCTCGGCATGGTGCGGTCGGTCTCGACCGAGTTGGTCCGGTCGAACGTCCGGGTCAACGCCCTGGTCCCGAACGGCTACACCCGGATGACGGAGACCGTGCCCGAGCAACACCGGCCGTACACCGAGGCGGAGATGCCGGCGGAGAAGGTGGCGCCGCTCGTCGCATTCCTCGCGAGCGACGCCGCCGCGGACATCGCGAGCTGTACGCTGTCCGCCGGCGGGGACCGGGTGGGCGTCTACGCCGACCCCGCGGTGGAGGCGGTCGGCGTCGAACCCGACGGGTGGAGCCTGGCGTCGCTGCGGGAACACTTCCGCGACGACGTCGCCGCCGACGTGTCGCTGTCGCGGACCGAGAGTCACCTGTAGCCGGGTCCTGCACCGCGGCTCGCACTTCGGCGTCGATGCTGCGACGCAGGCGGCACACGCGGCCACTGTGCCGAACGCCGCCCCGGCGTTCACGCCGAAAGGCATCTTTTATCACTGATTCCGCCGTCGGTAGGCGTATGCGATTCGTCCGCTACGACGACAACCAGCTCGGACTACTCACAGACGACGGCACCGGCGTGATCGACCTCACCGACCGGCTCGGTCTCGAGGGCGAGGAGCCGCTCGTCGAGTATATCGAGGGCGACTACGACGCCGCCGAGTACGAGGATGCGGACCCGGATCACGACGTCGACGACGTCCACGTCGGCTCGCCCGTCGGCCGCCCCGGGAAGGTCGTCGCCGCGCCGCTCAACTACGAGAACCACATCGAGGAGGCCATCGCGGACAAGGATATCACCACCGAGGAGTGGTTCTCGATCAAGGACAAGGGCTACTTCCTGAAGGCGCCCTCCAGCGTGGTCGGCCCCGACCACGGGATCGAACTCCCCTTTACCGACCGCCGGACGGACCACGAGGTCGAACTCGCGTTCGTGATGGGCGAGGAGACCAAAGACGTGACCGCCGAGGAGGCGTGGGACAAGGTCTTCGGGTACACGATCCTGCTCGACATCTCGCTGCGAGGCGACCAGGACCGCTCGAACCGGAAGTCCTACGACACGTTCTGCGTCATCGGGCCCTGCGTCGTCACCGCCGACGAGATCGACGACCCGCAGGACCTCCGGATGCAACTCGACCTCAACGGGGAGCGCCGGCAGGACGAGAACACCGGCGACATGGTGTACACCTGCGCCGACATCGTCCAGTACGCCTCGCTCGGTGCGACCCTCGAGGTCGGCGACGTGATCACGACCGGCACCCCCGAAGGCGTGAGCGAACTCCACGACGGCGACACCATCGACGCCGAGATCGAAGACGTGGGGTCGATGACGGTCGACGTGACCGAGCGTGATGTCTCCTACGCCGACGCGAACGTCACGAAGGGCGGCCAGGAGTAGCGCTGCGGACCGTTCGGGTCGGCGCCGGGGTTACGACGACGGCGTGGCTTCCGCGTAGAGGTTGA
>Ga0102936_1000352_pt1 | contig 17942 bp, 16 predicted proteins | sample SalPon2_A_H2O_MG_FD_78502 | JGI IMG/M metagenome (GOLD analysis project Ga0102936, IMG submission 78502) | Salt pond water microbial communities from South San Francisco under conditions of wetland restoration - Salt Pond MetaG R2_A_H2O_MG | ecosystem: Environmental > Aquatic > Non-marine Saline...
CCCCACAGCGGGTGGTCGTCCGGCAACGGTTCGGGGTCGGTCACGTCGAGGACGGCCCCCCCGATCCACCCCCGGCGGAGCGACTCGACGAGGGCGTCCGTCTCGATCACCTCGCCGCGGGCGACGTTGACGAGGACGGCGTCGGGCGGGAGCGTCGCGAGCGCCTCGGCGTCGACGAGCCCCCGGGTCGACTCGGTGAGCGGACAGCACAGCACGACGAACTCGCTGCGCGCCAAGGCGTCGTGGAGACGCTCGGGGCCGATCACCTCGTCGGTGGGCCCGCCCGACTCGGGGCTTCGGCGCACGCCGACCGTGGTGACGCCGAAGGGGTCGAGCCGCTCGGCGATCGCCGTCCCGATGGCCCCCAACCCGACGATGGTGACGGTCGAACCGGCGAGTTCGCCCGGCGAGACCGGCTGCCACTCGTCGGTTCGAGCGGCCTCGTGGAGCCGCCGCGAGAACGCCAGTATCGACCCGATCGCCTGCTCGGCCGCGTTCGGGGCGTGGACGCCGGCGGCGTTCGTCACGGCGACGTCGTGGTCGGCGAGCGCGTCCAGCGGGAGGTGATCCGTCCCGGCGTAGGCGCACGCGAACACCCGGAGCGCCTCGGCGTCCTCGAGGATCGACGGGCGCACGTCGAGGCCCGTCGCGATCTCGGCGTCGGCGATCGACTCGCGCTCCTCGTCCGGCGTCGTCGCGTGTCTGACAGTGTGTTCGGGCAGTCGTTCGGCGAGCGCGTCGGCGTACGACTCGGTCGGGAGGCCGTGGACGCCCTCCCGGAGGACGAGCAACTCCATGCGTCGGGTTTGGTCGAGGGGGTATTTCAAACCCGCCGGCGGGCGGCGGTCACACCGACGGCACCACCACGACCACCGGAACCTCGGCCCCTTCGAGGACGCGGCGGGCCGTCCCCCCCAGCTCGGGACCGCCCCCGGGCGTGCCGGCGTATCGCCCGACGACGACGGTGTCGGGCGAGCGGTCGTCGATCGCCCCGAGGATCGCCTCGGCGGTATCGCCCTCTTCGCCCGCCCCGAGCCGCGCCGTCTCGACCTCGGCGCGTCCGAGCAGCCGGGCGGTCGCGACGTTCAGCGCGTCCGCGGCGTCGCGCGTCCCGTCGGTCGTGACGGTCACGACGTCGACGGCGTCCCCGTCGAGGCGCGGTTCGAGATAATCGCAGGCGGCGGCGGTCGTGTGTACCGAGTCGGTGGCGATCAGAACCCGCATGGAGACGCTTCGGCGACGCGACGCTCGAACGTTTCGGTCGGGGCGTGCGACGTCCCGACCGGGGGACGTTTCGGCGAAGCGGCGGGGCGTCCCGACCCGGCGTTCCCGACCCGCCGCTAGGCCCCCCACACGCGTCGACTCGAACCGGGGCGCTTAGGGACGAACGCCGCGACCGACCGGCCATGACGGGGCGTCGGCAGTGGTTCGCGCTCGCGCTCGCGACGTGTACCCGGTTCGCCGGGGCGATCCTCATGGGGACGGCGCTGGCGGTGGTCGTCGAGGCGCGCGCCTCGGCCTTCGCCGCGGGGCTCGTCGGGACGGCGTACTACGCCGGTTTGATGCTGTGGTCGCCGTTTTGGGGCGCGCTCGCGGACATCACTGGGCGGCGCCGACCGGTGTTGCTCCTCACCGGAGTCGGCGGCGTGGTGGCCGCGGTGCCGCTCATCGTCGCCGACTCGGTCGCGGTCGCGATCGGTTCGCGTGGCGTCTACGCCGCCTTCCTGGCCGGCTTCGCGCCGGTCGCGCTCTCGATCGCGAGCCACCACGGCGGCACCGACGGGCGGGGCCGATCGATCGGCATCTTCAACAGCGCGCGCTCCGGCGGGTCCGCGGCGGGCTACGTCGCCGTCGGCGCGGCCTTGGAGTACGTCGCCCCGGTCGACATCTACTGGGCCGTCGCAGCCGTCACCGCCGCCTCGACGGTCGCGCTGTTGGCCGTCGCCGATCCGACGCCGACCCCGGAGCGATCCCCGACACCGCGGGAACTGCTCGCCGAGACGCGCCGGCGGCTGTTCCCGGCTCCGGACGATCGGGGCCACCTCCGGCGCAACGGACTCGCGTGGCTCTACGTCGCCGTCGCGCTGCGGAACGTCGCCGTCTTGGGAATCATGGCGCTCGTCGCGCCCTACCTGATCCGCGTCGCCGGCGTCGCCGAGCTCGCGATGGGCGCCTTGCTCGCGTTCAACCACGGCTCGCAGGTCGGCTTCATGTACGCCCTGGGGATCGTCGCCGACCGGGCCGGCAGGAAGCCCCTCGTCGTCGCCGGGATGGGCGGCAGCGCCGCGTTCGCGCTGCTCGTCGCCGGGCTGACGCTCGTCCCGCCAGGGGTCCCGCGGCTCGCCTTCGGCGCGGCGACGTTCGTCGTGTTGGGGGCCGCCTTCTCGGCGATGACGATCGGCGGGCTCGCGTTCATCAGCGACGTCGCGCCCGACGGCCGGGAGTCGGAGCTGATGGGCCTCCGCGAGACGGCGAAGGGTCTCGGCGGGGTGGTCGGCCCGGCGGCCGTCGGCGGGGTCGCGACGCTTTCGAGCTACCGGGTCGCCTTCGCCGCCGCGAGCCTCCTCGGCGCTCTCGCGACCGCGGTGGTCGCGTGGGGGCTCGTCGAGACGTACGACGCCGCCTCGGCGTCGGTCGTCGTCGATCCCTGACGCTACTCGCCGATGAACTCCGGCGACTCCTCGGTCCCGAAGGCGGCGTGCCCCCGCGCGAAGTCCGTCGTGTTCGTGAGTCCGGCGATCTCGTCGGCCTCCTCGGCCAGTTGGGCCTCGAGGGGGGTCGAAAAGCTCTCGGCGAGCAGCCGCCCGGCAGCGGCGTACGCCCGTGTCGGGCCCGCGGCGAGGCGGGCGGCCTCCTCGGCGAGTCGATCCCCGAGGTCGCCGTCGGGGACGGTTTCGGTCGCGAGCCCGATCTCGGCGGCCTCCTCGGCCCCGACCGGTTCGTCGCGGAAGACGAGTTCCTGGGCGCGCCGGAGGCCGACGAGCCTCGGCAGGAAGTACGTCGATCCGCCGTCGCCACAGAGGCCCATCCGGGGGTATGCGAACTCGAAGCGGGCGGATTCGGCCGCCAGCACGATATCGCCACAGATGGCCGGGCCGAGGCCGCCGCCGGCCGCGACGCCGTTGACGCCCGTCACCACGGGCTTCGGCGCCCGGACGAGCTGGGTGAGAAACTCGTGGAGGGCGGCGGCGAGACGCCGAATCCGCGCCTCGTCGGAGCCGTCGCCCGAGAGCGCCCCCAGGTCCGCGCCCGCGCTGAACGCGTCGCCGTTCGCGGTCAGGGCGATGGCCCGGACCCCGTCGTCGCTGGCGAGCGCCCGCGCCGCGTCCGGGAGCTCGTCGGCCATCCGATCGTCGAGCGTGTTGTACGCCTCCGGCCGATCGAGCGTGATCGTCCCAACGCCTTCGGTGACGGTGCAGTCGATGGTCTCGTAGGCCATACCGCTCCGGTCGCGGGGCGGCGGCTTATGCGTGGTGTCCGGATCGGCCCTCGAAGGCGCCCGAACCGGTCACTCGAAGCGTTTCTCGACGCTCTCGGCGTGGGCTTCGAGCCCCTCGGCGCGGGCCAGCGTCGTCACCGTCTCCCGGAGACCGGTCAGCGCGTCCGCGTCGAGTTTCTGGACGGTCGTCGACCGGAGGAAGTGATCCACCGAGAGCCCCCCGGCGACGGCCGCGAGCCCCCCGGTCGGGAGGACGTGGTTCGGTCCGGAGGCGTAATCGCCGGCCGCGACCGGCGCGGTCTCGCCCAAAAAGACGCTCCCGGCGGAGTCGATCCGGTCGAGGATCGCCTCCGCGTCGTCGGCGACGATCGAGAGGTGTTCGGCCGCGTACTCCTCGGCGAAGAGGACGGCTTCCGACATCGACCGGGCGCAGAGGACGCCCGAAGCGTCGTTGTCGAGGGCCGCCTCGATCGTCTCCCGACGCTCGCGCTCCGTGACTTGCTCCGCGCAGGCGTCCGCGACCGACTCGGCCGTCGCCCGATCGTCGGTGACACAGACGACGGAGGCGTTCGGGTCGTGTTCCGCCTGAGCGAGCAGGTCGGCCGCCACGAGGTCGGGGTCGGCCGTCGAATCGCAGACGACGAGCACCTCTGAGGGGCCGGCCAGAAAGTCGATCTCGACGTCCCCGCGGACCTCGGCTTTCGCCGCCGTGACCCACTTGTTGCCCGGCCCGACGATCTTCCCGACGGGGGCGACCGTCTCCGTTCCGTAGGCCAGCGCCGCGACCGCCTGGGCGCCGCCGACCTGGTAGATCGCGTCGGCCCCGGCGACGTGGGCCGCCGCGAGCGTCGCCGCCGGGAGCTCCTCGGCGGGCGGCGTCGCGACGGCGACGTGGTCGACGCCCGCGACCGTGGCGGGAACGACGCCCATGAGGACGCTGGAGGGGTACGCCGCCGTCCCGCCCGGGGCGTAGACGCCGACGCTGGAGAGGGGCCGGTATCGACGCCCCAACTCCCGGCCGTCGATGTCCGCCCGCCAGTCGTCGGGGACCTGCCGTTCGTGGAACGTGCGAATGTTGTCGGCCGCCGTCTCGATCGCCTCGCGGAGGTCCGCATCGATCGCTTCGTAGGCGCGCTCGGCCTCGTCGGTGACGTCGACGTTGCCGATCTCGACGCCGTCGAACTTGCTGGCGTACGACCGGAGAGCGGCGTCGCCCTCCGATTCGACTCGATCCACGATATCCCTGGCCGCCTCGCGGGCCCCCTCGACGCCCGCGTCGCGCTCGAAGAACGCCGCCCGCTCGTCCGGCGAGAGGTCGGCGACGGCTCTCACGTTCATACGCGATCGTCGGTCGCGGGGCGGAAATCGGTTTCTATCGGTCCCCGGACCGACCGCTCGGCGGGGTCGCTCGGCCGTGACACAAACACTATGCGCGTCGGTGGCATACGGGACGACGATGCTGAGCGCCGTCATGGAGGACTACGTCAAGGCCGTCTACGCGATCGAGAACGACACCGGCGAGCGCGTCGGCACCGCCGAGCTCGCCGACGCCCTCGACGTCACCTCCCCGACGGTCTCGAGTATGATCAAGAAACTGGCCGAACGCGGTCTCGTCGACCGCGAGGAGTACCGCGGCGTGACGCTCACCGAGGAGGGCGAGGTCGTCGCCCTCGAGATCCTCAGACACCACCGACTCCTCGAGTCGTTCCTGAGCGAGCGGCTCGATTACGACTGGGCCGACGTCCACGAGGAGGCCGACCGCCTCGAACACCACGTCTCGGCGGAGCTGACCGACCGCCTCGCGGAGGCCCTCGACAACCCCGGGGTCGACCCCCACGGCGATCCGATCCCCGACGCGAATCTCGAGTTGCCCGAGGCGTCCGGCCGGCCGCGGCTCGTCGACGTCCCCGAGGGCGAGCGGACGGTCGTCAAGCGGATCCGAAACCAAACCGACGAGGCGCTGCGGTATCTCGCCGCCGCCGGCGTCGAACCCGGTGTCGAGATCGAGATCGTCGAGATCGCGCCGTTCGGGCTGGTCACCGTCCGGACGCCCGAGGGCGAACAGAGCCTCCCGGAGGAGATCGCCCGGTCGATAGAGACGGCGCCGGCGGCCGAAGCCGAGGCGTGATCGAGGGTCGCCGCCGGCCCGAGACTATTCAAACAGGTCTCCCAATCTCCGCCCGAGCATATTTAAATGAATCCCCATCCACGTCCGTGCTTATTTAAACAAGCCTTACCCATGTCCGAGCCTATTTAACTAGTCCCTGCCCTCCCCGGACCTGTTCAGATGAGGTCCTCGGATTCGAGGCCGTCCATGAGGTCGTCGACGAGTTCCTCGACGGACTCGTAGGGGAACGACTGCTGGTCGCCCGACTTCGCGTTGAGTTCCATCGCACTCATCGAGAACTCGCCCGACTCGAACGTCGTACCGGGACCCTCCGGCAGCGCGGGAACGAGGTCCATCGGTCCCTCGACGGGGAACTCGGCGCCCTCGAACGCCTCGGTGAACTGCCGTCGGAGCTCGGCTTTGTCTACCATCGTGGCCCCGGCTACATCGCACACGTAGTTGAGTGTTCTGTTCCGGTTGATCCGACGTGCGCCGCCGGTCGCGTCGGTATCGGGGTCGAGTCCCGGCAACGTTCGGATCGACTGCCGGGGCTTATGTGTCGCGAGAGCGACTCGTCGGTATGGACGACGAAGCGACCCGCGGGGACACGCCGGGTGGCGGAGGCGGGCCGTCCGACACGCCGGAGGACCTGCTCGCGACGCTGTTTCGCAGCGGGCGGGTCAACGCGATGCTCGCGTGGCCGCTCGTCGCCGTGCTCGCGTTGACTTTCGTAGAGAGCGTCCTCGATGTCGACCGCCTGTGGGTTCTCTTCGTCGCCGTCACCGGCGCCATCGTACTCGTCCCCCCACTCGCCCACCGCGATTGGCGGGTGATGCTCCCCTGGGAGGTGCTCGTGCTCGCGCTCGCTCCCATCCTGGTCCGCGGGCTCTTCGGCGGGGAACTCGGGACGTTCGCGTACTATCTCTCCGTCGCCGGGCTGGCGCTCGTCGTCACCGTCGAGTTACATATGTTCACGACGATGCGGATGACCCACTGGTTCGCCGTCGTCTTCGTCGTGATGACGACGCTGGCTTCCGCCGGGGCGTGGGCGGTCGCCAGGTGGAGCGCCGACCGCCTGCTCGGCACCGAGTTCCTCTCCGCCCCGACCACGACCCCCGACGCGGCCAACGCCGTGCTCATGACCGAGTTCCTCTGGGTCGCGCTCGCGGGACTGGCTGCCGGCGTGCTCTTCGATGCGTACTTCAAGCGGCGCGGGCGCCGGCTGGGCGGTCGCCTCCGGGGGGTGGTCCGGCGATGAGGCTGCTCCCCCGTCCGTCGATGCCGAACCAGCGGCGGCTGACGCTCGGGATGCAGGCCGCGCTGGTCGCGCTCGTCGGCTACGGCGTCGCCGCCGGCGAGCCAAAGGCGATCACGAACGGGACGATCTCGCTTCTGATCACCGCGGTCCCGGCGCTTCTGGAACGCAACTACCGCATCCCGATCGATCCCTGGCTCGGCCTCTGGATCACCCTCGCCGTCTTCTTGCACACCGCCGGATCGGCCGGACTCTACGCGGTCGTCGGATGGTGGGACCACCTGACGCACGCGATGTCGGCCTCCCTCGTCGCGGGGGTCGGCTACACCTTCGCCCGCGCCGTCGACATCCACAGCGACCGGATCTACCTCCCCAAGCAGTTCTTTTTCGTCTACATCGTCGTCGTCGTGCTCGCGTTCGCCGTGGTGTGGGAGCTGTTCGAGTTCGGCCTCGACGTCGCCGCCGACGCGACGGGGGTCTCGATGCCGCTCGCCCAGCACGGCCTCGACGACACGGTGTTGGATCTCGTGTTCAACTCCGTCGGCGCGCTCGCCGTCGCGGTGTTCGGACAGGCCCACCTCGTGGGGGTCACCGAGCGGGCGCTCGCGGCGCTCGGCGCGGATCCCGACGGAGAGGCTTGAGACAGGTCAGTCCCGCGATGTCGGGGCCGGGGGTCGCCCCCGGACGTCGGGCCGAAGCGAGCCAAAAGCGCGAGGCCAGACGGCTATCAGTCTACGTTCTCGATCACGCCGTTCATCATCGCTTCGACGTTGTCCGATTCGGCCGACTCGACCTCCTGCGGGTACACCCCGATCGTGACGAGGTGGTCGGCGGTCGTCCGGACGCTCTCGGTGACGTGGACGTTCACGTCGACCGAGACCCCGGCACCGAGTTCCGCGTCGGCCTCGAACAGCGACTCGGGGGTCGTCTGTTCGAGGATCGTGGTCTCGCCGTCCTCGACGTGTTCGACGTTGTCGATCCCCTCGTAGTCGGCCTCGATGAACCCGACGAGTTCCTCGGCCGGCATCTCGCCGATCGGGTTGAGCCCCCGTCCGGCGATCGAGATCTGCGGGGAGGTGAGCACCGTGAAGGCGGCCGCCCGGGCGTTGCCGAGCGGTCCGAGGTCGACGCCCTTCTCGTGTTCGGTGAGGTAGTTTCTGACCGTGATCTCCTCGGAGACGCCGACGTCGACCGTCCGCTCGATCACCTGCTCCTCGACGCCCGTCTGTTCGTATCCGGTCTCCTCGCGGACCGCGGGGTCTACGCCCGCGGGCGTCGCTTCGTATTCGTCCATACCGACGGCGCTCAGACAGCCCGCGGCCGTCGAAGCCGCGATCCCCACGCCCCCGGCGATGAGTGTCCGTCGTCTCATGTTCCCCACGAGTGTCCGGGGGAATATGCCTCTGTTGGCCGCGCTCGAGGCGACGGGACCGGATCGAAGCCGCGCCCGGGTGCCGGACGCGACGGGCCTCACGCCTCGATCCGGGGCAGTCGGAGGACGACGACCGTACCGGAGGGGTCCCGATCGCGGACCCGGAACTCGCCGCCGACGCCCCGAACGGCCCAACTGACGAGCCACAGGGTGATCCCCTGGAGGTGCTCGAGGGCGGTCTCGCCCCCGCGCCGCAGCGCCTCGCGCTCGCGCTCGGGGATTCCCGGCCCGTCGTCGGCGACGCGGATCTCCGCGACGCCCTCCTCCGGCCGATCGAGGACCGTAACGACGACGCGCGGTTCGGGCGAGGTGGCGTACTCGACGGCGTTTTCGATGATCCCGTCGAGACCCAACCGGAGCGTCGAGGGGACGGTCGCCGTGACCGGCTCCGTCGCGCCGATCTCGATGTCCGCGTCGGGGTACTGCTGCCGGGCGGCAGTGACGACCTCCTCGACGAGATCGGGGAGCTCGGCAGCCGCCCCGGCCCGCTCGGTCGGTTCGATGCTCCGGTGGAACTGGCGGGCGGCCTCGGTGAGATCGAGGAGGTCGGCGACGGCGGCGTCGATGCTGTCGACGATGTCCGCGACCGTCTCGGACGGGAGCGCCTCGCGCTCGTCGACGAGCAGTTCCGTGTTGCCCGCGATCACCGTGAGCTTGTTCCGGAGGTTGTGTCTGAGCACCCGATCGAGCACGGACAGCCGGTTTTGATACTCCCGAAGCGTCGTCACGTCCCGGCCGACGACGATGGTCCGTTCGACCGTCCGGTCGGTCGCGTTCCGCTCGCGCTGGAACCGGAACTGGTAGACGCGGGGCTCCCCGTCCGAGTCGGGGAGCGGGAACTGACACTCCCTCGACTCGCCGGAGCGCGCGACGTCGGCCAGCGCCCCCCGGACCTCACCTCGGGCCTCGGGCGGGAACAGGTCGGTGACCGTCGCCCCCACGGGGAGATCGCCGTCGTCGTCCCCGAACAGCTCGGCTGCGGCGTCGTTTACCAGTTCGACGCGTCGCCCGGCGTCCGAGACCACGACCGGGTCGTCGACGGACTGTAACACCTGCTCGTATCGCTCCAGATCCGCCGCCCGTCGCCGGCGCTCGGTGACGTCGGCCTGAAAGCCGAGAAAGTGCGTCACCTCGCCCTCCTCGTTCGTCACCGGGGTGATATCGAGGGCGTTCCAGAAGGGCTCGCCGTCAGCCCGGTAGTTCAGGATCTCGAGCGAGATCTGCTCTTCGGCCTCCAGGGCCTCCCGGATCCGATCGACGCTCGCCTGGTCGGTCTCCTCCCCCTGTAGGAACCGGCAGTTCCGCCCGAGGGCCTCCTCGGGGCCGTAGCCGGTGATCGCCTCGAACCCCTCGTTGACGTAGATCAGCGGCAACTCCGGATCGGAGGCGTCCGCGATCGTGATCCCCACGTTCGCGCCGTCCATCGCCCGCTCGTACAGTTCGAGCTGTTCGTGGCGTTCCCTCGCGGCGAGGGAGAGCCGGCGCGTCTCGAGTAACCCCCGAACCCGGGTCAAGATCGCCCGTTTCGGGACCGGGATCGACTGGATGGCGTCGAGCGTCCGCCCCATCGCGCCGGCGTACTCCTCCCAGATGGCCTGTTCGGGGGCGTTCGCCAGGAGGAGCACCGGGGCCGTCGCGGGCCGCTGTTCGTCCTTCCAGCGTTCGAGCTCCCCGGAGAGCCGCTCGAAGCCCCCGGGATCGACGAGACAGAGATCGGTCTCCTCCCCGACGCCGTCCGCGAGCGGGACGGCCTCGTACTCCGAGAGCAGTTCCGCGAGGAGCTCGCGGTTGCGACGGTCGTCGATCCCGAGCCCGATCCGCGGGGTGTACTCCCCGTCGAGCGCCGCCTCGAAGTCGGTCGACAGAGCGTCCGCCCCGTCGAAGGCCGCCTCGAACCCGTCGGTCGGATCCGGGGAGTCTCTCATCAGTCGTCGGCCGTCGTCCGCTCGGGGACACCGGTCAACACGCCGCGGAGCCCGGTCAGCTTCTCCCCGACCACGACGCCGTCGGCCGTGATCGACAGCTCCCGCAGGGTGCGCTCGAAGTCCCCGAAGCGCTTTTTCAACACGCCGATCGCCTTCCGGATCTCGCTGTCGATCTCGAGGTACCGCAGGAAGACGATGTTGTCGGCGAGGTAGCTGATCCCCTCGTCGGTGGCGACCAGATCGCCGGTGATGGAGCGAACCTCGTCGATCAACACGACGGTGACGCCCATCCGTTTCAAGTACCGACAGAGCGCGTGGAGTTCCCGAGTCAGGCCCATCGGCGAACTCTCGCCGCGCAGTCCGAGGCGGTAGCCGGCGATGCCGTCGATCAACACGGTCTCGACGCCCTCCTCCTCGACGGCGGTCCGGATGCGGTCGGCGAACTCGTCGGGGCTCTGCGAGAGCGACTCGACGTCCTCGACGATGAGCGATCCCGACTCGACCAGTTCGCCCACTTGGAGGTCGATGGCCGCCGAGCGATAGAGGTAATCGGATCGGATCTCCTCGAAGAGATAGCCCGCGGCGCGCTCGCCGCGTTCGGCCGCGGCGAGGAGAAACAGCGACCCGATCGTCGTTTTGCCGACGCCCGAGGGCCCCGATATCACCGTGACCGACCCGCGCTCGATGCCGCCGCCGAGCAGCGTGTCGAGTTCCTCGATCCCCGATCCGAGCCGCTCTCGCGTCGACTTGCGGCCGTACTCGTCGGGGACGAGTTTCGGGTAGACGCGCGCGCCGGTCTCGCCGCGGATCCGGTAGGTGTGGGAGCCGCCGGCGTAGTCCGAGCCCCGGAACTTGGTGACCTCGAGCGACCGGTGTTCGGCCGCGAGATCGATCTCGATGGCGGCGTCGCCGAGGAACTGGAGGTCGCGGTCGCCCGCTTTGGAGGCGTACTGGGTCGTACACACCATCGTTATGCCCCTCGATTTCAGTTCGTTGATGAGCGAGGAGATATTCCGGCGGAACCGGTACTCGTCGGGCAGAAGCGACCGGAGTTCCGTCAGCGGGTCGATGACGAGTCGGTCCGGGTCCGTCCCGTCGATCGCGTCGGCGATCCGATCGAGGAGCGAGTCGCCCTCGACCTCCTCGGGGGTGAAGATGCTGTACTCGTCCGTCGAGAAGAACCGGTCGCCGTCGGCGCTGAGATCGAGGATCTCGACGTCCGAGAGATCGATACCCAGCCCGGCCGCGTTCGCCCTGATGTCGGTCTCGCGCTCCTCGAAGCCGACGTAGAGGCCGCTGTCGGCCTCGGCGAGGAACTGCAACGCGAGGATCGTCTTGCCGGTCCCCGGTCCGCCGCTGACGAGCGTCGTCTGCCCGCGGATGAACCCGCCGCGCAACACCTCGTCCAGCCCGGGGGTCCCCGAGGGGATCCGATCGCGCGTCTGCCCCGCCGTTGTCATAGGTGACTTACAGAGCTACGGTGTATAACGGTTGTGCCCGGCGAGGCACCGCCGGGAGCCGGAATCGAACGCCGAAGCGCCGCCGGGGCGTGCCGCTCCGCCCGCGGGGCGTCGGAGTATCGGTCCCTCGAGTCGCCGACGGCGCCGGCCGGGCAGGCCACGCCGTCCCCGTTCGATGCGGCCCCGCAGCCGACGGGCCTCCCGTCGGGATGTGCTGGCCGCCCGACACGGTGCCGAACGGAGCCGGGGGTGACCCGTACCTGCCGACCGTCTCACGACCCCATCCGGGCGGTTTGCAAGGCGAGTTCGATGTGCCGAACCGGATCGACGTCGACGGTCGGACCGTGGCCGACGTACATCGTCGAGAGCGCGCTGTCGACGCTCGCCAGCAGGTACTCGAGGCTGTCCAAGAGCACCCCGTGGTCGCCCTCCTCGAGGTCGGTCCGGCCGTAGCCGCCGTTTTCGAACACCAGATCGCCGGCGAAGAGCGCCCCCGCGCCCGCCGAGTACAGACAGACGTGGTCGTCTTTGTGCCCCGGCGTGTGGAGGACCTCGTAGCGCTCGTCGCCGATCCGGACCGAATCGCCGTCCGCGATCGCGTGGTCGACGAACCCGCTGTCGGGATCGAAGCCCCAGACATCGACGCCGAAGGCCTCGACGACCGATTCGAGGTTCCCGACGTGGTCGGGATGTGTATGGGTGAGCACGACCGCGTCGAGCCCCCCGGTCGCGGCCTCGATCCGCTCGACGGCGTCGAAGCCGCTGCCGGCGTCGACGAGGACGGTTCGCTCGCCGTCGACGAGGAAGGCGTTGCTGGTGAACGTCTGGACGCCGCCTGCGATGTTCCGGACGGTGGGCATACGGGTCGTACCCGCGGCGGCGGCTTCGGTGTTTCTACTGCGGCCCGGTTCGCGAGGACACCTTCTACCGGAGAGATTTACAAGGTCGTTAGGACGATATCCGGCGGTATTTATATATCCGCCTGCCCGCCCTGCATCCGGCCGACCCACACCGAGAGCGCGAGCGCGAGGCCAGCGGTCGCCGCGACGGCGCCGAAAGCGACGCCGACGCTCGTCGCCTCGATGATGTAGCCGAAGGCCGGCGGCGCGACCGCGCCACCGCCGGAGACGCCGAGCGTGATAAGCGCGAAGTTCTTGCCGACGTCGCTGCGCTCGGAGGCCAGATCGGTCAGCGTCGACCGGGCGGGCCGCGAGAGATCGACCGTCGCCGCCAAAAACAGCACGACCCCGATCGCGGCTACCGCCGGGAGCAGTCCGCTCGCGGCGACGGCGGCGAGGACGACGAGCGAGCCGTAGCCCGCAAACAGCATCGCCATCGGGCCGATCCGATCCGAGAGATACCCGCCGCCGAGCAGGACGACGGCCCCGACGACGAGCATCGCGCTCGCGACGGTGTTCGCGAGCCCCGGCGACAGGCCGTAGCCCTGATCCAGGAGCGTCGCGGCGTACGCCCGGATCCCCCAGGCGGCGACGCTGTTGACGAACCAAAGCGCCGTGAGGACCAAGACGAGGGGCGACCCCGCGAGCGTGCGAGCGTACCCCCGAAGCCGGCCGGGGACGGCCCGCAACCGGTCGGCGAGTCCGCGCCCGCCGATGGGGTCGCCCCTCGATTCCTCGCGAGCCAGCGCTCCGGCGCGGGCGATCGAGCGGGGGATCCGCCGGACGGCGAGCGCCGTGCCGACGGCGTAGAGCCCCCCCAAGAGCCCGACGGCGGCGAAGGCGTCCCGCCAGCCGCCGCCGAGCGCCAGCGCCGCCGGGACGGCGGCGAAGGGGACCGCGAGTCCCACCGCGCCGGCGAAGCCGTGGACGCTGTAGGCCCGCGAGCGGTATGCGTCCGTCGTCGTCGCGGAGATGAGCGGGTAGTGGGCGGGGTGGTGCCCGGCGACGCCGAGCCCCATCACCGCCGCGGCGGCGAGCAGCCACTCGTAGGTCGGCGCGACCGCGGCCAACAGACAGCCGAGCGTGCCGAACGCGAGCGAGGCCACGAGCACCGCCGTGTGGCTGTAGGCGTCGGAGACGTACCCCAAGGGGAGTTGCCCGGCGGTGACGACGACGTTGACGACCCCGAGCGCGAGCCCGACGGCCGCCAGCGAGACGCCGAACTCCTCGCGGAGGAGCGGGAACGCGGGGGCGAAAAGCAAAAGATACGCGTGGTTGACGACGTGTGAACCGGCCACGAGTCCGATGACGAGCGGCGCCGGTCGGCGTGTCACGGCGGCCGTTCGATACGGGTATATAAGTCGGTTCGGATCGCGTTCGGGAACCGGCAGGGGCGCCGCCGTCGTTCGTGTGTCGGCGGTGCGGAGGTCGAGGCCGTTTACAACGGTCAGTCGGCGCCGACGGCGACGCGGCCGGCGTCGACGTCGGGCGTGGGGACGGACCCGCCGGCGCGGCAGACGGCCCGGCGGAGGCGGTCGGGAGAGACGCCGGCCTGGGTCGCGGCCGTCGGCAGATCCAGTGTCCCGCCCTCGTACAGTGTCATCGCGGTCCGCAACGCGTGCTGTTGCATATCTACCCCGAAGGGACGGGGCATAATAATAGTATCGAGAGATAAATTACCAACCCATGACCTTATATGCCGACCCACATAAAGAATCATTATATTAGGCCGCGGGTCGCCCCGCCCGAACCGGCGGGGCTTCCGGCCTCCCGTGGCTCGCAACGTTTTAGTTCTCGCTACCGCGCTATAACGTATGGAGCACGCCGACGAACTGTTGGAGCTTCTGTGCGAGGACGCCCGGTACTCGACGGCGGATCTCGCCCGCTTCACCGGGCTCTCCGAGGCGACCGTCAAGGAGACGATCGCCGACCTCGAAGCCGAGGGGATCATCCAGGGGTACACCGCGGTCGTCGACTGGGACGCCGTCGACGACGACCGGGTGCAGGCCCACGTCGAGCTCAACGTCACCCTGGACCGGGAGACGAGCTACCGCGACGTCGCCGAGCGGGTCGCCGGCTTCCGGGAGGTCCAGGGGCTCCGGCTCGTCTCCGGCGACTACGACTTCGCCCTCGAGGTCGAGGGCGAGAATATGCGGGAGGTCTCGCGCTTCATCAGCGACAAGGTCGCCCCGATCCCGGAGATCACCCAGACGGTCACCCACTACATCATGGAGACGTACAAGCAGGGCGGCCACCGCTTCGACGACGGGGACGACGACGATCGTCTCTCGGTCACGCCATGACGCTCGAGCCCTCCGGACGCGTCGCCGACGTGCCGCCGTCGGGGATCAGACGCTTCTTCGAACTCGCCGAGGAGATGGACGACGTGATCTCCCTCGGCGTCGGCGAGCCGGACTTCTCGGCCCCGTGGTCGGCCCGGGAGGCCGCGATCACCGCCCTAGAGCGGGGGCGGACCTCCTACACAGCCAACCGCGGCAAACGGGAACTCCGCGAGGCGATCGCCGCCGACGCCCGCCGGTGGAACCTGGAGTACGACCCCGACAGCGAGGTGTTGGTCACCGCCGGGGCGAGCGAGGCGATCGATCTCGCCTTCCGGGCGCTCGTCGATCCCGGCGATACCGTCGCCGTCGCCCAGCCATGTTACGTCTCCTACACCCCCGGCGTCACGTTCTCCGGCGGCGAGGTCCTCGACGTGCCGACGCGCGTCGAGGACGAGTTCGCGCTGACGCCGGAAGCGCTCCGCGCGGCGGGCGCGGAGTCGGCGGACCTGCTCGTCTACGCCTATCCGAACAACCCCACGGGGGCGACGATGGACCGCTCGGAGCTGGCCGACGTCGCCGCTTTCTGCCGGGAGCACGACGTCGACGTCCTCTCCGACGAGATCTACGCCGACCTCACCTACGAGGGCGAGCACGTCTCCATCGCCGAACTCGACGGAATGCGCGAGCGGACCGTCGTCTTCAACGGGTTCTCGAAGGCCTACGCGATGACGGGGCTCCGCCTCGGCTACGCGATGGGTCCCGAAGAGGTGATCACGGCGATGAACCGGATCCACCAGTACACGATGCTGTCGGCCCCGACGACCGCCCAACACGCGGGCATCGAGGCGATCCGGAACTGCCGGGAGGACGTCGAGGAGATGCGCTCGCAGTACGACCGGCGACGGAACTTCGTCCTCTCGCGGTTCGAGGAGATGGGAATCGACTGCTTCGAGGCGACGGGGGCGTTCTACGTCTTCCCGGAGTGTCCCGGCGACGACGCCGAACAGTTCGCCGAGGACCTCCTCCAGGCCGAGTCCGTCGCGATGGTGCCCGGCAGCGCCTTCGGAGCCGGCGCGGAGGGCCATCTCCGGGCCTCCTACGCGACGGGACTCGACGAACTCCGGGAGGCGATGGATCGCCTCGAACGGTTCGTCTCGTCGGCGTAGGGTCGAACGGTTCGTCTCGTCGGCGTGGCTGCTCCTGTGGCGGTCCTCGGGCGCGCCGTCCGCCCGCTTACGCGAGTCGATTCCGGGGGAATGCTTTTTCAACGAGCACGCGAAACAATCGATATGTCGACCGGTGACTCGGACGACGGCGTCGATGCGGCTCCAGCGCCGGCGTCGTCCGGGGAACCGGACGCCACGTCATCCGGCGCGTCCGGGGGCGACGGGGACGCCGCGCTCTCGCCGTCCGAGATTCGCGGCCGCCTCGAAGCCGGGAGCGACGCCGCCGCGGCGATCGAGGCCCTGATCGACGAACGGACCGCCCGAATCGATTCCGACCTCGACGAGGACGCGTTCTTTCGGAACGACGATGGGACGACGACCGTCGTCACCCGGTACGATCTCGAACGGACCGTGCCAGCCGAAAAGAAGAACCACTTCCACGAGGTCGATCGGTACTGGGTCAACAAACCCTACGCGTTCGTCGTGATCTTTCACTCCGAGAAGGAAAACGAAAAGAAGTATTACCTCGTCGAACCGCATCTCACGCCGCTGGAGACCGACCTCCGGGAGTTCCTCGTCGGAAAGCTCAAAACGTCGATCAAGTACTCCGACGACGAAATCGTCATGCGGGACGGCGAGGACGCCCGCGAGCGGGTCATCGAGACGGAGACCCACAACCTCCTCGAGCGGTACGACCTCTACGCCGACGGGGCGAGTTCGGCCGACGGCGGGCGGTTCGGGTCGATACGGGAGGCCGCGGAACTGCTCGACCCGATCCGGGAACGGTTGGGCTTCGGCGGTGACACGTCCGAGACGGACGCCGACGAGGCCCGGGAACTCCGCGGGATCGCCGCCCGCCCCGAACCCGCCGTCATAGAGGAAGGCTCGAGGGCGCTCACCGAACACCAAATCGAGAAGCTGTTCTACTTCCTCAAGCGGGACTTCCTCGGGTTCGAGCGGATCGACGGGATCAAACACGACATCAACGTCGAGGACATCTCCTGCGACGGGTACGACTCGCCCGTCTTCGTGTATCACTCCGAGTACGAACAGATCATCACGAACGTCTATCACGGCACCGAGGAACTCGACGAGTTCGTGGTCAAACTCGCCCAACGCTCCGGGAAGGGAATCTCCAAGCGGAGCCCACAGGTCGACGCGACGCTGCCGGACGGCTCGCGGGCGCAGCTGACGCTCGGGCGGGAGGTCTCCGATCACGGGACGAACTACACCATCCGACAGTTCAAGGAGGTCCCGCACACCCCGATCGACCTGATCAACTGGAACACCTTCTCGCTCGAACAGATGGCGTTCCTGTGGCTCAGCATCGAAAACCAGAAATCGCTCATCTTCGCCGGCGGGACGGCCTCGGGGAAGACGACCTCGCTGAACGCCGTGTCGCTTTTCATTCCGAGCAAGGCGAAGATCGTCTCGATCGAGGACACCCGCGAGGTCGAGTTGCCGCAGCGAAACTGGATCGCGAGCGTCACGCGGCCCTCGTTCGGCGACGACGACAAAGGCGACGTCGACGAGTTCGATCTGCTGGAGGCCGCCCTCCGGCAGCGCCCGGAGTACATCGTCATGGGGGAGATCCGCGGCGAGGAGGGGCGGACGCTGTTTCAGGTCATGTCGACCGGCCACACGACGCTGACGACGTTCCACGCCGACTCCGTCGGGGAGGTGATAAAACGGTTCACCACTGACCCGATCAACGTCTCGAAGACGATGTTCACGGCGCTGGATCTCGTTTCCGTCCAGAGCCAGACCCGGATCCGGGGCAACAAGGTCAGACGGACCAAATCGATCACCGAGATCAACCACTACGACCCCGAGAACGACGAGATCAACGTCAAGGACGTCTACCAGTGGCAGGCCCAAAGCGACACGTTTCTCAGCATGGGCGATTCGAGCACGCTCGATACGATCGCCTTCGATCGGGGCTGGTCCCGCGAGGAGCTCGACGAGGAGATATTTATC
>Ga0102936_1000357_pt1 | contig 17850 bp, 20 predicted proteins | sample SalPon2_A_H2O_MG_FD_78502 | JGI IMG/M metagenome (GOLD analysis project Ga0102936, IMG submission 78502) | Salt pond water microbial communities from South San Francisco under conditions of wetland restoration - Salt Pond MetaG R2_A_H2O_MG | ecosystem: Environmental > Aquatic > Non-marine Saline...
CGTCTATAGCCGATCTAACTCCCGCTCACTGTCCTTTCTTGGTACAGGAATTGCACTTCAGAGCACCCCATTTCTTCTCTCATTCATTGCTAACCGATGGGTAGAAATTCCAAATATACTATTTATAAACTACATTTTACAGTTTAGCGGATTTGGTTTCATTGGATACGCCATTGTTCTGCACTCGAATGAGTAGATAACGTGTATTAATTGTGCTAGTACTGTCTCTATATCAATTACTTACCTACTGCAAGACTCGCGCTATGTATTCAGCAAGGTCGTTAGAACCTATCATATGTTATAGATTTAGAGCCGACCATCTCTCCGTTCTGACTCACCGCCTACTGAACTTTGGATTCTCTCTACAGAGTCCAAAGTTAAGTGCATAGAAACAGTGCTTAGTATATAAAGAGACGATTCAAATATGGTCAAAAATGTAGATTCCAAAGTTCAGGCGAAAGTTTGGCTCACACCAAATCAGGTCGACGAGCTTCGACCAGCGTGCTACTCAACAGGTGCCGACTACCTACAACAGCGCAACGAGGCCATAATCGCGCTCATGTACGACACCGGCCTCCGGGTTGGGGAATTGGTCGCCGTCGACGTGGACATGCTGAGGGAAGGCAACAGCGCGCTGTACGTACCGACTGACATCCAGAAAGACTACCCCAACGACAACGAACCTGCACCGGCGACGCTTGAGTTGGCGAGCGACGTATCACGGTTGCTGTCGTCGTTCCTCAATAACCGCTGGAAGGATTCGCCCGCACTGTTCCCGTCACGGTCAACCGACCGGATCACCACGCAAGGCGTCCGCGACGCAATCTCGAAGGTCGCCCAAGAGGCTGGCACAGAACCCTACCTCCTCGATGGCAGCCCCGGTGGCCCAGAAGACGTGACCCCACACGCGCTTCGGCACAGTGTCGCCTACCGCATGATGAACGCCGAGGACGGGAACACGCTGTACGACGTGCGAAACCGCCTGCGGCACCGTTCAATCCAGACCACAGAGCAGGTGTACGATCACATTATGCGAGTTTGAGAAACAGAACGGCAGAGATCTTCACTCGCCGCCGTCGGCGACCGGTTGGTGACGGTAGTCGTCGGGATCGCCGCCTAAGTCGGCGGCGAGATCCTCGCGGATCTCCGCGCTGCTCTCCTCCATCTTCGCTTCGAACTCCGCGAACTGTTCGTCGGTTAGGGGTTCCTGATTTCGTGACATTGCTCGGATCTGTTAATATATTTGATCGTATATTAATCGGAGATCGTATAATGTGCACGTTCTGTTTCCACACCGTCAACGGTAGTGGGGATTAATCGTACTTCTACATCATCTTCATAAACTAATGTGGAGAGGTGTGTTTTGATGAAGGCTTCATCGGATGCAACAGCTTGTGTCGAACCCATTACCCTACCAAACATTTCCTCCAGTGGCAATTCTTCTTGTGGAATATCTATGCCAAAATCAGCACCCACTACTTCAACACATAATTCCTCAGCTGTGAAAGCTTTATTCGGGTTGGATTTTAAGAATTTTTTAAGACCCGTTTTTGTTGAATCCTCGCGAGAAGCGGAGTCCCAGAGTTCAGAATCGGTGTTGACAGGCATGTTTATTTGTTGTAAAGAATCGTATTTATACTTTTGTCTACTGCTACACGTTTGATTATCAAAGTGGCGCAGCAGCGTTAAGCGGCAGCAACAATTCTTCGATGAAGATCGCTGTCGTCGCGTCGACGGGTGTAACGGCGTGGGTGTCGAGAAGCCCCGTCGACAGCCGCTCGGCGCGGTCGGCGACAACTGAATGCGACGTTTCGAATTCGACACTGAACCGGGCAGCCGCTACCGTCAGCAGGATCTCGTCGGTGTTGTCAAGCTCCATACCGCGGCGTGCTCGCGGCTTCCAAAATAAACCTATGTGAGGGGATTAAAAGCCGAAGGGTACCTCGCCATCGTTGTCTTTCAAGAACTGGACGGCTTCCTCGATTGACCCTAAACGAACATTCTCCCGATGTCCGCCACCATACCGTTCAATCGACGCTTCGCCTCGTGGAATCATCTCATCGTTGAGTAATTGCTTCGCCCGCCCTGCATCACTGTCACGAACAGAATGGTTCACAAGTTGATCCACAGTAATCTTCTTCCCTCCTGTGATTCGCTTCCGGACAAGAGTCTCCACAATCTTACACTTCAGATCAATATCAGAGTCGCTCATATGGCATTATGAGCGTTTTTCATACACTTGAATTATTCGATTAATCGAACAAATCTGTATCTTTCATGCAAAAGTTTATACTTCCTTACTTGGTGTATACATGTATGGCAACCAGCGACCTGCAGGACGAGGATGGGACACACCTCGCAGAAGAAGGGCCGATAGCAACGTTGTTCAGCGGCCCCGCGCGGACGCGGATCATTGAGGCGTTCGTCGCAAACGCCAGCCGGGAGTTGAACGTAAGCGATATTGCCCGACTCAGTGACACCGCTCGGAGTACTGTATACCGGCACATCGAGGAGCTCGAAAAGTTAGAGATCATCGAACCGGTCGGAGAAGGCACGAAACGATACACTCTTAACCGGGACGACGAGATCGCGGAGTTCCTCTACAAACTGGAAGGAGTCACCCTCAAGCGGTTGCTTGAGAAGGGCGAATAAATACAGAGCCTCCCAGCGTACTCGGCGCCTTGGCGTGGGACAGGTAGCGTCGATAGCTCGTCAAAATCATTCTTATACTGTGCGAGGAGCAGGCCGGCGAGTAACATCGCGCCGATCTCGATCTATCCGGCTGCCTCTTGTCGGGAATACCGAGCCAGTCGTTGCTGTGGAATCTCAGGCCCGAGCCTGACCTCCATCGAAGCACTATCGCCTAGCAGTGGAGCGATTTTCTCATCAGTGCAGTAGGTATCCCGGCACACTAACCCCCCACAGTAGCGGCAACACATCCCGTATCCACAGCTCTGGATTCCCGATTTCGGGGAGATCAGCACAGGCTTTCCGCCCAGCCCACGTCGGGAACTCTTCATCTCGTATCGGCGTCCCGAAGTGATGCTCGTGAGCCGTCTTGATCGCCTTCGCTGCCTTGTGAATATCTGGCCGAAACTCGGGATCAGCCACATCGATCAATCCAGTAGCGGTCAATCGTCTCTTCCTCATCGCTGTTGCACACGAGTCCAAATTTGAGCACTATTTGACTGAAAGCAAGTGTTTTATAAATTTATCACCAGACAGACAGACAGTGGTATGGAAATCTCTGATAACTTGCTTTGCTTGTTCACTGACCAAGTTGAGGAAAATAAAGACTCCTACCAAATCACCGTTCCCGATCAGGAAATTGACCATGAGACGATAGCCGCCGGGGAGACATACCGGGTTGTGCTCATGCCGCAGTCACAGACAGCGACGACTGATGCAGGAGACACTGATACTGGGGATAGCACTGAACAACGAAGAGAGCCACCGGTGGAGACTGGTGATACCCGAGAGGTTGAAATCGAAAGTCTCGGAGACCAAGGAGATGGCATTGCCCGAATTGATCGTGGCTATGTTGTCATCGTTCCGGAGACCAACATTGGAGATCATGTGACCGTTCGCATTAACAAGGCCCAACAGAACGTCGCCTTTGCTGAAGTTATTGACCGAAACCCAAGACTCCAAAACGACTGACAGTCATTGAGTAACTCCCGCCAGAGTTCAGTCCATTGAGTATCCCCTACTACCGGATAGTTAGGAAATAACATAATCCGCCGTCTAAGCGTCTGACGTTCCATTTCATACCCGGAGCATTTATGTCGGATGCACAAAGTTAGTTGAGACAAGATGATCAGCTAACCGCGATACGCATCGCTCGCCGATGTGACCGCAACCGCAGAAGGGATGATCTGGACACTTATCCTTTCTATGGCCGGTTACTTATAGTTTGCTGCCTCGGTTAGAGTTATCTCTGTTCGAGGGAGCGGGCCTGAGCGGTGCGTGTTCCCCGCCGGAACACGCCCATGGACACCAATACACACACCCGAGACTGTAGTGCACAGTCCACCGATGAGCTAGCGGACGAGGGAGTAGCTACTGCCGTCGACGAGCGGACGGGCAACCTCATCCTTGACGATCAATATCCCGTCGACGCAGCGGCTACTGTCGCTCTCGATGCGGGCACGACCGTCGCCCGATCCTCAACAAACAACGCGGGGCTGTGGGCCGATCTCCTGCGACAGCCAGCCATACAGCAGGCTTTCGTCGACGGCGTTCGCCGGTTCGCCGAAGGCCGCACCCCGAGTGAATTGCGTGACGCCCTCAATGCGCGAGACGTTGCCACCGAACTACACGGCGTGATCGAGCGACTTGCCCGTGGTGTCCACCGCGAGGACCGCGAGGCCGAAGAAGCACTCACCCGCAAGCTACTGTACGGCGGTGAAAATCTCGATGGAGTGCTCTATCTGGCCCGCCGACTCGGTACCCAACGTGCCTCCATCGAAGAGCTACTCGGCACCGCGAGGCTTCTCGGGTGGGCTACGAGTGAGCAGGCCGTCGACTCGCCGACTATTACAGTGACTCTACAGGAGAGTTTCAAACAACAGAAGCAGTCTCGCCGGGAGTCAGTCGTCCAACTTCTCTGGCAACTCGCCCGCCACTGTGAGGTCGTCGTCGTCGGGTCGCCAGTCAACCTTCGATGGCTCGCACACAGTCACGGGATCGACCGCTCGGCGTTTAGCGAACGGTGGGCTGGAAGGGGCAACTCACCAGCTATCGACGAGCGAGTCGATCAGGCGATGGATGTCCTCGATAGAGAGTCCAAAGGGTCCCAGATCCTCCGGCAGCTGCATACTCAACCCGATGAGGTGTTAAGCTATCATGCGCTTGCCGGCGCGCTTGACGTGTCGAAAGCAACGATCTCGAATTGGGTGCAACGACGCGACGACGCCCTCGTCGGACTCGGCCTGGTCGAAACGATCACGACAGGACAGCAGATGCATGTCGAACTCGGGCCAGCAGGTCGAGAGGCGATTGAGACAATTGATGCTGAAACCCCACGACAGCAGCGGCTTGATACTGCATTTAACGATTCGTTGCATTCCTCCGACCATGGACGTGAAGTCCCGCGCGAGCACGAGGCCCCCCCCTCTGGTGACCCTCGGCGGAAGGGTGATGGACTGGCCCCTGTACGAACGTTGTCTCGCTGCGAGGCCTATGGAGCAACCGCTTCACGCCGTGAGCATGGGATCAGTCTTGTCGATTATCCAGTTGAGCAGGCTGAAGACTACCGTATCCCCGGTATGCGAGTCAATCCGGCTGGCAACTGCGTGGTTACCTCAACTGAGTATGTCAACCCCATGCAGTTCTGGGTGTCCACCGCCAGAGCGTTAACCAACCGCCGGATCTTCGAAACCTGTCTCACTCCAGATCGATTAGAAGCAGCCGACCACTCCTTTATCGATCTGTTTGAGGATCACCGGCAGGTACTCCGTTCCTCGCGGTGCCTCGGCCATCTTCCCGACGACCATGAGTCGGTTGAGGACTTCATCGAGGCCTTACAAGACGCTCGTCAGGATCTCGAAGATCTCACGTCACGACTCCACAACGGCGATTTTGACGACGAACAGCGATTTCGCGGTGCCATTCTTCGCGAGGCCCTCGGTTTGGCTGGGACGATGGTTCACCTCATGGATCTCGTCGATGTCGACATAGTCCGAGAGGTTCGCCTCCCGACGTTCAGTGCTGATTTCGACGCCGAGCGGTGGGACGACCTTACTCGGACGCTGGCGGTCGGAGCCGCGATCCAGTCCCACTACGAACAGTTTGCAGCCTACCGACAGCTCTTCGAGCAGCGCGAGCAGAAGCTCGAATGGACGATCTTCGCCGATGTCGACGTTGCCGACCCGGTCGGCGAGTTGATTGGGTCATTTGTCTTGGTCGGTAACTTCGGCGACCCTGATGGGGAGAAACGACAGGCGTTCGTCGAAGACCTCAAAGCCGAGCTGGGATCGCCGACTGCAGTTCGAGCGGATGCCCCCGAGTTTAGCATCGAGATTCCGGTTCAGGCCTTCGAATTCGACCGCGAGCAGTTTGCGCTTGCCACGTCAAAAATGGCCGATGTGAAGAATCTCCGACCGACACGAGAGGCGGTGTCGCTCCTCCGGCTGTTTACTGGCAATCCCTATGATGTGGCGACGGCCCTCAATTGGCTGGGCAGCGAGAGCTATCCCCGCGACCTCCGGCTGAGTGAGGTTCGCTATGCACTGTCAAAGCTACCGACTGAACGGGTTGTTCCCCACTGTACGCCGGGAGCCCAGCGGATACTGAAGACTCTCCTCGCGGTGGACGAGCCGCTGTCGACGACTGAGTTGACAGAGGCCGCCGATGTAGCCCGGTCGACGATCTCTCGCAACGGGACTGCCGCCGGTGACCGGCTGCAGGCACTCGGGCTGTTAGAGCAGGCCGACGACGGTTGGCGGGTTCCGATAGCGTTCAAGAATGACGACGAACGGTACAAGGAGATCGTTCCGTGGTTCGTCGACGAGGCCGACCAGTTGGCAGTCCGGGATGTGTTTTACGAGGTGGCAATGGAGCTTGTCGATGATCCAACTAGGTGGGGCGACCCACACGACCTGATTTGTGGCTGCTGGCTTTCGCTCACCGATGAGGGGCTGCCGGATCTCCGGCCGCTAGTGGAGCACTGGGAGTGGCTCGATCCGTGGGTCAAGATTTTCGAGGCCGTCCTTGATGAGCGGTCGATGCTTTCAACTGTCGACGACATCGGCGATCCTACAGAGACATCCATTTCGTTCGGTATCACGCCGGAGCAAACCAGCCTGCAATCTGTCTACCGCTCGTCCGGGAAGGTAAACTAACCAACAATCGGATCAAATACGGCCTTCGAAATTAGAGTTGTTTGTTGTTCTTGGTCATCCTCGCACTTGTTTTCATACTCAACATCCGGCTTTGACAGGGGCTCAGCCGATTCCTTGTTCAGAGTTCTCGCTCCTGAGGACAAACATCCTTGGTAACTATTCTATACTTACATTGCAAAATGTGTCTAAGTCCGATAAACTAACTAATGTACTTAATGTGAAAAAGGTAGTTACATTGTAAAAGGTCAGTAACTTCCATAACTTTCGAACATTTTAAGCACCAGGGGGATAATACCCATATATGGCTGCAGAATCACAGACGAAAGAACCCCGAGCCGCCTCGGTCAACATTCTCAAGGGAGGGTTCGGCAAATCGACGACTGCGATCAATCTCGCCAAAGAGCTTGAAGCCCGCAACGGCCCGGTTCTGCTGGTCGATATGGACGATAACGGCCATACAACGTTCAACCTCGGCCACAAGGACAAATACACTGGTGAGAACCATATGCAAAATATCCTCGTTGACGGGGACGATCCAACCGACTATATTGTTCCAGTGTCGGGTCAACTGGATCTATTGCCGTCCCACGATCTACTTGAAGAGGTTGAAGATAATCTGAAATCAGCAATGGCGTCAAGCCAACGGCTCTATCGCAATGTTGTTGATCCACTGCTGGGCGACCACTACGAGTACATCATCGTCGATACCCCAGCAAACCGCGGGAAATTGAACGACAACGCACTCTACGCAACAAAGAATCTTATTATTCCGCTCCGCCCAGAGAGCGGCTGGGAGTCAGGAATCACCCAGACGACGGAGCGTGTGATTCAGGAGGCTCGGGAATACTTTGAGCTGGATCTCCTTGCATTGGTACCTACGGATCTCGAAGACCGGTTAGATCAACAGACCCGCGATAGGGATCTTCTGTACGCGATCAACAGTCGTGACGAGCTTGCACCGTATGTCCCAGATTTTGCCCGGTTGACCGAATCGGAGTGGGATGCAGTCGACAACAAGGACTACGACGGCGAGCTACCGGGTATCCGCCACCGTGCGAGTATTGATATGGCCCACCGAGCACAACAACCGCTACGCGACTATGATTCCGACTGCGACCAGCTTCGCTGTTACGAGGAACTTGCCGAAATCGTTGAGCAGGGAGGTATTACGCGACATGAGTAGATTCGACGATCTTGAGGAGGAAAACAGTGGGGAGGAATCGACTGCTGGCGATGAAGCTCTTGATGGGTTGGCCGATACGGTTTCTGGCGAACAAACGGGTGAAGAGCCGCGATCAACGAATCAACAGGAACAAACGAAATCAGCGGCCGATGAAGTAGAAGAAGGGGATGGTTACGATCCCGAAAGTGACCCTGCTTTCCCGGCTGTCCAGTCTAGAACCCAACACACGATCTACTGCCTTCCTGATACATGGGAGACAGTAGATGGGTCGGCTGGCTTGCTGTTTGACGTAGAAGTTCGTGCCCGCCGCGAGGGGATGGAATCTGTTCAGAAGCGTGAGTTACATAATGCCTTACTCCGCGCTGCCGCAGAGAATCTAACTATCGACGATGTGAAAGCTGCACTTGTCGAGACTCGTCAGGACAGGCAAGACGGCGAATTAATTCAGATAGAAGACGATGGGTAACCAGAAACATTCGACCTGTTTGATCTCAACGCCGTCGTCCACAGGTTTTGATCTATATCCCCACAAAACCTCTAATGAATAAATTTGATTCTTTAGAAAACGTTTACTTATCCGTGATATAACATTGAGAAGGGTATGCATGCTGGAGACCACATTGGAGAAATCTGCCCAGAATGTGGGACGCACCACCGCCTTGTTGACCCTATACCTGCCCATCCACTCACTCGATCTCTCATAGACGATCTCCGCGAAAGTACCAAATTCACTTTCGTCGAAGGAATCAACTGGGTAAATGGGACACATATCGGCCTGAGTACAGATGAAGAAGCGACCGAAGATCTGATTCTGGGGACCCAGACGAAGGCAATGTATCTTCGACTCTACGATCCGGGATGGGTCGTAGAAATTGAGGAAGAACCCTACGAGGACGAAAATGAAACTGTCGAAGATGTGGCTCAGGATATGTTGATGTTCGTCAGGCAAGAGGAAGGAGAAGTACTGTTTGCCATGCTGGAGCTTGTTTGTTCACTGATGGATCCTACGTATGATTGTCCAGATTGTGACTACCGCAAGACTGGTGGGACCACATTGGCTCGCAACTTTCTTTCACATCTCACTGAAACCCACGGTTACGCCGGCGACGAGGCTCTTTCGATCCTTGAGGAGTGTGCTCTTGATACCGAAATTATGTCGTGACGTATCTCGGAAGTCGATGTTCAGTCTATCTTCTGGCTGCCGAACACAGAAACGCTATGTCTTCTAAACCGATGGCGAGAGTTGGTGACGACGCCCCCGTAGTGGCGGGGATGATCGTGTTGGATGGGTAGACTGCCCATCATTCAGACTCCCGACCGGGATACTGCGGCGGGGCATCACCCTGTGTGTCAACTACGAGTGGCTCATCCTCAAGTGATCCCTCTCGGATCGTTTCTATCTCAATGTGGTGTTCCCAGCCGTCGCCGAAGTCGAATTCATAGAATAACGACTGCGCTTGATCAAGATCGAGGTCATCGATGGTCGTCTCGGCGGCATTGCCTTCCTCGGGCGGGTTCTGTCTGATCCGTCGGAATTTTGCCTTGGCCTCCTCGGGTTCGTCGTCGGGGATGACCTGTTCGAGAAACCGCTCAACCTGCTCATCAGTCATTGGAGGCCAGCTCTCGTCGCCACTGTACATTTGCGGATGGGCGTAGCTCCGGAGTGCGATCCCATGTTCATCACGAGTGAGAAACTCGTAGGCGTGGGTGTCGTATCGCTCGAAAGCGTCAAAAATCGCTTCATGAAGCTCAGTGAGCGTCGCCGATCCCGTGATCTCGATATCTCGCCAGACTTCTGTGTCGGGTTCGAACTCTAAAGCGGGATTCGGCAACAACAATACCCTGAATCGATAGACGGTCATGTTCGTCCTTTCGCGGCCATATGTGTATACGTTGCCACCGGCGTGGCAGTTGCTGCACCAAACAGGAAGTACTTGCCGTCCCACAGGAAGGATGCATCTACAATGTCGCCCGAGCAATCGCAGTCCACGCTCTCCGTTGGTAACTCAGTGGCCGATACTGAGGACGACGATCCGGACGAGGCAATCGTCATTGATCGCCCCTCGGGGCAGACAATCGCTGACTGGGAACATGACACTGACTCCGGGACGACGACGGCTGCCGAGGAGAATCCCGACTATCCAGCTGATGCACAACTCATCGTTGTCGCGTTTCGGGAAGCCCTCGCTACCAATATCGACGACTGGCAGGCTCTTGACGGAGATGCGCTCCTTGAACAGGTTGCCGAACACGACATCAAACAGTACGGGTTTCCGGAGAGTCGCTTAGAGCAGATTGAACCCGGTGAGTTGGATGCCCAATGGCTGGATAGCCTTGCGGAGCGATTTGCCGACGCTGGCTGGAATGTCACCCACAACACGACCGAACTGATCGTTACGCAGTACGATGAGGAATACCGGATCACAGCTGACGGGACTGTCGAGGGCGACGGCCAGTACCGCGAGCCGCTTGAGAATATCGTCGAACTGGAGCGATAGCACAGCGTGTAGCCTCTGGCTTGCGCTCTTGGGGTGACCCCCCGAATCACTCGACTGGCTCCAACTGTAGCGTTCACCTACAGCACCGTCTCAGCTCTCGGGATTGAACTCATCTAAGCCGTCGCTACTGCGTTCGCTCGGCTCACCGATATCGTCCTGCTCAGCAATACCTGTGTCTGTAGCTTCGATTGTCTCGCTGTCTCCGTCTTCCTCACCCGTCGCTTCTGACTTGCTCTCTTGTACTCCGGTGGATTGCGCGGTCGTCTCAACCGAGGTAGGACTCTCCGAAGTTTCCCCAGAGGCTACTGTCGTAGTTTCTGCCGACGGGTCCGTGGAGCCGGTTTCCACTTGTCCAGTAGCTTCCTTCGTGGCACTCACTTCGTCCGCATTCACCTCATCGAGTGTTTCCAGCGCGGTAATGACGTGCTGGCGATACTGTTCGACGTTGCCGCCGTATTGCTCCTTTGCCATCCGCGCATAGGGATTACTGTCTGCATCAAATTCCTCGATCCGATCTAAGGTACGAGTGGCCGTTTCACTGACCCACCGGTGGCGGGTCTGTTCGTCCACTTCCGAGATGTGCTCTGGCCGGAGTGAAACGTTGATATTACCGTCGTCGGTTTCGTAACTGCGTGGCTTGCCGACGATAGCGACGAAGGCGGGTGGCTCGGCCTCCCGCAGGAAGGCCGCAGCTTCGGGCTGATACTGCCCTGCGTACGCGAAGACTGTCTCAGTTGGATCGACGATACGCCCTTGCCAGTATTCATCGTCGTTACCGACGTTGTTGGTTTCGGTGAGTGTCCCGACGATGAAGACGCGATTTGCTTTCTCGCCGGTCGGCAACAGTGCATAGACGGGGGCACGCTCCTCGTCGGATTCCTGGAACGTGTGGGTAGCGTCGTTAAACTCGGCAGCGAAGAGGCGATGGGCGACCTCGCGGCCGGGTGCCTGATCGGATTGGTTTTGACTCATCGTTACAGAGCCCTCGCTCGGCGAAGTATTTCAGTGGGCGCATCGACCTGTCCGGCCTGTTCGAACTCATTGACTAACAGATAGCGACCCATGATTGGGCCGGTGACGCGATAGTACTGGCCAATAATGTCGGCAGTGATTTTGCCGCTGACGACGGTTGTATCGAGGGCATCCTTGGCCATGGTTTTGGCTTCCTCCAAGCTGAGTCCTGTGAGTGCTTCCGTGGTTTCTCTGTCGAATAGCACATCTTGGGCGGTTTCACCATCATCGAAGACAGCCTTGATTCGAAGATCGAACTCACCATCGACCTCGCCGTGTTCCGAACAGCGGCCGTTTTGCAACACACGGGTGCAATCCTCGGTGGGACAGCGTTTGATCAGGCCACTGCCACCCTGAATATCGACAATCGCACCGGTGAGTTCGGTTGCGTTATCACCGACTTCGATGTCGGTATCGAGTTCGGTGATGGTGGTTGTGCTGTTGAGTTTGACCGAGTACTGGCCTTCGTATTCGTCAGTAACGACGTTTTCGAGTTGGTAGACTCGACCCTCTTCGAGTGCTTGGAGGTCTGATTTGGCCCAAGCAGTGAACTTGATGCGGCCGGTTTCGTCGCCAAGCAGGCCGACCTGGCCGATAGCCTCGTTTCGGGGCTCCCAAAGTTCGACAACTTTGCCGGTGAGATCGACCCACTGCTCTGGTTCATCGATGGTGTTGATATCGACGGCCTGATCATCTGGAGAGAAATCGCTGGCGTCGGCATTTGTATCAGCCGCCAAGTTGTTTTTTACACTGCGGCGGGCTTCATTGAGGGGAACCTGATACTGATTAACGAGCGTATCGAGTTTCTCCTCGATGTCAGCCTGTGTAACATCGATTTCTGGCGGGAGTTGGTCGTGGATAGTTTTGGCTTCTTGGGTTAGGTCTGTGTCGGTCATGGATAGAAACTCACGATTTGATTCAGGCTGTGAGTGTAGTCGTTGAACCGGCGGCTGGAGAATAAAGTGTTTGGCTCGCTTGGTGAAACTGAAACCGGCAGTGGGAGTGGCGATAGGAGGATCGCATGTGAGTATATCGCGTGCGCGCGATCAAACATCTTCAGTCTCTTAGATCAACCTGTCACCTTTAGCAAGGTCAAATCAAAGACGAGTCATCAGTAGCGTAGTGTTTGAGCAGGTTGGCCAAGCGTCCCGGTACTTGCTTGGAGTAGATCGGTAGAGGGCTGTCCCGTTTCGGCGCGAGTAGCCTCTGACATACTGGATTCATAGTAGTTCTTATCGTTCTCATATTGATACCCCTACAACCCGTTACAACTGAATAACTGGGGGTGTCCGTTCTGCCACTTCGAATGCAGTTAGTGGTAGTCTCCGTCTGAAACTATACTAACCAACGATTCATGCCCCCGAATGCCACGTCACCGGGTATCCGCGCCGCCATCGGTTGCCGCGACGGCAGTGGTAGTAGTCTCAGAGGCCGTTATTTGTGTCTCGGTCGTGGTTGTCTCGAACTGCGCCACCTGTCCGGATAGATCGCCAGCAAGCTCGGCGAGGTCGCTCACGGTCGCGGCCGTTTCCGAGAGCGTCGATGCCTGTTCCTCGGTGGCTGCTGAGACCTCGCCCGCGTCGGCGGCCGTCTCGTCGCTCATCGCCGAGACTTCGTCGACCATTGCGGCGACCTCCTCCATCGAGGCGGCTTGATCGTCGGTCGCGCTGCTGATCTCCCGGATCCCATCTTCAGCCTCTGCGATGGCGTCGGCGATCTCGTCGAACATTGCGATAGTTTCACCAATCGTCTCTGTGCCCGATTCGACCCTGTCGGTCATTTGATCAATACTGTCGACGGTCTCTGCTGAAAGCTCCTGAATCTCCTCAATTCGTCCGGCGATATCGTTGGTCGCCTCGGCGGACTCTTCGGCCAGCGACTTCACCTCATCGGCGACAACCGCGAATCCCTCGCCGGCTGCGTCCGCCTTGGCGGCCTCGATGGAAGCGTTCAGCGCGAGGATGTTCGTCTGCTCGGAGATATCCGAGATCAGATCGATAATCTCAGATATCTGGTCGATTTCCCCATTCAGATCTTCAATCTTCCCAGCGACCGCTGTAGCCTGTGTTTCTATCTGCTCAATCTCTTCGGTCGTCTCGGCGGCGTACTGCCGCCCCGTTTCGCCGCGCTCGACAGCGGTCGTCGCTGTTGCCGAGACCTCCTCGGCCGAAGAAGCGATCTCTTCGACGGTCGCCGAGAGGTCGCTCACCTCGCTGCCGACCTCCTGCAGGCGGTCGTTCTGGTCGGTCGCCCGTCCGGCGATATCTTCGACTGACCGAGCCACATCGTTGCCAGCGGCCTCGACTTCCGCCGAGCTGCCGGCGACCTCCTCAGCGGTCGTCGAAACGGTGTCGGCGAACGACTGGATGTCGGCGACCGTTCGCTCCCATTCGTCGAGCATGGAATTGAACTCGTGGGCGATCTCGGTCATCGACTCGTTGTCGACATCCTCGTCGAGTCGGCGGGTGAGGTCACCGTCGGCACACGCCGCAATCACCGAGCCGTACTCGGTTGCGGTTGCCTCCAAGTCGTCTTTTAGTTGGATCATCTGCTCACGCTGCTGTTCGGCCTGTTGTCGCTGCTGTTCGGCCTCCTTCCGCTGTTGTTCGGCGTCCTGTTTCGCCTGCTCGGCTTCCTCAATCCGGGCTTCGACTTCGTTGCGCGCCTTACCGAGCGATTGCCACTGGAAGAGGATGGCGACCGACAGCATGCTGACAAAGATGGCGTGGATGCCACCCCACGTTACCGGGTTTGCCATCGCAGCCGGGTGGTTGTAGACGGTGAACCACTCGATCAGCCCGAAGACGCTGTGCTGGCCGGCGACGTAGCCGATGGCAACGCCGAATGGTAGCCAGTCTTCGTAGAGCGCGACGACGCCGACACCAACGAAGTAGAGGAAGTGTGCTTCGATGAAGCCACCCGTGTAGTAAGCGAGCAGTGCGGCGATTGTCATGAATGCGAACGAACTGAGCGCTGTCTTCGCCCGCTGCGGCACGGTCGGAGCCATCGCCCCCCCGAGCAACGCAGTGACAAGGACGACGCCGACGACCGAGTGGGCCAGCGGGATCGCTGGAAGTTCAGCCCCCGTCACTGACTCAACGCCGTTCATCCGGCTGACGCCAAAGATGAACGGAAGGAACGCCGCCGTCGCAACCACAATCGATCGGTGGCGTGCTCTGAAGCTGTCGTCGGTGATGCGACTGCCGTCGGGAATATTTCGGATAAACTCTCGAAGTCTGGATCGTACGGCGAACGATGCGGTCTGCATACAGATAGACAGACGGATAGCCACATATGTGTAGCCGCTAGGTAGATAGGCCACGATGCTATCGAGACACCCTTTTAATATAGGATTTACTGAATTTGGTAGTCGCTGTCAGGCGTTGCTGCCCCCAACCAATACAAACACCAATATAACAAGATAACGATCGCATTGAGCTAGGGAGCGGGTATCCTCTCCGACTGAGTGTAGCTTCAGACGTAGACTATCTAGTGTAAGCTCTCTGCGGGCGTAACTACAGGCAAGCGTCAGTGTCTTGATCGGCGCATCTTTGACGCAGCGACCCTCCAAGCGGAGGTCGCTGCGTGGCAGTAGCGTCACAATGCGGTTGATCGGCCTATTGACTGGCAATTCACCACCGATGACGCTCGTATCAAACTACGCCAGCTCTACCCAGTTGAGCACGTGAACTAGTGAGACCACGTCTGAAGATACACTGCTGAGTCGGAAAGTTCGTAGCGAGGCCGTCCGCATCTCCTCCAAAGGAAGCTTCTGACGGCCATCATCGAAAAGATCCCATGCTTTAGTGGACGGTGCAACTCTTACATTCGACAGCAGCAGTAGTGAGATCACGGCTCCGGTTATTCACTCTTACTTATTCTAATAGTTAAAAAATAATTTCTGAATCGCCAACAATTAAATTATAACTTTCTATAGTCATACCAATTTTTATAATCGGTCACTTCTATGAATGGCTATGTCAGAGCCGTCACAGAAGATTACTGACGCAGATCGGCGGATGGTCGATGGAAGTGCACTAACTAGCGCAATTGGTGTTGATGAAGATGAGATCACTTGGCGGAAGGAATATACTCACTTTAGAGATGCTGATGCGCGAGAACTTGAGTCAGTAAGCCATCTCTTTGAGGATATTGCCGAAGGGTTGGTTGATGATTTCTACGAGCACCTTCAGACGTACAATGAGACGCTAGCGATTCTTGATTCCTCTTCAAAACCGGTTGAGGCTCTGAAAAACGATCAGCAGCAATACTTGATGGAGCTCGGGTCTGGACAATACGGCCAGCGATATTTTGACCGCCGGGCCAGGATTGGAAAAATTCACGATATGCTGGATCTCGGTCCGAAAATCTACTTCGGGGCATATTCGATCTACTACCGTGGGATAATCGATCGCTTTGCAGCGGATATCAAATCTTCATTTGACGCTGATGAGTTTGAGACAGCGATAGACACACTTGTTGATCGAACCCTGGCTGTTCAGAAACTGATCAATCTTGATCAACAAGTGGCAATGGATACGTACATCCATTCGTACACTGAGCAAGTCAACGAAGCGAAGGCCGAACAAGAAGAGTTGATGCAACAAGTTGAGGCTGATCTTCAACATCCACTTGAACAGGTGTCGGATGCAGCCCAAGATGCGACTGAAAGCACCAACAAAGTCAACGAGTCGATCCAGCAACAAACAGACTCAATGAATGAGGTCGCTGGTGAGGTAGCAGATATGAGTGCAACGATCCAAGAGATTGCCTCAACAGCGTCAGAGGTTTCAGATACCAGTGACCGTGCCGAGCGGCTCGCTGCAGAAGGGAGTGAGTCAGCAGACGATGCAATCACCCAAATGGAATCTATTGAGGGAGCTGTCTCCGAAGTTGGTGACGAGATGGGTGAGCTTCGCTCCCAGATGGAAGAAGTGAGTGAGTTTACTGAACTCATCAACGAGATTGCCGATCAAACGAACCTGCTGGCTCTCAATGCAAATATCGAGGCCTCCCGCGTGGGCGAAGAGGGCCAAGGGTTTGCAGTTGTCGCAGATGAAATTAAAGGATTGGCCGAAGAATCGAAGGATAACGCTGCGGAGATTGAACAAACTATTACTGACGTGCAGTCCCGAACTGAAGAGACTGCTGAGAGTTTAGCTGAGGCGACAGAGAAAGTAAATCAAGGAATCACGCAAGTTAAAGAGACACAAAACCGGTTGCAAAAGATCGTCAACAGCGTCCAAGAGACTGCTCAAGGAATTGATGAAGTATCCCGGGCTACTGATGATCAAGCTGCCTCAACTGAAGAAGTTGCGAGCATGACTAACTCGATTGTGAGTGATCTCGAAGAGATGGCTGATGAGATTGATGAGATTGCTGCTGCTAATCAACAGCAATCTGCTCAAATACAAGAGATATCTGAGACAGTAAACCGACTTACAGATTAACACACACCGTGACTCCACAAAGATCCAGCTCAAGCTCTCACTATATCTAGATTTTATAACATATAAGATGCTGGCAAACAGAGGCTTATTATGAATCACCAATTGTAGTTGATGATGGAAATGCTTCGGGTACTGCATGTTGGGTCAGCTGCCTCATCCAAAGCTCTCACTAGCAAGTCTGAGTCGGCCGCCGATCGCGAGTTTTCGGTTACCAGTGCCAAGACGGCTGAAGCGGGACTGCGCGCCTACGATACGAAGCAGTCGGACTGTCTGGTCGTCGAACCGCCGCTGAATACCGATATCGCTGATTTTCTCTCTCAGATTCGCGAGCGTGATCCAGAGTTGCCGATTCTCTTGTTTGCGGCTCCTGAGAATATTGCTGTTGTGAGCAAGGTATTGTCCGCCGGAGCCGACTACGTACCGAAAATCGACGGCGACAACGAGGCTGAGTTGTTGGCTACTCGGATTGAGGCGCTTGGCGGTGTCGGCGGCGAACACCACTCTTCAGATCCATGGCGACAGTCAACGGCAGCAATCTCGCGGCTATACTCAATCACGAACCAATCAGAGCTCTCGTTTTCAGAGAAGCTTGATCGCGCTCTTGATGTCGGTATCACTGAACTCGGCTATCCCGTTGCATACGCGACCCGAATAGAGGAACAAAATGTTGAGGTGATAGCTGTTGCCGGTGATCATGAGGAAATCTCGGTCGGCCAGACGACCCCGCTGTCTGATAACTACTGCCAGCTTACCATCGCGGAAAACGAGCCGGTTGCGATCGGTGATGCTGGTGCCGACGAAGCACTCTCAGAACTCCCGGCCTACGATGACCTCGGGTTGGCGTGTTACATTGGCGCACCGATAAC